>Ga0207664_10001534_pt1 | contig 15144 bp, 16 predicted proteins | sample LARL83metaG_FD_184349 | JGI IMG/M metagenome (GOLD analysis project Ga0207664, IMG submission 184349) | Corn, switchgrass and miscanthus rhizosphere microbial communities from Kellogg Biological Station, Michigan, USA - LAR L8-3 metaG... | ecosystem: Host-associated > Plants > Roots >... | reverse complement strand
GAACCCGGATAAGTCCAATCGAAGCAGTAAGGCCCGGCTTTGCCGGGCCGTATGAGTCCGGATCCCCCCGCGCGATTTGGCGCGGGGACCCGGCAAGAATCCCGGCGCGTTCCCGGGAGGGCGGGTCCGTGGGGGGAACCTGGGTTCCCCCGCGCTTTCTAACGCTGACAGATTTACTGCGCTTAACGCCTGCCTACTTTCAAAGCTTGGCGAGCGGTTTCAGCTGCGGCGCGAAGCGCTCCGCGAGGCGATTCACGACCACCCAGGCCGCGGCCGCGAAGGCGACTCCACCCACGATGTCGATCACGTAGTGCTCGCCCAGGTAGACGATGCTGAACCACACGATCAGCGTCCAGACGGCCACCGGTATGGCAATCCAGTTGCCGATCCGCCGCGCGGCGAGCAGGGCCAGGAACGGGAACGCCGCATGCATGGACGGGAAGGCCGCGAACTCGTCCGGGTTGAGGTGCGAGTAGTAGGGGCTGACGCTCGGCGGCAGGTGCGACAGGATGATCCGGTCGATCGGCGAAATGAAGTGGTAGTCGGCGGCAAGCCAGGGCGGCGTCGTCGGCAGCAGCAGGAAGACGATGAAAGCCGCGAACGACATCGCCAGCAGGCTGACGACATAGAGGCCGTAGACCGGGCGGGCGACCAGCCAGGCGATCACTCCGAAGATCAGCGGGACGGCGAAGTGAGCCACGTAGGCGAAGGTCGCGCCGTAGCCGAGGATCTGGCCGCTGAGGCCGTGGTCGAGCCAGTGCTGCAGCGTGACGCTCGGGATCTGGCCGCGGAAAACCACCAGCTCCACGCGCATCGCCCAGTTGTGGGCCGGCAGGCCCGCGAAGTGCGGCGCAAAATCGCGCAGCGTCTCCCAGCCCATCAGCAGGATCACGAACGGCACCCAGTCCACCACCCAGCGGAAGAAGCGGCCACTCAGGACGCCGATCGGCACGAAGGCCAGCAGCAGCAGGTCTGGCGTCAGGGCGAGATGCCAGTAGACGAGCAGGGCGACGACGACGGCGCAGTACCCGATCGTGATCGGCAGCAGCAGGCGGCGCATGCCGCCGCGCGCGTCGACTTGCATCGTCATCAGTAGACCGGACCTCCGCTGAGAAAGGTCAACAGCAGGCCTGCCTGCAGGAGGAAGCCGCCGCCCGTCAGTAGCAGGTCCAGCGCCGGCCTCCCTTCCACCCAGCGCCCGAGCGTTAGAAAGGCCGGGATCGCCATGGCGAGATAGCGCCCCGCCGAGGGGATGAGGTCGTGCTGCACCGGCTGAGGTAGTGCGACGGCCGTGTAGAGCACTCCGAGCATGTAGAGGGTGAACGCGAACGGCACCTCGCGAACAACGGCCAGCGTCACCGCCAGGAAGAAGAGCACGAGCGCGAGGTCCACCGGCAGCAGGCCGCCGTGGTTCTGAAGGAGGCGATGCCCTGCTTCGGCGAAGGTGGTCCAGAGACCCCACAGCTCGCGGTGCCAGTACTGGTGCTCGGCGTGGACGTAGAGCAGGGGGTCACCGAAGCGGCGCCATAGATAAAGGACGTAGACCGCCAGGCCGGCGGGTGCCGCCGCCACGACGCCCAGCCAACCCAGCAGGGTTTTCGGCTCGCGCAGCGCGTCCGCCCAGCCCGCCTGCCGCCCGAACTCCCAGGCGAGCGGCAGCACCAGGATGAGCCCGGTGTTACGCGTGAGCGCGGCAAGGAAGGCGACGAGCGCGGCCCGCGCCCACCGGCCCTCGCGCGCCCAGAGCAGCGCAGCGGCAGCAAAGCCCAGGAACAGGCCTTCGGTGTAGCCGGCGGCGAGGAAGAACGCAAGCGGGTACGCCAGCACGAGGCGGACCACGGCGGCCGGCCGCGCGGCCCCGCCCAGCTCCCGCTCGGCGAGCTTGGCGATCGCGACCAGGCCGCCAAGGGCGCCGAAGTTGGACAGGACCAGCGCGATGGCCAGGCGGCCGTGCTCGCCGGTCAGGTGGGATAGGAGGCTGATCAGGAGCGGGTAGAGAGGGAAGAACGCGGCCGCCTGCCGCGTGTAGTAGCCGAGCTGCGAGATGCTGAGATACCAACCTGTGTCCCACTGCTGCCAGAGCTGCAGCCCTGCGTGCGCCGGCCGGTGGAGGAACGTCAGCAGCGTGGCGGCGAAAACCGTGAACGCCGCCAGGAGCAGCCGGGAGGCGAGCCACATCCTGAACGCCGTTGCGGCGCCGTTGGTCGGTCGGATGGGCATAGTTTCCAGTACCCACGCCGCGGTGGGGCACGGCTCGGAGAGCCGCAACGTCGCTGATAACCTCTGCGGCGCCCCCTGATGACCCAGGCGAGCGCCCCCGCGCGCAACCGTCGCTTCCGCCGCGCCAAGCCTTTCGCGGCGGTCGTCCTGGTGGTGGCGATCATCCTGCTCGTGGTCGCCATCTTCGAAGGCGACCTGCCGGAGGACCTGACCGGCGTCCGCGACTTCGCGCGCGGTGCGCTCCGCCGCTTCGGCGCCGGCGGCGCCCTGGGACTGCTCTACCTCGAGGAAAGCGGCATCCCGCTTCCCGTGCCCGGCGACGTTTACGTCGCCTACCTCGGACGCCTGGCGAACGGGGACACGGTCCGCTGGCTCGGCGCCTTCTTCGGGATCATCGCGGTGGTGACGGCGGGGGCGACGAATCTCTACTGGATCTCCCGGCGCTATGGAACCCGGCTCGTCGAGCACCGCCTGGCGGCCGCCTTCCACATCGAGCGCCGCCAGATCGCCGCGGCGGAGCGGCGCTTCGCGCGCTGGGGCGTGCTGGCCGTGATCTTTGGCCGCCACATCCCCGGGCTGCGGGTGCCGATCACCGTCGCGGCCGGCCTCTCGCGCTTCTCCTATCCGCTATTCGCCGGCTCGGTCGCCATCTCCTCGGCCGGCTGGGCCGCGCTCTGGCTCTGGCTGGGCTCGCGCTACGGTCCCTTCCTCGGACATTTCTTCGAGAGCCACGCTTGGACGTATCTCGTCTTCGTGCTGCTGGTGATCGGCCTCGTCGCCATCGCGCTCGTTCGCGCTTGGCGGGCCGCACCTCCCAAAACGCTCCCCGAAGCTTCGGGCCCCCGTCCCGGCGCCACGGGGCCATAGGTCCCTCCGACTCAGACCTCGCCCCCGCTTCAATCGGGGTAGCAATCAAATCGGACTTAGGAGGTTCTGAGATGACTACGGGATTGAGGTGGCGGATCATCGCGCTCCAGGGCGTGCTGGTCATCGTCCTTGCTTTCATCACCGGCTTCGCTTTCTGGGGCGCGAGCTTCGCGCAGTCCACGGTTCACGACCAGCTCGCTTCGCAGCACATCGTCTTCCCGCCGGCGGCAGTGCTGGCAGTGCACGAATACGACAACAACGCTGAGATCCGGAACTTCGCCGGCCAGCAGGTGGTCAACGGCGACCAGGCGCGTGTCTACGCCAACGACTTCCTCGGCGTGCACCTGAACGCGATGAAGCCGTACAACACCTACGCGGCGGCAAGCACTGCTCTGCAGACGCTGCCGAAGACCGACCCGAGCTACACGACGATCTCCAACCTGCGCCAGACACTGTTCATGGGCACGATGCTGCGGACCTCGCTGCTGAACGCCTACGGCTGGTGGACGGTCGGTGTGTACGCGTTCTACGCGGCGATCGGGCTCTTGATCGCGACGATCGCGATCTTCGGAGCGCTGCTCTTCGAGCTCGCGCAGCTGCGCAAGCCCGCGCTGGACAAGGTGGTCGTCACCAAGCCGGCATACGCGAACTAAGAAAAGAAGACCCATTCCCGCAAGAGGGCCCCGGTCTTCGGACCGGGGCTCTTACTTTTGTCCGTACACCGTTGAGCGACTTACTCGTCTTCCTGCACCTCGTCGGCGCCGCCTTTTGGCTGGGCGGGCTGGTGACGCTGGCCGCCGTGATCGTCGTCGCCCACCGCACTCTTGAGCGCGAGGAGTTCCGGCTTCTGGTGCGCCGGGCGGGCTGGACTTTCGCCGGCATCTCGGCGGTGGCCTGGCTGCTGCTCGCCGTCTCCGGCGTGACCCGCGCGTTCCAGCGGGGCTGGCCGTCCATGGCGGTGACGAAGGCGATCCTCGGCGCCATCGTCCTGGCGGCGGCGGTGGCGCACGTCCTCAGCGGACGCCGGCGAGACTCGCGGGCGCTACTGGTGGTCTCGCGGAGCCTGTCGTTGCTGATCTTCGGGGCGACACTCGCGCTGTTCTGGTTGGGAGTTCGACTGGCGGCCTAACTAAAGAGGAATCGAGAACCTCACCGCCGTGCCCTCGCCGGGGCGCGACTCCAGCTCCCAGCTGCCGCCGAGCCCTTCGGCCCGCTGGCGGAGGTTGCTCAGACCCTGGCCCTGTCCAGGCGGCGCGGAGGGATCGAAGCCGTGGCCGTCGTCCTCTACCTCCAGGATCGCCGTCGCGCCCTCGCGCCGCAGGGTCAGCCTGCAGGTGAGCGCGTGCGCGTGGCGGCCGACGTTGGACAGCGCCTCCCCCGCCAGCAGGACGACGTCGCCGGACTTCGATGCCAGCGCTTCAGCCGTCTCGGGTTCGATGTCGGCGACCGCGGTGACGCCGCTGCTGGAGGCGAACTCGTCGACCAGCTGCCGGAGCGCCTGCTCCAGGTGCTGCCGCGCCACCAGGCCGGGCCGGAGCCCGTAGATGTAGTTGCGCAGGTCGCGGATGACGCCGTCGAGCTGTGCCACCACTCCCCGCAGACGCTCCGCGGCGTGGGCGTCAGATGTGCGGGCCGCGAGGCCCTCCAGGCTCATGCCGATGGCGAAAATGGCCTGGATCGCGCCGTCGTGCAGCTCCCTCCCGATGCGCTCGCGCTCGTCCACCAGCGCCAGCCGCTGCAGGGCGGCTTCCGCCTCCGCGCGGAGTCGCCGCCGCTCGGTGATGTCCCGCACCGAGGCGACGGCGTAGCGGTTGCCGTCGGCCGTCACGGGGCTCAGCGCGATGTCGACCGGGATCTCTACGCCTTCCCGGCTCAGCACCCGGGTGTCCAGGCCGGTGCCCATCGGGCGTCGGCCGGAGGCCGCGAAATAGTCGCTGCGGTGGGCCGGGTGCGCGGCGACCAGGTGCGCAGGAACCAACATCTCGACCGGCTGGCCGATGAGCTCGCCGCGGCGGTACCCGGTCAGAGTCTCGGCTTGGGAGTTGACCGCGGCGATGCGGCCGTCCTCGGCCACGATGAAGACGGCGTCCGGAACCACCTCCAGCAGGTCGGCAAAATACTCGAGCTCGGTCATGGGCGGCCGGATCGGCATGATAGCCTCGCCCTCGTCTTGGGTACCGAAGAAGGCGAGAGCGCTGCGTTCAAGCGCATCCGCGTCATGGTCGTGGACGACCACGAGATCGTCCGCAGCGGCCTGAAGGCGCTGCTGTCGTCCCAAGCGGACCTGGCGCTCGTGGCGGAGGCCTCCAGCGCCGGCGAGGCGGTCTCGCGGGCGAAAGCGATGCACCCGGATGTGATCGTGATGGACGTGAACCTCGGCGGCATGAGCGGCATCGAGGCGACGCGCGAGATCCGCTCGGCGCAGCCGCAGATCCAGGTGCTGATGCTCACCTCGTTCGCCGACGAGGAGGCGATGTTCGCGTCGATCATGGCGGGCGCGTCGGGGTACGTCCTGAAGGAGATCCACGGATCCGAGCTGGTCGACGCGATCCGCCGTGCAGGCTCCGGCCAGGGCGTGCTCGACCCGTCGATGACGAACGCCCTGCTGGACCGCATCCGGCGCAGCCGCGATGCCCTGAAGGACGAGCGGCTGGCCCGGCTGACCCCGCACGAGGAGCGGATCCTCACGCTGATCACCGAAGGCAAGACCAACGCCGAGATCGCCACCGACCTGCACCTCGCGGAGAAGACGATCAAGAACTACGTCTCCTCGATCCTCAGCAAGCTCGAGGTGACCCGGCGCGCGGAGGCCGCGGCTTACATGGCCCGGCGGACGCGGCCCGGCAGCGGCGCCTAGCAGCCCGGGCTGACAGCCCGAGCGGGACCCGTCCCGGGTGGGCCGGGACCTACGGCCCTCTGAGCAGGCGGTACCCACCCCTAGCGTGGCGTCCATGAACTCGAAGCGCCCTGGAGGTGGCTGATGGACGCACCCGCCCGGATCCTGCAGTGGGGATTCATTCAGATCTCCGTGCCGAACCTGATCGTGATCGGTCTGATGATCGCCATCTTCGTGCTGGCCCTGGTGGTGCCCTTCCCGCGCCACCACGGCGAGGACACCGACCGATGAGCGCCCGGGCCGACGCGAACGTGGACCGCTCTTGGACCGGCGCGCTCGCGCGCTGGACCGACCGGAAGCTGCCGGCCGACCGGCTCTTTCCCGACCGCCAGCCGGCCTACGTGGGCTCCTGGGTCTACGTCTTCGGCGTCTGCACGATCGCGGCGCTGATGATCGTGGTCGCCAGCGGCGTCATCCTCTCCTTCTTCGGGCCGCAGTGGTGGCACGTGTCACCGCAGGGCCGCTTCTTCAACAGCCTCCACTTCTGGAGCGTGCAGCTCTTCTTCGCGTTCATGGTCCTGCACCTCTGGGGCCAGTACTTCATGGCCAGCTGGCGCGACGGCCGGGCTCCGACCTGGATGGTCGGCGTCACGATCTTCGCGATCAGCATCGTGACCGCCTTCACGGGCTACGTCGCGCAGCAGAACCTCGACTCCCAGTGGATCGCGCTGAACGCCAAGGACGCCATCAACTCGACGGGCGCCGGCGCCTTCTTCAACGTCCTGAACTTCGGCCAGATGTACGGCCTCCACGTGATGATGCTGCCGATCTTCGTGATCACCCTCGTGGCCGTGCACGTGCTCATGGTCCGCATCAAGGGCGTGGTCAAACCCATCGACTTCGAGGAGACGCACTGATGGACGCTCACGACCGGTACTACCAGGGCGTCCGGATGGTGCCCTACGACATCGTCAAGGAGCTGACCATCGCTCTGGTCGCCGTCCTGGCGCTGGTGCTCGGCCTCTCGTTCGCGTTCGCCTCGCCGGACGACCCGCCGCTGACGATCCACGCCTGGGCGAAGTCAGCCCCGGTCGACTTCGTCACCACGGCGACCGGTGAGCTTGCCGGCTCGACCACCACGGCGGGCTACGGCGCGCCTTACAACGACACGGCGGACGCCGCTCAGACGTGGGGGCCACTGGCACCGCAGACCTGGGGCGGAGTCCACCAGCCGGTGGATGCCGCGCAGGAGTTCGTGCTCGGGCCGCTGAGCACCTCATCGACGTCCGACCCGGCCCTCGCAACCGCGCTCTCGCAGTACTCGGGCGCCACCCAGGACCAGCAGGGCAAGTGGCTCGATGCCTACACGAAGGGCCTGGACAAGGCCCAGGTCGACGGCAGCGGCGGAATCACCGTTCCGAGCGGCGACTACGGGCCGGTCCCGGTGATGAGCTCGAGCCTGCTGCGTCTCGCTCAGAGCGGCGCGCTGGACGGCATGCTCCAGGACGCCGGGCACTTCTACAACACCGACTACACGCGCTCGCTGCTCTTCATGGGCGACGGCAGCCTGCTGGAGTCGATGGCCGGCGATCAGCACCTGCTGGGCAACCAGTGGGGAATGATGAACGAGACCGGCAGCTTCCCCGGGCAGAGCTGGCTCTGGCTCTACACCTTCTGGTACCAGGTCTGGCCCTTCAACTCCGACGCTGGCTTCCTCGGCCTGAACGCCGGCAACGCCGACCTCGGGGTCGTGCTGATCATGGGCCTGCTGACGACGCTCCTCGCGCTGATTCCCTTCATCCCGGGGCTGCGCGACATCCCACGCTGGGTCCCCGTCCACCGGCTGATCTGGCGCCAGTCCGCGAAGCAGCGCCGGACCGGCGCACCCGGAGCCGCTCCGGTCCGGGCTTCCTGAGGAGGCTTGAAGAAAGTGTTCGTCCGCTACTACATCACGATTGACCGGCCGATAGAGGAGTGTCGCCGAGTGCTCCTCGAGGCCCCGGGCGAATGGCTGCCAAACCTCGTCCAGAGCTCGGACGGCTCGGCGGAGAAGGTGCTCGCGCGGGTGGGCTTCTCGATCCTCGCCGTCGGCGTTCGCAAGCGGGCGGCCGTGGAGCTGGGCAAGCCGCTGCAGCTGCGCGACTGGGTGCACATCCCGATCAGCTGGGAGGCGGAGCCCGTCTCCGAGCTCTTCCCGCGCTTCGAAGGAGAGCTGCAGCTGGTGCCGATCGGCCCGCGCGAGACGAAGCTCGCCCTGGCCGGCACCTACGACCCGCCACTGGGCGACGTCGGCCGGACAGTGGACAACCTGCTGATGCACACGGCCGCGGAGGCCACGGTGAAGGACTTCGTCGAGCAGCTCGGCAAGCGGCTAGAGCAGGAGCTTCACGAGCGCGGCGACGCCGCCGGCCACGATCACCAGCCGGAGAGCATCGGGGCGTAGCCGGCGCGCGCCCGCCGCGCCGAGCTGCCCCCCGACCAGGCTGGAGGCCGCGATGATCAGCGCCGCCTCCCAGTTCACCCGGCCGGAGAACGCGAAGACCACCGCCGCCATGCCGTTGACGACTGCCGTCAGCACGTTCTTGAGTGCGTTGAGCCGCTGCAGATCGTCGTCGACCAGGATGCCCAGCAAAGCCAGCTGGATCACGCTCTGCGCGGCGCCGAAGTACCCGCCGTAGATCGCGGTCGCGAATACCGCAGGCGGCAGGATGGCGCGGCTGGCGCGATGCTCTCGGTGCCGGCTCAACGCGCGGGAGATGCGCGGCTGGACCACCACCAGGACCACCGCCAGGGCGATCAGCACGATCACGACGCGGCTGAATACCTGCTGCGGCAGCAGCAGGAGGAGCAGAGCGCCGAGCAGTCCGCCGAGGCCCGCGGGGATCGCCAGCAGCAGGGCTCGGCGCGCCTGGCCGGCCAGTTCTCGGCGGTAGCCGACTGCGCCGCTGATCGAGCCCGCCACCAGGCCGACGGTGTTGCTGACGTTGGCGACGACCGGTGGGTAGCCGAGGGCGAGTAGCGTGGGGAACGTGATCAGCGAGCCGGAGCCGACGGCGGCGTTCACCGCTCCGGCCAGCAGCCCCGCGAGCGCAATGGCGCCGATCTGAAGGATGGTCAAGTCGTGCCGAGGCTACTAGACGTCAGGTCCCGCGGCCGGCCGCGGGACGTATCGGGAGGCGCCAGCTCTAGTCGCGGCGCATCGCGGCGCGGTAGCGGGGAGACGGCTCCGGGCCGGCGAGCAGCGGATCCGCGTCTCCTCCATCCAGCAGCACGACGTCGCGAGCCGCTGCCATGTCAGCCCGAGCTTAGATGTCCCCCGTCCACCACCAGCGTCTGCCCCGTGATCCAGCCGCCCTCCGCGGAGGCCAGGAAGGCCACGACGCGGGCCAGATCCTCCGGCTCGCCAACGCGCCCGAGCGGCGTCCGCCGGGCGAAAGCCTCCAGCAGCTTGTCCACGTCCCGGGCCAGGAAGGTCAGCGCATCGGTGCGGATCGGGCCGCCGCAGACGGCGTTCACCCGGATCCCCCGCTGCCCCAGCTCCGCCGCCAGGTAACGGACCAGCTGCTCCACGCCTGCCATGCCGACGGCGGTCGGCCCATAGCCGCGCTGGTAGCCGCGCGTGCCGGTGCTGGTGATCGCGATGATGGCCCCGCCCTCGGGCATGCTCGCCACCGTCGCGCGCGCGAGCGCCAGGAAGGCGCCGACCCGTGCTTCGAAGGTCTCGCGATAGGTGTCGGTCGGGATTCCAAGGGTGAGGCCCAGCTCCGGCTTGAAGCCCTTCGCCAGGTCGTCGCGCGAAGTGCCTGCCGGATAACCGGTGGCGTTCGAAACCAGGATCGTGACAGGACCGAGGGCGGCGGCGGCCTCGGTCGCGATGCGCTCGCAGTCCTCTTCGCGGCGGACGTCGCCGCGAACAGCCACCGCGCGGCGGTCGAGCCCCTCGATCTCCGCGACCACTTCGCGCGCGGCGTCCTCACTCGAAACGTAACCGACGGCGACGTCATGACCGGCCGCTGCCAAGGCGAGCGCGCAGGCGCGTCCCACGCCGCGGCTGGCCCCGGTGACGAGTGCTACGCCCACCGGTTCAGGCCCGGCCCGCAGGGCGGTAGATGTCGATGGCGATGTGGTCGGGGCCGACCTCCCGCCTTTCGACCAGCGCCAGCCGGGTGCTGGGAAACCCATCGCCGAACAGCCGCTTGCCGCCTCCCGCCACGAACGGAAAGACCATCAGCCGGTATTCGTCCACCAGGTCGTGCTCGGCCAGCGTCCTAACCAGCTGAGAGCTTCCCGCCACCAGGATGTCGCCGGTCGAGCGCTCCTTCAGCTCGGCGACCCGGTCGGGCACGCCGTCGCGGATCACCGTCGAGTTGTTCCAGGTCGCATCGGCATCGGACATGGTGGTGGAGACCACGTACTTTGGCATCGCGTTCATCTTCTCGCCGAACCAGCCCGTGCCTTCCATGGTCGGCCAGGCCTGCGCGAAACCCTGGTAGGTGATCCGGCCGAGAAGTTGGGCCTCAGCCGCCCGCAGCTCCTCGCCCTTGAAGGCCTCCCCGTCCTCGCCGCGGTCGAACTCGAACGACCAGCGCGGCTCTTCGATTACCCCGTCCAGCGTGATGAACTCGGTGACGACCAGCTTGCCCATGTCTTGATGGTGCCTTACTCGAGGCGGACAAGGCGGCCACTGTCCTCCGTGAACCAGAGCGATCCTGCGCCCGCCGTGATGACCGTCGCCGTCCGCGGGTAGCGGTCGATGACGCGGCCGGTCGAGGCAACCCGCTGCAGGCGTAGGCCGCCCACCCAGAGGCTGCCCCCGTACTCGGCGATCGAGTCCAGGCCGTCGCGACCCCAGAAGCTGTCGATCGGGTGAGATGTCACCGCGAGCGTTCGTGGATCAACACGCGCCAGCGTCGCGTTGCCCTCGTTGCGGACCCAGAGCGCTCCGAACGCTGCCGTGATCGCAAGCGGCTTCAGCGGCGAGTAGCAGGTGGTCGAGCAGGGCAGGGTCGCGGTGGCGGTGGGCCTGTGCGTGGCGAGGTCGATCCGAGTCAGGGCGCCGGCGTAGCTGCCGACCACCCAGGCGGCGCCGCCGAGGAAGGCGATGCCGGTCGGTCCCTGCGGAAGGCTCCGGACCGTGTCCACGAGGCGCCGCGAGGACTCGTCGATGATCGCCACCGCGTTGTCGTCGAGGCTTGTCACCCACAGCTCGCTTCCCTCCGATGCGAGCTGGAACGGCGCCACCGGGAGTGGGATCGAGCTCGTAACGCGGTCGGTCGCGGGATCGATGACCGCGATGCTGTGGTCCTGGTTGCGCGCCACCCAGACGGCGCCGAACCCGGTGGCGATCCCGGTCGGCTGGTCGCACTGGCGCAGGGTCCAGTTCGTGACCATGTAGCTGTGCACTGATCCGTACCTGTCGCAGCCGGCGGCGTGATAGGTCGCGTAATCGCCGATTCGAATGGTCGCGGTGACCCGGTTGGAGGCCAGGTCGATCCGCGAGACGGTGCCATCGCTCGAGTTCGGCGCCCAGGCGGAGCCGAACCCGAACGCCAGGATGCCGGCGTTGCTACCGACTCGAATCGCAGCCACCTGGTGCAGGCCCGCCGAGGTTGCGGGGGCGGAGCCACAGGCGGCTCCCAGCATCGCCACTAGGGCCAGGGCAGGCAATCGGTGCAGCACGTCACGATTCTCCCGCGTCCGCACTCTCCCGGCGGCTTCGCCGGCGACCTCCCCGGAGGGGAGGTTGTCAGTCGTGACGGAGGGCGGCGGAGGGGTCCAGCCGGCTGGCCCGCACGGCGGGGAGGAGCCCGCTGAGGGCGCTGAAAGTCGTCGCGAGCGCGATGGCGCCGCCGACCAGCAGGGGTGTGACCTCGAAGACGGTCAGGTCGATGAGCAGCCCCTGCGAGCGCGCGAAGCGCTGCAGAGCGGTGTTGCCGATCGTCGCCAGGCCGAGGGCGATCAGCACGCCCACCACCCCGCCGATGATGCCGATACTGCCGGCCTCCGCGAGGAAGAGGTTGCGGATGTCGCGCCGCCGCGCGCCGATCGCCTTCAGGATCCCGATCTCGCGCGTCCGCTCGAGCACCGCGGTGTACATCGTGTTGGCGATCCCGAGACAGGCGACCAGCAGGGCCAGCCCGCCCAGTCCGCCAAGGCCCGTGGCCAGGTAGCTCAGGAACTGGCTGAAGCCACGCAGGAAGTCCTGCGCGGTCGTGGCGCGATAGCCCAGATGCGTCGACTCGTCGTGGACGGTCGAGACCGTGCCGGGGCTGTCCGCCACCAGGGTGATGCTGCCGAACTCGTCGCCGGTCCAGTGGTTGGCGGCTGAAAGCTGCGCCCAGTAGTCGAGGAAGGTCCGGTAGGGCAGCGCCAACACGATGGGCTCGTCCGCCGAAGCACCGGTGGCCACGGCGGACGCGACGCCGACGATGCGCAGCCGCAAGGGCGGCTCGACGCCCGCCGGCGGGACGGCACCGCTCTGCCCGAGCCCGCCGCTGTAAGCGCCGCGGAAGGTGAGCACCTGGCCTGGAGCCGTGCGAGTGGTCAGGTGCAGCCGGGCCAGCGATGTCTGGCTGACGACGGTCTCGGTTGCGCTGTCCGCGACTGGCATGCGGCCGCTCACGAGGAACTTCGAGGTGATCGCCGGGATCTCGTTCAGGGGCGACAGCGAGAAGGCGCTCGTGAAGAGGCTGCCGCCGGATGCGGGTGAGAGCGAGCCCTGGATCTCACCGGAGCCCCACGCGTCGGTGACGTGCGGCAGCGAGCGCAGTCGCGCCAGCGACCCGACGGTCATCGGCTTGTGCGCCGCCGGCCCGGCGGAGGTGATCGGGCTGGTGACCGTCACCTGCTGCAGCTGGCCGGCGGCGCGCAGGCTGCCGGTCAGGGAGTTGTTGACCCCGATGGCGAAGGACACGATGACGACCATCGCGGCAATTCCGATGGCGACACCCGCCGCGGAGAGCGAGGTCCGCAGCTTTCGCCGCCCGACCCCGCGCGCACCGAGCCGGAAGGCTTCAAGCGCGGCGATCCGGCCGCCGCGGACGGCGCCGCCGGCCCCGCCGGCCTGAGCGCGAGACGGCGCGTCATCACTGACCACCTGGCCGTCCCGCAGCCGGATGACGCGGTCCGCCCGCTCGGCGACCTCGGGATCGTGCGTCACGACGACAACGGTCGCGCCCGCCGCGTGCAGCCTCTCGAGCTGGGCGAGCACGCTGGCGCCCGACTCCGCGTCCAGGTTCCCGGTGGGTTCGTCGGCGAGGATCAGGCTCGGCGAGTTGGCCAGCGCGCGGGCGATCGACACCCGCTGCTGCTCGCCGCCCGACAGGCGCGACGGGCGGAACCCGGCGCGCGTGCCCAGGCCGACCATGTCCAGCAGCCGCCTCGCCCGCTGCGCGCGCCGGCGCCGCGGTACGCCGGCCAGCGTCATCGGCAGCTCGACGTTGTCGCGCGCGGTGAGCGAGGCGATCAGGTTGAAGCTCTGGAAGATCGTGCCGACGTTGCGGAGCCGGTACTCGGCCAGGGCGCCGTCGCCCTCGCGGCTGATGGCCCGGTCGCCGACGCGGATCTCGCCCGCGGTGGGCCGGTCGAGCCCGCCGAGCAGCGAGAGGAGCGTGGACTTGCCGCAGCCCGACGGCCCCATGACCGCCACGAACTCCCCGGGCGCGATCTCCAGCGATACGCCGCGCAGGGCGGGCACATTGACCTCGCCCATGCGATAGGTGCGCTCGACATCCCGCAGGCTGATTCCCGCGGGACTTCCGAGGACGTCGGCGTCCAGCTCGGCGGCCGGCTCCAGGCCGGCGACCACCTCCGGCCGCGCTATGCGGTCTGCACCCCGGCGGCCGTCTCCAGGCCCAGCTCGTCGACCGCGGTCTCGCGCATCTTGAACTTCTGGATCTTGCCCGTGACCGTCATCGGGAAGCCGTCGACGAACTTCCAGTAGCGGGGGATCTTGTAGGTCGCGATCTTGCCGCGGCAGAACTGCACGAGGTCCTCATCGGCGACGGACGCCCCCTCGCGGAGCTTCACCCAGGCCATGACCTCTTCGCCGTACTTGTCCGAGGGGACGCCGATCACCTGCACGTCGCTGACATCAGGGTGCGTGTAGAGGAACTCCTCAACCTCGCGCGGGTAGATGTTCTCGCCGCCGCGGATGATCATGTCCTTGATCCGGCCGACGATGTTGAGGTAGCCCTCATCGTCCATCGTCGCCAGGTCGCCGGTGTGCATCCAGCGCCCGGCGTCGATCGCCTCGTGCGTCGCCTCCGGGTTGTCCCAATAGCCGAGCATGACGCAGTAACCCCGCGTGCAGAGCTCGCCGGCGGTGCCGCGCGGAACCACGAAGCCTGTCTCCGGGTCGACGATCTTGATCTCGGCGTGCGGGTGGATGCGGCCGACCGTGCTGACGCGCTTCTCCAGCGGATCGTCGGTCTCGCTCTGCGTCGACACCGGAGACGTCTCCGTCATGCCGTAGCAGATGGTCATCTCGGGGATGTGCATCCGCGTCTGCACCTTCTTCATGACCTCGACGGGACAAGGCGAGCCGGCCATGATCCCGGTGCGCAGCGTGGAGAAGTCGAACTCGTCGAAGCGCGGGTGCTCCAGCTCGCCGATGAACATCGTGGGGACTCCGTAGAGCGAGGTGCAGCGCTCGGCCTGGACCGTGCTCATGACCGCCTCGGGGTCGTAGGCCTCGCCCGGGATGATCATCGTGCTGCCGTGAGTGGTGCAGGCGAGGTTGCCCAGCACCATGCCGAAGCAGTGGTAGAAGGGCACCGGGATGCAGACGCGGTCGGCCTCCGAATAGCGCAGCTTCTCGCCGATGAAGTAGCCGTTGTTGAGGATGTTGTGGTGCGACAGGGTCGCCCCTTTCGGGAAGCCGGTCGTGCCCGACGTGTACTGAATGTTGATGGCGTCGTCGAACTGCAGCTCGGCCTCGACCTGGGCCAGTTCCTCCTCGGCCACTCTGGAGCCGTCGCGCAGCAGCGCCTCCCAGCCATCGTCCAGGACGAGCGCCTCGCGCAGTGCCGGACAGCGGCCCTTGACCTCGGCCAGCATGTCCACGTAGCTGGTCTGCCGGAAGCCGCGCGCCAGGATCAGCAGCGAGGCGCCGGACTGGTTGAGCGCGTATTCGAGCTCAGCCGTGCGATAGGCGGGGTTGATGTTGACGAGGATGGCGCCGATGCGCGCGGTGGCGAACTGGACGTTCACCCACTCGAACC
>Ga0207664_10001533_pt1 | contig 15147 bp, 17 predicted proteins | sample LARL83metaG_FD_184349 | JGI IMG/M metagenome (GOLD analysis project Ga0207664, IMG submission 184349) | Corn, switchgrass and miscanthus rhizosphere microbial communities from Kellogg Biological Station, Michigan, USA - LAR L8-3 metaG... | ecosystem: Host-associated > Plants > Roots >... | reverse complement strand
CGGCGGCCGGACAACGGTGATCAGCCGCGGCTATGCGATCGCCATCGTCGGCCCGCTCGCGGACATTTCGAAGGCCAGCCAGAGCGACGCCGTCCGGTTGCCCACCACCGAAATCAAGTCCGGTCAGACGTCGATCAAGGGTGTCATCGCTCGCAACGACTGTGCCGTGCTGACGGTCCACGGAGAGGACCGCGCGGCGGTTTACCGGCCGAAGGTGCGCCGGCAGCCGGCGCAGACGGAGGACAAACTGGATCGCCTGATCGAGCTTCTCGATGCGACCGGGCTTATCGAGCGGGACAACGCGCGCGCCGGCGAGGCGAACGCGTGCCTTGAGCGGTTGGCGACGGCGCTCCACGCGCATATCGAGCAATCTCTGGATCTGCTGGAAAAGATCGATCCCGAAGGGGCTTCGCTCTGGCGCGCGCGGCATTCGGAACTGCGCAAGACATACAAACCGCCTCAGGGCTGATCGCGGGCCGATTCCTCCCGCGAAAGCGGTTCCCTTCGGCTTACGGCCACTGCCAGCGCGCGACGGTGACGATGAATTCCGGCAACGGAACGAGCGCAAGCAGCGTGTCGGTGCTGACCGACAGCGCCAGCGTTCCGAGCAGCGACACGATGGTGCCGAGGAGGATCTTGCCGCCGAACACCTCGTGGTCGGGATTCAGCATCCTGGCGAAATAGATACGAAACAGGATCGACAAGCGCTGGATCGGCGTCACCACCGAGACGGGCGCCACCGCGAGCGCCATGTAGCGGAACATCTGCGACAGGCAGACGAACACGCCGGAGACGGTGAACCATTTGGCCGCCTCCGGCTTGACCAGCCGGACATGACGCCATTGCCCGGGCCAAAGGAGAATGACCGCAAAAACCGCGGTCGCCGCGCCGTAGGACACCAGGCCGCCGGCGGCGCTGGCGGGAATCCCACTATGCTCGAGCCCGAGCCTCACCAGGATCGGGCTCAGGCCATAGCCGGTCGAGGACAGCAAGGCGTAGGCATAGCCCTCGAGATAGCGGGGCTTGAACGGCGGCATGGCGGGTGCCGTCGCAGCGCGGCCATCGACGGTGCGCCCGGTGCGATCCGTCGCTTTGGCCGACTTTTCCTTCGCGCCGGGCAGCGAGATCGACGGACCGAGAATCACGAGAACGATGCCGAACAGCCTGAGCGGCGTCAGCGTCTCGCCGAGAATCCAGATCGCCAGAACCAGCGTGAGGATCATGCTCGCTTGCTGCACCGGGGCGACCAGGATCGCACCCATGGCCTTGGTCGCGCGATAATTGCAGTAGCGCCCCCAGACGAAATGCATCACGCCGGCGAGAGACAGGCACAGCAGGGACGTCGACGAAAAGCGGGTCACCATTCCGAGCGAGCCCAGCACCAGCGCCGCGACCAGGAAGATCGGCACGCCGATCGGCACCGTGATGGCCATGGCCTGGGACACCGAACCGCTCAGCACGCCGCGCCGGATGCTGGCGTTGTTGAACGCGAACGTGGCGGCGCACACCAGCGCCAGAAAACCTCCGAGCACGCAAACCCCCTTATCGTTCCCTGTTCATGCCCATGCGCTCAGGCGCGGATGCCCGAGAGGCAACCGCGGCGACGAACGCGAACGGGAATACCCGCTTCTCGGTTTGGATGCGGAAAAAAGCCTGAGCGTGGCCGCACTTCGCTAGGCCGTCGCCCGTTTGCTGCCCGGAAAGCCGTTGCCCTTGATGGCGATGCGATGCATCAGCCGGCGCGAGCCGTGATAATCGTTGAGCGCATAGTGCCAGACGGCGCGATTGTCCCAGAAGGCGATCGATCCCACGCGCCATTGGAAGCGGCAGGTGAATTCGGGCCGTGCCGCGTGCTGAAAGAGGTACTTCAGCAGCGGTTCGCTTTCCTTCTCGGTCCAGCCCTCGAATCGGACGGTGTAGGTCGGGTTCACGAACAGCAGCTTGCGCCCGCTTTCCGGATGACGCGGAACGACCGGATGCACCGCCTCCCGCGCCGCGAACCGGGATTGGATGTCGGCATGCTCGTTGGCGCTGACCTGGCGCTCGCGGGTGAGGCCGACGAACGCGCGCGTCTTGGCGTGAACGGCGTTGAGCCCCTCCAGGGTTTTCTTGAGCCCGTCCGACAGGGCGTCGTAGGCCGCGTACATGCTGGCGAACATCGTGTCGCCGCCGTAGTCCGGCAGTTCCCGCGCCAGGAGGATCGAGCCGAGCGGCGGGTCCGGATCGAAGCAGTGGTCGGTGTGCCAGTTGCCGCCGATGTTGCGCGTCGCCTCCGGCTCCTTGCGCACCTCGCAGATCATCGGATAGCCGGGCGGGTGGCCGACCTCCGCGGTGGGATCGACGTCGAACGCGCCGAAATGCTCGGCGAACGCCATCTGCTGGTCCGGGGTGATGGCCTGATTGCGGAAGAAGATCACGCCATGCTCGTTGAGCGCGGCGCGGATCTCGCCGTAGGAGCGTTCCGTCAGCGGCTGCGCCAGGTCGACGCCGTGGATTTCGGCGCCGACGTTCGCGGACACCGGCCGCACGTCGATGGTGCTGTTTTTCATGATCATGCCTTTCTTATCCTCGTCGTAACTCGAAACGTTCGCCCGGGCGGCGCTATCGCGCCTGGATGCCCTGCTTGCGCAAGAGCGCATTGGTGTAATCGGTCGCCTCGGCGGGAGTCTCGTCGAGCGTCTTCACCAGAAGCTCGATGTCCTTGTAGGACATCGGCACGAAATCCTCGCTCATCCTCTTGCCCTGCTCGATGAACTCGGGATCGTTCGCGAGCTCGCGATAGGCAGTGCGATACGCCTCGACGATGGCCGGCGGCGTGTTCGGCGGCAGCGCCAGCCATTTGTCGATCGAGGCCTGGGCGCGCCAGAACGCAAAGGCCTTCTGCGCCAGAGGGTCCTTTATCTTGCCCTCCATCTGCTTGGAGAAGATCGGCGCATCGCCGAAATCCGGCCGGCCGACGATCGTGCCGTCGGCGAGAGTGCCCGACTGGGTCAGGACCTCGAACCGGTCGCCCTGCATCAGCTTCTCGATCTGGAACATGTTGGCGGTGGACGTAAGCTCGACCTCGCCGCGCTCGAGCGCGATCATCAGGTCGTTGGTGCCGCGGTAGCCCAGCACCCACTTGGCGTTCCAGCCGAGGTACTCGATGCCCCACATCGTCATCAGCATGCCGGAGCGCGGTACGCCGCCCAGCGCCCCCATGACGACGGGCGCGGCGCCTCTTTCGTGCAGTCGCTTGCGCGCCGCCGTCTGGATCAGAAGAATGGTGCCGCCGCGGCCGACGCCGCCGACGAAGGCGAATTTGGTCGGGTCGTAATGGGACTGCGCCGAGCGGTAATGCAGCGGATCGACGTTGATGCTGGCGCCCATCGTCACGGTGAGGCCGTCGGGCTTGGTCTGCTGAACGAAATAGTTGAGCGCCGTGAGGCCGTCGGCGCCCGGAACGTTGCGGACGATGACGCCGGGCGTTCCCGGCAGGTGACGGGCGAGATGCTGGGCGACGAGCCGGCCGGATGCGTCGGTTCCGCCCCCGGCCGCGTTGCCGATGATCATGGTGATGGATTTGTTCTCGAACGAGATGGGTTCACCGGCGGCGGCCGCCGCGCACGTCATGAGTAGAGCGGTCACGCCGAGTGCGATGCGATGCATGGTGTCCTCCTCCGGCGGCTGCGACCTTGCCGGTCGGAGACCCCGGTGCGCGGCTCGCTTTTCGATTTTGCTCGCGAGAAGCTACACCAATCGCGCTTTGTCAGCGATATGCCTGATTGCGCCGAGCGGACATCCGGATCGGCGGAAGAGTATCCCGCGGCGGTGCCGTCACGTCGCTCGCCGGCCGGCGATCAGGCGATAGATCGCCAGCACGATCAGCGCTCCGATCACCGAGCCTATGAAGCCGGCGGCTTCCCCGGGCCGATACCAGCCGAGGGTCTGGCCGAGGTAGGTCGCCACGAACGCGCCGACGATGCCGAGCAGAATCGTGACGATGAAGCCGCCGGGGTCGCGCCCCGGCATCAGGAGCTTCGCGATCAGCCCGACGAGAAAGCCGATGACCAGCGTGCCGATAATCGACATGGAATCCATCCCCTCAGATGCCGGCTACAGTGCCATCCATAAGCCTGAACGGCCGATCGCCGGGTCGGTTCCCGCCGGGTGATTCCGTGCGGCCGTTGGGGTCCGTAATGGATCGAAACCGCCGTAGCCCCGTTCACACACTGCAACGTCCGAGCCTAACCCCGGAGATCATCATGGATACGATCAAACCGCTCTTTACCGCGACGGCGACCGCCACCGGCGGCCGCAACGGCCACACCGCGACGAGCGACGGCGTGGTATCGGCCGAACTGTCGGTGCCGAAAGCCATGGGCGGGCCGGGCAGGCCCGGCACCGCCACGCCGGAGCATCTCTTCGCCGCCGGGTATGCCGCCTGTTTCGGCGGCGCGCTCGACTTCGTCGCCAAACAGCAGAAAAAGAACGCGGCCAAGGCGTCGATCACCTGCGCGGTTTCCATCGGCCCGCGCGACGGCGGCGGCTTCGGCCTCGCGGTCAAGATGCGCGTCGAGGACAAGAGCCTGCCGCAGGCGGAGCTCGCCGCCTTGGCGAAGACCGCCCACGAGACGATCTGCCCGTACTCGCACGCGACCCGCGGCAACGTCGATGTGCAATTCGAGGTTGTGGGAGGCTAGAGAATCTTCAGCACCGATTCCGGCGGGCGGCCGAGCGCCGCGCGGCCGCCGTTGACGACGATCGGCCGCTCGATGACGATCGGATTTCTCACCATGCCGTCGATGATCTGCTCGTCCGAAAGGCTGGGCTTGTCGAGCCCGGCTTCCTTCGCCTCCTTGGCGCGCAGGAGCGCCCGCGGCGTCTTGCCGAGCATCTTGAGGAGCCGCTTCAACTCGGCCTTGTCGGGCGGCGTCTTGAGATACTCGATGATCTCCGGCTTGATGCCCTTCTTCTCCAGGAGCGCCAGGGTTTCACGCGACTTGGTGCAGCGGGGATTGTGGTAGATCGTGACCATGGTGGCGATGGCTCCTTGCCGGCGGATCGAGGGGCTCGCCGCGCGGACCGCGGCGGCCGCCTATTCTCACTTTTCCCGCGGCGGCTTCAAGTCGTGGCCGGCTGCCACCTGCTTTCCGGCGCGCGTCGCCCGGACGGCCTCCAAGAGCGTCCACGCCGCGTTGCGCACCTCTTCTTGAACCGCGAGATCGCGGTCGAGCTGCTCATGGCTCATCCCCGTTTTCCGTTCTCAAGAGCGGCAACCCAAGGGAAACGGCGCCGTGCGAAAACCGTTCCGCGCCCCGTCCGAATATTATGCTGCGCCTTCAGCCGCGCTGGGCCGCTTCGACCGCGGCGTTCAGCGCGTTGAGAAAGCGGGAGCGGTCCGCCTTGGTGAAGGGCGCGGGGCCCCCGGTGGCGAGGCCCATCTCGCGCATGTGCATGGACACCTCGCGGCCGGCGAGCGCGTTGCCGATGTTGTCCGGCGTCCAGTGCTTGCCGTTCGCGGCAACGGCGCGGGCGCCCTTGGCGAGGCAGCGCGACGCCAGCGGGATGTCGGAGGTCACGCAGACGTCGGCGGCGGCGATGCGTTCGGCGATCCAGTCGTCGGCCTTGTCGGCGCCTTCGCCGACGACGATCATGCTGACGTTCGGGTTCCGCGACGGCAGAATCGGGCGCGAGCCGTTGGAGACGACGAACACCTCGAGGCCCAAGCGTTCGGCGACGCGGTAAACCTCGTCGCGCACCGGGCAGGCATCGGCATCGATGTAAATGGCGGTCACGGCGCGAGTCGCGCTTCCTATCGCCGCGGGCGGTCGAGGAATTCCTCGAAGGCATCGCGGTTCGATGCGAGGCCCTTGTCGATCAACGCGCGCGCGAGGTTATCGCCGAGGCGCCCGGCATCGACCAGCGCGTCCGTCTGCATGCCGAGCAGCCCGGCGAGCAGGCTCAGCCGCACCTCTGGCCGGGCGGAGTCGAACGCCTCCCGGCATTTCGCGATCGACAGTCCGGAGATCAGCGCGCCGTCGCCGTTCTCCGACATTACCCGGCTTGCCACGGTGAACGCCGTGAAGTCGAGAATGCCCGGCGACAGATGCTCGACCTTCGCCAGCAGCTTTTCCGATGTCGCGGAATCCTGCTTGCCGGTATGGCTGGAGTAGGGGCGGGATTGCTTCAGCCGCGTGTAGAACAGGTCGCGCCGGCCGCCGGACTTCTGCTCCCATTCCGCTTCGGTCAGCAGCGCCGTCTCGGCAAACTCGGTTTCGCCGCCGCCCGGCGCGGTGCAATAGACGATCCCGTCCTCAACGTCGTCGACCACATAGGATCGGCCGCCCTGGGTATAGACGATCGCGCCGCGAACGAATTTGGGAGCCATTGTGCCTCGATGTGTGCCGGTCCCGGGCGGTCGGCGAAGGGTGGCATGCCGTCCGCCGACGGGGCCGGACGAGTTTATATCAGCGCTCGCGACGGAAGGTGCCGACAATCCTCTCGGCTGTCATCCGGTTTGTCGCGCTTCGCCCGGAGGCGGCCGTCGTTCCGCCACCGCAGCGAAGCTATTCCGCTGTTGCGGCCGGTTGCCGCCGCCGTCCGTAGCCGGCAAGAAGGCCGAGGGTGACGGCGAGCAGCACCGCGGCGCTGAGCGCCAGCGACCAATGGATGCCGATGAGACTCCCGCCCACGCCGACCGTCACCCCGGAGAAAGCCCGCATCCCGTTCGACGACAGGTTGTAGATGCCGATCATCCGGCCGCGGCTGGCGTCCGGAGCATGAAGCTGCACCAGGGTCTGCGACATCGAGCTGAATGCGAGATTGCAGACGCCCGCGGCGAACATCAGCGCCACCGAGAAGGCGTAGACCGTCGAGGCGGCGAAGCCGCCGATGCAGATGCACCAGAGGGCGACCAGGACAAAGGCGGTCCTCGGCCGCGCCTGCATCAACCCGAAGCTCTCGAGCAAGACGCCGCCGGCGAGCGCTCCGGCGGCGTTGGCGGCCAGCAGCATGCTGTAGTGGAGGCCCGCGTCGCCATGGCCGAGATCCTGGGCGAACTCCGGCATCTGCGCCTGGTAGGCATTGCCGACTACGAACGACGACACGCCGGCGACGACGGTCATCGACAGCAGGACGTGGTTTCCGGCCATCTCGCGGACGGTCGCGACGATATCGGCGAGGCCAGCGATGGGGCGGCTGCGCGGCGGCTCCTTGCGGAAGCGCGGGCCGTAGGGCGCGCGCCACAGCCACAGCGCCAGCGGCAGGTAGAACACGACGTTCAGCAGGATGCCGTGGGACGGCCCGAGCGCCAGCAGAATGGCGCCGCCCACCGCCGGGCCGGCGAGCAGGCCGAGCGTGCGCGCCATCGACATCAGCCGCACCGCACTCTGGAGGCGATCGCGGCCGACGATGTCGTGGATCAGGAGCTGCGCCGATGGGTTCCACAGTACGCCGGCGAAGCCGTGGATCGTGAGGATCGCGACCGCGTGCCAGATTTCCAGGCGGCCGGTGAGGAACAGCACACCCCACGCCAGCGACGCGGTCGCGAACATGGCCATCGCCCACTGGATGATGCGCCGGGGGTCGAAGCGGTCGGCCAGCGCGCCCGACCAGATCGAGAAGAACAGGAACGGCGCCCAGTGCGAGATGACGGCGAAGCCGGCAAGGGCCGGCGAATGGAACTTCTGGAACAGCATCCAGTAGCTGATGACGTGCTCGATCGAGTCCGCCATCATCGCCAGCATCGAGCCGCACAGGTAGAACCGGTAGCCGGGGTGGCGAAGGCCGGCAAATGCCCGATGCGAACCGCTCATGCGCCTCAACCGTCCGGATGTCCGTCGCGAATCTCGGGAGACTATGCGATGTCCGCGCGTTTTGCGCGGATTACCGCCGTTCGGCGAAAGGTTTCTTTCGCAAAATGCCTCTTATGGCGTCCGCCGTCGCCGTCTTATTCTTGTCGAAAGCGCTGCCCCGACCGGTCGGGGGAACAACGACGCGCGCACAGGGAAGGTGGGCATGATCCGCTGCACTCGCGATGGCGACGTGGCGCTCCGCGCGGCCGATCCCGTCGAGGGATTGGCCGGCAAGGCGGCACTTTATCCGTATCCGCGGTTCTCGCTCGCCGAGCGCGACCGCCGCTGGCGGGCGGTGCGCAGGGCGATGGCCGCGCGCGGCATCGATGTCGTCGTCTGCCCGAACAACACCGGCAACTCGACCGACTTCCAGGCCAACTCGCGCTACCTGAGCCACGTCGGCGGCGGCGGCGACGCCGACATTGCGGTGGTCTTTCCGCTCGACGGCGACATCACCGCGTTCACGACCAGTGCGGCGCCCCGCTGGCCCACGACCCAGGAGTGGACCAAGGACGTGCGCGAGGCGCGCCGCCGCCACGGTCAAGTTGTCGTCGAACGCCTCAGGGAATTGAAGGTCGATAACGCGCGCATCGGCATCGTCGGCCTCGGCGACGATGCCGGCACCCGCACGCCCGAAGGGACCGTCGGCTACCGTTTCTGGAAGCAGATCCGCGACACCTTTCCCAAGGCCGAGCTGGTGGACGCCACCAAGCTGATGGCGGAAATCCGCTACGTCAAAAGCGAGGAGGAGATCGCCGCTCTCCAGATGTCAATGGACATCATCGAGCAGGGCATCGCCGCCGAGATGGAGGCGGCCCGTCCCGACACGATGGACTGGGAAGTGTGGGCGGCGGCGCAGTACGCAATGATGCGCGGCGGCTCCGAGATGCCGGTCCACTGCAATTGGCTGTCGGGCAAGAATCCGCGCCGCACATTGACGCGCCCGACGCGCCGCATCATCGAGCGCGGCGACATGATCATCAACGAGCTCGAAGCCTCCTGGATCGGCTACCGGTCCCAGGCGGTGCAGCCCGTGTTCGTCCAGGTCGTCGACCCCGTTCATGCCGAGCTGATCAAGGTGCAGCGCGAGATGTTCGAGACGCTGCTGCCGCATCTGAAACCCGGCCTTACTGTGAAGGATCTGTCGGAGCTGACCGCCGCCACCGGCAAAAAGGCCGCACCCTCCTCGGGGTTGGCGGCGGGCGCTGTTTCGAGCCTCACCTTGCATGGGCGCGGGGCCGGCGACGACGGCCCGATCATCACCGACCACGCTCGCGATCCGGCGCAGCTCGCCGTCCAGCTCCAGGGCAACATGGTCTTCATCTTCAAGCCGTCGACGACGACGTCTGATCGCAGCCACATCTGCACCTGGGGCGACACTGTCGTCGTCACGCCCAACGGCGGACGCCGCCTCGGCAAGCGACCGCACGAGCTTGCCGTCGCCGGCGGCAAGAACGAAGCGGCATTCCGCCCGGCCGGCTATCGCCCGGTGTTGGCGTCATCAGTGGAGAAGGTCTAATGGACGAACTCGCGTTCAGCCATCTCACCATCGAAGTCTCCGACCTCGACCGCTCGGAGGCGTTCTACCGCGACGTGATCGGCCTCGACGTCCTCGGCCGCAACCTGATCGCCGACAACCGGCCGCATTCGCTGCTGGCGATGAACACGCGCCAGCGGGTGCTGTTGGTCGAGGTGCCGGAGGTGCCGCCCTACCCGGCGTCGGGCGGCTCGATCCACCACGCCTGGCTTCTCACCATCGAGCAGTTCAAGGCGGCGCGCGACCGTCTCGAGGCCAACGGCTTCGAAACCGGCATCGATCCGCGCCAGACCTTCCGCGCCGTCGGCGAGTACAACATGGACATCCACGATCCCGACGGGAACCGCTTCCAGATCCAGGCGTTCGGCGAGGAATCCGACGACATCCTGCCGTCTGGCGCCGGCGTCGTCGCCTGCGGCAGCATCGCCGATCATCCCGTCGGCAGCGTGACCCGGAACGGCAAGGGCCGTTTCTTTCTGGCGCGGGGCGAAGATGGCTTCCTCGCCATCTCGCTGTGGTGCACCCACAAGAACGGCGCCACCGTCTGGCAGAAGGAAAGCTGGCATTTCTACTGCCCGTTCCACGGTGCCAAGTTCGATCCGACCGGGTGCTACGTCGGCAACATGGGTTGCCGGCCGATGCGTCTGCATCCCATCGCCATCGACGAAACCGGCGCCATCACCGTCGACACCGATCGCTTCTACGCCCGCGCCGGCTATGCGCCGGCGCAGGCGGTTCCGGCGAAGCCGGGTGCCCGCTTTCGCGCCGACGGCCTCGAACTTTTGAAGCGGACGAGCAACGCAACGGCGGAGGCGTGACATGGCGGCGGTCGAAAGCCTGTCCCACAGCGGCATCTGCGTTCACGACCTCAAGGAGGCCGAGGACTTCTATTGCAACGTGCTCGGCGCGGTGGTCCACAGCCGGGTCAACTTCAAGACCCAGGACGCGCTCCGCGGCCGCTCGATCCACACCTCGCTGATGCTGAGCGACTACCTGTTCGCGATCATGCTGAGCGAGGACTGGATGAGCGTTCCGCCGCCCGACCGCCTGCGCGGCGAGAACCGCGTCAGCCACGCTTTCTGCCTGCCGCGCGCGCGGTTCGCGGCGCTGATCGAATCGCTGCGCCGCCACGGTGTCGCGTTCGAAGGCCCGGTCACGCACCCGGACAAGGGACCGTTCGGCGAATCGGTCTATTTCCGCGATCCGACGGGGAATTTCCTCGAGGCCGTGTGGCGCCGTGACGAGGACGCCGTCTACAACGAGGTTCAGCCGCTCGGCCATGGCGGTGGCGCATGACGGCCGCCGCCTTGGCCGAGCGAGCGGGCACGGCCTTCCGCCTCTCCGTCCGGTCCATCGCCCACGCCGTCATCGAGGTTTCCGACCTCGGCCGCGCCCGGGCGTTCTACGGCGACCGGCTGGGCTTGCACCTTGCGCCCGACGCGGCGTGGCCCGCGACGGACGAGATGGCTCTGGCGTGCCTGTCCGGGCAGCATGTCGTTCTCAAGCAGGCGGCGTCGCCCCGCGTCTTCCCGAACACCGGAGTCCATCAGGCCTACCGCGCCGCACCCGCCGCCATCGAGCGCGTCGTTCAGTCGCTCGCCGCCGATGCGATCGCGGTGCAGCGCTACCGCGAGGATCGGCCGGCCGAGCAGAACGACAACTGCTACTTCGTCGATCCCGACGGCAACCGCATCCAGCTCGTGCGCCAGGAGACCACCGTCGGCCCCGGCATCATCGCCATCGATCACACCGCGGTGCAGGCCTCCGACATGGAATGGGTCGAGGATTTCTACGGCGGGCGGCTCGGCCTTCCGGTCGATCACCGCGTCGGCTGGAACACCGCCGATTACATCGCCGCGCGGGCGTGGGGCGAGGGCAAGGACGACATGGCGCCTGGCACGCGGCGCTGGGACGAACGCTACCGCGACATCCCCGGCGGCAAGCCGGGCCAGGGACGGCGTGTGCCGCGCCCCAACATGCAGCTCTTCTTCGCCATGGGCGACGCCGTCCTGGGGATCGCCATGGCGCTCGCCCATGAGCAGGAGCCGCCGCTTGATCAGGCCAGGGGAACGCCGCGCACGGCCTATTGGACGACCCGCGTCGAACTCGATCGCGCCGCGGCGGCGCTGGCCGGCACGCGCATCGCCATGCTCGGCCCGGTGGAGCATCCCGCGCGCTCGCCGATCGCTACGTCGCTCTATCTCCGCGACCCTTGCGGCAATTTCATCGAGCTCTGCGCCCCGCGTGCGGAACGATAAGAGGATCGCGACCATGCCCGACACCGGCACCGAGCCACCCCACCCATACCCGCGCTTCTCGCTTGCCGAGCGCGATCGCCGCTGGAAGGCGGTGCGGGCGCTGATGACCGTGCGCGGCATCGACGTCATCGTCACGCCCCAGAACACCGGCCACTCGATGGATTTCCAGGCCGACTCGCGCTACCTCACCCATTGCGGCGGCGGCGGCGATGCCGATATCGCGGCGGTGTTTCCGCTCGAGGGCGACGTGACCGCGATCGCGACCTCGGCGGTGCCGCGCTGGACACCGCGCGTCCAGGACTGGACCGCAGACGTGCGCGAGGCCCGGCGCGACTACGGCAAGCGCATCGTCGAACGCATCAGGGAGCTCGGGCTGAAGAAGCCGCGCATCGGCATCACCGCGCTCGGCGAGATCGGCGGCACGCGCTCGCCGGAAGGCCTGATCCTCTACGGCACCTGGAAGCGCATCCGCGACGCATTCCCCGATTCCGAGATCGTCGATGCGACCGACGTCCTGGCGAGTGTGCGCGACGTCAAGAGCGATGAGGAAGTCGCCTGCCTGACCAAGGCCGTGCAGATCATCGAGAAGGGCTACGAAGCCGAGATCGCGGCGGCGCGCGCCGGTGCCGTTGACTGGGAAGTGTGGGCGGCGACCCAGTACGGGCTTCTCCGGAACGGGTCCGAAGCGCCGATCCATTGCAACTGGATTTCGGGGCCCAACGTCGTCCGGACCCTGACGCGGCCGACGTTCCGCACGCTCGCGCGCGGCGATCTCATCATCAACGAGCTCGAGGCGTGCTGGATCGGCTACCAGGCCCAATGCGTCCAGCCGGTCTTCGTCGAGGACGCGAGCCCGGTTCACCGCGAGCTGATCAAGATCCAGCGCGAGGTCTTCGACGACGTGCTGGCGGCGCTCAAGCCCGGCACGAACTTGAGCCTGCTGTCGGAGATCACCAGCCGCGCGGTCGCGCGCTCGGCGCCCAAGACCGGCGTCGCCGCCGGCGCCAAGGCGAAGCTCACCATGCACGGCAAGGGTGCCGGCGACGACGGGCCGATCATCACCGGCTCGGCGCGCGATCCGCGTCAGCTCGCCTACGAGATCAAGGAGAACATGACCTTCGTGTTCAAGCCGTCGGTCGGCACCGCCGACGGCGCGTCGCTCTGCACCTGGGGCGACACCGTGGTGGTTACGGCGAACGGCGGCCGGCGGTTGGGAACCCGCCGCCACGATCTGGCCGTATCCGGCTGATCCGGGCCGCGCCCCTGCGGACAGCGAAAAAGACGTGAAGGGAGACAGGCGATGATCGTGCGTGCTCTTCGAGCGGCTGCTGCGCTCGCCGGCTTGGCGGCGCTGGCCACCCTGCCGCTCTCCGCCGCCGATCTGCCGAAAGCGACCGAGAAAATCCTTCAGGACACCAAGCTCGATCCGGCGCTGCTGAACGGCCTCGACGACGAGCTGAGGATGCCCCCGGAATGGATCGAAGGCGCCAAGAAGGAAAAGGCGCTTCGCATCGGCGGCACCTGGGACCCGGCTCAGTTCGACGCCTTCTCGCGTCCCTTTCGCGAACGCTATCCGTTCATTTCCCTGCGGTACTCGCGCGGCACGCGGTTCGATCGCGTGACCAAGCCGCTGGTCGCCTTCAAATCGGGCCGGGTCACCATCGACGTGATCACGGGCATCGGCGCCGAGTACACGCTGTTCAAGGATGCCGGCGCGATCGAGAATCTCTCCGCCATTCCCAACCGGAAGAACGTTCCGCCCCACATGCAGCAGAAGGACGGTTGGTGGATCGGCCAGCGCCTGCGCTACTGGTGCATGTCCTACAACAGCCAGCGCGTCGCCAAGGACGATCTGCCGAAAACGTGGGACGACCTCCTCGAGAGGCCCGCGCTTCGCAACGGCAATATCGGCATGGGCAACCGCCCCAATCTCTGGCTGCTGCCGATGTGGGAGGACAAGGGCGAGGCGTGGATCAAGAATTTCTCCGAACGGCTGTTCGCCGTCGACAAGCCGCAGCTTCGCAACGAGGGAATGAACGCGCTGCTCGAGCTTGCCATCGCCGGCGAGTTCAACATCTCGCTGCCGTCGGCCGAATACCGGACGCAGCAGTTGCGCGACAAAGGCGCGCCGCTCGGCTGGCATTGTCCCGAGCCGGTGCCGCTGACGATTTCCGAGCTCATCGTCATGAAGGGCGGCAACAAGAACGCGGCGTTCCTGTTCGTGAACTGGTTCCTCTCCAAGGAGGGGCAGATCGCGCAGTACGCCGCCGACCTCGCGCCGCCCGTGCACAAGGATCTGCAGACCCGCGAGTTCCTGGCGTTTCCGGACGAGATCCTGGGGCGGCCGGTGGCCTTTCTCGATCCCGAGGTTCTCGAGCGCGATCTCGACAGGATGCTCAAGATCTGGGAGCCGCTCTGGTACAGCGGCATGGGGCTGAAGCTCCAGGTCGTCTCGACGATGCTGACGAAGGTGGAGAAGGGCGGGCGCTCGATCGCGTTCGACGCGAACGGCATCCCCCAGACCGCCCGCATCAGTCCGGACAACACCCGGATCGCCATCGCCGGCGAGCCCGCCGAGCCGAGCGAGCTCAAGGCCGGGTTGAGCTGCGAGATCACCTACGCCGGCGGCAACCAGAACGCGATCCGCGTGGAGTGCAAATAAAGGCCGTGGCGCGCCCATTCGTTCGCGAAAGGAACTCCTCCCGCCGTTCGCGCGTTGCGTTGGAGTGTCACCCGCGACGGATCGGACATGACCGACGGCCGATTGAAGACGCTCCTCGTTGCCGGCATGCAGGACATGCTGGGCGCCGACCGGCAGCTCCTGAAGGCGTTTCCGCGCCTCGCGCGTGCCGCGACCGACCGGGAGGTGCGGAAGCTGTGCCGCGAGGGCGTGGACTACACCGAGGAACGGATTGCGCGCATCGAGCGCGGTCTGCGTCTGCTGGGCGTCGTTCGTCCGCGGGCGCGTCGCTCCCCCGCCATGGGCGGCCTGATCGAGGAGGCGATGGACGCGGTTCACGGCTCGCTTGCCGAGGATCGCGACGCCGCCATTCTCGGCTCGGTGCAGAAAATCTCCCACTACGGCCGCGCCGGCTATTGGATGCTGTGCGGTTATGCCGAGGCGCTCCACGAGAGGAAGACGAAGGCGATGCTGCTGAAGTCGCTCAAGGAGAAGGAGGAAGCGATCCGCGACATGATGAAGATGGCGGAAAGCGACATCGTTCCGGGGCTGGCCAGGGACGACAGGGTCCGCGTCGGTCGCGTGCAAAGGGGGATTTCCGAAAAGCGAGCGGCCGGGCGGAGCCGGCCCGGCCGCTCGCGCCGTCGCCGGGCCGCGTGAGCGCAAAAAAGGCCGCCACGGCGGTGCCGCGGCGGCCCGGGTCTATCGAACCGTCGCGACGGCTAGACGATGCCGAGGGCGCTCTTGGTCTTGGCGTCGAGCTTGCCGGTCGCCTTGAGGCCGTGGCTCTTCTGGAAGGACTTGATGGCGGCCGTCGTCTGGCGGCCCATCTTGCCG
>Ga0207664_10001532_pt1 | contig 15154 bp, 18 predicted proteins | sample LARL83metaG_FD_184349 | JGI IMG/M metagenome (GOLD analysis project Ga0207664, IMG submission 184349) | Corn, switchgrass and miscanthus rhizosphere microbial communities from Kellogg Biological Station, Michigan, USA - LAR L8-3 metaG... | ecosystem: Host-associated > Plants > Roots >... | reverse complement strand
GGCGATCTGCGGCATCAACGCCGAGGTCATGCCCGGCCAGTGGGAGTTCCAGATCGGCCCGGTCGACGGCCTGACCGCCGCCGACCACCTGTGGGTTGCCCGCTACCTGCTCTACCGCACCGCCGAGGAGTTCGGCATCTCCGCCACGCTGGACGCGAAGCCGATCAAGGGTGACTGGAACGGCGCGGGCGCGCACACCAACTTCTCCACGAAGGCGATGCGCGAGGGTTACGACGCGATCATCACCGCGTGCGAGTCGCTCGGCGCCGACCAGGACAAGGTCCTCGAGCACGTGAGCCAGTACGGCCACGGCATCGAGGAGCGCCTCACCGGCCTGCACGAGACCGCCCCGTGGAACGTCTACAGCTACGGCGTCTCGGACCGCGGCGCCTCGGTGCGGATCCCGTGGCAGGTCGAGGTCGACAAGAAGGGCTACATCGAGGACCGCCGCCCGAACGCGAACGTCGACCCGTACGTGGTCACCCGCCTGCTGATCAGCACCTGCTGCTCCGCCCTGGAGAAGGCCGGCCAGGTCTGACCGTCTCTCAGCGCAGCGGGGTCACCGGTATCGGCTGGTGGCAGAACTGGCAAAACGGGTCGGGATCCTGGGACGCCTTCGCCTGGTCGACCGGCGCGCCGCAGTTCAGGCAGTGCGTCGGCACGGCCCAGGGCGGGCCGGTCCGGGCGGCCGGAGGATTAGCAGGCTGAGATTTCTGCTGCTGCTCGCGCTTGATGTAATCGTGCAGCGCGCGCTTCTGCAGCTCAGGCACGTCGATGACAATCCTGTTGCGGTCCGCGGCGTCGTAGCGAACGGGCACCCGCGCGCCATCCGACAGGGGGAGCTGGATCTTGGGTATCCGGTCCGGGTGGCGGAGCTGCTCGGCTCCCCGGACCTCGGCCAGGCGCCGCGCTTCCTGACTGCCAGGCTCAGGCTGGTACAGGTTGGCCAGTTCCTCGCTGAACTCCACCGTCTGGTCGTCTTTGAACCTCACGGAAACGCGCACTTGCGACATCCGGCGGTCGGCGGGAGAGGTCTCACTGTGGACCACCATGCCCTGGCTGGTTGCCCCGTCGGCGACGAGCTTCTCCCGCTCGGCCTCGGTCATCGGCCGCTCGTGCCCGTGATGATGAAACAACTCTTGAACCCTTCCGCGGTGGAACGCTAAGTAGAAGTATTGAGCATGCGGGCCGGGCGCAGCTCGCGGATGACCTAGCGCGGGGTGTGGTCGTTGACGTGGGGGTCGGTGATCTAGCCTACGGCCGGGGGCCGATGCCGGTCAGCGCCAGCACTTCCTCTTCCGTGAACCCGGGGGCGACCTGCTCGACCGCCAGCCGCCCGTCCTTGCGGCGGAACTGGGCCAGGTCGGTGACCAGGATGTCGACGCAGGCCTTGCCGGTGAGCGCGTAGCTGCAGCGCTCCACGACCTTCGGCCGGTCCCGGCTGTCGCGGTGCTCCATCATCACCATGACGGTGCGGCCGGACGCGACCAGGTCCATGGCGCCGCCGATGCCGCCGCCGACCATGCCGTCGGTCTGCCAGTTGGCGAAACTGCCCTCGGCGTCGACCTGGTAGGCGCCGAGGACGACGGCGTCGACCCGGCCGCCCCGCACCATCTCGAACGCGGTCACGCTGTCGAAGTAGGAAACGCCCGGGCTCGGGGTGACGGAGTACCCGCTCGCGTTGAAGACGTCCGGGTACGTCTGGTCGTCGGGAACGATCTCGCCGTAGCCGAGGATCCCGTTCTCGCCGTGCAGGATCAGGTGCCGGTCACTCGCGTACGAGGACAGGTAGCTCGGTATGCCGAGGCCGAGATTGACGTACGAGCCTTCGGGCAGGAGCGTCGCCGCCAGTTCCGCCATCTGCCGGCGGGTCCAGGCTGGCTTGTCGTTGTAGGTGCGGGGAACGTCGTGGTCGCGGCGCGGTGGACCGAATTTGGGCAGCGCGGGTGTCACGGTCTTGCGGACGACACGGGAGACGAAGATGCCCGGCAGCCCGATCTTCTCCGGGGGGATCTCGCCCGGCTCGACGATCTCGTCGACCTCCACGATGGCCACCCGCGCCGCTTTGGCGAAGCTCGGCCCGAAGTGCTGGTTGGCACCGCGGAACTCCACGTTGCCGAGGCGGTCGGCCCGGTAGCCGGCGATGAACGCGTAGTCGACGGAAATCGCCGTCTCGAGCAGGTAAGGCTTGCCGTCGAAGTACCGCACCTCCTTGCCGTCAGCGATCGGGGTGCCAAGGCCCGTCGGGGTGTAGACGGCCCCGAGGCCGGCGCCCGCGGCTCGCAGGCGCTCCACCAGCGTGCCCTGCGGGACCAGCTCGAAGGTCAGCTCGCCCTTCCGCATCTGTTCCTCCGCCGGGGACGTGCCGCCCGCCCGCGCCGTGAACGAGACGATCAGGTGCCGGACGCGCCCGGCCTCGACCAGCTCCTGGCCGCCCGGCGGAATCGTGTTGCCGACGAAGCAGAGACCCCCCGTACCGCGCTCGTACAGCGCGGCGAGCAGGCTGAACGGTGCGCCGGCACTCGGGCCGAAGCCCGAGACGGCAATCGACGCCCCGTCGGGCAAGTCGCTGATGGCGTCGGCAGGCGAGGTGCGCAGCTTGTCCATGTGCCTAGCCTGCGACGGCACGATCGCACTGACTAGATCCGCCCGCGCCAAAAAAGACCATGTCGCGGCTGTGTCCTGGCCCCGCCGGCCAGCGAGCTCCGGGTCTGACCGGGTCACGGGAGCCCGGGCCGACGGCCCGGGCTCCCGTGGACGCGGATAATCAGGCCCGCGCCGCAGCGGTCATGATCCCGCTGATCAGCTCGTCGTTGGTTAGGGCTCTGCCGCCGACGCCCCAGGCGCCGTCGCGAGCGTTGAGGATGTTGATCCAGGTGTCCTCGTCTCGATGCCCTGGCACGGTCAGGGCGCGGACGATGTCGGTGGCGGCGGCGATGAAGGCGGCGCGCGCTTCCTGGGCGTCCAGGCCGATGTCCGGCAGCTTCAGCTCCACCAGGACCAGCGGCCGGTTCACCCCGCCGGCGTAGACCTGCTCGGTCTCCAGGAGCTGGATGGTACCGCCGACGAGCGGCGTGAAGAAGGCGTTGCCGGTCTGGCCGCTCGCCTGGATCAGGGCCGCGGTCAACTGGGGGAGGATGGCGCGCTCGCCGGCTGGCGTGAGCGTTCCGCGCGGCGCGGTGACGGTGATGGGCATGGCTTGTGCTCCTGCCTGGGTGCTGATTCATTGGTAGTACGGACGTACGTACTAGGCGTACGGAGCCCAGCTTGCAATAGGATGGTCGTACTAGTCAAGTCCCCGGGCGGTTGGAGTCCAGGGCGGCGCAGGTCCGGGGTGACCGGGAGGGTGGCGATGGCGGGCGACACGCGGGAGCGCATGATCGAGGCGGCCGTGCACGCGCTACAGCGCGACGGGGTAGAGGGGATGTCCTTCACCGAGGTGCTGCGCGAGTCGGGCGCCGCGCGCGGCGCGATCTACCATCACTTCCCGGGCGGCAAGAGCCAACTGGTGGCCGAGGCAGCTACCGAGAACGGGAAAGAGGTGCGCGCCCTGCTCGCCCGGCTTCCGCCCGAGAGCCCGGTGGCCGTGGTGCGCGGCTTCCTGGCGCTCATCCGGCCGGTCGTGCAGGAGTCTGCCGGGGGCGGCGGTTGTGCCGTCGCCGCCGCCGCGATGGCGAGCTCTGCCCACGATCACGGCCGCCTGCACGATGCCGCGGGCATCGCGGTCGGCTCGTGGGTCAGTGAGCTCACCGGACGCTTCACCGCCGCCGGGCTGGCCGAGGACGAAGCCAGTGAACTCGCATCCACCCTGGTCACGATCCTTGAGGGCGCCCACGTGCTGGCGCGCGCGACCGGGGGCATCGACCGCTTCGACGAGACCGCCCGGGCCGTTACGTCGCTCGTCGAGTACCGGTACGGGCGCTAGACGCGGGTTGCCGCGAGGACGGTCATCCTAGTAAGCTCAATCTAGCTAGTACGTACGTATTAGAACTATGAGATGACCCCAGCAACGAGAACGGACCGGTCATGCCTCTTACGCGCATCGACGTCACCGACGCCATTAGCCCAGATCGCCGCAGCGCCCTAGCCGACGCGCTCCACCAGGCCGCGATGGAGACGATCGGCATCACCGCCGACAACCGCCATCAGGTCGTGAGCGTTCACCGGGCCGGCGACGTCATCGCCGACAAGCGCTTCATGGACCTCGATCGCGGCCCGGAACAGGTCTTCGTCCAGATCACCCTGCGCCGCGGGCGCAGCCCCCAGGCCAAGCGCGACCTGTACGCCCGGATCGCCGAGCTGGCCGCCGCCAATGCCGGGATTGATCCACGGAACATCCTCGTCAGCCTGGTGGAGACAGACAGCGCCGACTGGAGCTTCGGCGCCGGGCGGGCGCAACTTCTCGATGCCGCGGCGGCCGGCCGCGGCACGCCGTGACGGCGCGGGCGTGACGCAACGCGGCGAACTCCGGCGCACGGTTATCCGGGAGCCTCTTTCCCGTCGTCGGTCATGCGCAAAAGTATTACGGCTCGTGCAGGAACGCGCCCTGCCGCCGGAGCTCACCGCGCAGTTCCGCCACGTCGACCGCGCGGGGCGCGAGTCCGGCCCGGGCCGCAAGCCCGGCCGCGGTTCCCGCCGCCTGCCCCGTCATCCAGCACTGCGGGATCTCGCGCATGAACGCCTGGGTGGCGGCGTCGCTGGCCACGTGGCGCCCGCCCACGACCACGCCGTCGAGCCGCTGCGGCACCAAGGCGCGGTAAGGCACCGAGATCGTCGGGAACTGCTGCGACGGTGACGGGGAGACGCCCACCTCATCGGGGTGGCGGACCCCCGACTTCCAGTCAGTGGTCGTCATCGGGTGCAGGCCGGCCAGCCGGCGAGTCATCCGTATGCCGATCTGCGGCGCCGCGAGCATGATCCACGCGTTCTCGAAGCCCGGGGCCTCCTTGCGGAAGAAATCCAGGTGGGCGACCATGCGGCGGCGGGACTCCAGCTCGACCGCGGCGAGGTGCTCGACGTCGAGCCCGCTGTAGCCGGACAGCCGGGGCCCCATGAACACCACGACGTCGTCGCGCCAGCCGACATGCGGCGTGTCCAGGTAGCCGAGGAGCTCGCGGCCGCGGCTCATCAGGGCGTGGTGGGCGGCCGGGTCGCCGCGCTTGAACTCCAGCCACCTGCGCATGTCAACGCCCGTCCAGGTGAAGGCGGTGTTGATGGTGTGCTGGACGTTGCCGCCCGTGCCGTCATTCTTGGCGTCGGTGACGAACGCGCCGCCGGCCTGCGCGATGACGTCGAGGTCCCCGGTGGCGTCCACGACGACCTTGGCGAGGATCGCGCGGCGCCCCTGCTTGCTCTCGAAGATCACGCCGCGGACGGTATTCTCGCCGCTGATCGCGGCGACGACCCAGGAGTGCAGCAGGACGCGCACGCCCTCGCCGACGAGCAGCTCGTGCGAGGTGATCTTGAGCCACTCCGGGTCGATCATCGGCGAGCGGCAGACGGTGTCACGGAACGCGGACAGCCGCTCGCGCCAGTACGCCACGGGCCCGGGGTCGGTCGAGCCCCACAGCTCGGGGCCAGGCCCGGCGAGGGCTCCCGCGGGCAGCCGGTCAAGCAGCTCGGCGCCGATGCCGGCGATCACCGGGGTGCCTGCCCAGTCGGTCATCCGGTCGATCCAGATCACCAGCCCGCCCGCCGACAGGCCACCGAGGTCGCCGTACCGCTCGACGAGGGTCACCCGCTGGCCAAGCCGCCGCGCCGCGACCGCGGCCGTCGTGCCGGCCGGGCCGCCGCCGACCACGAGCACGTCGGTCTCCTCGTGCACGGGGATCTCGCGGGCGGGCTCGGTGACCGTGGCGACGGACGGCGCGGCGGGCCCAGGGGAATGCGGACCCTCCCAAGTGCCGCCCGCGGTAAACAGCCCGCTTCCCCCGCCGATCCCGGCGCCGAAGTAGCTCTCTGGGTCGCGGTCGCGCAGTGGCTCGTCCATTGCTCCTTGATACAAAGCTGGACGCCTGCCGGTCAACGGGTCAGGAGCGGCCCGGGTCGGCGAGCAGTGCCGCGAGGACCCCCGGGTCGCCCGCGTCGATGTCGACGACCTTGGTGCGGCTCGATGCCCCGGACACCAGCCGGACGGCGCCGCGGCGGACGCCGAACGCGGCGGCCACCGCCGCCAGTGCCGCCTCGGTCGCCTTGCCGTCCACGGCCTGGGCGCTCACCCGGACGACCAGGGCGCCGGCGCGCTCCCCGCCCACCCCCGGCCGCGCCGACCCGGGCTTCACCCAAACCGCGATCCGCATGGCGTCACAACTCTCTGCGCGCCAGGACAAGCTGGCACCGCGGGCGGCCGTCCCCGCGCAGGCCGAGCGCCGTCAAGGGAACCGTCGTGACGGTGAACCCGGCTGCCGACAGGTCGTCGCGGACCGCGGGCAGCGGCCAGGTGCGGTAGTACATGACGAACGGGGGCCGCCACACGGCATTGCGCACCCGCATGGCCAGGTCGAACCCGAGCAGCGCCCAGTACCAGCGCGAGGTGAGCGGCGGCGGCTCCCCGACCGGGAAAGCGAACACCCCCCCGGGCCGCAGCGCGCGGTACACGCCGTTGAACAGCACAGGCCTCATCGCGGGCAGGAAGTGCCCGTGCGCACCGAAGCTCACCGCCAGGTCGAAGGCCCCGGCGAACGGCAGGGCCCGGGCGTCGGCCCGCACCCACCCGGCGTCCGGGTGGGCGCCGCGCGCCTGCGCGAGCATGCCCGCGCTGAAGTCAAGGCCCACGACCGCTTCCTGGCACAAGGACCTGAGGACCGCGATGCCCGCGCCGGTGCCGCAGCACACGTCCAGCCCCCGGCCGAACGGGCCGAGCGGCCGCAACGCGTCGGCGGTCGCGTCAAGCACGCCGTCGGGGGTACGGAAAGGCGAGCGGTCGAACTTCGGCGCGAGCAGGTCGTAGCCGTCCTCCACCGAGGACAGCGCTTGAACCGCCAGCTCACGCAAGGACGGTCCCCGGGGCGAGGACACCGCCCAAGCGTACTTCCCCGCCTTATTTCATCCGGAACGGGCGGACTCTTTCCGTCCTGCCCTCCGCCGCGGGAGTCAGCGGGACGGTGCCATTAGGAGGGAAAGAGTCCGTAGGGTTCCACCGGTATCGTCTAGTTACCGGATGGGAGGGGAGAAAGATGGCACCAAGCGTTTCTTTCGACACCACGGTGATGGCGGCCGGCAACAACACCGGGATCGTCGTGCCAGACAACCTCATCGACGAACTCGGCGCGGGCCGGCGGCCGCCGGTCGTGGTCAACGTGAACGGCTACGAGTACCGCAGCACGGTCGCGGTCATGAGCGGCAAGCACATGATCAGCATCAGCGCCGCCGTCCGCAAGGAGACCGGGCTCAAGGGCGGCGACCCGATCCACGTGACGCTGACGCTGGCGGACACCCCGCGCGACGTGGAGGTCCCCGGTGACTTCGCCGCCGCCCTGGCCGCCGAACCGGATGCGGGGGCCTTCTTCGCCGCGCTCTCCAACAGCCTGCAGCGCTACCACGTCGACAGCATCACCGAGGCGAAAACCGCCGAGACGAGGCAGCGGCGCATCGAGAAGGCGATCTCGCTGTTCCGCGAGGGCAAGAAGCGCTAGCCGCGCCCGGGCCGCCGTAAGCCGGTGAGCGGCAGCGTCTTGGGCACGTCGCTGTCGCGGGCGGGCGCGATGTCGCGCGCCGCGAAGCCGGGATTGTCTGGGTCGATGTTGAACGAGAGGACCCGGCGCGGGCGGATCCGGATGATCTCGGACGCAAGGTGGCCGGTCGGGTCATGCGGCCCGATGGCGGTCTCCGCGTCCCCCCTGATCTCGAGGAAGTGCGCCCCCTCAAAGGTCGGCGCGGTCACCTCGTCCACTACGAAGGCCACCCGCGGGTTGGCGCGGACATTGCGGTACTTGGCGCTGCCCGCCATGTTCATCCCGGCGATGTCGATCGTCCCGAGCGTCGCGTTATAGGTAAAGCCGAGCGGCTTGACCTGCGGGACGCCGTCCGGCCCGACGGTTGCCAGGTGTCCGCGCGGCTGACGGGCAAGGAAGCGCTGCTCAGCATCGGTAAGGGGCATGCCCTGAGCCTAAAACTTAAAGTGAACTTGAGGTCAATAGGCGACCTCTTGATCCTGCTCGGCCGGGAATTTCGGTAAGGCATTCACGTGGCCGTTACGAAGCAGAAGCGCGCCCGCAACCAGGTGGCCGCATTGTCGAGACAGGGGAGGAGGCGAAAGCGCGTATGTCATTGTGGAGAATCCGCATCGCGATGTCAGAAGATTGGCGGAGTCAGGATTTGCTCACCCAGGCGCTCGCGGGAAAGCGCGTTTGCTCGAGGCTGACGTCGCCGCGCGGCACGGAGACAACCGTCGACATGGTCATCGAGCTGGCCGATGTCAGCGGCCTCGGCGCGTTGCTCGGCGAGTTGCACGCGATCAGCCGGCAGGTACTGGTGAGCAGCGCGGAGCAGCCGTCATCTCTGTCGGCGTGACCGCTGCGAGCCGGGCGAGCGGGCGCGGGACTTTGCGGAGCCCCGCACCCGCCGGCCGCAGCCGAGCCCAGCTTCAGCCGAGCCCAGCTTCAGTCGAGCAGCGCGGTGACCGTGCCCGCGCCGACCGTGCGGCCGCCCTCGCGGATCGCGAAGGTCTGGCCGGCGGCGAGCGCGACCGGCTTGCCGAGCGCGACCGTGACCTGCACCGTCTCGCCAGGAGTAACCGAAGCCGCAGCCGCGTCGCCGGCGCCGGCCTCGCCCAAGTCGAGCACGCCGGACACGTCCGTGGTGCGGACGTAGAACTGCGGGCTGTAACCCGAGCGCACCGGCGTGCGTCGGCCGCCCTCCGCCGCCGACAGCAGGTGCAGCTCGGCGGCGAAGCGCTGGTGCGCGGCGACGCTGCCGGGCGCGGCGAGCACCTGGCCGCGCCGCACCTGGTGACGGCCGACGCCGCGCAGCAGCAGCGCCGCGTTGTCCCCCGCCTGGGCGCTGTCCATCGTCTTGCCGAACGTCTCGACGCTGGTAACGACGGACCGCACCGGCGTGGCCAGCCCGACGAGCTCGACCGGGTCGCCGACGCGCACGTGCCCGCGCTCGATCGCGCCGGTCACGACGGTGCCGCGGCCGGTGATCGTGAGCGAGTTCTCCACCGCCATGAGGAACGGGGCGTCCACATACCGCTCGGGCACCGGCACGTAACCGTCGATGGCGTCGAGGAGGGCGAGCACGGAAGCCACCCACCGTTCCTCTCCGGCGAGCGCAGCCAGCCCGGAGACCCGCACGACCGGGACCTCGTCGCCCGGGTACCCGTAGGCGGACAGCAGCTCGCGGACCTCGAGCTCGACGAGCTCCGCGATCTCCTCATCCGCCGCGTCGGCCTTGTTGAGCGCGACGACCAGGTGCGACACGCCCACCTGGCGGGCGAGCACGACGTGCTCCCGCGTCTGCGGCATCACGCCCTCGATCGCGGACACCACCAGGACCGCGCCGTCGACCTGGGCCGCGCCGGTGATCATGTTCTTCACGTAGTCGGCGTGGCCGGGCATGTCGACGTGCGCGTAATGCCTGGCCGCGGTCTCGTACTCGACGTGCGCGATGTTGATGGTGATGCCGCGCGCGGCCTCCTCCGGTGCGCGGTCGATCTGCCCGAACGGCACGTAACTGCCCAGGCCGCGGTCCGCGAGGACCTTGGTGATGGCGGCGGTGAGCGTGGTCTTCCCGTGGTCCACGTGCCCCATCGTGCCGATGTTGAGGTGCGGCTTGTCGCGGATGTACGCCTGCTTGATCATGACTGGTTGCTCCTGGTTCCTCCGGCTGGACTCGCTGACCCGCGCGCGCATGAGGCACCGCGCGATGCGCCACCCTTCCCCGCCGGGTCAAGGGAAGCGAACGGGGAAGGGTCAGCGTCGCGCGCCGTCGAGGGCCAACGACGACAACGCCGACGACGACAGTGCCGACGACGACAGTGCCGACCAGGCCAGCAGGGCCAGGACAACCGTCAGCGCCGCGCGGCTGAGCGCACGGTGAGCGGTGACGGCGAACCGGAACACGAGAGTAAGGGTGCGGCACAGGCTGCCTGGCGGGCAACGGGTTTTACCGGCCGCCAGGGCCTCAAAGTGATGAATGCGAATTAGTCCTGCTAATGAGGCTTCGAGAGGCTATGCCGCCTGAGAGTGCCGAGTTACGCTTTGGTAAATCTTGCGGTGAGCGGGGGTGCGGTCAGTGACACAGCCGGCGGGCGGTGACCGGGTCAGGGCGAGCCACGCTGAGCGCGAGCGAGTGGTGGTGACGCTGAAGGACGCGTTCGTGCACGGCCGGCTGACCAAGGGCGAGCTGGACGCGCGGGCCGGCCAGGCGCTGACCGCGCGAACCCGGGCCGAGCTGGCCGCGCTCACCGCCGACATCCCGGTCCCGGTCAGCTCCCCGGACGCGGCCTCGCCTGCCCCGTCACGTCGCCGGCCGCCGGTCCGGGCCCGCCGCCCGCTGGCCGGGGCGGCCGCCGGGTCGGGCGCCTGCCTGGCCGGCGCGTTCGGCCTGGTGCTGTTCGCCGCTGACTACCTCGACCCGCATGGCCTCGGGAATCCCTATCAGCCGTGGAGCGCCCTGTGCGCTGTCTTCGCGTTTGTCCTGCTCATCTTGGCGGCCTTCATCGCGGTGCTCGGAGTGGCCTCCTCGGTGGAGCAGCGCCGCTCATCCCGGCGGTTGCCGCCCGCACCGGACGTAGCCGGCGACTGAGCCGGGCCGTATCCGCCGTCAGCGGTTCTTGAGCCGCTCAGCCGCGGTGGCGGCGAGCCTGGCCTGACGATCCGCACAAGGGGCCAGGGTCATCGCGGTACCGAGGCATCGGCGACGGTGGTCAGCGTCCGCTTCCTGACTTCCGCGACGACCGCCTTGCGGGGGCTGCGGGCACCTGGCTTGCCGGGCGCCTCGGCGACGGCGGACGCGACCAGGTCGGTGTAGGCGTCTTGGCGGAGCCTGCTCAGCAGCCCCTGCGCGCTGGTCTTGAGCCCGGCCTGGATGCCGGCGGCCGACAGGCCAACGACCCCGACAACGCCGAAGATCGCCTTAAGTGACGCGGCGGCGGGGCCGCCGGTGCCGCCGAGGATCAAGGTGATAAGCGCGATCACCAAGCCGATGCTGATCGCCGCGGTGACGATCTGGATCCACAGGGCGCGCAGCGCGTGCGAAGCTGCCCGCCAGTCCCGCAGCAGCGCATAGGGCGGGATGAGGGTTGACGGGTCCTGACCGAGGATCAGCAGCTCATACCAGCGGCGCCCCTGCCGGTAGAGATGGTCCTGGGCGCCCTTTCGCCAGGCCGGGTCACCGGCTATGGACTGCCACAGGCGGAGCGTGCCGGCCACGGCGGGAGCGCAGTACGGGTTGAAGTACCCGCCCAGGCGCCCGGCCAGCCTGGCCAGTTCCTGGCATCGCGGCTCCCCGAGCAGGAATTCCCAGCACTGCGGTGTGGACGGGGCGCAGCCCGCGCCCGGGTCCAGGGCCCAGTACGCCTCGGCGAGCCCGCGCCCGAGCTGGTAGGCGGCGGCCCGCATATCCGACTGGGCCGCCAGGGTGTCCTGGGCGTGCGAGTCCAGCTCGTAGATGGCAGTCGACAGGGCGTTCCACGCCGCCGCGGCGGCCTCGGTCCCCGGTTCGGCCGCCGCGAGGGCACGCGCCTGCTGCGCGATGACGGCGGTAACGCTCTGCTCCTGGTGATCGATCGTGACCGTATCGACCTGCAGCTCGCCGGACAGCTTGCACAAGACCGCCTGGGCCTCGGCTCGTAGCTCAGCGGCCGTGCGCTCGATGCGCAGCGGCAGGGAGTGATCGCCGCCGTGCGGAAGCTCGTCCCCCGGAGGCTGCGGCCCCGCGGGCCAGTTCCGGCCCCGGACCTCGGCTATATACCAGCCCAAGCGCAAAGCAGAGACGACTTCGTCCGCGTCTTCGGGCGCCGGCATATCCCACCCCTTACGGCGGGTGATCCGCCGTAAGAAAGCATGATAATGACCGGCCTGGGCAGCGACAATTCCCGTGAGCGGGCTTTATCGGTCTCGTCGGTTTTCGCGCCGTTCCTTGCGGCGCCTATGACGGCGCACAACGCCCAAGCCGAACCAGGCCAGCGCCCCGAATACCGCGATCACGATCGTGTAGACCCACAGTGGCCAGACGAAGTGCCAGAACAGGAATCGTATCTTGATGCGCATCCGGTTCTCGATGATGAAGACAAGCAGTACCGCCAGGCCGGCGAGCGAGGCGATCATCCCGCCGCTGAGCCCCCGGCCCGACTGCTGCGCTTGCTGCGCCTCACCTTGTTGAGCCATCACACCCCCGTTCCAGGATCAGGCCGCGGAACCGGCGGGGCATCACCCGCGGCGGGTGGTGGCTGACCGGGCGGCTCCCGGCGCTAGCCTGCGGCCATGACTCTCTTTCGCGCGGCCGGGCCCGGTGACCTTGACGACATCCTGCGCCTGTACCGGCAACTGCAGCCGGCGGACCCGGTGCTGCGTGACGGTTCTGACGCGGCGGCGTTCGCGCAGATCCTGGGTTCTCCCGGCCTGCACCTGTTCGTTCTCGAAGTCGACGGGGCCGTCGTCGCCACGACCTACCTGAACGTCATACCCAACCTCACCCGGTCCGCGTCGCCCTACGCGGTCATTGAGAACGTCGTGGTCGACGAGCGACTGCGGGGCACGGGGCTGGGTAAGCAGGTGATGGACGGCACGCTGCGGGCCGCCTGGGACGCCGGCTGCTACAAGGCGATGCTCATGACCGGCTCGCGCAGTCCGGCCACTCACGCCTTCTACCGGGCGTGCGGTTTCTCGCCGGACGCCAAGACGGCTTACCTCGCCCGCCCGCCACTCGGACAGATGGGTTAGGCGCGGACAAACCGGTGTGCAAGAATGCTTTCGTCTCCTGGCCCGCCGATGCAGGGACTTGAGCCGACTGTCTGCATTGGAGCGGATGATGGACGGTGTGGGGCCGGATAGCGAGCAGCTATTGTCCGGCCTAGCCGACTCCGCAGGCGACGCGACCGTGCTGCGGATGCGTCTCGGCGGCCAGTTGCGGCGCCTTCGCGAGGCCGCGGGCATCACCCCGGAACGGGCCGGCTTCGAGATCCGCGCGTCACGGTCCAAGATCAGCCGACTGGAAAACGGCCGGGTCAAGCTCAAGAACCGTGATGTCACGGACCTGCTCACCTACTACGGCGTGACCGACGAGGCCGTGCGGAAGAGGTTCCTCGCGCTGGTCATGCAGTCCAACGCGCCGGACTGGTGGGGGGAGTACGGCGACATCCTGCCCGACTGGTTCGAGAACTACCTCGGGTTCGAGGCCGCCGCGGCGACCATCCGCAGCTTCGAGGTCCAGTTCGTGAACGGGCTGTTCCAGACAGCGGACTACGCGCGGGCCGTCACCGGCCTCGGGCGTAAGGCCGCGCAACGCGAAGAGGTCGAGCGCTGGGTCAGGCTGCGGCTCAAGCGCCAGGAACTGCTCACCAGGCCGGACCCGCCCAACGTCTGGTCGGTCATGGACGAGGCGGTGCTGCGCCGGCCCGTCGGGGGTGCCGAAGTCATGCGCGCGCAGTACCGGCACCTCATTGAGATAGCCGGGCTCCCGCACGTGACCCTCCAGGTCATCCCGTTCTCCCGGGGCGCTCACGCGGGCGAGAGCGGGTCGTTCACCGTGTTGCGCTTCGAGGAACCGGACCTGCCTGACATCGTTTACCTTGAGCAGCTCACGCACGCCGTCTACCTGGACCAGCGCGCGGACGTCGAGCGCTACCTGGAGGTCGTTGACGAGATCAGCGGCGAGGCCCTGACCCCGGGCGAGACGACGCGGCTCATCGAGCACATCGCCAGCGAGACCTGACCAGAGCGCGAGAAGGGCTCATCGATGACTTCGGACGAGGCCTCCGCTCCCCGCTGGGGCGCGGCGGCCCAGGGTAACCGGCCCCCGGTGGACATCACCGTGGCGAACCAGGCGAGGATTTACGACTACCTGCTTGGCGGCAAGGACAACTACGAAGTCGACCGGACCGCCACCGAGGCCGTGCTTGCCATCTACCCGGGGATGTCCTTCAACGCGAAGGCGAACCGGGCGTTTCTCGGCCGCGCTGTCCGGTTCCTCGCCGGCGAGGCGGGGATCCGCCAGTTCCTCGACATCGGCACCGGCATCCCGACGGCGGCTAACACCCACGAGGTCGCCCAGGCCGTGTCACCGCAGTCCCGGGTCGTGTACGTGGACTACGACCCGGTCGTGCTCGCCCACGCCCGCGCGCTGCTGAAGAGCCACGCGGCCGGGGCCACGCAGTACATCGACGCCGACCTGCGCGACACGGGCACGGTCCTCAGCCAGGCGCGCCAGCTGCTCGACTTCACCAAGCCGGTGGCGATCACGCTGCTCGCCATCCTGCACGCGGTCCCGGATGCCGACGCCCCGCACGCGATCGTGGCCAAGCTGCTCGACGCCGTGCCCCCCGGCAGCTACCTGGCCCTGTCGCACGTCGCATCGGATCTCGTCGACGCGGGGACGCGGGAGGGGGTCACCGATATCTCGGACCAGATGATCCACCAGGACTTCAGCTTCCGCACCCGCGACGAGGTGACGCGGTTCTTCGACGGCACGGACCTGGTGCCGCCTGGCGTGGTGCGGGTCGAGGAATGGCAGCCGGAGCCCGGTCCGGACCACACGGCCCAGTCGTCCCTGTGGGCCGGAGTAGGCCGGAAGCGCTAGCCGTCCGCGACGGCTGACCAGACACGCAGAGAAAGGCTCATCGATGACCACGGACGAGGCACCCGCCGCCTCAGGTGAGGAGACGGCCGGCCAGGGTAAGCGGCCCCCGTTCGATACCACTGTGGCGAACCAGGCGAGGATTTACGACTACCTACTCGGCGGCAAGGATAACTACGAGGCCGACCGGGCCGCCGTCGACGCGGTGCTGAAGATCGCACCGGAGATGGGCTTCACCGCCAGGGAGAACCGCGCGTTCCTCGGCCGGGCCGTCGGCTACCTCGCCGGCGAGGTCGGGATCCGGCAGTTCCTGGACATCGGCACCGGCATCCCGACGGCGGGCAACACTCACCAGGTCGCCCAGGCCATCGCGCCGGAAGCCCGGGTGGTGTACGTGGACTACGACCCCGTCGTGCTC
>Ga0207664_10001531_pt1 | contig 15158 bp, 9 predicted proteins | sample LARL83metaG_FD_184349 | JGI IMG/M metagenome (GOLD analysis project Ga0207664, IMG submission 184349) | Corn, switchgrass and miscanthus rhizosphere microbial communities from Kellogg Biological Station, Michigan, USA - LAR L8-3 metaG... | ecosystem: Host-associated > Plants > Roots >... | reverse complement strand
CAGATCCCGGTAGGCCGCTCGAACGTGTGCAGGCCGTCGATGAAGATCAGGTCGTAGGTCTTGCCCGTGGGCAGCCGGGAGAAGAACTCGTCGGAGGTCATCTCGGCGAAGATCGTGACATCGTCCTCGTGGTCGGCGACCGGGAACGGGAAGATGGGGTCCACCGCGGTGCGCTCCGCGACCTGTACCCGCGCGAAGGTCCCGCCGGTGTGCACCCCGATTTCCAGGTAGGTCTGCGCATCCAGGGCCGCTGCGAGCCGGTTGAGCCGCTTCGAGGTGAACTCATACTGCAAGACCCACGGGTCCGGCGGCTCCCCGGCCGTATCGGTCATTGGCCACGCTCCTCGGTTCGGCCGCGGCACCAGGCTAGCCCCAGCCAACACCGATCCCCATGGCCGGTGCCGGGAGGCGGTCAGGGGAGCCGCCGGCACGCCGCTTCGGACCTCAGCCTGTTCCGGCCGCCCGGTTGCTAGCGTCGTAAGGGTGCAGGAACCGATCGCCTCGCGGCCCTACATGCCCGGCTACGGGACGCTGCCCGCCACCGAGGGGACGGGGCTGCTGCCGTGGTCCTGGGTGGTCGAGCGGCTGACCCTCGCGCATGACTTCTGGCTTGCCACGGTGACCCCGCAGGGCGCGCCGCACCTGATGCCGGTCTGGGCGGTGTGGCACTCCGGCCGGCTGTGGTTCTCCAGCGCGAACAGGTCCCGCAAGGCGCGGAACCTGAGCGCCGACGCCCGCTGCACCCTGTCCACGGACAACCCGCAGGAACCGGTGGTCGTGCACGGCCGGGCCGAGCGGATCACCAGCCCGGAGGAATTGGCGGCCATGCTGGCCGCGGAGAACGCCAAGTACCAGACCAGCTACGGCCCGGAGATGGTGGATCCCGCGCTGAACAGCGTCTACGCGCTGCGTCTTGAGTGGGTGTTCGCCCTGGACGCCAGCGACTTCGCCGGCTCCCCGACCCGGTTCACTTTCGGCCCGGACGCGTCCGGTTGACGGGCCCGGTCGGCCGGCCACCAGTAGGGCGCGCTGGAGATGCCCCGGGCGTACCCGGGCCGGGCCGACTCGGCCATCGTTCCCGGCGCAATGAGCCGGTGACTTTGCTGGAGCCGGCTCAGGGCCAGCAGTTGCTCGATGGGCTGCTGGACGGGCTGCGGAGCGGGCTGGGCTCGCCAGCGCCGCGCGCAGGCGACCGCGACGCACATGACCCCAAGCGGGACGACGACGAACACGGACGCGGCGAAGATGCCGTTCGACCGGCTGTACACGCCGAAGCCGAGCGCGGTCGGCACGAAGGTCGCGTACCCGATGGTGCTCACCACGGATGAGGCACCGGCCCGGACCGTCGAGGGCATGGCGTCGTGCAGGTAGCGCGTCAGCGCGATGTTGAGAACGGTGACGCCGAAGATCGTGGCAACCTGGGCGCCGACCACCACCCGCGGGTCCTGCACGAACAGCCCGAACGCGATCACCAGCGTGCCAAGCCCGGCGATCAGCACTGTGCGGCCGCCCCGAAGCCAGTTGGCGAGCGCGCCACCGCCCCAGGCGCCGGAGTACATCAGCGCGCAACTGGGGCCGTACCAGAGCACGGGCAGGGCCAGCCCGAGATACCAGAGTTGGTAGAACTCGATGAGCAGGCGCATCACCACACAGTTGGCCACCAGGGCCAGCACGATCCAGCCAACCCTGCCCTCGGTCGCACCGCGTACTATCCGGCCCAGATGCGCGGCCAGGTGCAGCCGCGGCGCGGTGCGGTGCAGGCTTGGCTCGCGGAACCGGGACAGGGTGAGAAACGCGCAGCAGGTGAACGGGACTGTGAGGAAGTACTCGACCCGCAGGCTGAAGTAGTGGGCGACGACGGCGCTGAGCAGCGCGCTGGTGATGAACGCCGTGGCCTCGAACATCTGCACCCGGCCGTAGCAGCGCTCAAAGCCCTCGGCCGAACCTGTTTCCTCGAGCACCACGTCGTAGACGGCCGAATCGTAGGTCCCGGCGTACGCGGCGTAGAACAGGCCCCAGACCGAGATCCCGGTGGCGTACAGGGCCAGGCCGTGGCTGAAGCCGCAGACCACGGAACTGCCGATCAGCGCCCAGGTGGCGATGTAGAGCACGCCCTTGCGGCTCCACCGGTCGGCGAGCAGGCCAAGCGGGATGTTGGCCGTCATCATGACCACGATGTAGACGAGCGTGGCGATCGTGATGAGGTAGTCGTTCAGGCCCACGGACCGCATGAACAGCTTCTCGATCGAATACCAGAGCACGAAGCTGTGGATGAACGCGGTCGCGTAGAGGGGCCGCAGGCGCTTGCCGGCCGACTCCACCACTGGTGTGTTCTTGACGAGAACCACGACACGAGCGTGCGGCGGCCGGCTTGCACTGACTTTGACAATGACCTTGCACCGCAGGTCAGGTGCGGGAAAAGGGGCATCAACGGGGCGGCCAGCGGGATCGCCCGCTGGCCGGTGAAACGTACCCGGGGTCAGGAGGTAAGGCGGTCCACGGCGGGATCCAGGGTTTCCATGCGCACCCGCGCCGACTCCGCCTCGGGCACGCCGAGGCGCTCGAAGATGTCCAGGGCCTGCCGGAAAAGAATCCGCGCGGCATCGGGCCGCCGGGTGCTGAGCGTCGCCTCCGCGATCCCTTCGAGGATCTTGGCCTCCTCGTAGGGGTCCCCGATCTCTCTGGCCAGCCTGAGCACCGCGTGGTACTGGTCGAGTGCATCGCCGTACCGGCCCCATGCACGGCTTACGTCCGCGATCCCGCGCAGGGCGATGACCTGCTGAGACTGATTCCCGATCTCCTCGGCGATCAGCCTGGCATGATCGTGGTGGATCAGGGCCTCGTCGTAGCACTCCAGCTTGCGGTAGATGGCGCCGGTGTCATTGAGCACATCTGCCTGGTTGGGCAGGTCGCCGATCTCGCGGAAAATGGCCAGGGCCCGGCGGTAGGCGGCGAGCGCCTCCTCGTAGCTGCCCTTGTAGTCATAGACGCAGCCGATGTTGAGATACAGGATCGCCTGGTTCTGCGCCCCGCCAATCTCGGCGAATATCCTCAGCGAGCTTTGATAGGCCTCCAGCGCGTCCCGGTGATAGCCGGATAGCAATTGCATCCGGCCAAGGTTGTTGAGGGTCTTCGCCTCACCCCGCCGGTCACCGGCGTCACGGTAGAGCGTAAGCGCCTCACCCAGGTGATCCATCGCATCCGGATGGCGGCCGAGATGCCAGCAGGTGATGCCGGAGTGGCTCAGGGTATCGGCCGCGCCATGCTCGTCCCCGGTGGCGCGATACAGGATCCGTGCCTCGTGGAAGTAGGCGAGGGCCTCGCGGTAACGGCTGGTGCGCAGGTGGGCCAGCCCCATCTGGTCGAGCGCATGCGCCACGCCGCGCCGGTCTGCCTGGGACCGGTAGATCGCCGCGGCGTCCTCCGCCAGCGGCAGCACCTCCTCGTGCCTGCCGGTCTCCTGGCTCACCTCACAGAGTTCCAGCGAGGCCTGCGCGATCCGGCCCGGGTCCGCGATGTCGCGGGACGCCTGCAGGGCCAGCGCCTGCGCCGCGATCGCCTCGTCCCAGTACGCCTTGATCCGCACGAAGCCGGCCAGCGCATGGATGAGGTCGGCACACTGGCGCTTCCACTCGTGCCGGGCGGCGTACTGGGCGGCCTGCAAGATGTTGCGCCACTCGGCCTCCAGCCAGGAGGCCGCCTCCTCCTGCGTGGCCAGCGCCGGGACCGCGGCCGGGGGCCGCGTGACCGAGACCGGCATCCGGCGCCGGAACGGGTACAGTTCCCGGTCGGCCCGGTCGGCGGTGTGCAGGTAGTAGTCGAGCAGCCGCCCGATCGACTGCCGCCGCACGGACGCGGGCTCGTCCCGCTCGGCGCACATGGCCGCGTAGCCGCGGATGAGATCGTGGAAGCGGACCTGGCCGCCCGGGGCCGGGGTGAGCAGGTGATGGTCGAGCAGGACGCCGATGGCCTCCTGTGCCTCGGCGAGCGAGACGCCGCCGAGGGCCGCCGCGGCATGCGGGCTGATCTGCGTGGCCGGGCTCACCCCCAGCCGCCGGAAGAACTCCTGATGCCCCGGTTGCAGGGCATGGTAGGACAGCTCGAAGGCCGGCACCCAGTCCAGGGCCGTCACCTCCGCGCCCTCGACGCGGGCGGGCGGGTGGGACAGCTCCGCCGCCAGGTCGCCGAGCCGTGGCGGGTAGTCCCTGGCGAGCCGGCCGGCGGTGAGCTGGATGGCGAGCGGCAGGCGCCCGCACAGTTCCACGACCCCGGCCACCTCGGCGGCGTCGAGCGCCGTGCCGCCGCCCGCGATCCGCCGGAACAGCGCGACCGCGTCATCGACGGACAACACGTCCAGGGTCAGCGCCCGGGCATCCGCCAGGTCCGGGATTCGGTACCGGCTGGTGACCAGGATCAGGGACCTGCCGTCCGCTGGCAGCAGCGGGCCGATCTGATCCAGGCTGGCGGTGTCGTCCAGGATCACCACGGCGCGTCGGCGGCTGAGCTGAGCCCGCCACAGTGCGGCGCGCTCGCTGGACGATTCGGGTATCTGCGTGGCCGGCACGGTGAGCATCTGCAGCAATTGGCGCAGCGCCTCGGTGGCCTTGAGCGACGGGCTTCCCGGGTCGTGGCTGTGGAAGTTGAGATAGAGCACACCGTCCGGGTACTGCCCGGCGAGGAGGCGGGCCGCGTGCACGGCCAGTGCGGTCTTGCCCACGCCCGGCATGCCCACGATGACGCTGACCCGGGGAACGTCACCCTGCTCTCCGATGAGCTGGCCGAGTTCCTCTTCCCGCCCCACGAACTCCGCCGTCTCGGGCGGCAGGGTGTCGGGGGGCGATATCCGGGCCGGGAGGTTATCCCGGGGCGGTACCCGGGCAGGTTGCCGGGGGGCCGGCCTGCCGCTCAGTTCCGGATCGCGCCGGAGGATCCGCTGATGCAGGTCGGACAGGGTCGGCCCGGGCTCGGCGCCCTGCTCCTCGACCAGCCGGCCGCGCGTCTCCCGGTACAGGCCGAGGGCGTCGGCCGGCCTGCCGCTGCGGTACAGGGCGGTCATCTGGTGCGCGATGAACGTCTCGTCCAGCGGATACTGGGCGAGCAGATGGTGCAGTTCACCGACCAGGCTGGCGTGCCGGCCCAGCGCCAGCTCAGACTCGACGCGCTCCAGGATGGCCGCCCGGCGCTCCTCTTCGAGGCTGTCGCGCATCCGCGCCACCCAGTCGCCGTCGATACCTGCCAGCGCGGGGCCGCGCCACAGCCCGTCCGCCTCGCGCAGCAAACTGGCCGCCTGGTCATGGTCGCCGCTGGCGGCCAGCGCCTCCGCCCGTCGGCGCAACCGGCGGAACCGATGCAGGTCCACCACCTCAGGGTCGACGTCGAGCGTGTAACCCCGGGCACGCCCGGCAATCTGGACGCTGTCGCCAATGGCCTGCCGGAGAGACGCCCGCAGCCTGGCGATGTAGGCGGACAGGCTCTCCCGGGCCTTGGCCGGGGGCCTGGTGTCCCACAGCCTGTCGATAAGCGTCTCCGCCGGGACTATCGTTGCCGGCGTCAGCAGGAGGATGGCAAGGACGCAGCGCTCTCTGGCCGGCCCCAGGTCCTGCGGCCGGTCGGCCGACCTTAGCTCGATCGGCCCGAGAACCCGAAATTCCATGATCGCCCTTGGGCTTCCACCACTGGCGGCAAGCCGGAAGCTAGTCGAATGGGATCCACGGAACCTTTCCATCGACTTTAATACCCACCATGGCCTTTTAACACCCCGCCAGGGGGCGGGTGACGGCCAAATAAGAAAATGTTCACCCTGGTCAGAGAGGGTCAGCGCAATTTGCATGGACCCTTTCATGGAAAGCACGCAGATCGCTTGAAGATAACGGTAGACGCCATATTCCTGTAACGTTTGGGGCTAACGGAGTCTCATGTTGACGAACGTGAGCTTCGATGCTGTAGTTGCGTGCGTGGCACGCCACCTGACCCTGTCTGCAACTTGCACGGGCAGGTGCGCGAAAAGTTGCCGCAATTAACCCGAATGCCATGTCCGGGGGCCGCCGGGAGAGTAGCTTCTCCGTCTTAGAGGACCCGATGTCTACGTCAAGAGGGGACCCTCTCCCATGGAGATGCGTAGTTCGTTATGGCACGACACTCCTTCTAGCGGCCCGGTGGGCGGCGCGCACCGCAGGTTATCGGCGCACCGCAGGCGTCCGAGGTCGGCCCGCGCGCGGCTGGTGCGCGGGATTCTCGCCCTAGCCCTCGCATTGGGCAGCATCGGCGCGGCAACGGCGGCGGCAATGGGACACGGCACTGACGCCCATCCCCACGGCAAGGCCGCGATCAGCCAGCACTGGATGTACTAAACCTGGTCGGCACACCGGACGGCGCCGCTCGGGCGCCGTCCGGGTGCCGGTCACGCCTGCTGGGACATCTTGCGCCACGCGGCAGCCGCCGCGGGATCGGAATCGATCAGTACGGCCAAGCGCCGGGCATCGATGACGAGCACGCGCGAGTGCGTCGCTAGCTGAACGGTCAGGCCCGACAGGGGCAGCGGCCGCCCGTCGGCGTCCACCAGGCCGACGAAAGATCCGGCACCCAGTTCGCGGAGCCGGTTCCCCGCCGCCTCGACCGTTGCCCTGCCCTCGATCAGCACGAAGCACTGCCGGCCAGGGCGCGACTCGTCCGCGAGCCGGATCCCGGGCGGCAGCACCGCCTCGTCGCCTGCGCGTTCGAGCAGCACCCACGACGAGGGTTCTGGCGTCGGCGTCGTCGGCGCGGAGTTCATAGTGCCGTTCTGCATGACGCGCGTTACAAAAAGGTGACAGCGAGGGGCAGCCGGCAGAGCCGTGCCGGAAGGATCAGCCGCGCTCAGCGGGAACACCCGGCCGCGCAGGCCGGGAGAGCCAACCGCACCGGGTGGACGGGCCGGCCGGGCGGGCGGAAGGGCCAGCCACGCCAGGCAGGAGAACCAGCCCACAGGCGGACGAGCTGGCTGCGCGTGGTATCTGTGGCTTTGGCCGTCCCTGGCCGTCATGACCGGCTTACCATGGGGGCCAGTCCAGCCTGCTCAGGTGAGGCAGTGGCCTGCTGTGGAATTCCGCATACTCGGCCCGATCGAGGCCGAAGAAGACGGGCTGAAGCTGGATCTTGGGGGGTTGCGCGAACGTGCGCTGCTGGCCAGGTTCCTGCTGTCGGCGAACCGGGTCGTGTCAGCCGACCGGCTCGCCGATGACCTGTGGTCGGGGAACCCGCCGCCGCACAGCATGGCCACACTGCGGGTCTATATCTCCAGGCTGCGCCGCGCCCTCGGTGCGCGAGCCGGCTTGCTGGTGACGCAGGCACCCGGATACCGGCTCAACGTCACCGGCGCCGAGCTGGACGCCGCCCGCTTCGAGAGCCTGGTCCACGGCGCAGAGGCGGACCTGGCCGCGGGCCGGGCCGAGGCCGCCGCGGGGATCCTGCGGGCGGCGCTGGGCCTATGGCGCGGCCCGGCCCTGTCGGATGTGGCCGATCTGGCTTTCGCCCAGGCCGACGCCGGACGCCTCGAGGAAGCCCGGCTGGCCGCGCTGGAGAGCCGCATCGACGCCGACCTGGCCTGCGGCTGGCACGCCAGCCTCGTCGCGGAACTGGACGGCCTGGCCGGTGCCCACCCGCTGAGAGAAAGGTTCACCGGGCAGCGGATCCTGGCCCTGTACCGGTGCGGGCGCCAGGCCGAGGCGCTGACCGCGTACGCGACGCTGCGGGGCAGGCTCGCCGAGGAACTCGGTATCGACCCGACCCCGGACCTGCAGCGCCTGCACGAGCGGATCTTGCGCCAGGATCCCGAACTTGACTGGCGCCCGCCCGCCGCGGGCCGCGCTTCCACGCCAGGGCCGGCCAGCGCTCGGCCGGGGACCGCCAGCGCCCCAGCGACCGCCGCCGCCAACGCCGCGCCAGCGGCTGCCGACGCTCCGCGCGGGAACGGCGCCAGCAGCGCCCCGCCAGGAACGGCCGCCACCCCTACCGGAGCCACCGCGGCTGGCTACATCGCAGCCGGGCCCGCCCAAGGCGAGGAGACCACGGCCACGGCACCGGGGCGGTCGGACGGTGCCACCCAGCAGGCGGCGGCGCACCCCCCGGGCGCCGCGCCGCCGCCCGGGCTGCCCACCGAGACGACCTCGTTCATCGGCCGGGAAGCGGAACTGGACACGATCGAGGAACTGCTCAGGCTGTCCCGCTTGCTCACGCTGACCGGGCCCGGCGGCTCCGGGAAGAGCCGCCTCGCCCTCCGAGCCGGCACGCAGGTATCGGGGAAGTACGGCGACGGGGTGTGGCTGATCCAGTTCGCCCCGATCGGTCAGCCGGATCTGGTGGTGCCCACCCTCGCGCTGGCCCTGTCGGTCCGGGAGGAACCAGGCCAGACCCTGCTCGGCAGTGTCGTCGCCCGGCTGCGCGACACCGAGGCCCTGCTCATCGTGGACAACTGCGAGCACGTGATCGAGGCCGCGGCGGACACGATCGCGGCGCTCCTACAGAGCTGCCCCCGGCTCAGGATCCTGGTGACCAGCCAGACCAGGCTTGGCCTGCCGGGGGAGGCGAGCTGGCCAGTGCCTCCGCTGACCGTGCCGGAGCCTGAGATAGCGGATCCGCAGGCGGCGGCCGAGGCGGAATCCGTCCGGCTGTTCTGCGATCGGGCCGCGCTGGCCCGGCCCGGGTTCGTCCTGACCCGCGAGAACGTCGCGGCGGTCGGCGAAATCTGCCGCCAGCTCGACGGCATACCGCTGGCCATCGAACTCGCGGCGGCCCGGGTCAGCGCGCTGACGGTGGCGCAGTTGGCCGCCCGGCTCGGCAACAGGTTCCGGTTGCTGACCGGTGGCAGCCGGGCCGCCCTGCCGCGGCACCGGACCCTGGAAGCGGCCATCGAATGGAGCCACGACCTGCTCAGCGAGACCGAGCAGGTGTGCTTCCGCCGGATGGCGGTCTTCGCCGGCGGGTGCACGATCGACGCGGTCGAGGCGGTCTGCCCGGACGGCGCGCTGCCGCTGGACGTGGTGTTCGAGACCGTCACCGCGCTGATCGACCGGTCGCTGCTGACCACCGAGGAGCGATCCGGCAGCATGCGCTACGGCATGCTCGAATCGATCCACCAGTACGCGCTGGGCCGGCTGGAGGCCTCCGGGGAGGACTCGGCGCTGCACCGCCGGCACATGGCCTGGCTGCTCGACTTCGCCGGGCAGGCCGATCTGGCCGGGCCGGACCAGGCCGCCTGGCTGGACCTGCTCGACGCCGACAGGGACAACTTCCGGGCCGGCCTGGAGTGGAGCCTCGCGCCAGCCGCGCCCGGCTCCGGCACGGCCGCCGCGCGAGCCGCGCCGACCGGGCCGGGCTCCCACGCGAACACGGGGCGGCCCCCGGCGCCTGCCGGCCCAGGCCGAGCCCCGCCCGGGCCGGACCCCGAGCAGGCCCTGGCGCTGGCCGGGGCCCTGGCTCCGTTCTGGCTGGTGCGCGGGCCGATCGCGCTCGCCCGCACCGCGCTCGACGCGGCGCTGGCCGCCGCCGGCCCCGGGGCGGACACGCGGCTGCGTGCGATCGCGCTTGACGGGGCGGGCCAGCTCGCCGCGGTGCAGGCCGATCACGACGCGCAGCGGCGTTACCAGCAGGAGAGCCTGGCGATCTGGCGGGAGCTTGGCGACGACCTCCAAGTCGCGAGCACCCTCAGCGATCTCGGCTCGGCGGCACACTTCCGCGGCGAGTACCCGCTGGCCCGGGCACTGCACGCCGAGGCGCTCGAACTCGCCGAGCGCACCGGTGACGCCCAGCAGACCGGCCAGGCCCTGAGCGGCCTTGGCCGGCTCGCTCTGCACCAGGGGGACCTGGACCAAGCCACGGCGTACTACACGCAGAGCATGGCCAAGTTCGCCGAGATAGGCGACCTGCGCCGGGCCACGCTCATCCTGGGCAATCTTGGCGTGGTGGCCATCAACTCCGGTGACCTCGCCCTGGCCGAGCAACGGCTCACCAAGCACCTCGACAACGCCAGGCGGCTGGGTGACCACAAGCTGACCTCCGGCGCGCTGACCAACCTCGGCCTGGTCGCCTACCAGGCCGGCGACCTGGACCGCGCGGCCGGGCTGCACCAGCAGGCGCTGGAGCTGAGCGAGCAACTGGGCGACCTGCGGCTGGCGGTCGTGGCGCTCGGCAACCTCGGTCTGGTCGCGGCGCGGCGCAAGAACTATCCCGCCGCCGCACAGTTCCACCTGCGCAGCCTCGACCTGGCCGAGTCGGTCGGCGAGCGCCGCTCGGTCGCGGAGATGCTCGAGGAACTCGCCGCGGTGGAATCGGCCGCGGGCAACGCCGCCCGGGCCGCCACCTTGTTCGGCGCCTCCCAGTCCATCAGGCAGGACATCGGCGCGCCCATCGTCGGCCCCGACCAGGCCCGGCTGAACGGAGCCAGGGATGCGGCGGCTGCGGCACTCGGCGAGGCGGCGTTCGGCGCCGCGTACCAGGCTGGCCTGCGGATGTCCGCCGGGCAGGCGGTGGCTCTGGCCAAGGACGGCTCCTGGCCGCCAACGACCCCCGCCAAGCCAGCCTGAGCCCCGGCCAAGCGAACCTGCCTCGGGCCAACCAGGCCCGCGGGCCTGCCGAATTAGGTCAGCCAGTCATGGTTACCGGGCAGTAACAAGGGCAGTAACGGCTTCGCAACGCCTTTGCAACCGCCCCAGCCGACGATCGATTCATCTCAGCAGGCAGTGCCCGACTCCGGGGCACCTATCCCAAGACCGGGAGACCTCCCATGTCTCATTCACGCGTGGTACGCCGCGGCCTCGCTGCGGCAAGCACACTGGGCGTGCTGGTCACGCTCGGCGCGGCCGCCGCCCCATCGGCATCTGCCTCGGCTGCCTCTTCCAGTTGGGGATCAACAGCCACCCTGGCAACCTCGATCCAGGGTGCCACGCTGACCGGCAACGCCCCGGCATCCGCTCCGGTACGGCTGGCCGTTACGCTCAAGCCCCAAAACGCCGCGGCGGAGCAGGCCGCACTGCGCGCCATGTACCAGCCGGGCAGCGCCACCTTCCATCAGTTCCTCACCCCCGCGCAGTGGGAAGCGGTCTACGCGCCGACCGCCGCGCAGGTCAGCGCGGTGACGAGTTACCTGAGCAACAACGGCTTCACCGGCGTGTCCGTGCAGGGTGACCGGCTGCTGGTCGCCGCGACCGGCACGGTCCGCGACGCGGAGAAGGCGTTCAACACGACGATCGGCAGCTACGTCATGCCGAACGGGAGCACGTTCCGCGCGAACGTCGGCGGAGCCCGGGTGCCGTCCTCGCTCACCGGGATCGTGCAGGCCGTGGTGGGCCTGTCCAACTGGCGGCTGCCCACGCCGCAGCCGGTCCTGATGACCCAGAACGCGGCCAGCAGGTCCGCCGCGCGGCGCGCGGCCCGGGCGCGGCACGCGGGCACGAACGCCACGTCGGCGGGGAACCCGGTCATCCCGAACGAGATACCGCCGGAGGACTTCCAGAACACCTACGACGCCGCGGGCACCCCGACCGGGGCCAAGACGGCGGTCGCGCTGTTCACCGAGGGCCAGGTCACCGGGGCGATCACCGACCTGCGCACGGCGGAGGCCGCGTTCAGCCTGCCCCAGGTGCCGGTGTCCATCGTCAAGGTCGGCCCGCAGAGCAGCGACACATCCGGGGCCGACGAGTGGGATCTCGACACCCAGTCGTCGAGCGCGATGGCGACCACGCTCAAGCACATCTACCTCTACAACGTGGGCGCGCTGAACGACACCAACATCGACACCGCGGTCGCCGCATTCGTGTCCCAGGACAAGGCGGTCGCCATGTCGGCCAGCGTCGGCGGCTGCGACATCGGCCCGTACCTGGACGGCTCGATGATCAGCACCGACAACGTGCTCACCGAGGGCGCCATGCAGGGCCAGACGTTCTTCGCCTCGTCCGGTGACAACGGCGACGGCTGCGCGTTCGTCGCGGCCACCGGGGTGCCAAGCTCGTTCCCCGGCACCAACTGGCCGGCCTCGGGCATGTACGCCACCGCGGTCGGTGGCACCAGCCTGATCTCCGACGCCACCGGCAACCGGGTCGAGGAGATCGGCTGGGTCGGCAGCGGCGGCGGGGACAGCGAGACCGAGGTCCCGGGCTTCTGGACCCAGGACAGCGACCCGTTCTACACCCAGGGCGCGGTCATGGGCGGCCGGGCGGTGCCCGACATCGCCATGGACGCGGACCCGAACGTGGCCACCGCGGCAGAGATCTACGTCAACGGCACCCCGACCGGGGTGGGCGGCACCAGCCTGTCCTCGCCGCTGGCGCTCGGTTCCTGGGCGCGGCTGCAGTCGGGGAACCGCAACAAGCTCGGCATGGCCGCGATCGACTTCTACGCCCTCTACGACCAGGTGAACCCCTCACTCGGCGACACCGGCCCGGTGCCCGGCTTCACCGACATCGTCGGCGGCAACAACGGCGGTTTCACCGCCACCCCGGGCTACGACGAGGTCACGGGCATCGGCGCCCTTGACATCGCCGCGCTGAACTCGGTGATCGCCGGCTCCTGATCACCGCCGATCCCGTGGCCGGGGCGGGCTCACCGCGAGGGGGGCGTCCCGGCCACGGGCTGAATGTCCCGGGGCGTGGGGACGTCCCTGGGACGCCGCCGCGCCGGACATGCCCTAGTCCGGCGCGGCGGTCAGCGCATGACGGCCGGCGTAACGGTCAGCGCGGGCGGCCCCCCTGCGCCGGCATGGTGTGCGGGTACTTGAGCCCGGTGCCGGTGTTCAGCACGACCACCTGGTCCGCCTCGGCCAGCCAGCCGGATTCGCGCAGCAGGCGCACCGCGGTGACGCAGGCCGCGCCCTCCGGGCAGATGAAGCTGCCCTCGAGGTGCGCGACCAGCCGCTGATCCGCAAGCAGCGCCGCGTCGTCCACGGCGACGGCGGTCCCCCGGGTGGCATACAGCGCCTCGAGCACCAGGAAATCGCCCAATGCCTTGGGCACCGTGATGCCGAAGGCGACCGTCCGGGGGTCCGGCCAGGGCTCGCTCTCCGAGGCTCCGGCGGCGAACGCGGTCACGATCGGGGCGCACCCGGTGGACTGGACCGCCACCAGGCGGGGCAGCGGCCGCTGCCCGGTCCAGCCGAGCGCGCGCAGTTCGAGCAGCGCCTTGTAGATGCCGATGATGCCGACCCCGCCGCCGGTGGGGTACACGATGACGTCGGGCAGCCGCCAGCCGAGTTGTTCGGCGATCTCCAGGCCCATGGTCTTCTTGCCCTCGATGCGGTAGGGCTCCTTGAGCGTGGAGACGTCCTGATACCCGGGCCGGGCCGGCACCTGCGCGGCGACCAGCTTGGCCGCGTCCGCGATGGTGCCGTCGGCCATCCGCAGTTCGGCGCCGACAGCCAGGCACTCGGCCCGGTTGACCGCGGGCGCATCGGCGGCCATGACGATGAGGCTGGGCAGACCCGCGCGGGCGGCATAGGCCGCCCAGGCCGCCCCTGCGTTCCCGTTGGTCGCCATGGCCACCCCCGCGACACCCAGTTCGGCGGCACGGGACACCCCGACGGCGGCGCCGCGGGCCTTGAAGGTGCCGGTGGGGATGAGGCTCTCGTCCTTCATCAGCAGCCCGGGAACCCCGAGCGCGCGGCCCAGGCGCGGCATCGCCAGCAGCGGCGTCATGCCCTCACCCAGGCTCACCACCCGGCCGGCGCCGGAGACCGGCAGCAGTTCGTGGTAGCGCCACAGGTCCGCCGGGCGGCGGCCGATGTCCGCGCGATCCACCAGCGCGGCGGCCAGGGCGAGGTCATACCGCGCGAGCAGCGGCGAGCCGCACCCGCACAAACCCTGGACGACGCCAGCGTCATGGACGGCACCGCACCGCGCGCATTCCAGATGGGACAGGACCGAATAGGGCCTGGGCACCACGCACTCCTCCCGCACCTGGCTCCCGGCAGGTACGCCCGCCCGCCTCGGCCCCGGCGCCGCAGCGGCGGGGGCCGGCCGGTTCACGGCCCGCCCGCCAGGAACTGTTAGGGCTTGCGGGCGACGCCGCCGTAGGCGGACACCCCGTTGGGCGGGACGATGTCGTCCGGGCCGGGCCGCCAGTCGTGCACATAGACCAGGCCGGGCGGTACCAGGTCCAGCCCTTCGAAGAGCCGGGCCACCTCGGACCGGGTGCGCAGCGTCTGCGGGGTGGATACGCGCTCGTTGTAGCGCCGCTGGGCTTCGGCCTGGTTGGGATGAATATCGCTGGCCGGGTGGGAGAGGACGAGGTAGCTGCCGGACGGCAGTTCGCCCATCAACCTGGCCACGATCTCCTGCGGGCTCTCGGAATCCTGGATCAGGTGCATGACGCCCAGCAGCATCAGGGCGGTGGGCCGGGTGAAGTCCAGGGTCTTGGCCGCCGCCGCGGTGATCGCCGCCACGTCCCTGACGTCGCCGTCGATGTACTGGATGGATCCCTCCGGGCCACCGGCCAGCAGCGCCCTGGCGTGCGTGAGCACGATGGGGTCGTTGTCCACGTACACGACCCGCGCGTCCGGCACGGCCTGCTGCGCGACCTCGTGCGTGTTGTTCGCCGCGGGTATGCCGGTGCCGATGTCGAGGAACTGCCGGATTCCCTCCTCGGCGGCCAGGTAGCGCACCGCCCGCACCAGGAACGCCCGCCCCGCCCGGACCCGCTCCCGCAGTCCGGGGGTGACCGCGAGCACCCGGTCACCCGCCTCCCGGTCCGCCGCGAAGTTGTCCTTGCCGCCGAGCCAGTAGTCGTAGACCCGGGCCGGGTGGGCCACCGAGGTGTCTATTTCGGCCGGCTGCCCGGCCGGGATAGGCGCGGTGAGCCAGCCGTCCGCCTTGGGCGGGGTGGTGGGGCCAGAGCTAGCACTGTCGTCAGCCACGATGCACCACTCCCGGTTCGTCCCAGTTCAATCACCGCATCCTGCCATGCCCGCATCCGCGCCGGTGCATGGACATGCCAAGCCCCGGGCGGCTGGGTGCCGCCCGGGCCCGGCCAGGGCGTCGCCTGCCTGCCCGCGGGCTGGGGGTCGCGGGGCAGGCAGGCGACGTGTAGGGGGTTATCCGTTGGCGCCACAGACCGGCCAGGCACCGATGCCCTGCCCGGCGAGCACCCGCTGAGCCACAGCGATCTGCTGCGACCGGGAGGCCCCAGACGCGCTC
>Ga0207664_10001529_pt1 | contig 15172 bp, 13 predicted proteins | sample LARL83metaG_FD_184349 | JGI IMG/M metagenome (GOLD analysis project Ga0207664, IMG submission 184349) | Corn, switchgrass and miscanthus rhizosphere microbial communities from Kellogg Biological Station, Michigan, USA - LAR L8-3 metaG... | ecosystem: Host-associated > Plants > Roots >... | reverse complement strand
CGGGCGCGGGCTGTGGGCCGGGGTGGAGTTCGCGGCACTGTCCGGCCGGCAGGTGTGCGAGGACCTCGCAGAGCGCGGCGTGCTGGCCAAGGACACCCACGGCACCGCGATCAGGCTCGCCCCGCCGCTGATGATCAGCGAGGAGGACCTGGACTGGGCCCTGGACCAGGTCGAGGACGTGATCAGGCGTCCCTGAGGGTGCGGTAGCGGCTCGCGTAGTGGATCAGCGGGCCGCCGCCGGGCCGCGGCTCGGATACGCCGATGACCTCCCCGACCACGATCGTGTGGTCGCCGCCGTCGTGCACGGCCGTGGTCCGGCACTCCATCGCGGCGAGGGCGCCGTCGAGTATCGGCGCGCCGGTGACCGGCCCGGCGTGGTGCCGGATCGCGTCGAGCTGGCCCTCGAGCGGCCTGCCCCTGGTGGCCAGCCAGGCGGCGGTCTTCTCCCCGTCCTCGCCGAGCACGGAGATCGCCCAGATGCCCGCCGCGAGCACCGCGTCGTGGAACCGCGCGATCTTCTCCGCGCACATCAAGATCAGCAGCGGCTCCAGGGACACGGCGGTGAACGCGGTCGCGGTCATCGCATGGCTGACCCCGTCCAGGCTGGTGGTCGCGACCACGATGCCGCTGGCGAACTGGCCCGAGGCGCGCCGGAACGCTGCCTGGTCAACCCCGCTCACGCGCCCACTCCCCGCTGCCGGTCAGCCCCGGGCCGCCGCAGCCGCAGGCTGAAGCTGGCCACGACCCCCAGCGCCGCGCAGGTCGCGCCGCCGTACAGGTACCACTCGCCCGCGGTGGTGTTGGTGACGATGACGCTGCCCGCCGCGGTCGGCAGGGTCAGCACGAACGACGTCGCCATCCAGCCGATCGCGGGCAGCACGCCGCCCAGTGCCGTGCCCATCCCCACCGCGCCCGCCACGCACGTCACCAGGAGGAGCGCGCAGAAGGCCAGCGACATCACCGGGACGCCTGCCAGGCTGTGGCCGAACTGGAAGCACCCGATCAGCCCCTGCATGACGCCGAGCAGAAACAGCGCGACGTAGGCCGCCACCGCGCCCCGGCCGCGGCGCTGACCGGTCTGCCCAGCGTCCACGCAGAGCAGGCTATACGGACGCCCCGGGCTAACAGGGCCGCCAGGGCTCACGGTCCATCCAGCCCGGCGAACAAGTCGTGTTCCCTGGTGCCGTGCACCACATGGGGGACGCCGTTCAGGAGGGTGTAGAACTCTCGGGCTAGCACCGGCTGCCAGCGCCCGCTGGACAGGGCGAACCGGCTGGAGTCCACGACGATCTGCGTGGCGTGCGCGCGCATCGCGGCGGTCTTGGCCGCCAGGTAGGCGGTGCCGTCGATCTCGGTGGTGACCTGCTCGTCGGGCACGAAGGGGACGAAGTAGGCCACGCCCTCGGCCTCGGCCACCGACCGCGGCATCGCGGTGGCGTAGAACTTGGCGACCTGCCACTGCTGAGCGGCCAGTGTGATCGCTGCACCGGCCACCCGGTGTGCCTGGATGTGGTCGGGGTGGCCGTAGAAGCCGTTCTCGTCGTAGGTGACCAGCACCTGCGGGCGGACATCCAGGATCACCCGGGCCAGTTGCGCCGCCGCCGTGGCCACGTCGGCCTGCCAGAAGCAGTCCGGGCTGTCGTTGTCGGGCAGGCCCATCATCCCCGAGTCGCGCCACCGGCCTGGGCCGCCGAGGAACCGCTGGTCGGAGATGCCCAGCGCGGCGCAGGCGGCGGCCAGTTCGGTGGTCCGGTACTCCGCCAGGCGCTCGCCGCCGGTGGCCAGGTAGGCCAGTTCGGGCGGGATGACCTCACCGAGTTCCCCCCGCGTGCACGTGACCAGGGTGACCTGGGCACCCTCCGCCGCGTACCGGGCGATGGTGGCCCCGGTGCCGATCGACTCGTCGTCGGGATGGGCGTGCACAAGAAGCAGCCGGCGGTCCATGCCGTGAGGCTAGCGCGGCGCACCGGGTGGCAGGATGACGGCCATGACCGAAAGCTTCCCCCGGCAGCAGGCCAGGACCCGGCATTTCACGCTCGGCATGCCCCGCTCGTTCCAGGTCTCCCCCTCCGGCGGCCAGATCGCGTTCCTGCGCAGCAGGGCGGGCGACGACCCGGAGACGTGCCTGTGGGTGCTGGACGTGGCCACCGGCGCCGAGCGCCTGGTCGCGGACCCGGAAGTGCTCGGTGCCAGCCTGGCCGGCGAGACCGACCAGGAGAAGGCCCGCAGGGAGCGGGTCCGGGAGCAGGCCCTCGGCATCGTCTCCTTCGCCTGCGACGCATCCCAGCGCCTGGCGGCGTTCACGCTGGCCGGCCAGGTGTGGGTGGCGGACCTGGCCGAAGGAGCCGCCCCGCCGCGCGCGATCCCGGCGCGGCCCGGCGCGTTTGACCCGCGGCCCGATCCAACGGGTCAGCGGGTGGCTTATGTCTGCGATGGCGCCGTCGGCGTTGTGACACTGGACACCGGCGAGGATGCCCTGCTCATCGGGCCTGAGGGCGAGCCCGGCGTGACGTTCGGCCTGGCCGAGTTCGTGGCCGCCGAGGAGATGGACCGCACCCGGGGCTACTGGTGGGCGCCTGACGGGTCCGCGGTGCTGGTGGCCAGGGTGGACGAGACGCCGGTCCAGCGGTGGCACATCGCGGACCCGGCCAATCCGGGCCGCGCCCCGCGCGAGGTGGGCTACCCGTCGGCGGGAACGCCGAATGCGGACGTGTCGCTGGTGTGTACGGGTCTGGACGGCAGCCGGACGCCGCTCGACTGGGACCGGGCCGCGTTCCCCTACCTGGTGACGGTGAACTGGGACGGCACCGATCCCCTGATCGTCGTCCAAGCTCGTGACCAGCGCCTCATGCGGCTGCTGTCCGCTGACACTGCCGCGGGCACCGCGGCGGTGCTGCGGGAGGACGCCGACGAGCACTGGGTCGACATCGTGGCCGGCGTGCCCGGCTGGACCGGCGACGGCCGGATCGTGTGGACGGCGGATTCCGAAGGCGCCAGGCGGCTGCTGGTCGCCGCCCCCCAGGAGCTCGCCGACGGCACCGCGGTACCGGTGACCCCGCCGGGGCTCCAGGTGCGGGGGGTCGCGGACGTCGACGGCGACACCGTGCTGTTCACCGCGTCGGACGAGGACCCCGCCGACGTGGCCTTGTGGGCCTACGGTCCACAAGGCCTGGCCAGGGTCACCCCGGAGCACGGGATGCATTCCGGCCGGCGCAACGGCGGGACCACCGTGCTCCTCAGCCGTTCGCTGGACATGCCCGGCGTGATGGTGACCGTGCGCACGGATGACCGTCCCGGAGAAAAGACCACAATCGCGTCGCTCGCCGAGCACCCCTCGCTGCCGGCGCCGCGCCCGGCCCTGTTCGCCGCGGGCGAGCGGGAGATCCGCACCGCGCTGGTGCTGCCGTCCTGGCACCGGCCGGGCTCGGGAAGGCTGCCGGTGCTTATGGATCCCTACGGCGGGCCGCACATGCAGCGGGTGGTCGCCGCGCAGGGCGCGTTCGCCGACCCGCAGTGGTTCGCCGAGCAGGGGTTCGCCGTGGTGGTGGCGGACGGCCGCGGCACGCCGGGCCGCGGGCCGGGCTGGGACCGCGCGGTGGCCGGGGACCTGGCCGGGCCGGTCCTTGCGGACCAGGTGGCGGCGCTGGAGGCGGCCGCGGCCAGGTGCGCCGACCTGGACACCGGGCGGGTGGCCATCCGGGGCTGGTCGTTCGGCGGGTACCTGGCCGCGCTCGCGGTGCTGCGCCGCCCCGACGTGTTCCACGCCGCGGTGTCCGGCGCCCCGGTCACCGACTGGCGGCTGTATGACACTCATTACACCGAGCGCTACCTGGGAGACCCCGGGGAACACGTGACCGCCTACGAGCGCTGCTCGCTGCTCGGCGACGCCGCCAAGCTGGAGCGGCCCCTGCTGATCATCCACGGGCTGGCCGACGACAACGTGGTGGCCGCGCACACGCTGCGGTTTTCCTCGGCGCTGCTGGCGGCGGGCCGGCCGCACAGTGTGCTGCCGCTGTCCGGCGTCACGCACATGACGCCCCAGGAAGAGGTCGCCGAGAACCTGCTGCTGCTCCAGGTTGACTTCCTGCGCAAGGCGCTGGATGTAGTAAGGGTCACAGGTCTCGAAACCGAATCATGAGCCGCGCGGTGGTGGAATAGGGTTCACCCGCATCCATGCGGCGGCATCACCAGGCGGAGACATATTCCCATGACAGAAGTCACAGCGGCACCGGCCAGAGACAGGGCACGGATCGCGGAACGGACCCTGCGCAAGGACCCATGGTGGCGGCAGCCCGCCATCAACGCGACCGCACTCGCCGTGGTGGTGATCTACCTCACCTGGGCTTCGCTGGTGAACGGGAACTACTTCTGGAAGCCCTACATCTCGCCGCTGTACTCCCCCTGCCTGGCGACCACCTGCACACCGGAGTCCGGGTTCAACTGGATCCCGTGGCTGACCTGGCTGTCCCCGGCGATCATCATCATCGGCGGGCCGATGGGGTTCCGGCTCACCTGCTACTACTACCGGAAGGCCTACTACCGGGCGTTCTGGCGGGCGCCGGCGGCCTGCGCGGTGCGCGAACCGCACGCGAAGTACACCGGTGAGACCAGGTTCCCGCTGGTCCTGCAGAACCTGCACAGGTACTTCTTCTGGATCGCGATCGTGTTCAACGTGATCCTGTCCATCGACGCCGTGATCGCGTTCCGCAACCACCAGGGGCAGTGGGGGCACATGGGCCTGGGCACCCTGGTCCTGATCGTCAACGCCGCCCTGCTGTGGGCCTACTCGCTGTCCTGCCACGCCTGCCGGCACGCGGTCGGCGGCAGGCTCAAGCATTTCTCCAAGCACCCGGCGCGGTACTGGATGTGGACCCAGGTGTCCAAGCTGAATGCCAAGCACATGCAGTTCGCCTGGATCTCGCTGGGCTGGGTGCTGTTCACCGACCTGTACATCAGGCTGGTGGCCAGTGGCGTGTTCTCAGATCCGAGGTTTTTCTGATGAGTGAAGTCTCCCGGCTCGGCTACGACGTCGTGGTGATCGGCGCCGGCGGCTCCGGGCTGCGCGCGGCCATCGAGGCCCGGCTGGCGGGCAAGCGGACCGCGGTGATCTCCAAGTCCCTGTTCGGCAAGGCGCACACGGTCATGGCCGAGGGCGGCTGCGCCGCCGCGATGGGCAACGCCAACCCCAACGACAACTGGCAGGTTCATTTCCGCGACACCATGCGCGGCGGCAAGTTCCTGAACAACTGGCGGATGGCCGAGCTGCACGCGCAGGAGGCGCCGGACCGGGTCTGGGAGCTGGAAGCCTGGGGCGCGCTGTTCGACCGCACCCCCGACGGCAAGATCAGCCAGCGCAACTTCGGCGGCCACGCCTACCCCCGGCTCGCCCACGTCGGCGACCGCACCGGCCTGGAGATGATCCGCACCCTGCAGCAGAAGGTGGTGGCGCTGCAGCAGGAGGACGCGCGCGAGCACGGCGACCCCGAGGCGATGATCAAGATCTTCGCGGAGACGACGGTCACCCGGCTGATCACCGAGGGCGGGCGGATCTCCGGGGCGTTCGGCTATGTGCGCGACACCGGTGCGTTCGTGCTTTTCGAGGCGCCCGCGGTGATCCTGGCCACCGGGGGCATCGGCAAGACGTTCAAAATCACGTCCAACTCCTGGGAGTACACCGGCGACGGGCACGCGCTGGCGCTGCTGGCCGGCGCGACGCTGCTGAACATGGAGTTCGTCCAGTTCCACCCGACACACATGGTCTGGCCGCTGTCGGTGGCCGGGCTGCTGGTCACCGAGTCGGTCCGCGGCGACGGCGGGGTGCTGCGCAACTCCGAGGGCAAGCGGTTCATGTTCGGCTACGTGCCCGACGTGTTCCGCGCCCAGTACGCGGAGACCGAGGAAGAGGCCGACCGCTGGTACACCGACCCCGACCACAACCGCCGCCCGCCCGAGCTGCTGCCACGTGACGAGGTCGCCCGGGCGAACAACGCCGAGGTCAAGGCGGGGCGTGGGTCACCGCACGGCGGCGTGTTCCTCGACATCGCCTCGCGGCGGCCCGCCGAAGAGATCCTGCGCCGCCTGCCGTCCATGTACCACCAGTTCAAGGAACTGGCGGACGTGGACATCACCAAGGAGCCCATGGAGGTCGGGCCCGCCCAGCACTACGTGATGGGCGGGGTGGAGGTCGAGCCCGACACCGCGGTGTCGCACATTCCCGGCCTGTTCGCCGCCGGAGAGGTCTCCGGCGGCATGCACGGCTCGAACCGGCTGGGCGGCAACTCCCTGTCGGACCTGCTGGTGTTCGGCCGCCGGGCGGGCATGGGCGCGGTGGCCTACCTGGACTCGCTCGGCGCTGCCCGGCCGGCGGTGACCGACGCGGAACTCGCCGCCGCGCAGGCGGAGGCGGTCGCGCCGCTGGAGCGCGACGGCGGCGAGAACCCGTACACGGTGCACGACGACCTGCGGCAGACCATGAGTGACCTGGTCGGCATCATCCGGCGCGAGGAAGAGATCAAGAAGGCGCTGACCGAGCTGGAAGGGCTGCGGGCGCGCGCCGCGCAGGTCAAGGCCGAGGGCGGCCGGGCGTACAACCCCGGCTGGCACCTGGCGCTGGACCTGCGGAACATGGTGCTGATCGCGGAGTGCGTGGCACAGGCGGCGCTGGAGCGCCAGGAGAGCCGCGGCGGGCACACCCGCGACGACTTCCCCGGGATGTCCGCGGAGTGGCGCAAGGTCAACCTGATCTGCTCGCTGGACGGCGACCGGGTGAGCCTGCGCCGCCAGCCCATGGCCCCGATGCGCGCCGACCTGCTGGCCCTGTTCGAGCGGGACGAGCTGGCCAAGTACTACACCGACGAAGAACTGCCCCCGGCACCGGCACCGGCTGCGGCACCGGCTGAGGAGAGCCACTGATGGCGAGCACGAATGTCACCCTGCGCGTCTGGCGCGGCGACGCCGGGCAGGGGGAGTTGACCGAGTACGAGGTCCTGGCGAACGAGGGCGAGGTCGTCCTGGACATCCTGCACCGCCTCCAGGCGACCCAGGCCGGTGACCTGGCGGTCCGCTGGAACTGCAAGGCCGGCAAGTGCGGATCGTGCTCCATGGAGATCAACGGGCGGCCCCGGCTGGCGTGCATGACCCGGATGAACACCTTCGAGCCGGGCGAGCCGATCACGCTCACCCCGATCCGCACCTTCCCGGTCATCAGGGACCTGGTCACCGACGTGTCGTTCAACTACGCCAAGGCGCGGGAGATCCCGTCGTTCACCCCCGAAGCGTCGATCGGCCTGGGTGAGTTCCGCATGCAGCAGACCGACGTGCAGCGGTCCCAGGAGTTCCGCAAGTGCATCGAGTGCTTCCTGTGCCAGAACGTGTGCCACGTGATCCGGGACCACCCGGAGAACGAGCGGGCGTTCGCCGGGCCGAGGTTCCTGATGCGCATCGCCGAACTGGAGATGCACCCGGCCGACACCGCCGACCGGCGCGAGATCGCGCAGGAGGACTTCGGGCTCGGCTTCTGCAACATCACCAAGTGCTGCACCGAGGTCTGCCCGGAGAACATCAAGATCACCGACAACGCGCTGATCCCGATGAAGGAGCGCGTGGTCGGCCGCAAGTACGACCCGCTGGTCTGGCTGGGCTCGAAGATCAGCCGCCGGCCGCACCACGACACCCCGGCGGTTCCGGGCAAGCGCAGCTAAAATTCTCACCCGCCGGGCCCACCCCCCGCGCACACTCCGTACCATGAGACGGTGCAGGCCAGTGGCCTTAGGGACGGCGTGCCGCAGACAATCCCCCTGGTGAAAGGGCCGGCATGACCGACCTGAGCTTGTTCCAGTCCGGAGCCACGCTGGCCGCGGCCAGCAGCCACGGCTGCCCGGCGCACATCACCTACCTCGAGTCCGGCGTGGTCGGCCTCATCCAGGGCGTCACCGAGTTGTTCCCGGTGTCCAGCCTGGGGCACAACGTCCTGCTCCCGGCGCTGGTCGGCGGCTGCTGGGCGCGGGATCTCAACGTGGCCGTCTCCGAGTCGCCCTACCTGGCCTACATCGTCGGCCTGCACGTCGCCACCGCGATCGCCCTGCTCATCTACTTCTGGCAGGACTGGATCCGGATCATCGGCGGGTTCTTCGCCTCGCTCGGGCACTTCGCCCGCCCGGAGCCGGGAACGCGGCGGTGGCAGCTCCGTTCGGTGAACGAAAAGCTGGCCTGGATGATCATCGTGGCCACCATCCCGGTCGGCCTGGTCGGGCTCAAGTTCGAGCACGAGTTCCGGATCTTCTTCGGCAAGCCGATCCGGGCCGCGATCTTCCTGGCCATCAACGGGGTGATCCTGCTCGCCGGGGAGAGGTTCCGGCGCAGGGCCTCGGTGCGGGCCGACGAGGAGGTCGTGGCCGAACGCGAGCGGGAGCGGGAAGTGGCGGCCGTCGGTGAACCGCGGCGGACCGGCGGCGCGCGGCACGCGGCCGGTCACCAGGCGGTACGTTCCGCGGAACTGGCCGACGCTATCGCCGCCGACCGGCGGCTGGCCAAGCGAAGCTACTGGGAAGCTCTCCTCATCGGCAGCTCGCAGATCCTGGCGCTGCTGGCGGGCATCAGCCGGGACGGCGTGGCCATGGTGGCGGGCATGTTCGCCGGGCTGTCCCGCGCGGATGCGGCCAGGTTCGCTTTCCTGCTGGCCACGCCGGTCATCCTGGCCGCCGGGGTGCTCAAGATCCCGGATCTGTTCGGGCCGCTGGGCAGCGGCATCCACGGGCAGGTGGTGTTCGGCAGCATCCTGTCCGGCGTCGGCGCCTACCTGTCGGTGCGGTTCTTGATGAAGTACTTCCAGACCCGCACGCTGACCCCGTTCGCGATCTACTGCCTGGTGGTCGGCCTCGGCAGCATCGTCTACCTCGGCGTCATCAAGTAGCAGCACGGTTGCCCGGCCGTCGTAGCGGCCCGAAAAGGCGTGGCCGGTGCCGGCGGCCTGCTTATTCGGTCTCGCCGCGGGAGCGCCGGGCGCGCTGCCTGGCCCGCTCCTTGCCGTCGAGCACCGCCTTGCGCAGCCGGACCGCCGACGGGGTGACCTCCACGCACTCGTCCGCCGCGCAGAACTCCAGCGCCTGTTCCAGGCTGAGCACCCGCGGCGGCACCAGCCGCTCCAGTTCCTCGGCGGTGGACTGGCGCACGTTGGTGAGCTTGCGCTCCCTGGTGATGTTCACGTCCATGTCGTCGGACCGGGAGTTCTCGCCGACGATCATGCCCTCGTAGACCTCGGTGCCCGGGGCCACCATCAGCGAGCCGCGCTCCTGCAGCGAGAAGCAGGCGTAGCTGGTGACCGCGCCGGACCGGTCGGCAACCAGCGCCCCGGTGGGCCGCACCCGCATCGGCCCGGACCACGGCTCGAAGCCCTCGAACACGTGGTGCGCGATGGCGGTTCCCCTGGTGTCGGTGAGGAACTGGGTGCGGAACCCGATGAGCCCGCGCGCCGGGACCGTGTAGTCCAGCCGCACCCAGCCGGTGCCGTGGTTGATCATGGTTTCCATGCGTCCCTTGCGCGCGGCGAGCAGCCCGGTCACCGCGCCCAGGTACTCCTCGGGCACGTCCACGGCCAGCCGCTCGACCGGCTCCTGGAGCACGCCGTCGACGTCCTTGGTGACCACGGTGGGACGGCCCACGGTCAGCTCGTAGCCCTCCCGGCGCATGGTCTCCACCAGCACCGCCAGGGCCAGTTCGCCACGGCCCTGCACCTCCCAGGTGTCCGGGCGCTCGGTCGGCAGCACCCGCAGCGACACGTTGCCCACCAGCTCCCGCTCCAGCCGGTCGCGCACCAGCCGGGCGGTGACCTTCGTGCCCTTGTCACGACCCGCCAGGGGGCTCGAGTTCACCCCGATCGTCACCGACACGGCGGGCTCGTCCACCGTGATCAGCGGCAGCGGCCGCGGGTCCTCGGCATCGGCGAGGGTCTCGCCGATCATGATGTCGCTGATGCCCGCGACCGCGATGATGTCCCCGGGCCCGGCGGTCTGCGCGGGCACCCGGTCCAGCGCCTCGGTCAGGTACAGCTCGCTGATCTTCACCCGCTCCACCGAGCCGTCCCTGCGGCACCAGGCCACGTGCTGGCCCCGGTTGATCGTCCCGTTGTGGACCCGGCACAGCGCGATGCGGCCCAGGTAGGACGATGCGTCCAGGTTGGTGACGTGCGCCTGCAGCGGCGCCTGCGGGTCGTAGGACGGGGCAGGCACGTGGTCCCGCAGCACGGCGAACAGCGGCTCCAGGTCGGGGGAGTCCGGCAGGGTGCCGTCGGCGGGCCTGGCCAGCGACGCCCGGCCGGCCCGGGCGCAGGCGTACACGATCGGGAACTCGATCTGCTCCTCGGTCGCGTCGAGGTCGAGGAACAGTTCGTAGCAGGCGTCCACGACCTCGGCGATGCGCGCGTCGGCCCGGTCCACCTTGTTGATCACCAGGATGACGGGGAGGTTCGCCTGCAGCGTCTTGCGCAGCACGAACCTGGTCTGCGGCAGCGGGCCCTCGCCCGCGTCGACGAGCAGCAGCACGCCGTCCACCATGGACAGGCCCCGCTCGACCTCACCGCCGAAGTCGGCGTGCCCGGGAGTGTCCACGATGTTGATGGTCAGCCCACCGTGCCGGACGGCGGTGTTCTTGGCCAGGATCGTGATGCCCTTCTCCCGCTCCAGGTCGCCGGAGTCGAGCACGCGCTCGGCCACGCGCTCGTTCGCGCGGAATGCGCCCGACTGCCACAGCATCGCGTCGACCAGGGTGGTCTTGCCATGGTCGACGTGCGCCACGATCGCGACGTTGCGCAGGTCATCGCGGGCCGACAGGGGACGTGCGGGCATCAGGAAGCCTTACCGGTTCAGGGTGTGGGTGGTGCGGTCACAGCCGCCAGGCCATTCTAGCCAGCCCGGCAACGGGCTCTTGAACGGCTCTTCACCGTCACTTAACACACACTGTGCTGTGATCATTCCCGTGCGGGACCCCTACGACGACGACCTCGCCGGGCAGACCCGATCCAGCGGGCTGCGCCGCCTGTCCCGGCTGACCTGGCGCGCCACCCAGCTCGGCGCGATGGCGACGGTGGGTTTCGCAATCTTGTTCGCGCGCACCGCGCCCGCTGCCACCGTGAGCGGCCACGCCACGCCGAAGGCCACCGCGACGCCTTCGGCGAGCCCGTCACCCTCGCCCTCCCCCAGCCCCACGCCGTCCGTGCACCGGCACCGGCACCATCGCCACCGTGCGCCGGCCGCCCCCGGCGCGGCGGGCCCCGCGCCCTCGCCATCCCTCGCGCCGCCGACCACGCCCCCGGCGCCACCGCCCAGTCCTGCACCCAGCCCGGTGCAGACCACCTCGAGTCCCAGTCACGGGGGAGGCTGATGCCACCCGCCACGACAGCACTGGGACACCGCACCAGCCGCGCCCTCGGCACCTTCGCCACGCTGCTGACCACCGAGGCCGCCGCGCTGGAGCGGGCCCACGCGCTGCTGACCGCGGAACTGCTGGCGGTGGACGCGGCCTGTTCCCGGTTTCGCCGGAGTGCCGAGCTGTGGCGGGTCAACCACGCCAAGGGGCGCCCGGTCCGGGTCAGCTCGCTGCTCGGCGAGGCGCTGACGGTTGCCCTGGCGGCGGCCAGGCTCACCGACGGGGACGTGGATCCCACCTGCGGGACCTCCCTGGTCCGCCTGGGCTACGACCGGGACTTCGCCCGGGCCAGGCGACACACTTCCACGCTGCGCCAGCCCGCGTCCCCCGCTCCGGGCTGGCGCAGCGTGGAGTTCGACCCGGCACTGGGTGAGGTGCGGGTGCCCGCCGGGACAGTGCTCGACCTGGGCGCCACGGCCAAGGCGCTGGCCGCCGACCGTGCCGCGACGGCCATCGCGGCCGAACTGGGCTGCGGGGTCCTGGTCAACCTCGGCGGCGACATCCGGGTGGCCGGTCCCGCGCCCTGCGGCGGCTGGGGAGTGGGCATCGCCGACGACGTCAGCTTCGACGGCGAGCCAGGCGCCGGAGGGGATCATGCGGTGATGATCCACACCGGCGGGCTGGCCACGTCGGGCACCGCGGTCCGCAGCTGGCGGCGCGGCGGTGTCCAGTTGCACCACATCATCGTGCCGGCCACCGGGCTGCCCGCGCGGTCATGCTGGCGCGCGGTCAGCGTGGCGGCCGCGACCTGCACGGACGCGAACACGGCGAGCACGGCGGCGATCCTGCGCAGCGAACGCGCCACGGCCTGGCTGGCCGGGCTCGGCCTGCCCGCGCGGCTGGTGCGCCACGACGGCACCGTGGAGATCGTCGCTGGCTGGCCGTCCAGCCCGTCGGCCAGCCTGGCCGGGAACCTCGCTGATGCCCATTGACCTGCACGGCCCGGGCATGTGGTACGCGACACGTGCGGCCGGGCTGGTGACGCTGCTGATGCTGACCGCCAGCGTGCTGCTGGGGGTGATGACCGCGGGCCGGTTCAGCAGCGGCCGCTGGCCGCGGTTCCTCACGGCGGGCCTGCACCGGAACATCTCGCTGCTCGTCCTGGTGTTCCTCGCGCTGCACGTGGCCACGACCGTGCTCGACACGTTCGTGTCCATCCCGGTCGCCGCCGCGTTCGTGCCATTCGTTTCCTCGTACCGGACATTCTGGCTGGGCCTGGGCACCATCGCGCTGGACCTGCTGCTCGCGCTGGTGGCCACCAGCCTGCTGCGGAACCGGCTGGGCCAGCGTGCCTGGCGGCGGGTGCACTGGGTCGCCTACGCGTGCTGGCCCGTCGGCCTGGCGCACGGCCTGGGCATCGGCACAGACCGGGCCACCACCTGGGTGTTCGCGCTGACCGTGGCGTGCGCGTCGGCCGTGGCCGCCGCGGCCACCTGGCGGCTGGTCACCGCGGCCCGGCTGGGTGCCCGGTGACCGAACTCGCGCTCGTCACGGACCGGTCACCGGACCTGCGCCTGCCCCGGCTGCTCGGCGGCATCTCCTACTACAGCGTGGCCGACCTGCGTGATCATGAACGGCAGCACGGCCCGCTGCCGCTGTGGGGTGCGTCAGGCCGGCGGCGGCCCGGACGGCTCATCGACGTCGTCGACGCCTCCGGCCTCACCGGCCGGGGCGGTGCCGGATTCCCCACCGGCCGCAAGATGCGCTCGGTGGCGTCGGGACCAGGCGCGGCCGTGGTGGTCGCCAACGGCGCCGAGGGCGAGCCGGCGAGTTGCAAGGACCGGCTGCTGCTCACCCGCCTGCCACACCTGGTGCTCGACGGCATCGCGGTGGCGGCCCACGCGGTGGGTGCGCGCGAGGCCTACCTGTGCGTCCACGGGCAGGAGACCGACCTGCTCGGCGCGCTGGAGCACGCCGTGGCGCAGCGCCGCGCGGCCGGCGTCGACCCGGTGCCGATCCAGGTCACCGGCATCCCAGGCCGCTACGTCGCCAGCGAGCAGTCCTCGATCGTGGGCTACCTGAACGGCGGGCCCGCCAAGCCGGCGTTCGCCCCGCCCCGGCCGCACCAGCGGGGCGTCCACGGCCGCCCCACCCTGGTGAACAACGTCGAGACACTGGCTCACCTGGCGCTGATCGCGCGTTTCGGTGACCGCTGGTTCCGCGGCATCGGGCTGCCGTCCGCCCCGGGCTCCACACTGGTCACGGTGAGCGGTGCGGTCGCCCGCCCGGGCGTCTACGAGATCGAGATGGGCACCCCCGCCGGGCAGGTGGTGATGCTGGCGGGCGGCCCGGCCGAGCGGCCGGCCGCGCTGCTCGTCGGCGGCTACTTCGGCGCCTGGCTGCCGGCCGGGACCGCCTGGCCGGTGCCGATGTGCCATGCCGCGCTGAAGGCCGCCGGCGGTGCGATGGGCGCCGGCCTGGTGATCGTGCTGCCGGTCTCCTCGTGCGGGCTCGCCGAGACGGCACGGGTGGTCCGCTACCTGGCGGACGAGAACGCCGGCCAGTGCGGACCCTGCATGTTCGGCCTGCCCGCGCTCGCCGATGCCATGGCCGACCTGGCCTACCACGGGGGCCGGCGCCGGGCGCTGGAGCGGGTCGCCTCGCTGGCCGGGCTGGTGGCCGGCCGGGGCGCGTGCCGGCATCCGGACGGGGCGGTGCAGTTGGTGCGCAGTGCGCTGCGGGCCTTCGAGGCGGACGCACGCCGGCACGATCACCGCGGCCCGTGCCCGGGTGTGGCCCGGGCTCCGCTGCTGCCGGTCCCCGGCGACGCGGACTGGGACTGGGCATGAACTACGAGCTGCGGGTCAACCCGATCGCGTGCGACGGGTACGGGGCGTGTGCCGAGCTCCTGCCGGAGATCATCGAGCTGGACCCGTGGGGCTATCCGATCCTGCTGTCGGCGTCCGTTCCGCCCGGCCTGGCCGGCCACGCCAAACGGGCAGCGGCCGCCTGCCCGACGCTGGCCCTGCTGGTGGACAAGGCCCCATAGGCCCGGGGGCTGCCGCCGGGGCCGGTGGCAGCGGATCCGGCAACGGCCTCTTGAGCGGCTCTTCACCATCTCTTAACGCTTACCGTGGTGTGCTCTTTCCAACGCGAGTCGGCTGCGACCCCGCCGGACGGCCCGGTCTCCCCCCGCCCCCCGCCTGTCCCCCGGGCACCGGCACCGCCGCAGCCACTAGCCGGCCGCCGCGACCCCCCGCGCGGCGGCCCACCACGTCCACGCTGTGCCAGCCTGTTGCCCCCGCTCTGGGCTGGCACAGCGTGGGAGTGCCACCCGGACACGGTGAACCTGGGGCCAATCGGGCCTAATCCGGCCCAACATCACCGGTATCTGGGCCTTTGGCATAGGTAGAGCCGATACCTTCCTCTTGTGGCGCAGTTGCTGCTCGTGGAGGACGATGCCGCGATTCGCGGTGCCCTGATCCGGGCGCTGACCGAGCATGGGCACGCGGTCGCCAGTTCTCCCGACGCCATGGGCGCGCTGCGGCAGATCCTTGAGGCCCCGCCGGATCTGGTGCTGCTCGACCTCGGGCTGCCGGACCTGGAGGGCTACGAGGCGCTGCGGATGATCCGCGCGGTCAGCGCGGTGCCCGTGGTCATCATCACCGCCCGCGACGACGAGAGCGAGATCATCCGGGTGCTCGACGCCGGCGCCGACGACTATGTCATCAAGCCGTTCGGCGGGGGGCAGATCGAGGCACGGATCCGGGCGGTGCTGCGCCGGGTCAGCCAGCCGGGCGACAGCCGCGGC
>Ga0207664_10001526_pt1 | contig 15197 bp, 13 predicted proteins | sample LARL83metaG_FD_184349 | JGI IMG/M metagenome (GOLD analysis project Ga0207664, IMG submission 184349) | Corn, switchgrass and miscanthus rhizosphere microbial communities from Kellogg Biological Station, Michigan, USA - LAR L8-3 metaG... | ecosystem: Host-associated > Plants > Roots >... | reverse complement strand
CGCGGTGATGGCGCTCGGCGTCGAGGTGCTCGGCGGGCTCGACCCGCGGCGCTGGCCGCGCTGGCGCGCGATACCGGACTATGTCGAGCGGATCTGGCGTGAGCCGGACGACGGCATCTGGGAGTCGCGCGGCGAGCGCCGCCACTACACCTACTCGAAGGTGATGGCGTGGGTCGTGTTCGACCGCGCGGTGCGGATCGCCGAGCGCTTCGGCCTGGAGGCGCCGCTCGAGCGCTGGCGGGCGACGCGCGACGAGATCCACCGCGAGGTGTGCGAGCGCGGCTACGACCCCGAGCGCCGCACCTTCACCCAGTACTACGGCTCGCAGGAGCTCGACGCGAGCGTGCTGAACATCCCGCTCGTCGGCTTCCTGCCCGGCGACGACGAGCGCGTCACCGGGACGATCGACGCGATCCGGCGCGAGCTCGGCCGCGACGGCTTCGTCTCGCGCTACTCGACGGCGCAGACCGACGACGGCCTGCCGGGCGACGAGGGCCAGTTCCTCGCCTGCTCGTTCTGGCTCGTGAGCGCGCTCGCCGCCAACGGCCGCGCCGGCGAGGCGCGCACGCTGTTCGAGCGCCTGCTCGGCCTGCGCAACGACCTCGGACTGCTCGCGGAGGAGTACGACGTCGCGCACGCACGCCAGCTCGGCAACTTCCCGCAGGCGTTCAGCCATCTCACGCTGATCCTCGCCGCGCGCGCGATCTCGGCGGCGGAGGCCGGCGCCGAGGCGGGCGGCGCGCGAGACGCGGCGTGAGCGCCCCGGCCGCCGGCGTCTCGACCCGCCGTTTGCTCGCGCCGCTCGCGCTGACGCAGTTCGTCGCGAGCTTCGCCGGCTCGAACATGAACGTCGCGATCACGAGCATCGCGAAGGACCTCGACACGACCGTGCACGGCGTGCAGACGGCGATCACGCTGTTCCTGCTGTGCATGGCGGCGCTGATGATCCCCGGCAGCAAGCTGACGGACAGATTGGGGCGCACGCGCTGCCTGACGCTCGGGCTCGCCGTCTACGGCGCCGGCGCCGTGATCGCCGCCGCGGCGCCCGGCCTCGGCGTGCTGATCCTCGGCTACTCGGGGTTCGAGGGCGTCGGCTCGGCGCTGATGATCCCGCCGATCTACATCCTCGCGACGCTGTTCTTCGACGACGTCGCCTCGCGCGCCCGCGCGTTCGGCGCGATCAGCGGGATGGCCGGGATCGGCGCCGCCGCGGGCCCGCTGATCGGCGGTTTGATCACGACGACGATCAGCTGGCGCGCCTCGTTCCTCCTGCAGGCGGCGATCGTCGGCGCGATCGTGCTGCTGAGCCGCCGCATCGCCGACCCGCTGCCCGCCGAGCCGACGCGTCGGTTCGACCTCCGCGGCGCGCTCCTGTCGGCGGCCGGCATGACGCTGCTCGTGGTCGGGATCCTCCAGGCGAGCGTGAACAACGTGCTGCTGGCGATCTTCGTCGCGCTCGGCGTGATCCTGCTCCTGACCTTCCTGCGCCACGTCCGCACGACGGAGCAGGCCGGCCGCGAGCCGCTGCTGTCGAGCGCGTTGCTGCGCAACCGCACCTCGAACCTCGGGCTCGTGACGCAGAACGTGCAGTGGCTGCTGCTGATGGGGATCACGTTCGTCGTCTCGGTGTACCTCCAGACGGTGCGCGGCTTCTCCGCGATCAAGACCGGCGTGGTCTTCACCGCCGCGACGGCGGGCGTCCTGATCGCCTCGCTGGGCGCGGAGCGATTCGCCAAGCGGCGCGAGCAGCGCACGCTGATCGGCGTCGGCTTCGCCGGGACGATCGTCGGCGTCGGGCTGCTGATGGCGCTCGTGTCCGCCTCGAAGCACGTGCTCGCGTTCACGCCGGGACTGCTGCTGATCGGCCTCAGCGTCGGCCTGATGCTCACGCCGTCGGTGAACGTCGTGCAGTCGAGCTTCCCGGAGGAGCAGCAGGGCGAGATCTCGGGCCTCTCGCGCAGCGTCTCCAACCTCGGCTCGTCGCTCGGGACGGCGATCGCCGGCACGATCCTCGTCTCCGACCTCGCCGCCGGCAACCGCTCCTACGTGCTCGCGATGGGGACGCTCGCCGCGCTCGCGCTGGTCGGCCTGCTCGCCGCCTGGCGGCTGCCCGTCACGCCGGGCGGACGGCGGGAGCGCTCCGAGCCCGACCGCGGGCCCGGAGCGCTCCCGTGAGGAGGGCGCCTCGGCGAGGGGGACCGGTGCCGAGGTGGCGCGTCCCGGAGGGAAGGTGATTCCGGTCCACGCGCGTTGCCCTACCCGCTTGCGAGATCTCGCTGCGGGACGCCGCCGGGCGGCGCCCGCGGGCCCTCGACGACCGTCAGCAGCGCGTCGAGCACCTCCGGGTCGAACTGCGTCCCGCGCCCCTGCTCGAGCAGCTCGATCGCCTGCTCGTGGGAGAGGCGCGGGCGGTAGACGCGGTCGCGCGTGAGCGCGTCGTAGACGTCGGCGGCCGCTGCGATCCGCCCTTCGAGCGGGATCGCGCTGCCGGCGACGCCGCGCGGGTAGCCGCCGCCCCCGTAGCGCTCGTGGTGCGTGTAGGCGATCAGCGCGGCGAGCTGGAGCAGCTCGCTGCGCGAGCCGACGAGGATGCGGTAGCCGATCTCGGCGTGCGTCTCCATCACGGCGCGCTCCTCGGGCGTGAGCGCGCCGGGCTTGAGCAGGATGCGGTCGGGGATCCCGACCTTGCCGACGTCGTGCATCGCGCTCGCGACGCGGATCAGCTCGCAGTGCTCGGCCGGCAGGCCGAGCTGGCGCGCGACCCGGCCGCACAGCTCGCTCATCTGCCCGATGTGCCGCGCCGTGTCGGGATCGCGCGCCTCCACCGCGATGCACAGGCGCTGGATCGTCTCTTCCCGCGAGGCGCGCAGCTCCGCCTCGACGTCGAGCTCGTGGCGGCGGCGGCTGAGCGCCCCGAGCACGCTGCGCAGCACGTCGTTGCCCGTGAACGGCTTGACGAGGTAGCCGTAGGCGCCGACCGCGAGCGCCTGGTCGGCGAGCGCGACGTCGTCGAGGCCGCTGATCATCACCGCCGCCGTGTGCGCGTGACGGGCGAGCACGTGCTCGACCAGCTCGATGCCGGAGTCGCCGGGGAGCTGGACGTCGCACAGCATCAGGTCGAATGGCGCCTCGGCGAGGCGCATGTACGCCTGCTCGGCGTCGCCGGCGAGCACGAAGCGGTAGCCGGCGCCGCCGAGGATGCGCCCGAGCAGCTCCAGCACGTGGGCGTCGTCGTCGATCACGAGGATCCGCTCCTTCGCGAGCGCCGTCTCAGGCATCGGCCGCGCCCGCGATCGCGGGCCGCTCGAGCGCGTCGCGCACGCTCACGAGCAGCGTCTGCGCCGTGAACGGCTTCTCGACGAACACGACGTCGCTCTCGGCCACCTGGCGCCGCGCGATCGCCTGGTGCGTGTAGCCGGACATGTAGAGCACGCGCAGGCCGGGGCGCAGCGCGAGCGCGCGCTCGGCCAGCTCGGGCCCGAGCATGCCGGGCATCACGACGTCCGTCACGAGCAGGTCGATCTCGGCGTCGCCCGCGCACACCGCGAGCGCGGCGTCGGGTGTCGAGGAGACGAGCACGCGGTAGCCGGCGTTCGCGAGGATCCGCTCGGTCAGGCGCCGCACGCCGTCCTCGTCCTCGACGACCAGCACTGTCTCCCCGCGGACGAGCGGCGGCGGCGCGGCGGCGCGCGCCTCGGGACGCCGCTCGCCCTCGCTGACCGGCAGGTAGACCTTGACCGTCGTCCCGACGCCGGTCTCCGAGTAGAGCTGCACGCTGCCGCCCGCCTCCTTGAGGATCCCGTAGACGGTCGCGAGCCCGAGGCCGGTCCCTTCGCCCTTCGCCTTGGTGGTGAAGAACGGCTCGAAGGCGTGCTCGGCGACCTCGCGCGTCATCCCGCCGCCGGTGTCGCTGACGACGAGCCGCACGTAGCGGCCCGGCCGCGGCAGGTCGTGAAGCGAGCAGAAGGCGTCGTCGAGCTCGACGTCCGAGGTCTCGATCACGAGGTGCCCGCCCTGCGGCATCGCGTCGCGCGCGTTGACCGCGAGGTTGACGACGACCTGCTCGAGCTGCCCCGGATCGGCCTCCACGGGCGCGAGCCCCGCGCCGGGGCGCGTCTCGAGCCGCACGTGCTCGCCGAGCGTGCGGCGCAGCAGCTTCTCCATCTCGGCGAGCACCTGGTTGAGGTCGAGCACCTCCAGGCGCACGACGTCGCGGCGGCTGAAGATCAGCAGCTGGCGCGTGAGCGCCGCGCCGCGCTGCGCCGCGCGGCGGATCTCCTCGACGTCCTCCCACAGCGGCGTCCCCTCGCTCAGCTCGGCGCTGACGAACTCCGCGTAGTTGAGGATCACCGCGAGCAGGTTGTTGAAGTCGTGCGCGATCCCGCCGGCGAGCTGGCCGACGCTCTCGAGCCGCCGCAGCTGGTCGAGCTCCTCCTCCAGCCCGCGCTTCTCGCGCTCGACCTCCGCCTCGCGCGCGCGCATCAGCTCGCCCTCCAGCCGCGAGCGCTCGCGCTCGGCGGCGACGCGCTCGGAGACGTCGCGCACGGCCGCCAGCATCAGCAGCCCGTCGTCCGCCTCGACGCTCGAGAGGCTGATCTCCGCGGGGAACTCGGAGCCGTCCTTGCGGCGGCCGAAGAGGTCGAGGTCGGCGCCCATCGGCCGCGTGCGCGGATCGTCCGCGTAGCGGCCGCGATGGGCGGCGTGCATGGGACGGAAGCGCTCGGGCACGAGCGCCTCGACGGGCTGGCCCACCAGCTCCGCGCGCGTGTAGCCGAACAGCCGCTCCGTCTGGCTGTTGCACAGCACGATCGCGCCGTCGGCATGGGCGCCGACGATCGCGTCCGGCACGAACGCCAGCGCCTGCTCGAAGCGCCGCAGGGCCTCCGCCTGCGGCCGGATGTCGTCGATCGCGTCGACGCCTGCCTCCCAGTCCCGAGCCTTCAGGGCCGTATTCCGGTATCCCGCACAACTGAAACCAACTTTTTGCGTTATTGGCGCAACCGTCGCTGCAACTGGCGCGAGGTCGCTCACGGTGGCCACTACGCTTCGGCGCCATGGCGGATCGCGCCAGCGAACGGCGGGGGGCCGACGGCTCCGCCGCTCCGGGGCGTGAGGCCGAGGCCGCGGCCGTGAGCGCCGCGGTGCGCGCCGTGTGGGAGCGCCATCGCCCGTCCGTCCTCGCGCAGCTCGACGTGCTCGACGGCGCCGCGGACGCGCTGCGGCGCGGCGCGCTCGGCGCGGCCGAGCGCGCCGAGGCGCGCGCCGTCGCGCACCGCCTCGCCGGCTCGCTGGGGACCTTCGGGCTCGACGCCGCCTCCGCGTGCGCGCGCGAGGCGGAGCTGCTGCTGAGCGGCAGCCGGGCGCTCACGCGCGGGCAGGCCGAGCGGCTGGCAGCGAGCGTGCGCGCCATCGCGCGCGACGCGCGCGGGGCGGCGGCGTGAGGCGTGCGTGAGCGCCCGCGCCCTCGTCGTCGACGACGCGCCCGAGCTGCGCGAGGCGGTCGCGGCCGTGCTCGCGCACGAGGGCTACGCGGTCGAGCTGGCGCCCGACGGCCGCTCCGGGCTCGCGCTCGCGCGCGAGGTCGAGCCCGAGCTCATCGTGCTCGACCTCGCGCTGCCCGACCTCGACGGGGTCGAGGTGTGCCGCGCGCTGCGCTCCTTCAGCGACGCCTACGTCGTGATGCTGACCGCGCGCACGGAGGAGGTCGACAAGCTGATCGGGCTCGCCGTCGGCGCCGACGACTACGTCACGAAGCCGTTCTCCCCGCGCGAGCTGGCCGCGCGCGTGCGCGCGCTGCGGCGCCGACCGCGCGCCGTCGGCGGGCTCGCCGCCCGGCGCCGCGTCCGCGATCTGGAGCTCGACCTCGACGCGCGCGAGGTGAGTCTCGCCGGAGCGCCGGTCGCGCTCACGAAGACGGAGTTCGACCTGCTCGAGGCGCTCAGCGAGCGCCCGCGCGCGGTCTTCACGCGCGCCGCGCTGCTGGAGCGCGTGTGGGGCCCGACGTGGTTCGGCGACGAGCACGTCGTCGACGTGCACGTCTCCAAGCTGCGCGCGAAGCTCGGCGACCGAACGCGCACGCCGCCGCTGATCGCGACCGTGCGAGGCGTCGGCTACCGGCTCGACGCCTGAGCCTCAGTCGGCCACCGGGATCTCGGCGTACAGCAGCAGCCCGCCGGCGCGCGGCGTGCGCACCTCCAGCGTGCCGCCGAGCAGGGCGACGCGCGCCCGCGCGAGCGCGAGCCGCTCCGCGCGCACGACGTGGCCGCTGACGCCGGCCGCGCCGACCACGACGACGAGCCGCAGCCAGCCGGAGGCGAGCCGGCGCAGGCGCACCTGCAACGGCCCGTGCGTCGCGGCGAGCGCGTCCTCGACGGTCCGGTAGAGCGCGAGCGCGACGTCGGGCGAGAGCCCGCCGGCGCCCGCCTCGACCGCGACGCTCACCGGCCGCAGCTCACGGCGGCCGACGCCGTCGGCGAGCCGTTCGAGCGCGGTCGCGATGCCGCCGTCGCCCAGACGCGGCGGGTGCAGCCGCGCCGCCTGCGCGCTCAGCTCGTGCAGCAGCTCCGCGCGCTGCCCGGACGCGGCGGGGTCGCGCGAGTCGGCCAGGCACAGCAGCTCGCCCGCCAGCTCCAGCAGGCGCCGCGCGACCGCGGCGCGCTCCTGCTCGTGGTGCTCGAGCACGCGGCGCAGGTGCGTGCGCTGCGCCAGCACGGCCTTGCGCACCTGCTCCTGCTCGGGACTGCACACGGCGATCTGCGTCATCGGGCCACCTGCCTGGGGTCGGGCTTCCTTGCCGACCGGGACGCTAGGCGGCCTGCCTGTGCGCGGCGTGCGCGGCGCGTCAAGCTTTCGTCAAGGCGCCGAGCACGGCGACGCCGGCGCGCCTTCGGAGGCGCGCCGGCGGGCCGTCCGGGGTCCTGACAGGTTCAGGATCCGGCGGCGAGGTCGTTCATGACCTCGGTGGTGTAGGCGCCCTTCGGCGCCTTGCTGAGCTGGAGCGCGCCGAAGTACGCCTCGCGGCCGCTCTGCGTGCCGCTCGCGTACAGGTCGTGCCCCTCGTAGAGGTAGAAGGCGCCGAGGCGGCTGCCGTAGCGGCTCTCCATGCCGGTCAGCACGGAGTGCAGCGTGGTGGCGGCCTCGGAGTACGTCATGCACTTCTCCCAGCCGTAGTTGTCCGAGAGGCAGCGGCCGTTGTCGGTCGAGAGGCCGTCCTCGGTGACCCACAGCGGACGGTCCGGCGAGCCGGCGGCCTGCGTCGAGCTGACCGTCGAGTCCATCCGCGTCGCCCAGTTGGGGCCGTAGGGATGGATCGTCCAGCCGGCGGCGTAGCTGCCGAGGTTCGGCACGGCCTTGAACATGTTCGCCACCCAGGCGGTGCCCTGCTGGGCGTTGTCGCCCTGGATCAGCAGGCCGACCTTCGGGTTCGCGGCGGCGATCGCGGTCGCCGCGTCCTTCGCCCGCAGCGCGTAGGTCTGGGCGCGCGCGGCATAGGTGGAGGTCGAGTTGTCGGAGAACTGGTAGCTGTAGCTCGTCTCGTTGCCGAACTCGATGTCCGTCACCGCGGTGTTGGCCGGGTAGCTCTTGCCCGCCCAGAACGTGCCGCCCGGCCCGTACGCGGCGGCCCAGCTCGCGAGGTTCTGCGCCTCGGCGGTCGTCGGCAGGCCGCTGTAGGTCGCCAGCAGCAGCGGCCGGATCCCGGCCCTCGCGTAGGCGTCGATCACCGAGGCCATGCTCGAGGCGGAGGTGTCGATCGAGAACTCCATGCGCGCGGTGTGGGCGCCGAGCTGCTGGACGAACGGCAGCTCCCACGAGAGCGCCGAGCCGGCGACGACGCCGGTCTGCAGGCCGGCGGACGGAGCCGGCGCGGGCGCCGGAGCGGGTGCGGGGGCTGGGTAGGAGATCGAGACCGGGGTCGACCACGAGCTGCCGTCGACGTCGGTGCGCAGGCTGTAGGTGACGGTCTGGCCCGGCACGGCGGCCGGCGTCGCGGAGGTGCCGCCGACGACCGAGTACTGCGTCGCCTGGCCGGAGACCGTCGCGGCGAGCACGTAGCCGGTGACGCCGCCGATCGCCTGCCAGTCGAGCGTCTGGCCGGAGACGGTCAGCGTCGGCGCCGTCGTCGTGCTGACCGGCGGCGGCGCGGTCGGATAGGCGATCGAGACCTGCGCGGCCCAGCTGCTGCCGCTGACGTTCGCGCGGACGCTGAACTGGACGGTCTTGCCGGGAACCGCCGGCGGCGTCGTCGACGTGCCGTTGACGATCGAGTACTGGTCCGCGAGGCCGGGGACCTTGCGGACGAACACGTAGCTGGAGCTGCTGTTGACCTTCGTCCATGTGAGCGTCTGGCCGCTCACCGTGAGCTTGGGCGCCGCGACGACCGCGGCGGCGCGGGCCGTGACGCCCGAGCGGGCGAGGCGCGCGAGCCGGCGCTGATCGGCGGCGAGCCGGCGGCCGGCGCGCTGCAGCGCGCGGCGCCGCGGAGCGCAGCGGCGCGGATGGACGCGCTCGCAGCGGCGCAGCGCGTGCGCGGAGGCGACGAGCGCGTGGTCGGCGCGGGTCGCGGCGACGGCGGCGGCGTGCAGCGCCGCCGGCGCCTGATGCGCCGGCGCCGCGGCGGCGGGCGCCGCCGCGAGCGGGCCGAGGCAGGCCGCGGCGGCGAGCGTTGCGAGCAGCGCGCCGTTGCGAGGCCGCGCGGAAAGCGTGAGGGGGGACATGGATGCTCCTTCGGTGGCCGGGCTGTCTCCGAGAGACCCCTGGCTTTGCGGACCCACCTCGCGGTGGGGGTGCCTTTGTCGGGACCGGCTGTCTGGAGCCGGCACGCCGCGGTGCTCTTCTTCTGCGGCGTCCCTTATGGCGTCGGATCGCAGCGGGGCTGCGACGACCGCAGCGCACCGCTGCTCGGGCGCGGCTGACTACTGAAGCATGCTGCGGCGCCCGACGGGACCGCCGGATCGCCCCGGCGCCGCATAGACTCGGCGCGGATGCACCCCCCCGTGACGATCGTCGGCGCGACCGGCGACCTCGGCTTCGGCCTCGCGCTGCGGCTCGCCGCAGCCGCCGTCCCGGTCGTGATCGGCTCGCGCGACGCGGACCGCGCCGCGCAGGCGGCGCAGCGCGTGCGCGGCGCGGTGCCGGACGCGGACGTGCGCGGGCTCGCGAACGCCGACGCCGCCGCCGCCGCCGACCTCGTCGTGCTCTCGGTCCCGTTCGCGAGCCAGGCGCCGACGCTCAGATCGATCAGAGCGGCGCTGCGTCCCGGCACGCTGCTGCTCGACGTGACCGTCCCGCTCGCGACCGCCGTCGGCGGGCGCCCGACGCGGACGCTGATCGTCCCGCAGGGCTCCGCCGCCCAGCAGGCGCAGGAGCTGGCCCCCGACGGCGTGACCGTCGTCGCCGGCCTGCACACCGTCGCCGCCAGGCACCTGCAGGAGCTCGACCGCCAGCTCGACGAGGACGTCCTGCTGTGCGGCGACGACGGCGACGCCAAGGCGCGCGTCGCCGCGCTGCTCCAGCGCATCCCCGGCCTGCGCCCGATCGACGCCGGCCGGCTCGAGGCCGCCCGCATCGTCGAGCAGCTCACGGCGCTGACGATCGGCATCAACGTCCGCCACAAGGCGACCGCCGGGATCAAGCTCACCGGCCTGCCCGCCGGCGGCTCGTTCGGCGGCTGAGATGGCACGGCGCGCGGCGCTCGCGCGGCGCAACGGCGAGGTCTCCTTCTGGCAGGCCGCGCTGGGACCCGCGCCGCGCCGCCCGCCGCTCGACGGCGATCGGGACGCCGACGTCTGCATCGTCGGCGCCGGCTTCACGGGCCTGTGGACCGCCTACCAGCTCAAGCGCGCGCGGCCGTCGCTCGAGGTCGTCGTGCTCGAGCGCGACTACGCGGGCTTCGGCGCCTCGGGCCGCAACGGCGGCTGGCTGACGCCCATGCTCGGCCCGCACGGCGCGCCGGTCGAGCCCGCGCTCGCGCGCGCGCTGCGCGCGAGCGTCGCCGACGTCGAGCGCGTCTGCGCCGAGGAGGGCATCGCGTGCGACTGGCACGCCGGCGGCCGGCTGCGCGTCGCGCGCGGGCCGGCGCAGGCCGCGCGCCTGCGCCGCGCGCTCGCCGCCGGCGCCGACGACGAGCACGCGCTGACCGCCGAGGAGCTGGCGGCGCGCGTGCGCGTCGCAGGCGCGAGCGCCGGCGCCTGGACCCCGCACGGCGTGCGCGTGCAGCCGGCGAAGCTCGTGCGCGGGCTGGCCGCCGCGGTCGAGCGCCGGGGCGCGCGCATCTGCGAGTCGAGCCCCGTGCGCGCGCTGCGCCCGGCCGACGCCGACGGCCGCGCCGCCGCCGCCGGCGAGCGCGGCACGGTCCGCGCGCCGCTCGTGCTGTGCTGCCTGGAGGGCTTCACGCCCGGCCTGCGCGAGCAGCACCGCGCGCTGCTGCCGCTCAACTCGGCGATCGTCGCGACCGCGCCGCTGCCGGACGCGACATGGGCGCGGATCGGCTGGGAGGGGCGCGAGCTGCTCGGCGACGACGCGCACGCCTACGTCTACGCGCAGCGCACCGCCGACGGGCGGATCGCGCTCGGCGGCCGCGGCGTCCCCTACCGCTACGGCTCGCGCACCGACCGCGACGGGCGCACGCAGCGGCGCACGATCGCCGGCCTCGTGCGGATGCTGCACGCGCTGTTCCCGGCGACCGCCGGCACGCCGATCGAGCATGCGTGGTGCGGCGTGCTCGGCGTCGCGCGCGACTGGCGCCCGGCGGTGCGGCTCGACCGCGCGAGCGGCATCGGCTTCGCCGGCGGCTACGTCGGCACGGGCCTCGCCGCCGCGCACCTCGCCGGCCGCACGCTGCGCGACCTCGCGCTCGGCGAGGAGACCGAGCTGACGCGCCTGCCCTGGGTCGGCCACCGCAGCCGCCGCTGGGAGCCCGAGCCGCTGCGCTTCCTCGGCGCGAGCCTCGTCTACGCGCTCTACCGCGCCGCCGACCGCCGCGAGGCCGCCTCGGCGAGCGCCCGCACGAGCGCGCTCGCGCGCGCCGCCGACCTGATCTCCGGACGCTGAGGCCCGCGCCGCCGCGTTACCGGCCTGCGCGCGCCGGGTAGCGAAGGCGCGATGAGCCGCGTCGCGATCGACTGGAGCACGGCGGAGGTTCGCGACGGCGAGCTGCGCGTCGCGTTCGAGCAGCCGGCGACCGGTCCGCAGCGCAAGCGCATGACCGCGCTCGTCGAGCGGCTGCAGCGTCCCGGCGAGCCGTGGGGCGAGATCGCGGTCAAGAGAGGCCGCCTCGTCGTCAGCGACGTCGGCGACGGCGCCGAGGACGACGTGCGCCACTTCCTCGAGAGCCTCGTGCTGGAGGCGAACGCCGCCGAGGACGACGGCGAGTCCGCGCAGGCCGAGCAGGTCGACGAGCGCGACCGCCGCATGACCGAGGCCTTCCAGGCGTTCGCGCCCGAGCGCTGAGCGCGGGCGGAGCGCGATCGGCTTGGTGAAGAGCGCCTGGTAGGCGGCCTCGTCGGCGGCCTGCGCGTCTCTCGCCGTCTGTGCGACTCGCAATCCCTATAAAGTTGATAGACTTAACCAAGTTACCGACCCAGGAAGGGACTGATGACCACACGAACCACAGCGCTCCTCGGCGTCGTGGCGGCGCTGGCCGTGCCGATCGCGGCGCCGGCGGCGTCGCACGCGGCGACGGTCTTCGGCTCGGGCTCGAGCGCCATGCAGCCGTACTTCGACGCGCTCGCCGCCGGCTACAAGAAGGTCGACCGCCACGCGACGTTCGTCTACAACCCCGACGGCGGCAACGCCGGCGCGAGAGACGTGCAGCAGGGCAAGAGCGCGTTCGCGCTCCAGACGCGGCCACCGCTGCCCTCCGACTCGGGCTTGAGCTACTCGAAGCTGTTCCTCGACGGCCTCTGCGTCGCCGTGAACCCGGCGAACTCGCTGCGCGGCCTGTCGATCGGCCAGGTGCGGGACATCTTCCTCGGCAACGTGACCGCGTGGCAGCAGGTCGGGTCCAACCTGAACGCGCCGATCTCGGCGTTCGGGCGCAACTCGACGGCGGGCCTCTACACGTTCTTCCAGAGCGCGGTGCTCGACGGCGCCACGCAGGCGACGAACGTGACGCAGCTCGACACCGACGGCGAGGTCGCGGTCGCGGTCGCGAGAAACCAGGCCGGCATCGGCTACGTCGGGCTCGCGAGCTCCGGCCCGGGAAGCGGCGTCAAGCGCCTCAAGCTCGGCGGCCAGCCATGCCAGGCGAGCGCGATCAAGACGCTCAAGTACCCGCTCTCGCGCTACGGCTGGATCGTGCTGCCGGCGAGGCACCCGAACCGGACGGCGACGAGATTCGCCGACTGGGTTCGCACCAGCTACGCGGCCGGCCAGATCATCGCGAAGGCCGGCGCGGTGCCGGCGTTCAACGCGACGCATCCGCCGAAGAAGCCCAAGAAGAGGGCCAGGAAGAGGACGTAGCGATGGCGCCCGCGAGTCGTCCGCGTCGAGCGCCGGGCGGGCTGGCGCCCGACCAGCGCGCCGAGCTGCTGCTCGGCGCGCTGGTCTGCGGCGTGCTGCTGCTCGTGCTCGCGCTCGTCGTGTTCGTCTTCCGCGAGGCGTGGCCGTCGTTCGCCCGCAACGGCCTGCGCTGGTTCGGCCCGGGCGGCAACCCCGACCAGCAGATCGAGGCGATCTTCACCTCCTCCGACCTGCTCAGAAAGCCGGTCTACACCTTCCACGCCTGGCCGATCGTGTGGGGCACGCTGCTGTGCACCGTCGGGGCGGTGTGCCTCAGCTTCGTCGCGGCGCTGTTCGTCGCGGTGTTCGTCGTCGAGTTCGCGCCGGAGTGGATACGCCGCGTCCTGGAGCCGGTCGTGCGCCTGCTCGCGAGCGTGCCGTCGGTGATCTTCGGCCTGCTCGGCGTGCTCGTGCTCGTGCCGTTCGTCGGCCGGCACGTCATCACGAACGACGCCCGCCGCTCGGTCGCGTACGTCGTCTCGCTGAGCGGCTACAGCCTGCTCGCGGGCGTCGTGATCCTGAGCCTGATGATCTCGCCGCTGATGATCGCGGTCTTCTCCGACGGGCTGCGGGCTGTGCCGCGCGGCTGGCTGGAGGGCTCGCTCGGGCTCGGGATCAACCGCTGGCGGACGTTCTGGAAGATCGGCGTGCGCACCGCGCGGCCCGCGCTCGTCGCCGGCACGGTGCTGGCGACCGCGCGCGCGCTCGGCGAGACGGTGATGCTCGCGATGGTCACCGGCGGCGTCTCGTTCGCGCCCAACCCGGCCGACGGGCTGATCTTCTTCGTCGAGCCGACGCGCCCGCTGGCCGCCACGATCCTGCAGACGGCCGAGGAGCTGACCTCCTCCCCGATGCGCCACACGATCTTCGCGATGGCGGCGGTGCTGCTGTTCAGCGCCGCGCTGCTGTCGCTCGCCGGCTGGGCGGCGAAGCAGCCGATGAGGAAATACGGAGCCCGCCCATGAGCGCCGTGGCTCCACCGGCGGCGCGGCGCGTCCGCGAGTCCTCGGCCTCGTGGCGCTGGAGCGACCGCCTCGGCCTCGCGTTCGCGTGGGCGCTCGGGCTGCTGTTCCTCGCCGTCACCGCGGCGATCGTCATCTACATGCTCGTGCAGGGGATCCGCTACGTGCGGCCGGAGCTGTTCGTCACGCACCCGGCCGCCGGCGTCTCCGAGCGCGCCTCTGGCGGCTTCCTCGACCCGCTGCTCGGCACCGTGATCGTGGCCGTGATGGCGATGGCGATCGCGTTCCCGCTCGGGCTCGGCATCGGCGTGTGGCTGAGCGAGTACGGCAGCCCGTCGTGGCTCGCGCGGCTGACCGAGTCGACGATCGAGATGCTCGCCGGCTCGCCGTCGATCGTGTTCGCGCTGTTCGGCACGCTGATCTTCGAGCAGGGCGCGCTCGCGTTCCTCTCGCGCACGAACGACGGCGTCGTCTACGGCCGCTCGTTCTTCGCCGCCGCCGCGATGCTGTCGCTGATCGCGCTGCCGCTGATCGTCGCGAACGTGCGCGAGGGCCTGCAGGCGATCCCCGGCCACGTGCGCGAGGCCTCCTATGCGGTCGGCAAGACGCGCATCGCGACGACGCGGCGCGTGCTGCTGCCGGCCGCGCGGCCCTCGGTCGTGACCGGCGCGATGCTCGGCGTCGGGCGGATCATCGGCGACACCGCGATCATCGTCGTGCTGCTGGGCGCGACGCTGCGCTTCAACGGCGCGAGCAGCGTCCCGCTGCTGGGGACGCTGCGCGGGACCGGCTCGACGCTCACGACGTTCGTCTACGAGAACGCCCCGACGGGCGAGATCGACCAGCCCGAGAAGGCGTTCGCCGCCGGCTTCGTGCTGCTGCTGATGGTGCTGGCGCTGAACGTCGCGGTGGACGTCGCCGCGCGACGCGGGAGGCGATGGAGATGAGCATGACCGACGCTCCCACTCCCCCGCCGGTGCGCCGGCTGCCGCTGCGCGGCGCCGAGGCGCGGGTCGTCGAGCCGGCCGAGCAGCCGACGATCGCGATGCCCGGCGGCCGGGCGCCGAGCTTCGTGAGCGCGCCGCGCCGCAAGGTCGGGACCTCCACGCTGGCGATCGACCGCATGCAGGTCGAGCGGCTCTCGATCGCCTACGGCTCCAAGCTCGCGGTCGACGACGTCTCGCTGCCGATCCGCCAGGGCGAGGTGCTCGCGCTGATCGGCCCCTCCGGCTGCGGCAAGACGACGCTGCTGCGCTCACTCAACCGCCTCACCGAGCTGACGAGGACGGCCTCGATGAAGGGCCGCATCCTGCTCGACGGCGAGGACGTCGCCACGCTCGAGCCGACGGCGCTGCGCCGGCGCGTGACGATGGTCTTCCAGCAGCCGAACCCGTTCCCGATGAGCGTGTTCGACAACGTCGCCTACGTCTTGCGCGAGCAGGCCTCGCGGCGGCCGCGCAAGGCAGCCCTCCAGGGGGCTGTCCGGAGCGCGCTGGAGCGCGCCGGGCTCTACGACGAGGTCGCGGCGGACCTCTCCCATCCGGCGCTCCGGCTCTCAGGAGGGCAGCAGCAGCGCCTCTGCATCGCACGCGCCCTGGCCGCCGACCCCGAGGTGCTGCTGCTCGACGAGCCGTGCTCGGCCTTGGACCCGCAGTCCACGCAGGTGATCGAGGAGCTGATCGTGGCGCTGCGCGAGCAGGTCGCGGTCGTGATCGTCACGCACAACCTCCAGCAGGC
>Ga0207664_10001525_pt1 | contig 15197 bp, 14 predicted proteins | sample LARL83metaG_FD_184349 | JGI IMG/M metagenome (GOLD analysis project Ga0207664, IMG submission 184349) | Corn, switchgrass and miscanthus rhizosphere microbial communities from Kellogg Biological Station, Michigan, USA - LAR L8-3 metaG... | ecosystem: Host-associated > Plants > Roots >... | reverse complement strand
GCCGGCGAAGTCGTGCAGTCCCCGCGCGTCCAGCGGGGGCAGGCCCGAGTCCGCGGTGTCCGCGCTGACCCCGTTCTGGTCCGCGTCGACCAGGCTGGCCTGCCGGGCCGACACGCTGGTCGGCCGGGTGATGTCCCAGCTGAAATCCAGGACCGTGGCGCCGCACTTGGCCGGGTCGTTCAGATCGATGGTGACAGCCGGGTCACCGGTGAGACTGGGCAGGGCGAAGTACCCGACCCGCTGCCCCGGGGCACCAGTGCACATGACCCGGCACCATCGTCCGGTCCGCCGTGCGAGTCGCCGCAGGAAGGCGATGTCGGACCCGCGCTGCATCAAGGTGTGCTCGCCCTCGCTGTGCAGGGGGGTGTTGTCTGGGGTGTCGTCGCGGGTGTTGTCCGGCGCCGGGGTGGCGCCGTAGGACGCGAAGATCTGGTTCGCGACCGCGCAGTCGCTCATCCCGGACCATTCCCGGACCTTTTCCTCCAAGCCCATCAGCACGGTCGCGTCCTGCCCCCAGACCTCGACGGTGGCGCCCACCGGTCCGGCGGGCATGTGGACCTTGTTGGACAGCACGTAACCGTCGAAGATGCACTGCGGATCACCGTTGTCGGGGGTGACCACGACCGCGACGTTGGAGTACGGGCCGATCCGGCGGTCCCCCACCCAGGTCAGTTCCCCGTCGGCCGCTGATACCGGGAGCTGCACGGACAGGGCGTCCGGCAGGTCCGCGTTCTCCTCGACCTCGAGCTTGGCCACCACGTCGTAGAAGTCGGGCCCGGCGGGGGCCCTGTCGAAGATCACCTGATAGGTGGACACCGTGCCGTCACCTTCCCGCGTCCGGGATGGCGATCAGCTCGCGAGCTGCCAGCGCGTCCGGGACCAGGCAGTCGTTGGCTTCGCACAGGATCCACGCCTGGGCCGGGTCTTTCAGGTAGTGGTAGGCGATGAGGTCCAGTCGCTCGCCCTCCGTTCGCCGGTGCCAGCCGAGCACCGGCCGCGGTACCGGCAGCGGGATGCGCGTGACCGTGACGACGGTCCCGTCCGCGAGAGTGGCCTGGCAGGTGCCGGCGGCCGCGTACCGGCTTCCGGTGAAGAACATGGGCGCCTCAGATCGGGAGCATGCCGACGACGGCCTCGGCGGCGTCGGAGTTGGCTGTTGCGAGGGTCTGGCGCAGTCCTTGTGAGTAGGCGTTGGCGGCTCTGGCCAGCTGCGCCAGGTCGGCGGTGTCATGCACGAGCTCGTCGGCGGTCAGGACCCGCAAGGTGATCTGGGCCTCGGCGTGGGTGGGGTTCAGCGCCCGGTCGTAGAGGCGTTCGGTCACGGTCAGTGTGGTGACCCGCACCGGAACGATTCGTCCCAGTCCCCAGACGAACAGCACCGTGTTCAGCGTGTTCGCTGGCACCGCCTGCTCCTGGTCGCGGCTGGCCCCGAACAGTGAGCCGATCTTCGCGGTGACGGTGCCGAGCAGCCCGCCGGTGGTTGCGTCGGACGGGAAGAGCAGCATCTCCAGCGCGGCCAGCCGGGTGTAGACGCCGCTGGCGGCCGCCAGTGGCGCCGACGCGGCCCCGTCGGCGATCGTGTCGGCCGCATCCAGGAACAAGGTGAAGCTGAAGGACTCACCCGGGGCTCCGGCGACCGCGAGAGGGCTTTGCGTGCACCGGTTCGGCTCGGCCTTTTCAGCGTCGGGCTGGGTCCACGTGTGCGTCATCGTCTCGGGGTTGTACTGGAAGACGATGACATTAGGGACTGGGATAAGCCCGGTCGGCAGGAACTCGATTAGCGCCCCGCGCATGTAGAAGGCCATCAGGCGGCCCCGTCCGCGTGTAGGACGGTTTCGATCGCGGCGGCCACGGCCCGTGCGGTCGCCTCAAGCGTCTGGCCTTCCCGGCCGGGGATCGAGACGTCGACCCGTTCTTTCCACCCCGGCGCGCACGCCGGCAGCCAGAGCAGTTCCGGCCCCACCAGCTCAGCGAGTCGGCGTCCCTGCGCCTGTGTCATCATTCCCGCGTTCAAGATCAGCCGGTCCACATGGACCTGCGGCTGCTCGCTCACTGGACAGCCTCCAGGAATTCAGCCCGCAGCAGCGAGCCTCGTTTGCCCAGTTCGAGCCGGGACGCGTCGAGCACATGCCCGGTGCTGATCAGCTCGCCGCGGTGGCGAGCGTCGAAGGCCGCGGCCAGCGCTACCGACTTGATCTCCGCCCCGGTCAGCTCCAGGTGCCTGGCCAGCCACGGATGGTCCAGCCCGCGAGTGATCGGCTCGCCGGCCGAGGTGTGTGAGGGAAGCGCCAGCTGCCACAGTCGCAGCCGCTCGGCCGGTGCCGGTGCGATGAAGTCGACGATGATCCGCAGCCGGCGCAGGAACGCGGCGTCGAGGTCGCTCTTGCGGTTGGTCGCCAGGACGGCGATCCCGCTGAAGCTGTCCAGCCGCTGCAGCAGGTAGTCGATCTCGATGTTCGCGAACCGGTCGTGGGCGTCCCGGACCCGGGTGCGCTGCCCGAACAAGGCGTCTGCTTCGTCGAACAGGACCATCACGTTGCTGCGTTCGCATTCGGCGAAGACGGTGGCGAGCCGCTTTTCGGTTTCGCCGATGTACTTGTTGACGACCTCGGCGAGGTCGACCCGGTACAGGTCGAGTTCGAGCGATCGCGCGATAACCTGCGCCGCCATGGTCTTGCCGGTCCCGCTCGGCCCGGCGAAGAGCGCGGTCACCCCGGCCGTGGCCGGGCACAGGCGGCCGAACTCCCAGTCCTCCAGCACCTGCCGGGTCAGTAGCACCTGGTTGCGCAGCCGCTGCAGCGACGCCTCCACGTGTTCGGGGACTACCAGGTCATCCCAGTCGTACGGGCAGTCCAGCGCGGTCATCGAGGTGACTGACCCGCTGCGCAGCCGTCGCCGGATCACCGCCGCCGCGACGGTGTGGCCCGCCGCCGCGGCGGCGGCGCCGGCCTGGATGTCCGCCGGGGTGAGCTGCCAGTCGGAGATGGCCTTGGGGGGCTGGCGGGTGGATCGGGCCGTCCACAGCCGGTGCCGTTGGGGCCGTCCGGCGGCGGGCAGCCGCCATGACAGCTGCACCACGCGTTCCGGCGCCGCCGGGGCCGGGCTCTCGCGGGCGACCAGCGTCACCGCGCCCGGTGCCGCGTCGGCTGCGACGTCGGCGTCCGGGGTGTCGGCCACCCACACCGCAACGCCGCCCAGCAGCCGGGCGTTGCGCAGCCCGCGCATGCCAGCGTCCGCGGGGACAATGACGGGGGTGCGGTCCAGTGCCGCCGCCAGCTGGCACAGCAGTGTCCGCCGTCCGGAGCCGGCCGCGCCCACCAGTTCGATCTCGCAGCCGGCGATGCCGGCGTCTGCGATCGCGGCCGCCGCGTCGGCCATCTCCGAGAGCAGATCGGGGAACAGGCACTCAAGGCCGTGGGCATCTGGGGTTGGTGGCCCTGGCCAGTACGTCGCCCAGTCGTCCCGGTCGCACAGGTAGGCAACGACGGCGGGATCGGCCGTCCACGGGCTGGTGTTGCGCCAGTCCCCCGTCGTGGTCGCGCAAAGCCAGCGGACGAGCGCGCAGTCGGGCCCGGGCTGGTACCCAGGGGGCCAATCCCAGAACGCGGCCGCGGCGGCAGGGGATGGTTCGGCCGGTTCGCTGCTGTCGCTGAGGTATCCCAGCACCCGTGTCAGCCGGGCGTCCGCCTCGCAGGCGGCCAGCAGGGCCAGCCATTCGGTGTCCCGCTCGGTCAGGTCGAGCGTGTCGGCGATGCGCTGCCAGCGCGGGGAACCCGCGATGCCATCCCGGGCCCCGGCGGCCGCTTTCGCTATCAGTTCCGGCGGGGCGGCCAGGGCGAGGATGTCGTCGATCGCGTCGTGCACGCTCAGCGCGCCGCCGCGAGCGAGCCATCGTTCCCTCGTCACGTGCACGTGCGCGCGTGCCAGCTCCCGCAGTGCCTCGATCCAGGCGGGCTCGGGCACCTCAGACCACCGCCCACTGCGCCGGGTCGGCTTCGATGCCGGCGGCGCGCAGCCGGACCGGGTAGTGCCCGCCTGGCAGGATGGCGGGCGCGGCGAAGGTCAGTGTCGTTCCGCTGAGCTGCCACTGCCCGGGCTGGAGAAGCGTGCCGGACGTGACTTGGGTCAGCGGTACCGTTCCGAGCCGCAGCTCTGCTCCGGAGTCGGGGACGTTGCGCACGGTCAGGGCGTAGGTGCCCGCGGCGGCTGTCAGCAGCGGGTCGCTAGCCGGGTCGACCCAGGCCGCGATGTCCAGGGGCACGCCATCGGAGCGCCAGCCGGGGATGCCCGGCCGGGCGATCTTGATCTGGTACCGGCCGGGTGGCGGGCCGCCCGGGGCGTCCGGCGGGCGGATCATCAATGGGATCCCGCTGGCGGGGGGCGTCGGGTACGGGTGGGTCAACGGCACCTTCCAGCTGGTCACGTCGGTCTCGACGGGCACGCCGGTGTCGAAGGAGACCAGCAGGATCTGGTCGGTGTCGGCCAGGCCCCGGGCATCTACGATCACCTCCTGGCCGGCCACGGATGCTGGCGCCGGTGCGGTGGTGGCTGGTGACAGCTCGTATGGCTGGGCGGCCGGCATCCCCGGCACGGGGGGAGCGATGTAGCTGACCGTCCGTTTTGTCCCCAGCAGGTGCGGCAGCGCCGGGTCGGCCGGCAGGTCGGCGGGTGCGGCGGCAACGGTCCAGGACGTGGGGTGCGGCTGCGGCGCGGGCAGATCTCGCGCGGTGAGGAAAACGACGCTGACGCGATACTGTGCCGTGGTCCGCAACGGCTGCCCGAGGGCCTGCCACAGGCGGCTGAGCTCGTCGAACGTCGGGGATTCCAGGACCAGGCTCGCCTCGCTGGGGCTCACCGAATCCGGACCAGGCGTCGGCGCCGCAATCTTAAAGGTTCCGTGCTCGTGGAAAGCTTGCATGGCCACCCCGAGGACCTGCTGTTCATGCACGTAGCTGGTCTTTGACTGGGCGGACAGCATGTACCACAGGTCCAGGCCCAGCGGTTCAAAGGCGGCCGGCTGCTGTCCGCCGCCACCGGACTGCGCCTGTGAAGACCAGAAGGAGTTCGCCAGGAACTTGTCCGTGGCGATGTGGAACAGGTACAGGTCCAGCTCGCAGTCGGCCTGTGGGTTCTGCGACGGATTTTCCGGGTGCTGCCCGGACACGTTAACGCCGAAGGGCGGCGGTCCGCCCCACAACGGGTTGGCGGTCACGGCATCGCTGAGGATCTGACGCAGCGTGTCGGTGACGAGGGACAGGTCCCGCATGACTCACACCTGCCCGAGGCCGAAGGGTGTCCCGAGTCGGCTGAGCCGCGCGGCGGCCGGCGCCGGCGGTCGCGCCGGCGCGGCCGAAGGAGCCTGCGGCGGGGTCAGGCGGACCTCTATCGAGCCGATGTGCACCGACGGTGGGCCCGGCGGCTGCGTACGACCGCTCTCGCCAGCGATGACCGGCGTGGTCTGCGTCGGCGCGCGCGGAATCTGGATCGCCTCGGACGCAGGGCTTCCCTGCCCGGCCCCGGCTAGTACCGGCGGTTCGAGCCGAAGCGACGCGGCCTTGAGCTGTGCCCTGGCCGCCGTCCCGGCGGTCGGCACCCTCGGCCAGGTCCCGTCTCTTCCCCGGCCGGCAGGGGCAGCACCGGCCGAGGGAGTGGCGCTGACCTGCTGCTGCGGCGGCGCACCCAGCGGGGAAGGGTGCCAGCGCCACATGGCCGGCGCCGGGCCGGTGAGATCGGATTCGGCCAGTACGGCCGCGGATGTGGTGGAGGGTCGGCCGGCCTCGCCATCGCGGGGCTGCAGCTGCGCGCCGGCGTCGGCGCCTGGACCGGCCTCCGGTGCCCAGCGGATCTGATGGGGGGCTCGGGCGGCACCGGGCCGGCGGGTAGTGCCGGTCTCGAGCAGCCGGTCTAGGTAGCCGCGTCTTCTTGGGGTCGGTGAGTCAGGCAACGCGGATCTCCTCATGCCGGAACTGCGGGCCGGACGTCTGCCTGCCGATCAAGCCGGCGTAGCGGACGCGCCGCGACGAGGGGAGGTCGAGGATCGCCGTCTCCGGCCATCCGTATGCGGCCGCGATCACGTGCACGTCGTCGAAGACCGAGCTAGCGAGGAACCGCAGCTCGGCCAGGCACAGTTCGCGGGCGTCAACGTCCAGGAGCACATCGGCGGAGCACTCCGGGCACGGCCCGGCGACCTCTGCCAGCAGCGGCGGCCCGAGGATGCTCATCGCACGGCTGGTCATCCGGCGCACTCGGGCGTCGTGACCACCGCGGACGCATCGCTGCTCCAACAGCAGCCTGGCGTCGGCCCGCCCGGCGACGGCGAGGATATCGGCCGCGGTCGGCAGCCGGAAGGTGATCTCACATGCGCGCAGCCGCCACCAGCCCGGTTCGGGTGCGGGCACCGCGGCCCGGGTGGTCCGCGGCCGGTGGTGGTCGGCGAAGGCCGAAAGAGTGAAATGCAGGTCGACGCGGGCCGAGCATCCTGGGCACGAGCCCTCGGCCACGAACGCATCGCCGAGTATCTCCCGCCGCCGCGAAACGATCAGGAGGTCAAGGTCGCCGATGGGCAGCCCAGCGCCGTCCAGCGGTGCGCCGTCGGCCGTTTGCGCGCCGTTGCTGGCGTAGGCGACCCCCCCGGCCAGGCCCGGCTGGCTTTCGGCCAGCGCGATGTCGTCGTGCCCGGTGGCCGGTCGCCACCGCGCTTCGAGGCCACTAACCGGCAGGCGGATCATGCTGCTCAGGTCTCTTTCGGCTCGGTCAGCGTCAGGTCGTGCTCCCAGCCTTCGTTCTCGAGCTTGATGTGCTCGATGGCGACCGCATTCGCGCCGGCGTCGAGATCGGGCAGCGCCTGGAACTCCGACACCCAGCAGCGGTGGATGAGGTAGCGGTGCACCGGCTGCGCCTCCTCGTTGAGCAGTTCGATCCGGATCTCCTTGCGCAAGGCGTCGAGCGCGGAGCTGGGGGAGCCTTTGTCGAGGACCTGGGCCGCGTTCGCCCATGCTTCGAACGTGTCGTCGTGAGTGACGCCACGTTCGAGAGTGATCGGCTCGTACTTCGTCCGGCCGAGGCCCTTGCGGGTGATCGCGTTGCCGCCCTCCTTGTACTCGATCACGTCCGCGGAGCGCTTGATCGCGCTGACCTTGCTGACCCCGGCGACGGGGGAGGTGCTGGTGTCGAAGTAGACCAGGAAGCGGTAGTTCTTGTAAGGATCGAACCTGCTGACGTTGACGCTGAACGGCTTAGTCATCTCAACCGGTTCCTAGCTCTGGGCCTGGCCGGCGAGCTGGGCGATCTTTATGATCACGAACTCGGCCGGTTTCAACGGGGCGAACGCGACGACGATGTTGACGATGCCGTTGGCCTGGTCGTCCGGTGTCGTCGTGGTGGCGTCGCAGCTGACGAGGAATGCCTGGCTCGGTGTGGTGCCCTGGAGCGCGCCCTGGTTGAACAGCCCGAGCATGAAGTTGTCGACAGCGGTTTTGATGGACACCCACAACGGTGTGTCGTTCGGCTCGAAGATCACCCAGGGCAGGCTGGCGGACAGTGATTGCTCGATGAACAGCGCCATCCGCCGCACCGGCACGTAGCGGTACTGCTGGAATGCCAGGTTGGCGGCCACCAGGGTGCGGGCGCCGAAGACAACCGTGCCGATCCCGGGCAGCGACCTGAGGCAGTTGACACCGAGCGGATTGAGTGTGCCCTGGCGGTCGTCGGTCATCCGTCCGGAAGCCACGACGCCGGTGGTGTTGGACACCAGTGCTTCGTAGCCGGCCGGCGCCTTCCACACGCCCCGGTTGGTGTCTTCCCGGGCTATCACGCCGGCGACGAAACCGGACGGCGGGACCGTCATGGGATCTCCGGTGGCGGGATTAACGGACCGCAGGTGCGGGAAATAGAGCGCTCCGTTCTGGCTCTTCGGAATGCTGCGGGGGGAGGCGGCGTCCGCCATGATGTCGCCGATCATCGGCAACGGTGCCCCGTTCTGGTCGGCGACCGCGTCGGCGGGCGGGTCGACCACCACGAAGGCGCGTTTGCGTTCGGCCATGGCCAGAGCCTCGCTTACCACGGGGGGATCCCAGATCCCTGGCGTGAGCAGGAGGTTGAACACAGGGATCTTGTCCAGCGCTTGGTCATGGTCGAACGCGTCGGCGAAGTCAGCGGGCTGGTAGGTGGTGAACGGCTCGCCAGGCAGCCGGCCATCCAGTGGAGTCGGCCCGAGCGCCGACGGCCACACGGTGGGGTAGCCCCCGCTGTCGGGTGCGACGGTGACCAGTGACGAGACCGGGTCGGCTGCTGTCCCTATCCGCTTCTCCAGGGCGTTGCCGGCATCCGTGGCGGGGGGTGAAGTGTTGAGGGTGACACGCCGGAAGGTCTCGGTCCGATCACCGTAGGCAAACGTCAGGTCGGCGACGTCCAGCGGTCCTGGCGGCTGACCTGGGGGAGGGGGGATCGTCGGCCTCAGGTTGGTGATGGCGACGGTGAGTTGGTGGTTGGCGTCGACGGGCTCTCGGCCGGTGAACACAATGCCGCTGTTTGCCACGACGTCGAGGGTGAGAGTCGGCTCATTGATCGGGTCCGCGCCGCCGCTGTATTTGTAGAACTGGGGCTTCAATGCCACCACATACGCGACCGCTCCGCCGTTGCTGAAGAACTGGAACACGGCGCGGCCGACATCGTCGGCGAGCCAGTCGACGTTGAAAAGGCCGCCGAACTCGCGTTCATAGTCGGTAAAGGAGAAGATTTCGACGGCCTCGCCGTAGTTTTGCGGCCGCGTCTTGAACGGGTGGGTGTAGCCGACGAAGACCGTGACCGACGTGGGCGCGGCGGTGATCGCGTGGGAGCTGCTGAGGATCTCCTCGATGTAGATCCCCGGGTATGTGGGCGTGACTGGCATACGGTCCTACCTTCGAGCGGCCAGCGGTAACTTCGGATTCATCGGTCAGGAGGCGTAGTAGAAGAGCCCGCTCGCTGCCACATCGGGACCACCGCCAGAGAGCCGGACGGGCGGACCTGCCGCGGGCAGCATGGCGCCGCCAGATGGTGCGCTCGCTGTCACGAGGTACGCGACCTGCGCCGGGAGGGCGTTCAGGGTGAGGACGGTGACCTTCGACTGAGTGCCGGATTCCGCGGCCGAGTCGTATGTCGCGGTGACGGTGAATGTCATGCCCGTCGGATCCAGTGCCACGGCAACCGACAACCCACCCGAACCGCTGTAGTCGGCTCTCGGGACAAGGGTGAACAAGGTAGAGGAGTCCGCGGCCTGGACGTCGAGTCCGGCCGGTGTTAGCACAGTGGGCGGGTGGTCGGCCGGAAGGGTGCCCGCGGTCGCGACAGAGCCGGATTTGACCACGACCAGGCCGGTCCCTGCGGGCGGCGATCCAAATTGTCCGGACGGGGTGTCAACACCGATTGCCTGCGCCGCCTCAGTGGCCGAGGCCAGGCCACCGTATGTGTCCGTCTCAGTCGCGCTGAACTTGATCTTCGCGCCCAACGGGTGGTCGAGGTCACCTGTCACGCCAGCGGAGACGCTGATGTTGTTGGACTCTAGGCCCGGATGCGTGGCCGTTACCGCGATCGCCGGGCTCGGCGGCGTAAGGGGGGGCGCTGTCAGCTCACCCGCGGCTGCGCGGGCGTTTGCAACCGCGAGCAGGATTACCTGGTCTTGCCCACTGAAGGTACTGGTCCAGCCGGACCCGAGCTGGAGGGTTGACCCGGAGAACTGCAGAGCCGACAGCGGCACCGACCTCTGCGCACCGCGTGAGTCCGTGAATGAGATCGGCGCGGTGCCGATGACATTACCTCCTGTGCTACCCGTCATTGCATCGCTCCGATTTCTCCCAGCTCCCTGGTGGCCGGCATCGGCGCGCAATCACCGCACTGTCATGTTTCTTCGTCTTCGTCCGGGCAGACCAGGCGCTCAAGGATCGCCAGCAGTTCGAGGATGCCGGCGAAGTCCTGCCGGTCAGCGCGTCCCGGGATTGTGAGATGGCCTTCATAACGGCCGGCGTCCGTCTTGGTGATATCAAGGACGAGCCGCATGCGATCAGCCCCTCTGCTCGGGCCTGGCCGGTGGAATGCTGCCCGCAACGCGCGCTCATACGAGTTGAGGTTAGGGATTCGCCTCCCGGCCGACGTCGGGGATTTCCCTGGGTTTTTCCCTAGGCAGGGACCCTTGGGATTTGCCGGTCGCGGACCAGGGTGGTGAGCTGATGACGGCTGCGGACGCCGAGCTTGGTGAAGGCGTGCGCGAGGTGATACTCGACGGTCTTCGGGCTCAGGTATAGCTGGGCGGCGGCCTCGCGGTTGGACATCCCGGACGCTACCAGCCGCGCCACCCGCAGTTCCTGGGCGGTAAGCCCGGGCAGATCAGGGTCGTCACCCGGCCAGGACCGCAGGCCGAGAGCGTTCAACTCCGACTCGCAGGCGCGGATGAAGGGCTCGGCCCGGAGACCGCTGAAGGTGTCGCGAGCAGCGCGGACCGCATCGATAGCGTCCTTGCGCCGCTGCAGCCGCACCAGGCACCGCCCATGCTGCAGGTCCATCACCGCGCGGTGGAAAGGCAACGGCACGCCCCGCGCGGCGCGGCGGCCTGCCCGCAGCACCTGGTCGGCTCGGCCGAGGTCACCACGGAACATGGCCAGCGTGCCGCGCAGGCATGCGGCATGGATCAATGCACCAGGCTCACTGCGGGCGGTCGCACGAGACTCGAAGTCGGCGAGGACTTCCTCCGCCTCGGTGAACTCCCCTATGCGGATCAGCCCCCAGATTTGGGTCGGACGCCACCACAGCGCGGCCGGGTTGTCGTACTGGTCGACCTGCGGCACGGCCAGTGCCAGGGCCGCGCCGCCCAGTGCCTCCTGCGGGTCGTCTCTCGCGAAACCCAAGATGCCTCGCGCCGAGGCGGCAAAGGTCGAGGTGAGACCGCCGAATATGCGTGCCGCCTGCTCGGCCGCCCCCGCGTGAGCGGCCGCAGCGGCCCAGTCTCCCCGGCACGCGGCGACGGGGACAGCCGCGCTGTGCACGAGCGCGAGGTCGTAATCGCGGTCCGTGTCACGGGCTAGCGAGACGGCCAGCTCGGCGTGGCCTTGCGCGTCATCCCAGCGCCCCAGCCTGAACTCAGCCTCGGACAGGAAGGCCAGCACAGGCCCGGGAAACCGGACCTGCAGCCCGGTGCTGAGCCGACGCACCGCCAGCGCGAGATCCTCGCTCGCCATCTGCAGGTCACCGGCACACAGTCGGGCCACCCCACGGTAAGCAAGAGCATCGGTCCGGGCGGCAGGCACGCTCGCCGCCGGGCCGGGCAGGTCACCGAACAGACCGAGCGCCTGGCCGGTGTCACCGCTGAGCGCGAAGGCGAAGGACCGGATGCACCGGGCGGCGTCATACCATGGCTCGCTGCCCCTCCCGGTGCCCAGTGCCCGGTCAAGCCACATCTCTCCTTCAGCAATGGACCCCGACATGGCGAGCAGCTGCCCCAGTCCCAGAGCTGCCTCACCGCCCGCGCCACCCTGGCCGGCCTGATCACGGGCTTTCCACGCCGCGCGCAGCAAGACGTTCGCGTCCCAAGGGCGCGCTGAAAGCAGCGCGAGCTGGCCGAGCGCCGTGTCCCGCCGGGTGCTGGCCGGAATCTGCTCGATCACCGGGCGGGCGGCCTCTGCCGCGGTCACGTCGGCGGCCTGCACCTGCAGCTCGAAGGCTGCCAGCATGCACTCGTCCCGGCCTGGCCCGCGCTCAGTGACCGCGGCACCCTGCTGCAGGTACCTCGCGGCCAGCAGCAGCCTCCCCGTGCCTGCTGCTGCGTCGGCTGCGGCACAAAGATCGGCGGCCAGGTTCAGGTCGGAACCAACGGCCGCGGCGGCCCGGTGAGCAAGTGCGTCCTGTCCGTCCAGCACGGTGGCTGCCCGCAGGTGCAGCTGTCTGCGGCGGCTCGCCCCCAGGTCGTCATAGACGGCACGGCGGATCAGCAGGTGCGCGAACGAGACAACCCAGCCACACGCAGTACCCTGCTCGACCAGAAAGCCTGCCCGCCGAGCCTGGTCGAGAGCCGCGGCGGGCTCCGCCACGTCGGCTACAGCGGCCATGTCCGCCAGAGCGCAGCGATCACCCAGCACAGCGGCGGCCACCACGAGGTCACGCGCAGGCTGCGGGAGCGCGGCAAGCCGGGGCAATATCAGGGCTGCCAGCAATCTAGGCGCAGGCAGGAACGCGCCCGCCGCCTCCAGCGCCTCGTCGGTCAGCTCAGAAAGCAGGGCCCGGACCAGCAGCGGGCTGCCGCCAGTATGGTCGGCCAGCCGGCGGACAGCTCGTTCGGAAAGCCCCGGCCGTCCCAACTCCCGGCACAGCACGCCAAGCTCCTCGACATTGAGCCCGCTCAGCGTGATGCCAGAGGAACGCTGGTCGCCACTCACGAAGCGAGCCCATCCCTCGCCAAGCTGCGATGCCCCCCCGGGCCTGCAGGTCAAGATCACTACCACGCGGTCTGCCCGCAGCCGTCGGCAGGCGACCAACAGTGCCCTGGCCGATGGCAGGTCAGCCCATTGCAGATCCTCGACCACGACGGCAGCCGCCGGTTTGCCCTGCAGCGAGGAGAGCAGCGCGAGCAGTTCCATGCCCACCGCCAGCGGATCAGCATCCGCACCTGGGCCCTTGGCCAGCAACTCCAGTCCTGCCAGCGCGCCAGGTGACGTGGAGACTGCTGCGGCCGCTAACTGCCGCACTACGCCAAAGGCCAGCACGGTCTCCGCCGCCTCGCCGCTGGCAACAACAACCGGCGCATCCTGCTGGCGGCCGAAAAACTCGAAGACAAGCGAGGACTTACCGAACCCGGCCTCCCCCTCGACCAGGACAACCTGCGGCTCTCCCGCCCGGGCCGCGGCCAGCGCCGCTGCGAGCGTGTCCAGTTCAGGCGCTCGCCCCACAAAAAGCCGCCCCGCGCGGACGTTCTGCCAACTGCGACCCATGCTGGAACCTGCCCCCGAAGTGCTGGTCTCGTCCGTCATGACGGAAAGGACCAGCGCGCCGTCCAAGCTGATGTGCGCCAGGACATTTACCTTTACATTGAACACCTTTGACTCTCTCGGGGACAGTGGGCGCTGGCCGTGGTGTGCTGGGTTTCCTGCGTTGGGGGCCAGGGTGCGATGGCGGGACGCCCCGCCTGCCGTCGTTCACGACGAACCAGGCATCCTGGCCAACCTGATCTCGTTGTCCTCCCCACATCACAGGCGATCGGCATGCTCAGCAAGACCAGCCAGGACACCGATACCGTCCTGCACCTGACCTGCTGACCCTGCAGCCGCACGACCATCTGGCGTTTCGCGCAGCACCAAAGGCGCGGTCGCCATCCAGGCCATGGGCTAACCAGTCATCGGGCGCATCAACGGCCGTGTAGTCCCGCCTGGACCGGATGCCGTTGTCGGCTTCCGATTCAGCTCCCAGAGCTTGCGACGGACCTCGACCTTGGTGCGGTCGGTGGCCTTCCTCCAGATGCGGACACCGGCCAGGCTGAAACGGGACCTGACCGCGCTGACATGCCGGTTCTTGGAAGAGCCCGGTGGATAGAGTCTTCGCCTTGCCCGTGCGCTTTTCTTGTCCAGCGTCATGGTCGGAGCCAACTCCACTGGCTCCCCGTTTGTCTGCTAGGGTATAGCACTGACGATCGCAATATAGTTCTGACCTGGCGCGCCTGGCAGGATTCGAACCCGCGACCCGCTGCTTAGAAGGCACGGATGGACAGTCGCCGATTGGCGCTAGGTGTGGCCTGACGTGCTGATTTTCTTCGTCGCGGTAGCTGGACGTGGCCTGGGATGGCCTGATGTCTGCCTTCAATGGCTCCCTAGTTGGCTCCCCGGAATCTCGTTAGTATCGCTAATGTTCGAAGAATCGAACGTGCTATCGACGCTGTTGCGTTCCTCGCCTCCAAGCACCGCGATGGCGCCGATGCGACCGGCGGCCTTTCCCCCCGTCACATTCTGAGCATCGCTTGGGATCGCCCGACGGGGCGCACTGGGCACTTGACCAGCCCAGATGTTTGCCCAGTGCGGTTGACTGTGGTCTGGAGGCTGTCCAGGTTGGCTCTTGGAATGGCTCCCGGTTGGCGCTGCGGAAGTCTAGGGAGAGCGGCTAGCTGGCATTGCGCACTTCATCGGCTGTGTCTGGATGGGTTCGGGTGGTGGCCGTTCGGGGCGAGTCGGTGCTGGGCCATGGCCGAGCCTTCACTGGTGGCGGCGGCCGACCGGCCCAGCTGTGCCATCACGAACCGGCCGCTGTGGTTGTCCAGCATTGGCTGGTCCGTATGACTCATCGACCTTGGTCAGGTCCCCGCGGCTTGCGCGCGATCCGGCATACCGCTGGGTATCAGTACACCTCGCGTGACGGTGACATGCAGTTGCATCAGCACAACCAGATCGCGCACGTGGCGATCACGCGGCACGACGGGAAGGGCCTGGCACCGGACTCGACCGCCTATTACGAGCACGTGCGCGCGGCCGGGCAGATCGCCTCGGTGCACGCGGAAGCCGCGCTGACGCGCCGGTTGGGGATGACCTGGGTTCCGCGCCCGGACGGCATGCGCTATGGCATCGATGGCATCGGCGCCAACCTGATGGGAGTGTTCAGCCACCGCAGATCCGAGATCACCAAGCTGACGGCCCAGGAGCTGGTACCGCGCTTCAAAGCCGAGCGTGGCCGACCGCCGAACCAGCGCGAGCTGGCTGGGCTGCAGGAACAGGCCGCGCTGCGCACGCGCGGGCAAAGACGGCGTGACCGAATGGGACGCGGCATCCCGCTTGAGCACGGCGGCTGTGCACCGTGTGACGCAGGCACGGAACTCACGCGCGATGAGATCACCCGCTCGGGTTGCCGAGGGTGCGGCTGCGATGCACGGTCTGTCCGCCGAGGTCGGAATGACGGGATCGGTGCCAAACTGCCCACGCTCGCCTCTCGCCAGAGAAATCGTCGCTGCGGCAGCCACGCAGGTCACGTTGAAAACTCGCGAATGCCATTGCGTGGGTACCAGTGACGATGCAACCGTGCTGATGAGAGAAGTGATGAGTCACGGGGGCATAGCAACCTATTGTGTGATCGGGGCCGGCCTTTTCTGCCCTCACCACCATACAACGTTTGATTTCAACGAAGGCGCACTCTTGCCCGCTGTGGAAACGCTAGAGGGTATAATAAGGAACTCAGACAGCCTACTGCCCGCG
>Ga0207664_10001524_pt1 | contig 15198 bp, 13 predicted proteins | sample LARL83metaG_FD_184349 | JGI IMG/M metagenome (GOLD analysis project Ga0207664, IMG submission 184349) | Corn, switchgrass and miscanthus rhizosphere microbial communities from Kellogg Biological Station, Michigan, USA - LAR L8-3 metaG... | ecosystem: Host-associated > Plants > Roots >... | reverse complement strand
ACCGTCGGCGGCGGCCAGCACGTCGCGCTCCCGGTCGGTGAGCGGGTTCGGGCCGGCGGACAGCGCCGCGGCGGCCAGGTCCGGGTCGATGACCTGCTGGCCGGCCAGCACCTTGCGGATGGCGTCCGCGAGTTCCTCGACCGGGCCGTCCTTGACCAGGAACCCGCGGGCGCCGGCCTCCATCGCCCGGCGCAGGTATCCAGGCCTGGCGAACGTGGTGAGGATGAGCACCGCACAGCCGGGCAGCTGCCCGCGCAGGTCCGCGGCGACGTCGAGCCCGCTCCGCCCGGGCATCTCGATGTCAAGGAGCGCGACGTCGGGCCTGGTGTCCAGGGCCGCCGCCAGGACCCGGTCGCCGGACTCTACCTGGGCGACCACCTCGATGTCGTCCTCCATGCCGAGCAGCAGCGCCAGTGCTCCGCGCATCATCCCCTGGTCCTCGGCCAGCAGCACGCGAATCACCGGCGGGTCTCCTCCTGCGCCGGGACCGGTATGCCGGCGGCGAGCATGAACCCGCCGCCGCCGCGCGGTCCCGCCTCCAGGGTGCCACCCGCCGCGGCGACCCGCTCCGTCAGGCCGCCCAGCCCGTGCCCGCCCGACGGAAGCAGCGTGGCGACGTGCCCGCCGCCATCGTCGGTGATCTCGACACGCGCCGTTCCGCCCGCGTGGCGGATGACGATCTCGCAGCGCCGGCCGCCGCTGTGCTTGATCACGTTCGTGACCGCCTCGCGCACCACCCAGCCGAGCACGGCGTCGGCGTTTTCCGGCACCGGCTTGCCTTCCTGCCGGACGACGGCGGTGATGCCCGCGTCGGCCAGCGCGGTGCGGGCCGCCTCGACCTCCCGGGTCAGGCCGCGGCCGCGGTAGCCGGTCACGGCGTTCCGCACCTCGGTGAGCGCCTGGCGGCCGGCCTCTTCGATGTCGGTGGCCTGCTGCACGGCCAGTTCGGGATCGCGCGGCGCCAGCTTGCGCACCAGCTGGGCCTTGACCACCATCACGGACAGGGTGTGGCCGAGCAGGTCGTGGACGTCGCGGGCGAAGCGCAGCCGCTCGGCGTCCACCGCGGAGCTGGCCAGTTCCTCCCTGGCCCGCCGCAGCTCCGCGATGGCGATGATGAACCGGTAGATGACCGAGACGACCAGGCCGGGCAGCACGGAGCTGTACCAGGCTTGCCAGATGTCCCCGCCGGAGTAGCCCTGGAGCCAGGTGACCAGGGCCGCGGTGCACGCCACCACCAAGACCGTGGCCAGCGGCAGCGGGGGTTCCTGGCGCTCTCGCCACGGGACCACGGCACCGACGACGATGGACAGCAGCGGGAAGAGCACGATCGCGTCCGACCGGAACGCGATGTTCATGGCCAGCGTGACGCCGCCGAGCGCGGCGAGCATCAGGTAGGCGGTGCGCCGTCGGCCGGTGCGCCAGCGGATCCAGATCGTCGCCACGTAGAGGGCGGCGAAGGCTGCCAGGCCGCACCCGGCCAGCCACGCCGGATGCATCCTGCCGCTGGCCGTGTCGCGGACGGTGCTGGACGCGATGAGCAGCCACGGGTAGAGGCTGTACGGGTTCGGCTCGTCCGGGACGTCCCGGAACTCAAGCTCACCGCCGGCTGCCATAGCTAATTCGTTCGCGAGTACAGGCCTGCGAGTGCGCGGAAGGACCCCTTCGGCCGCCATCGCGCTCCGTCGTCGTCCAGCAACGCGATGACACCGTATGATGCCATGTCCAGGTCGGCGCGTGGCTCGTCCCGGTGCACCAGCCGGTACCCGGCGAAGGTGAACCAGAAGGCGCTGTCCACGCCCGCCGCCTCGAAGATGGCGTGCAGCTCGGTGAGGTAGCGGACCTGCTCGTCCTCGTCCCTGAGGTAGTCACCGTCGAGCCGGAGAGGGTCCGCCTCGTGGTCGATGATCGCCCAGCCCATGCCGCCCCGGTCGCCCGCGCCCGTGTACGTGCAGCAGCCGAACTCGGTGATCGCGACGGGCTTGCCGTGCCGGAACTGGCGCTTGATCACGAACGGGAACGCGTCGTGGTTCTCCGCTGACCGGTATCCGTCGACGGAGACGATGTCGAACGGCGCCCAGTCGATCTCCTCCCAGGGCCCGGCAGCGTAGGTGATCCGCCCGCCGAACCGCTTGCGAGCGTCGCTGGCTGCCGAGCCCAGGTACTCGCTGAGCCGGGCGTTGACCGCCGCCAGGTCGACCCGCCCGAAGGCGGTCATCCGCTGCGCGAACGTCTCACCGGGCAGGAACCAGGCGCCGAACAGGCTCAGCTCGCACCCGGCCACGAAGACGACGTCCGCCCCGGTCTGCCGCAGTTGCTCGGCCCGGTCGGCGCAGTCGAGCAGCATCGCACTGGTGTCGCCCGCGGAGAGCTCGCACGGGAACGGCGCGAACCATACCTCGAGGCCGGCCGCCGCAGCGAGCCGCGCCGCGGCGGTCAGCCGCTGCGGGTCCCCGCCGGAGACCCGCACCGCGGTGCAATGCAGGTCGTCGGCTATCACCCGGATTTCCCGCTCGACCTGGGCGAGATCCCAGGCCGGCCGGCTCAGCTGGCCGGCCGGCGCGAACCCCGTGTCGTAATTGATCCCCCTAGCGCGCATCGGCCACCATCTTCTCCATCGGGATAGAGAAGAAGCTACCGGACACGATGCCGGCCCCGATGGAAACCACGGTCAGCACCGTGCCGAGCCAGACCATCGTGCCCACCGGGAGGGTGAACGCGAAGACCACCCGCGCGACGCAATCGGACAGGAAGGCCAGGCCCCACACCAGCGAGAACATCCGCTCGAACCGGCGGAACCGGGTCGAGGTGGCGCGCAGCCGGTCGAACGCGGCGGACCTGGCCGCGTCCCCCTTGACGATGAACGGCCGCAGGCCGGCGGTCATCAGCGGCCGTGCGGTGAACCCGGAGACCAGAATCGCGATCGCGATCGTGCTGGTGACCGCTCCGTCCTTGGCGAGCATCACCCGGGCGTTGCCGGACCAGAAGCTGATCGCGATGCTGACCGTGTTGACCGCGACGATCAGGATGGCCAAGGCGTTGACCTCCCGGCTCCGGATCAGTCCGGCGGCGGCGCGGGCGGCCGGCACGACGCTGCTGAGCGCGAGCGAGAGCACCAGCCCGGCCCCGGCCGCGCGCAGGATGTAGTAGGAGGCCAGCGGGATCGCCAGGTCCATGACCAGCGGCCGCAGGGCGGCGCGGGCGTCGCCAGCGGGCTTGGCCGCGGTGGGCACCGGCGCTTCCGGCCGGGAGGTGAGCTGCGCTGTCGTCATGCATCCAGCCTGGCTCGCCGCCCCGCCCCGCCAGTAGAGCCATCAATCCACCGTCCCCCAGTACAAATGTCACGGTTGCTCCCCACGTCGCGCCACCATGCCGTTGCTCCCCACGTCGCGCCACCATGCCGATGGCGCCAACGGGCTGCCAGACCCCCCACCCGTTGGCGCCATCGGCACGCCGCACCCCGACCCGTTGGCACCATCGGCACGTTGCGATCGCGGACGCGCGCCCGCCCGGGGTGATCGCTGGAGGCGAACGGCGGGCGGAAATTTACCGAAGCTCTTCTTTCTTGAGTGTGTATGACTCAAGAATTGGAGGCCGTCCATGAGTGAAACGCTCACGTTGCCCGTGCTGCCACTCGACGACGAGGTCGTGCTGCCGGGCATGGTGGTGCCGCTGGAGACGTCGCAGCCAGAGGTTGGCGCGGCGATCGACGCGGCGCGGATTCCGTCCCGGCAGGTGCCGGGGGTGCGTTCGGAGCAGCGGGCGCGTGTGCTGCTCGTGCCCAGGCTGCCAGACCGAGGGCTTGCCGGGGTGGGCACGCTTGCCGTTGTTGAGCAGGTGGGCCGGCTGCCCGGCGGGCAGCCGGGTGCGGTGCTGCGCGGTGTCTCCCGGGTCCGCATCGGCTCGGGTACCACCGGCGCCGGCGCGGCGCTGTGGGTCGAGGGGACCGAGGTCACCGAGACCGGGCTGGGCGCGCGTGCCGACGAACTTGCCCGCGAATACAAGACGCTGGTCACCGGGCTGCTTCAGCAGCGTGGTGCCTGGCAGGTCATCGACACCATCCAGCAGATGGACGACGCGTCCGCGATCGCGGACCGGGCGGGGTACTCGAGCTTCCTGACCGCCGCGCAGAAGCTTCAGCTGCTGGAACTTGGTGACGTGACCGAGCGGCTGGAGCTGGTCATCGGCTGGACCAAGGAGCACCTGGCCGAGCTGGACGTGGCCGAGTCCATCCGCAAGGACGTCGCGGAGGGCATGGAGAAGCAGCAGAAGGAATTCCTGCTGCGCCAGCAGCTTGCCGCGGTGCGCAAGGAACTGGCCGACCTGAACGGCGACCCGGCGACGGAAGAGGACGACTACCGCGCCAGGGTCGAGGCCGCGGACCTGCCCGAGCCGGTCCGCGAGGCGGCGCTCAAGGAGGTCGCCAAGCTGGAGCGGACCCCCGACGCCTCGCCGGAGACCGGCTGGATCCGCACCTGGCTGGACACCGTCCTGGAGATCCCGTGGAGCACCAGGACCGAGGACGCCTACGACATCGCGGGCGCCCGCCGGATCCTGGACGAGGACCACACCGGGCTTGACGACGTCAAGGAACGCATCATCGAGTACCTGGCGGTGCGCAAGCGCCGCAGCGACCGTGGTCTCGGCGTGATCGGCGGCCGCCGGTCAGGCGCCGTGCTCGCTCTGGTCGGACCGCCCGGCGTCGGCAAGACCTCGCTCGGCGAGTCGGTGGCGCGGGCCATGGGCCGCAAGTTCGTCCGGGTCGCTCTGGGCGGCGTGCGGGACGAGGCGGAGATCCGCGGGCACCGGCGGACCTACGTGGGCGCGCTGCCCGGCCGGGTCGTCCGGGCCATCCGTGAGGCCGGCTCGATGAACCCGGTCGTCCTGCTCGACGAGGTGGACAAGATCGGCGCGGACTACCGCGGCGACCCGGCGTCCGCGCTGCTCGAGGTGCTTGACCCGGCGCAGAACCACACATTCCGCGACCACTACCTCGAGGTCGAGCTCGACCTGTCCGACGTGGTGTTCCTGGCCACGGCCAACGTGCTCGACGCGATACCCGGCCCGCTGCTTGACCGGATGGAGCTGGTCCAGCTCGACGGGTACACCGAGGACGAGAAGGTGCTGATCGCGCGGGACCACCTGCTGCCGCGGCAGCTGTCCAAGGCGGGCCTGTCCGCCGAGGAGGTCACCGTGGGCGAGGACGCGCTGCGGTTGCTGGCGGGGGAGTACACCCGCGAGGCAGGCGTCCGTTCGCTGGAGCGGGCGATCGCCCGGATCCTGCGCAAGGTGACCGCGCGGGTGGCACTTGACCAGACCGCACTGCCGGTCACGGTCGGCGCCGCGGACCTGCGGGACTACCTGGGCCGGCCGCGGTTCACGCCGGAGACCAGCCTGGCCGAGCCGGAGCGCCGTACGTCGGTGCCCGGCGTCGCCACCGGGCTGGCGGTCACCGGGGCGGGCGGCGACGTGCTGTTCGTGGAGGCGTCGCTGGCCGGCCGGGAGACCGGCGAGACCGGGGTCACGCTCACCGGCCAGCTCGGTGACGTGATGAAGGAGTCGGCGCGGATCGCGCTGTCTTACCTGCGCTCACACGGTGCGGAGCTGTCGCTGCCGGTCGGTGAGCTGAAGGACCGCGGTGTCCACGTGCACGTGCCGGCGGGCGCGGTGCCCAAGGACGGCCCGAGCGCGGGCGTCACGTTGACCACCGCGCTTGCGTCCCTGCTCTCCGGCCGCCCGGTGCGGTCCGACATCGCGATGACCGGGGAGGTCTCGCTGACCGGACGGGTGCTGCCGATCGGCGGCGTCAAGCAGAAGCTGCTCGCCGCGCACCGGGCCGGCATCACCGAGGTGCTGATCCCGCAGCGCAACGAGCCGGACCTGGACGACGTCCCCGCCGAAGTGCTGGAAAAGCTGACGGTGCACCCAGTCGGCGACGTCCGCGAGGTGCTCGAGTTCGCGCTGGAGCCCGTGACGGCTGTGGCTGACGAGGTGCGAGCGGCATAACGCGGTTCCCCAGCCGTGCGAACGGGTAGGTGACGAACTGAGCACGCCGATACGATGCGTGCTCAGTTCGTCACGGGGGGCTCGACGATGACCACTTCGCACGACAAACCAACCCCGCCATACCCGCGGTCTTCGGATGAACAGGAGCGGCGGTCCGCGACCGAGCCGCGGGACGGCGGCGACGTCTACGGGACCATCGCCAATTCGGGCTGGCTCGGGGTGACCCCGTGGCAGGCGCTGATGAGCGCCGGTGCCGTCGCGTTCACCCTTGGGCTGATCGTGCTGGTCTGGCCGCGCGCTACGCTGCTCGTGGTCGCCCTGCTGTTCGGCTGCTACCTCGTGCTGTCCGGCGTCATGTCGCTGATCGAGGGCCTGTCGGACCGGCACGCGGACGGCGCGATGCGCGTCGCGTACATCGTGCTCGGCGTGCTGGGCGTGATGCTCGGCCTGTTCTGCCTGCGCCGCATCGACGTGACCGTGGTCCTGCTGGCCTTCCTGCTGAGTGCGTTCTGGATCATGCGCGGCGTCCTGGACCTTGCCCTCGCGAGCTCGCGTCGCGAGGTGGCGGGGCGCGGCTTGCATGTCTTCACCGGCGTGCTCAGCCTGATCGCCGGCGTCCTGGTGCTGTTCTGGCCGGGGATCACGCTGACCGTGCTGCTGACGTTCGCGGGCTGCTGGCTGCTGATCTACGGCATCATGCTGGCGACCCTCGGCCTCGGACTGCGCCGGGCGGTTCAGCGCGCCGCCTGACAGTGCGGCACAATCCAGTACGTGCTCGGAGTCAGCTGGGACGTCTTCGGCGCGCTCACCGGGCTCAGCGCCCTGGCCGCCCTTTTCCTCGGGATTATGCTGGCTGGATGACGGCATCGGTGCGCGTTCGCCGGGTCTACGACGACCCGGAGTCTTCGGACGGCGCACGGGTGCTCGTGGACCGGCTGTGGCCCCGCGGGCTGCGCAAGGACGCCGTGCCCCTCGATGACTGGCTCCGCGACGTCGCGCCGTCAGCCGATCTGCGCAAATGGTACGGGCACGACCCCGCCAAGTTCGACGAGTTCCGGCGGCGCTACCTCGGCGAGCTGGCCGGGCCGGAAGCGCGGGCCTCGCTCGGGCGGCTGCGGACGCTCGCGGCGCGGGGCCCGCTGACGCTGCTCACCGCGACCAAGGACGCCCAGCACTCACAGGCCGCGGTGCTTGCCGCGCTGCTTGCGGCCGGCCAGGCGGAAGCGGATGCCGGCGACGCCGCATGCTGGGCGAACCTGGTCTGCCCGGAGTGCGGTGCCGTGGTGAGCGAGGGGCACCGGCCGGGTTGTCAGGCGGGCTCGTCGTCCGGCTGATCCGTGTCCGGCTCGGCGACGGCCGGGAACTGGTCGGTGTCGAAGTCGGCCGGCACCGGCGCGGCCGCGAACCCGAACTGAGACTGCGTCGGCACGTCACGGTCCGTGAACGGCTCGCTCAGGTCCTGCGGCCGCAGCGGCATCGGCAGGTCGCTGCCATGCGGCCGGGGCGCGGGCTCCCACGGGGGCGCGGCTGCCCCGGGTTCGTCGCGGTTCGCCTGCTTCGGCAGCGGTTCGACGGCCCGGCGCTCGCCCAGCGGGATCTCGCCGAGCGACAGCGCAGCGGAGCGGTCGGCCCGCGAGGAGTGCGCGATCTCGCCCAGGCTGCTGCCCTGCCAGTCCGAGCCCGCGTGCCAGTCAGCGCCGCGCCACTCCCACCCGGCCTGCCACCGTGCCTCACCTTGGGCCTCACCCTGAGGGGTGTCCTCCTCGATCCGCACCACGCTGCCACCCTGGCTGCCGGTCCAGTCCGAGGCGAACTGCCAGTCCGCGTCCCCGTCGGGCCGTGACGGGGTAGCGGCGGACACCGAGAGGGGGCCGATCGCGGGCCGGCCGGCCGCGACGGGCGAGCCGGGCCTGGCCAGCTGCCGCAGCCCGGCCAGCACTTCGTCGTGGGCAGGCTCGCCATGCCGCCCGGGCCGGCGCAGCTCATGCTGCCCGTGCACCCGGGTCCGCGCGTTCGTCAACGCGGGCCTGGCCGCGGCGGTCACCGGGACCAACGCGGTACCTGGCGCGACCTGCTCCGGCACGAGAACCAGCTCGGCGGCCGCGGGAGTCCCGCGCCTGCGGCGGAACTGGGTGACGATCAGCACGCCAAGCAGCAGCGCGATCAGCACGCCGGTGCCGTATACGACGTACCGCAGCACCGTGCTCGCCACCGCGCTGGCGGCCTGCGGCGTCGCGGTCGCCTGGCTGGGCACCGCGGCGTGGCTGGCGCCGGCCGGCTTGACGACGGGCTGGCTGGGCGGCGCCGGGCTCGGCGCCTGCCGGGCAACGGGCGCGAGCAGACCCGCGGCGCGGAGCGCGGCCAGCGCGCTGACCTGCCCAGCCTTACCGGTAGCGCTCTGCCGTAGCGCGTGGGTCACCTGCGCGGATGTCAGGCTCGGGTAGCGGGACTCGATCAGCGCGGCGATGCCCGTCACCATGCCGCTCGCCACGCTCGTGGTGCTGATGTGCGAGTAGCCGGGGGCGTATCCGGAGATCCCGCTGGATCCCATCGAGGCGGCGATCAGCCGCACGCCCGGCGCGGTAACCGCCACGTAGGAGCGGTGGCTGCTGAACGACGCGACCTGGCCGCCGCGGCCGAGCGCCCCTACCGCCAGCACGCCCGGATACGCCGCGGGGTAGTTCACCTGGCCGGCATTCGCGCCGTCGTCGCCGCCCGGTCCTACCAGCACCACGCCTTTAGCCAGCGCGTACCGGACCGCGGTCTGCTCGGCCGCGCTGCCGCCGCTCGCCGCGCCGTCGGCGGCCATGCCGAAAGTACCGGGATCGAGTGGCAGGTCGATGACCTTCGCGCCATGCGAGACGGCGTACATAATGCCATTCGCGATCGCGCTGGGAAGCCGCCGGGTAATGGCCGCGGCGGTGTTCAGCGGGTCGTTATATTCCAGCGTCACGCGGACGGAAAGGATTTTCGCGGCGGGCGCGATGCCGATGATGCCGGAATTGTCACCTGCGCCATGCCCGTGGCCAGCGATGATGCTCGCCACCGCGGTGCCGACGGTGCCCCAGTACGGGCCCCCTTGGGTGCGGCCCGACGCGGAGTAGTCCGGTCCGGTGATGACATCCCCCGCCAGGTCGCGAGAATTCGCGGCAACTCCGGTGCTCAGCACCGCCACGGTCACGCCGGCACCACGAGTTGCCTGCCAAGCCTTCGGCACGTTGAGTGCGCCGAGCCACCATTCCTGCGCACGCACCCCGTCAGTCCCGGCAGCCACGCGATTCCCTGCGGCAACAGCCTTTCCCGACACAAGGGTACTTGCCGCCAAAGCGAGCACAAGGACCACGAATAGGCCCACTATGAACGGCACCAGAGTGCCGCGGTGCTGTCCGTGTGACACGTTGGTCAAAATCCCCTCACGGCGCGCGGCAGCCCTGATGGCCTTTTTGAGGCCATGTTGTCCGCTAATAAGCATGCCATGTGGCGACGAAATTGTTTAGTGCCGCGCGGAAATCGCCACCCGCGCGCCGGGCGGCAGGCCGAGCCGCTGCGCGGCGTCCCCGCCATTGACCGCGATGGCGACCATCCCCGCGCCGTCTGCGTGCACCACGAGGTCGCCGCGCGCCACCGCGCCGAACATCTCCCGGTACGGCAGCGTCAGCTGACGCCGGCCGACGGTGACCAGCACGCTGCCGCCGGGCTTGATCCCGATCCGCTCGGCGTCCGCGGCGGTGATCGTCAGCTGCACGTTGCCGAACCGGTCGACGGTGAGCACCTCGCCCTCCGCCGTGCCGTCCCGGAGGTGGCTGGCCGGCGCGGGCAGCGCGACCAGGTCACCGGGCTCGATCTCCGCGCCCGCTTCGGCGAGCGCGGTGCCGACGGCCAGGTGCGCGGCGACCGGCATGAAGATGTCCCGGCCGTGGAACGTCGCCGCCACCGTGGTCAGCCACAGCTCGCGGTTGGTCAGGCTGACCGCTCGCACAGCGCCGCCCGTGGCGGCGATCCCCCACGACAGCACGCCGTTGTCCGGGCCGACGAAGACCGACTCGCCGGCCGCGACCGCGATGGCCCGGCGCGACGTGCCCACTCCCGGGTCCACGACCACGACGTGCACCGCCGGCGGCAGGTACGGGACGGTCTGTGCCAGCACGGCCGCGCCGCGCCGCACGTCGCCGGGCGGGACCAGGTGGGTCACGTCGATGACCGTCGCGTGCGGGGCGATCCTGGCCGCGACGCCGTGACAGGCGGCCACGAAGCCGTCGTCAAGCCCGTAGTCGGTCAGGAAGCTGATGTGGCGAAAACTGGTCACGAACCGTGAGCGTATGCCGTCTCCGCGTTCCCGTACAGGCCCGAGGCGGCCGGATACGCTAGCACCATGCCCGAGTTGTCCGAGCGCGATATGCGCATCCTCGCGTTCGAACGCAGGGGCTGGCGATCGCCCGGCGTCAAGGAGCAGGCCATCACCGAGGTGCTCAACCTGGCACCGACCAGGTACTACCAGCTGCTGAACGAGCTGATCGACCTGCCGGAGGCACTAGCCTTCGACCCGGTGCTGGTCAAGCGGCTGCGCGCGCAGCGGGCGCGCCGCCAGCGGATGCGCTCCCCGCGGGCGGTCAGGGGGGTCCGGGGGGATGACTTCCCCCCGGGGAAAGGACAATGAGGGTGACGGCCGAGGGGCAGGCCGGGCTCGAGGCCATCGTGGCCAGCCCGGCGGGCGCCCTGATCGGGCTGGACTTCGACGGCACGCTCTCCCCGATCGTGCCCGACCCGCAGGCCGCCAGGGCACACCCGGGCGCGGTTCCGGCGCTGACGCGGCTGGCGGGCCTGGTCGGCGCCGTCGCCATCATCACCGGCAGGCCGGCCGCCGACGCGGTCCGCTACGGCGGCCTCGACGCCGTTCCCGGCCTGATCGTGCTCGGCCAGTACGGCTGGCAGCGCTGGCAGGACGGGCGGCTCGCCTCGCCCGAACCGCCGCCCGGGGTGGACCGCGCACGCCATAAGCTCCCCGCCCTGATCGAAAGCGCCGGCCCGGCGGCCGAGGGGACCTGGATCGAGGACAAGGCGCATGCGCTGGCCGTGCACACCCGCCGGGCGGCCGATCCAGGCGACGCCCTGGAGCGGCTGCGCGGGCCGCTGACCAAGCTCGCCGCGGAACTCGACCTCGCGGCAGAACCCGGTCGGCTGGTGGTCGAGCTGCGCCCGCGCGGCGTCGACAAGGGTGCCGCGCTGAGAGGACTGGTTGGTGAAACCACCGCTCGTTCGGTGCTGTACGGGGGTGACGATCTTGGCGATCTAGCCGCCTTTGACGCGGTGCGGGAGCTCCGCGCCGACGGCATCCCGGGCTGCGTGATAGCGAGTGCAAGCCCGGAGACACCGCGGGTCGCGGCCGCGGCCGACCTGGTCGTGGACGGGCCCGACGGGGTCGTGCGGTTCCTGGACTGGCTCGCGGACCGGATCTCAGCTCAGGGCGGCGAGCTGCTCGGCTAGCCAGCGGGCCGGCGCGCGGTCGGCCGCGGCGGCGGCCACCGCGGCCGAGCGGCGGTGGCGTTCCGCCGGGGCCATATTCAGCGCGCGGTGCAGCGCATCGGCGGTCTGCGTCAGGTCGAACGGGTTGACCAGCAGCGCGTCGTCGCCGAGCAGGGCCGCCGCGCCGGCCTCGCGGGACAGCACCAGCGCGCAGCCGCGGTCGGACAGCACCGGGCCCTCCTGGGCGACCAGGTTCATGCCGTCCCTGATCGGGTTGATCAGCAGCACGTCGGCGAGCCGGCAGGCGGCAAGCGACCGGGCGTAGTCGTCCTTGACCTCCAGGATCAGCGGAGCCCACGCCGCGGTGCCGAACTCCTCGTTGATCTCCGCCGCGACCCGCTGGACCTGCTCGTTGTACGCGCGGTACTCCGGCAGCGCCGACCGGGACGGGTAGGCGAACGCGAGATGGACGACCCGGCCGCGCCAGGCCGGGTGGGTGGTGAGCAGCTCCCGGTACGCGGCCAGGCCGCCCAGCACGTTCTTGGACAGCTCGGTGCGGTCGACCCGGACGATGAGCTGCCTGCCTTCGGTGGCCTTGCGCAGGGTTGCGATGTGCCGCTCGACGTCAGCCGCGGCGGCGCGGGCCCTCAGTCCGGGCGCGTCGACGCCGAGCGGGTGGACGGCCACCTCGGTCACGTGCCCGCGGTAGGTTACGGTACCAGCGGGGTCGGCTGTGCCGACGGGGCCCCCGGTGACGTCCGCGCCGAGGATCTCGGCGCAGCAGCCGAGGAACGCGTCCGCCCATGCCGGGGCCAGGAAGCCGGCGTGGTCGGCGCCGCAGATGCCTTCGAGGATCGCGCGCGCGGCCCGGTCGGGCAGCATCCGGTAGTAGGCCGGCGGTGCCCACGGCGTGTGCGAGAAGTGCGCGATCCTGACGTCCGGGGCCAGGTCGCGGAGCATCCGGGGCGCCAGGGCCAGGTGATAGTCCTGGATCAGCGCGCTGGTGCCCGTGCCCTCGGTCCGCCGCGCCTCTTCGGCGAGCGCCGCGGCGAAGGCCATGTTGTAGTCGGAATACGACTGCCAGTTACGGTCGAAGGCGGCGCCGAACCGGGGCTGGGTGGGTGTGCCGAACAGCATGTGGTGCACGAACCACAGCGTGGAGTTGGCGACCTCGTTGTAGGCGGCGTCGAAGACGTCCGGCGGGATGTCCAGCATCCGGACGTCCTGGGCGTCCGCCGGCCGCGTGCCCCGGTGTGCGGCCGCCCGGTCGGCGTCGCCGAGCGCCGCGCAGATCCAGACCGAGCCCGTGTCCGCGCCGAGCGCGGCAAGCCCGGACATCACGCCCGCGATCATCCCGCCGCCGCCGCGCTGTGCGGTCAGCGTGCCTTCGCTGGTGAACCGGAACGAGACCGGCCCGCGATTGGAGGCTACGAGCACCCGTCGCTTCGGTTGCGCCATGTCCGGCAGGTTAGTGCACCTCTGGTCAGGCCGGCCGCGTGCGGTACGCTGTTAAGAGTTAGACCACAACTGAACATTGTGCTCATCCAGAGGGGTGGAGGGAACGGCCCTGCGAAGCCCCGGCAACCTATCGCGCAGTTATGTGTCCGTCGTCGATGTCAAGGCGAGGCGCGCGACATGGTGCCAAGTCCGGCCCGTGGTCACGGTGACCACTGGGAAAGATGGGGAAGGAAGGCCTCGCTCTCGTGACTGTCACCGCTTCATCAAAGCTCTCCCTCGGCAACGCCGCGGGATTGTCCTGCCGCGAGTGCGGCAGCACCTACGACCTCGGTCCGCTTTACGCGTGTGCCGAGTGTTTCGGGCCGCTGGAGGTCCGTTACGACTTCCCGCGGCTGACCCGCGCCGACATCGAATCCGGACCCGGCAGCATCTGGCGGTACGCGCCGCTGCTCCCGGTGCCCGCCGACGTCGCGTCGCGCCCCACCACCGACCCCGGCTGGACGCGGCTGATCCGCGCCGACAGCCTGGCCCGCCAGCTGGGCATGCGCCGGCTGTGGATCAAGGACGACCGGGGCAACCCGACCCACTCGTTCAAGGACCGGGTCGTCGCGGTGGCGCTGGCCGCCGCCACCGAGATGGGCTTCACGGTCCTGGCCTGCCCGTCCACCGGCAACCTGGCGAACGCGGTGGCCGCCGCCGCGGCCCGGGCCGGCATCCGGTCGGTGGTGCTCGTGCCGGCCGACCTCGAATTGCAGAAGATCCTGCTCACCTCCGTCTACGGCGGGACGTTCGTCACCGTCGACGGCAACTATGACGACGTCAACCGGCTCGCCTCCGAGCTCGCCGGCGAGCACGAGGACTGGGCGTTCGTCAACGTGAACGTCCGGCCGTACTACGCGGAGGGCTCCAAGACGCTCGGGTTCGAGATCGCCGAGCAGCTCGGCTGGCGGCTGCCGTCGCAGGTCGTCGTGCCGATCGCGTCGGGCGCCCAGCTGGTCAAGGTGGACAAGGGGTTCTCCGAACTGGTCTCGCTCGGGCTGGTGCCGTCGTCGCCGTGGAAGGTTTTCGGCGCCCAGGCGTCCGGCTGTGCCCCGGTTTCCGCCGCGTTCGCGGCCGGCTGGGACGTGGTCCGGCCGGTCCGGCCGTCCACCGTGGCCAAGTCGCTGGCCATCGGGAACCCGGCCGACGGGCCGTACGTGCTCGACGTGGTCCGGCGGACCGGCGGGCTGGTGGCGGACGTGTCGGACGAGCAGATCGTGGACTCGATGCGGCTGCTGGCGGCGACCGAAGGCATTTTCGGCGAGACGGCCGGGGGAGTGACCCTGGGCGTGCTGCGCAAGCTGCTCGCTTCCGGTCAGCTCGATCCGGACGAGGAGACCGTGATCATCAACTCCGGCGACGGGCTCAAGACGCTCGACGCGGTGTCCCCTGTGGTACACGTGCCGGAGGCGATCAGGCCCACCGTGGCGGCCTTCCGCGAGGCGGTCCCGGTGCCCTGAGTTCTTCTGTGGCGATGTCTCCCGGCTCGGGGCGGGCTCTCCCAGGGTGGGCCAGATGGGGCTGATCGGGGGTAAGTGGCGTCATGCGCCCTCCGTACAGGGTAAGGTCAGTTCCGGTCGCCGTCTGACGGGGGCGGGATGCGCGGAGGTGCGCAAGCCCATTCCCTGACATTCGCGATCGAACGGGTTCCGCGGTTGCAAGGGCGGGGCTCGAAGCCCGAGCGCAGTTAGGGAGTTGTTTGGAATGGCTCAGGGCACCGTCAAGTGGTTCAACCCGGACAAGGGATACGGCTTCATCGCCGTAGACGGTGGCAAGGACGTGTTCGTTCATTTCTCGGCGATCCAGTCGGATGGATACCGCACCCTCGAAGAGGGTCAGCGGGTCGAGTTCGAGATCACGCAGAGCGATCGCGGGGCGCAGGCCGACAAGGTCATCGTGGTCTCTTAGGTTCGACTGTGGCGTCGGCCTGGGCTTGTCCCAGCGCTGGAGCCATAGACCGCCGGGTTTAGCTAACCGGCCGGCCCGGTCCCTCGGGGACCGGGCCGATCTGCTTTTCCGGGCCGGGTGTTCCCGGGCTTCCGTATCGACTGCGCTCCTGTGACCGAAGCGTCCCGCGTTGCCTGTGCCTGGAGTGCCGTAAGCGGCTGGCGGGATACGGGCGCACCGGCACGCCCGTCAACGACGTGGAAGATTACCGCATCGTGGTGGATTGACCCTCGTAAACAAGTGGCCGGCTACCACGAAGCGGGAAACTGCCACGTTATCGCGGACCCA
>Ga0207664_10001523_pt1 | contig 15199 bp, 11 predicted proteins | sample LARL83metaG_FD_184349 | JGI IMG/M metagenome (GOLD analysis project Ga0207664, IMG submission 184349) | Corn, switchgrass and miscanthus rhizosphere microbial communities from Kellogg Biological Station, Michigan, USA - LAR L8-3 metaG... | ecosystem: Host-associated > Plants > Roots >... | reverse complement strand
AGCACTCGGTCGGTCCGCCCGTTGTGCTCCAGGTCCAGCCAGCCTTCCTCGATGTCGATGTTCGGCGTGCCGTATTCGCCCATCGTGCCCAGCTTGACCAGGTGGATGTCCGGGTTGGTCTCGGCGATCGCGTACAGCACGTTCAGGTTCCCTATCACGTTGTTGGCCTGGGTGTGGACCGCGTGCGCCCGGTCGATCATGGAGTACGGCGCGGCCCGCTGCTCGGCGTAGTGCACGATCGCCGCGGGCGCGAAGGCCCCGATGACGTGATAGGTGAAGATCGGGTCGGTCAGGTCCCCGACGTACATGCCGATCTGCTGGCCGGTCAGCTCCCGCCACGCCGCGATCCGAGTCCGCAGCGGCTCGATTGGCACCAGCGACTCGACGCCGAGCTCGTCGTCGTAGTGACGCCGGATGAAGTTGTCGGCGACCGCCACCTCGTGACCGGCCTGCGACAGGTGCAGCGCCGTGGGCCAGCCCAGGTACCCATCCCCGCCCAGCACCAAGATCTTCATCGTTCGTCCCTCCCTTTCTGTCTCGTTGCGGAATTACATGTGGATGCCGCACTCGGTCTTCCCTGTGCCGGCCCAGCGCCCGCTGCGCGGGTCATCGCCCGGCGTCACTCGACGGGTGCATGTAGAGCAGCCGATCGACGGGTAGCCGTCGTAGATCAGCGGGTTGACCAGGATGCCGTTCTCGACGATGTAGTCGTCCACCTGCTTCCTCTGCCAGGAGACGAGCGGGTTGACCTTCACCATCTCCCGTCGGCCGTCCCACTCCACCGGGCGGGCGGCGCGGCGCTCGATGGTCTCGTCCCGCCGTACCCCGGTGATCCACGCGTCGTAGCGGTACAACGCGCGCTCCAGGGGCTCGACCTTGCGCAGGTAGCAGCACAGGTCAGGGTTGCGCTGGTACAGGCGGGCGCCGAGTTCGGCCTCCTGCTCGGCCACCGTCCGCGATGGCGTGACGTTGATCAGGTTCACCGGGTAGACCGCCGCCACCGCATCCCTGGTCCCGATCGTCTCGGCGAAGTGATAGCCGGTGTCGAGGAAGATGACGTCGATTCCCGGCCGGATCGCCGAGGCCATGTGGACGATCACCGCATCGGTCATCGAGGACGTCACGCAGATCCGGTCGCCGAACGTCGCCACGGCCCAGCGGAGGATGTCGTCCGGCTGCGCATCGGCCAGCTCGCCGACCGCCCGCGTCACGATCTGCTCCAACCGGTGCGGTTTCTCCGGCATCGCCATCAGGGGATACCGGGCAGGGAGGCGGGCGAATCGATGATGAAGACGCAGATCCCCATGATAGGGAGAGTTACCCAGGTCGCCATGCTGCGGTAACCCCTGACTGGGTGGCTGCTCCTGGGCCAGGTGGGGGGTACGGCCTACCGGACAATCCGGTCGGCCCGGCTGCCACTCGGCCGCTGCCCAGGTCAAGGCCTCATCCCTGCCGGACTAGCCCTGACGTGGGCTAACGAACTGCGCGCCGGAACCGCCCCAATTTCATCTACGGCCACTTCGCTCTTCTTGTCTCTAACTCGGCATTTCAAAGGATCGCGAGGTGGTCGCCTCGCATCACGGCCACGCGAGGCTAAGGCAAGCCAGTCACATCTGAATCAACCACTACCCTCCCAGGTCAGCGGTACGCGTTCAGGAACATGAACGCCCGGGGGCCCATCCCAGGCCGGCGCCCGAGGTTAGGATCCACTCGTGAAGAGCTGGGGTCCACTCAGTCGCCATGAGACGGCTGAGGGCGGGCGGGGCCCTGCCCGCCCGGCCCGCAGGATGCCCGGACTCTCTTCCCATCGGGACGCCAGGTACACAAGGGAGTCTTCTATCGAGATTCCGCCGCAGGGCAGACCGCGCGCACAGCTAAATCGCCGGTAATGGGTAAGGACGTGCAGTATCTGATAACGACGACACCAGCAACGCGCACAGAATGGTTTAGATGACCACAGCTCTCATCATTGGTTCCGGAGCTGCTGCCGCAGGCGCAGCTCTTGCGCTGAGTCATCGAGAGAGCATTGAGATTACCGTTATCGACATTGGCCTGCAGCTTGAAAGCGATCGTGAAAAGCTGATTGAAGCTCTGGCTTCATCTTCTCCCGATAAGTGGGATGAACAGACGATTGAACTTATCTCAAAGCAGCCTGTTGCCTCACGGAATTCACGTATTCCGGAGAAGCGCGTATTCGGTTCAGATTATCCATTCCGAAACGTGGGCCAGCTCGCCGGTCTCACTATGGCTAACGGCGCGACCGCCACTTTGATTTCGTCCGCATACGGCGGCTTCAGCAACGTGTGGGGCTCCCAGATTATGCCTTTTACATCGGCCGCATTTGAAAGTTGGCCGGTGAATGCCGCTACGATGCGCCGTCACTATGAGGCGATTCTTCACCACATCCCTTTCGCTGGCGAAGAGGATGACCTGGCAGCTAGATTTCCACTGCTGCGGCCGCCGGTCCCGCTTCCTTCAATGTCACCCAGAAGTGAACATGTGATAAATGCCTATGAAAAGCACAGGTCAAGACTGAATAACCGTGGAATAACCATAGGAAAGGCACGTCTAGCGTTCGATGCTAGAAAATGCATTCGATGTGGGATGTGCATGGTCGGCTGCCCGTATGGATTGATCTATTCTACTGCTCAGACATTTGACTCACTGCGCCGCGCCGGCAGGGTGACGTTTAAAGGTGGCCTCCTGGCCCTTAAGGTCATAGAGGAGGCTAACCGGGTCAGGGTAATCACTAAGGAAATCGCCACGGGCCAGATCCGGCCATTTGAGGCGGACCGCGTATTCGTCGCCTGCGGCGCTATAGGTACTACCCGGCTCGTTTCGAACTCACTGGGGCTATTTAATGCTGACCTGCCGATGCTTGAGTCGCGGCAGTTCGTCCTGCCGCTGCTATCGCTGCACGCTACCGAAGATCCCCGGAACAAGCACGATTTCACGCTTAACCAGTTTAATATGATCGTCGCGCCAGGCGGAGGCTCCGTCGATCTGTCGACACTTCACTTCTACACGTTCAATCCCGCGTTCATCAATGGCCTTCCGCCACTACTTCGCACCCGCTCGGCAGAGTGGCTCCAGGTACAGCTGTTGCGGCGCCTGACCGTCGCATTCGGCTACCTGCCATCATGGAATTCGGCCCGGCTGCGCGTACATATTGGATCCCGGTGCGAGCAGCCGGGTCTTCCCGATTTTCATATTTCCGGCGAAGCCCCTCCCTCGGGGCAAGGTCAAATGCTACGTGCGGTCTTGCTAAGGCTTGTTCAGTCGGCTCGGATACTTGATTTGTACCCGCTGGTACCAATGCTGCAGCTGTCTCCTACCGGGAAAAGCTATCACTGGGGAGGGAGCTTTCCCCACACGACTGACCGGCCTATTATACTTAGTAGTGACAGATTGGGACGTGTCGGATCATGGGATCGGATTCATCTAGTGGACGCATCCGTATTCCCCACAGTACCGGCAATGACCTTCGGGCTGACGGTTATGGCTAACGCGCACAGGATTGCATCAGAGAGCCTGGAGCTAATCTCATGATTATGCAAAAACCGGTCGCCGCCGTAACAGGGGCTAGCGGCTATCTCGGATCACAGATCTGCGACACCCTGGAATCCACGGACTGGCAAGTGGTAAGGCTCGTCCGGTCCCCGGGAAGGAGTCATGGCCAAGTACTTCCGTATGACCTGGCTACGCCAGTCTCAGCACGGGTCCGGGAGGCCCTCGAATCAGCGAATGCCCTGATACATGCCGCATATGATTTGTCCTTGACAAGCCCGGCCGATATCTGGCGAGTAAACGTGGGAGGCACACATCGTCTGCTGGAAGCGGCGACAGAAGCTGCTGTGGGCCGGATCATCGTGTTCTCCAGCATGTCCTCTTTTGCGGGTACATCTCAGCTCTACGGCCGGGCTAAGCTCGATATCGAGGCCATGACCATTAAATGTGGCGGCTGCGCTGTCCGGCCAGGCCTGGTATACAGCGACCATGCTGGTGGTATGGCGGGGGCTATGCGAAAGCTCACCACCTTGCCGATCGTCCCCGTTATAGCGGGCGGGGCTGGCGTATACACGGTACGGGAAGAGGACCTCGTGAGGGCCATCGCGCTGCTGGCCTCAGCGACGACCCTAGAGCCCGGAACGATCTCCATTGCTCATCCAAGCCGGGTGACCCTGCGGGATCTAATGAGAGCCTTCGCAGCACAAGAAAACCGCCGGTGCCGGTTCGTCCCGGTGCCCTGGCAGCTGGTCTACTGGATGCTGAGGAGCGGTGAGTTCATGCGGCTACACCTGCCGTTCCGGGCCGACTCGCTTCTGGGCCTGATACACACGGCGCCCAGTCTCGTCGGCGGAGACCAATTGGCCCGTCTCGGTGTCACCTTGCATGCGTTCAAGCCAGCGAAGGATTCCGCAGCATTGCCCGGAGGACGCTGATGCGTATCCTGCTGCTCGCCCAGTTCTTCCCGCCGGACATCGGCGGCGAGGAGCGGCACGTTTTCAACCTCGCGAACACCCTCGCCGGGCGGGGACACGAGGTTGCGGTAGCGACGCAGCGCATGGTTGGTGTCCCGGATCTCGAGACCCTCGCATCGGGGGTCCGGGTGTACAGGTTCGCCACGGCCGCGATGCGCCTCCCCGGTGTCTATTCGACCAACCGCGCCCATCACCCGCCGCTGCCGGATCCACTGGGTGTCCGCGAGTTGTCACGCATCACCCGGCAGGAGCGGCCACATGTTGTCCACGCACACAACTGGGTTGTCAACAGCGCTGTTGCGCTGCGTCGCTCATCGCCGGGAGGATCTCGCTTCGGGCTCGTGCTGACTCTGCACGACTTCAGCCATGTCTGCGCGACGAAGAGGTTGATGCGGATGGGCTGGGCATGTGAGGGACCTGCCGTCGCGCGCTGTCTGCCTTGCGCTACCACCCACTATGGACCTGCCCTGGGACCACTGACCGCGGCCGCTACGGCGCTGATGCGCCCATGGAAGAACCGGACCATCGACCACGTGGTCTGCGTGAGTAAGGCTGTCGCCAGTGGCAACCATATCCCGCCTGGCCCAGACACCAGCGTTATACCGAATTTCGTCCTTGACGAGGCCGTCGTGGGCCGCGCAGGTGATGTGGCTGAGAGCCAGGCCGAAGACATCCCACCGGGCTTGCCGAAAGAGGAGTTCCTCCTTTTCGTTGGCGAGCTGTCTGGAGATAAGGGCCTGCCGACGCTGCTGCGGGCCTACGAGTCGCTCGGCATGAAACGTCCGCGATTGCTGCTGGTCGGTCGGCGCACGCCAGACACACCTACGCACCTACCTGAAGGTACAGAGATGTGCGCTGAGTGGCCACACGAGCACGTTATGGCGGCGTTCCGCCGTTGCCTTTTTGCTGTGCTTCCATCGATTTGCCTTGATGCGTGTCCGACGACCGTGCTGGAGGCCATGGCCAGTGGCCGTCCGGTGGTCGCTACTACAACCGGCGGAATTGTTGATATGATTGTGGATGGGGAAAACGGACTTCTTGTGCCCCCTGGCGATGAACACAAGCTCGCCGAAGCCATGGCCCGGTTGCTGAATGACGCTGACCTACGCGTCCGCCTTGCTGCTGGTGCGCGGGAACGCGTCCAGCGGTTCACAGCATCGGCGGTCGTTGAGCGCCTCGAAGCCGTTTACGCGCAGGTCGCTCCGCGAAATTCCGGGACGTCCCAAAAAACCCGCGAGGCGAGCGCCGACGGATCATGATACGTGATGTAACTTCCGGCAAAGCGTCCGGCACTCGAAAGGACCAGCCGCTGGAGCGGCCGATTCGCGTTCTCATGGTCTGTCCACGTTACCTTCCGGAATTCGGTGGGACTGAGATGCACGTCCATGAGGTTACACGGCGCCTCTCGGCGCTGGGCAGTTTCGAAATCGCCGTGCTCACAACCGACCGGTCCAGGCGACTGCCACGGGAAGAGGTCGTCGAGGACATTTCGGTCTTGCGTGTCCCCGCCTGGCCCCGCACGCGAGATTATTACCTCGCCCCCGGGATTGCGGCTGTGATCAGACAGCGCAGATGGGACCTCGTGCATTGCCAAGGCATCCACAACCTAGTGCCATTGATCGCCATGATCTCCGCACGGCAGGCCGGCATCCCTTATCTAGTCACCTTCCACACCGGCGGGCACTCGTCACGGCTCCGGAACGCCATGCGAACAACTCAGTGGCGGCTGGCAGGCCCACTGTTGCGAAACGCCGTGTCACTTATTGCGGTAAGCCGCTTTGAGGCTGCCGCCTTCACGCGACATGCCCGCCTGGGAGACCGGCGGGTCATAGTGATCCGTAACGGCGGAGCACTGCCATCGCCTCACCCCGGGACGGTCGCCGTCCCTGGGCGGATCGTTTCCAGTGGCCGGCTAGTACGGTACAAGGGACATCAGCGGGTCATTGAGGCACTGCCGTACGTCATGCGTAACATCCCCGAAGCCCACCTGCTGATCTTGGGACGCGGCCCGTATGAAAGTGATCTCCGCGAACTCGGTCGCCGCCTCGGAGTTTCCGACCGGGTGAGCATCAAGCACGTGGCGCCGGCAGATCGCCGAGGTATGGCCACCGCGTTGGCCGGGTCGAGCGTCGTTGCCGCCCTGTCGGACTATGAGGCGCACCCAGTCGCGGTGATGGAGGCCTTGTCCGCCGGGCGTCCGGTCGTAGGTTATGACATTGCCGGCATCGGCGAGCTCGTCTCAGCGGGGTGGGTCCGCGGAGTGCCGCGCGGCGCGCCTGCCGTCGCTGTCGCCCATGAGCTTGTCAAGGCGATGTCGTCCCCCTCGCTGGTGGATCATGCGCAGCTGCCAAGCTGGGACTCCTGCGCTGACCAACTTGCGCATGTCTACCTGTCATCACTGGGCATCGCGCCCGCGAGCCGGATCCCGCGAACGCGAGACGGCCAGACCGACCGCGATGGCAGGGGGGGATGAATCGGGTGGGCTATACCCCTTTGCAGACTGCCCGGGTTTCGTGGCCGGGAGATGCCTACCTGCAGCGGGCCACCGAAGCGTTTGGAATGCGTAGCAGCAGCCGACGGGCCCGCTTTCTCACCGGCGTGATCTGCGCGACCACGGGCCTGGGCCTGTGGGGTGAAGGTCTTGCCATGGCTGTCGCCCCGCGACACCCCGTGGCAGGGCAGGTGCTGTTCTTTATCGCCATTGTCGTTCCATTCGCAATTTTCCTGACAGTACTAATGGTTCCGCGACTGGGCTCTCTCAGAGAGATTACTGTCGCCATCCTTGGCCTGTATCCCGCAATTGTTAACCGCATGTCCAGCCCACTCGTGCTGGCCGGGTACGACGAGCATCAGCACGCGCAGTCGCTCCTGAATCTATTGAACGGGAGTGGCCTATTCTCACCCAATCCGACTTTGCCGGTGAGCCCATTCTATCCAGGGCTCGAGCTTTTTACCGCCGTCGCGATCCGCTTGACCGGCCTACGCGTTATCATGGTAGAGTCTCTTGTCGTCTTGCTATGCCGACTGCTCCTCGTCCTGATAATCTATCATGCCGCACTTCTTGTCAGTCCTTCACGCCGCGGCGCATCTTTGGTGGTCGCCTTTTACGCTGTCTCCTCGCACTTCTACTCGTTCGACGCCGGATTCGCCTACGAAACGCTGGCTCTGACTTTGGGCTTGGGCGGGCTCTTCCTGCTGCGTCGCGCCCAACTTGCCGACCAAGCCGCGGCCCGCCAGCTTTTCTTTATGGCGTCGCTGGTACTGATCGCCACCGTGGTCACTCACCACGCCACAAGCTGGATGGTGCTAGCGTTCCTCATTGCCTGGGCGGCGATGAGTCGGAAGGGCGAGCGCAAGCTCCTCGCTCGTGCCGCGGTAATAATGGGAGTTGCTGTTGCCATCTGGGCCGCAGTCCTCGCTTCACGCATAGTCGGGTATCTGGCGCCAATCGTTTCGACTGCCATGCAGAGTGCGCATGCTTTTCTTGCTGGAACCAGTCAGCATCACATCTTCGGCTCTAGCGCAGGAACGCCGCCGCCCCCGGACTGGGAGCGTCTGATGCTGGTCGTCTACACACTCGCTACGACCCTTGCCGCATTGGCATGCGCCTGGATCATGCTTTCGCGAGCGTTTCATAACGGGGATCGCATGCTCGGTCTCCTGGGTGCCTTGAATCTCGCCTTCCCACTCACCGCTGCGTCACATTTTGATCCGAGCGTCGGTGAGCTTGGGGCCCGGGCTGCTTCATTTCTGTTCCTCCCGCTCGCGCTGTCATGTTCCTTGATAATCCAGCGCCACCCCCGAGTCACCCGGCGCCCGGCCGGCCCGCACGATCCCTTCCGGCCTGCCAGGCTCATAGTCTTGATAGGCGGGACCACGATTGTCTATCTAGGCGGCACCTTGCTCGGGTCAAGCCCCGACTACCTTCGCCTCCCGGGCCCTTATCTCCCCTCGGCCGACGTCCGCACACAGGATCCTGAAACTCTAGCGGCGGTCGGCTGGGCTGGCAGGCATCTTCCCACGGGGGCCACAGTGGCAGCCGACCGAGTTCCCGCCGTTATCCTCGGGAGTAAGGCACTGTGGCCCATGACTAATCCCATGCAAGGCTTCGCGCCGGCGCAATTGTACTTCTCAACTGCTTGGGGACCTCAGCAGACCGCAACCGTTAAAGGCCTGCATATTGATTACGTGTACGTCGACACGCGCCTAGCTGATTCACTCCCATACGTTGGGTACTACTTCTCTCAAGGAGAAACGACTAAACCGACGCGCATCACCGCGGCAGATGTTGGCAAGTTCGCGCATGTCCCAGGCCTGAAGGCCGTTTACCATCATGGCCCCGTGACCATCTACGATACCTCCGGTCTCGGGGTCGTGCCTAAACAGGCAGGATTCACGGGTGATCGTAAGATGGGCCTAGGGCGGCCCTTGGACGCAATTCTGGGCGCAGCCGTCGTCCTTCTCATCCTGCTCATCAGAAGGCGCTTGGCGTGGGTGAAATCGACCGTCCGGGACATCGGTGTTCTCGGGACCACGTTGGCTGTCATAGCTATCACCATTTTCGTGGGTGGTGCACTCCTCGAGTTTCGCCTGATGCCAGGCCCCGCTTTCACCTTGGGGGCCGTTGTGACATCAGTCGTGATCCTTGCAGTTCGGCGCCGAATGGACGGCCTGCGGCTTGTCCCCCTCCTGGCCTTCCGGCCCAGACTGGATCCGCTTGTCCTTCTTGGCGTCGTTACCGGCGCGGCCGGGCTGGCAATTGCGATCCAGGCCGCGTGGATCACCGATGTTTCCGACGTCAATGCGATCCTCCGGACTCTCAGCTAACAGGGAGCGTGAAATGTCTCAGCCAGTCGGGATCCGCTAGTGGCTACGCCCAGCTTGCTCGACGTCCCCTACCTCAACGGGTGGGCTGCGCAGTGGGATCAACTGGTGGATTCTTCCCCACTTCCGTCGCCCTTCCTGCGATCGTGGTGGTTGACCGGGACCGGTGGACCTGGCCGCCACTTCCTTCTGGTCGTCGACGGGGCGCACCTCCTCGGTGGTCTCGCCTTGGAGCGACGCCACCCGATGCTTAGCGTCCGGATGATGGGAGACGGCCCGCTCTGCCCGGATCATCTCGACCTGCTTGCCGCCCCCAGCCACGAAGCGGCGGTGGTCAGCCTCCTCCGGGACTGGCTCTGTCGTCCGGGTGAGCGCCTCTTGGACCTCAAAGGCATCCGGGCCGGGTCGCGGTTGATCGAAGCCCTGCCTGGCCACATTCGCCGCGAGTCCATGGTTGTGGCTCCCTTCGCGTCCTTGCCCGACAGCCCACAGGCGTACCGGGCCGCCCTGCCCTCGCAATTCCGCAAGAACCTCCGTATCGGCGCCAAGCGCCTCGCGGCCGAAGGCGTGACGCATCAGACGATCCGAGGCCGGGCCGTCCTCCAACGTCTCGACATCCTGCGCGAGCTCCACCAGTCCCAGTGGGGAAGTCGCTCCGGCTTCCTTCCCGTCTTCGATCGCTTCGCGGCCGGATTCGCTGGGGGCTGCGCGGCCGATGAGGCGGTCGTCCACGAACTCGGGAACGACGACCTGGTGGTCGCGACCGTGACGGCGTTCGAGGTGGCGGGCCGGGTGAGCCTGTATCAGAGCGCCCGGCTCACCGATCGCCGCTGGCGGGATGCCACGACCGTCCTGCTCGCCGCCATTATCGACGATGCATGTGCTCGAGGCTTCAACGAAGTGGACTTCCTCCGAGGCGACGAGCCCTATAAGGGACGGTTCACGCCGAACCATCGAGAGATGTCAAGGCTAGTAGCGGGCAAGGGGGTTGCGGGCCGGCTGGGAGGCGCCACGAAGGCGGCGGCGTTCCAGGGCACGCGGACAGCGGTCCGGTGCGTTCGCTTCGGGAGATCCACCGTCGCCCGGTGGAAGGCCTGACTGTCTAACCCCTCTACCCGGTGACCCGCTGCATTATTAGATCAGCCTCAATTGTTTCATCGAGTCGCTACGACATTAAGACCGAATATAATGAAAAGGGCAAGTCGCGGCACTTTATCGCGAATCAGCTTCGGGAGGCGTTCAAACGTGGTTTCAGCTGCCAGTGCCGCCGGCGTCGGCAGCCGAACATAGCGACCACGGCCGCCTGCATAAAAATCGACCTTCTTAAAACCGGCAGCGAGGAACATCTCCCGTATCTCGTGGGCGCTATATTCGCGCAGATGGAGGCCTGTAGCTACCTTATCAAATCCTCGAGACACGTCGTGTGGTCCGTATATCCGGTTCGGCGTAATACATACGTATACTCCACCGGGCCGGAGAGCTCGAACTACATTTGCCAGCTGTGCTTTTGCGTCATCAGGGTGCAGATGCTCCATCAACTGATCTGAGTAAGCAACGTCGACAGAGCCGCACTCTACAGGCAAGCTAACCCCGTCAGTGATTACAATTTCAAGGTTTTCCAGCCCAGCTGCCGCCGAAACTATTACCTCGGAAACATCTACTACGATACCCAGCCGGATAAAACGTGCGGCATTTATCGAGAAGGCGCAGTCGCCCGCGCCTATCTCCATGAGGCAAGAGTCTTTATTTAGGAAGCGGGATACGAATCTCAGCCTGGCTAGAACCTGCTGGGTTCGCTGGGCAGGGTCAATAGAAAGCTGCGGATGATCGGGGATACATCTAAATAGTTCATCATAAACTTCGCCGTACACCCTAGAACGCTGGGCGGGAGGTGCTGCCCGAAGCTGATCCGCAAGCCTACGCTCGATCGTATAGTGCTCGAATAGACGATCCACTGATTGATCTGGCACGGTATACCTTCGGTTATTCTAGGTCACGCTGCGGCGTTCCGGGCCACGCGGACAGCGGACCGGTGCGTTCGCTTCGGGAGACCCATCGTCGCCTGGTGGAAGGCGTGACTGTCTAACTCCCGTCCACCCGGTGGCCCGCTCCATCAGCAGATGCGTGGCCGTCCCGCTGCTTCGGACCGGCCGAGAAGGACCGAAAACGTTGACCGATGGTCCACATTCCCATGGCGCAGACCTTGGCTGTGTCAACCGTGGCGGAACGTCCCGGCTCCCGCGGGTTCATGTGCCGCCGTCGAAGGTGCGCGTTGAAGTTCTCAACGCGGTTCTCGCGAACGGTGGCAGCGGTGAAGTAGGTGAGGGTCACGGACAACGAAATCTCGGGACCGTTATGCACCCAGTGCGGCGTGTTGGGAGGTATATACACCGCCCGCCCTGGCGTCATGGGGTATGTGGCGACCTCCGGAGGCAGATCCTCGATCCGCCCGTGGGAGCCGTTCCAGTATCTGTTGAGCTCGCGCCGTCGAGCTACATCGTTTCCCCAGCGCCCGATACTGACGGTCTTGCTCCCACTGACCTGCATCAACAGGCTGTGCTCGATGTCGAAGTGGACCGGCGTGACCGAATTCGGGGAGGAAACGAAGACGAATGCCACCCGTTTGCGCAGCTTGGCCCTTTTGCCCTGCTTGGCGGTCATCCCCGCCTCGAGCTGGTCGAGATGGTTGTTCATGATTTCCGCCATGCCGGGATCGTCTTCCACCATGAGCAGGGTGAGCCAGGCGTTTGCGTCGTGCAAATCGCGTATGACGTCGCCCGGTCGTTCCAGGGCACCCCGAGGCGGACCGCCTTGAGGAACGAGCAGGGGCTGCGCCGCCGTGTCGGCGATCACTGATCGACGCGGCAGCCGGTCGGCGAGATCTGCGACCGCTGCAAGGGTCAGGCGGGCATCGAGGTAGAGATCATGGACGAATCCCACGGATCGCGCGGGGAACGCATCGTCGAATGGGATCTGTCCAATGGTCTTGGGGACCTGCTCGAGCGGGTGTGCGCCCATTACTCACCTCTCAGCAACTGGGTACCGATACTGTGCTCGTCCGAGGGGGCACCGAGTCGACAGTCCCTCGAAGACCAGCCTATTTGCGTCTCTGCGGACCGTACGATGGCTCGGCGTTCAGTTATCTGAACGCCCCGCGCCGACTTGCCCGGCCACCCTCGGCACCCCGCGCACGAGCCGCCCGGGCAGGCCGCCTGGCTGTCGGCGACCGCCTTGACATCTGCGGCCGCTCGTGGATGGGCCCCGGGCAGTCCCCGGCGGCCGGGAATGGCGGACCAGGGCACAGCTAGAGGTCCGGGCGACCGCTGGCAGCGGCAGCGCACGAGGGCGGCACGGGCGGCGGCAGGTCCACGCTGGCCGCCCGCGATGGACATTATCGCCGCGAGATGATGTTCCCCATGAAGCTTCCTCACGGCCGACGGGCACATGAGGGTGCCAGGCCAGCGTGGCGGCCGAGGTCGGACTGGCTGTGGATGCTCGCCTTCCGCCGACACCACGAGGAGATCGCGGTAGTTCTGAGCGACTTTGACACGACCGAGCGGCGCATCGCCGAGCTCTACGCCAAGGCGGTTGAGCAGCTCGGCAGCGACCAGGCCTTGGTCCGGTCCGGCGGCTTGTACGCACTCGAACGGCTCGCTCAGGACAACCCTGCACACCGCCAGGCCATCGTCAACGTCATCTGCGCCTACCTGCGCATGCCGTTCTCCCCCACGGCGCCAGCCGGCAACCCGGAGCCCGAGGCCGCCGAAGGCCGGAAAGAGCCTGGGATTGACAGTGAAACAGAGACTGGGATTGGCGGCACATGGCAACAAGAAAGGCAGGTGCGTCTTACCGCGCAGCGTATCCTTTCCGAGCATCTGCGTGATGACAGGGCCAAAGATCATCAGTCCAGCTATCCTCCGAGCTCGCGTTTCTGGGATACCATTCGTCTCGATCTCAGCGGCGCCACCCTCATCGATTTCAGCCTCGTAGACGGCGTGATGGCCGCCGCCAACTTCCACCGGGCGGCCTTCACCGGCGGCGTCGACTTCCACCGGGCGGCCTTCGGCGGCGACGCCCGGTTCGGCGGAGCGACCTTTAGCGGCGACACTTCGTTCAGCGGGGCAACCTTCACCGGCGACGCCCGATTCGGCGGAGCGACCTTCAGCGGTGACGCCCTGTTCGGCGGGGCGGCGTTCAGCGGCGACGCAAATTTCGGCGGGGCCGCCTTCAGGGGCGACGCCCTGTTCGGCGAGGCGGCCTTCAGCCGCAGTGCCGGCTTCCGCAGGGCGGCGTTCGACGGCGACGCCGAGTTCCGCAAGGTGGCCTTCATTGGCGACGCCCGGTTCGACAAAGCCACCTTCATGGGCGTCACCTCGTTCAGCGAGGCGACCTTCACCGGCGACGCCGGATTCCGCAAGGCGGCCTTCGCCGGCGACGCCTCGTTCGACAAGGCGGCCTTCGCCGGCGACGCCTCGTTCGACAAGGCGGCCTTCGCCGGCGACGCCTGGTTGGACAGGGCGGCCTTCGCCGGCGACGCCTCGTTCGACAGGGCGGCCTTCGCCGGCGACGCGTGGTTCGGCGAGGCGACCTTCACTAGCGACGCCGGGTTCGGCGAGGCGGCCTTCGGCGGCGAGGCGTGGTTCGACAAGGTGACTTTCGGCCGCGGCGCTTCGTTCGGCGAGGCGGTCTTCACCGGTGAAGCCGGGTTCGGCAAGGCGGCCTTCGGCGGCGGCGCCTGGTTCGGCGAGGCGGCCTTCAGCGACGGCGCTGATGCCCTGCATTTCGATCAAGCGCGAATCCTTTCACCCGGCGCTTCACATGTGTGGCCAGCGGGATGGCGGCTCGCTGACGCCGACGGCGGTGGATACACGGTTGTCCGCGCGGACGACGACGGCGGTTCGTTAGCTGCCGTGCAGGTCCTAATACTCATACGTGTTGATCTTGCCCGGTGTATGTGCAGGGGCAGCCGTGCTCGATGGAGTGCAGGACGAAGAGCATACGCACGAAGCCCGTCTCCATACGGATTAGGCTGTGGACCGGTGCCACCACGTTTCGTACGCTGGGCACACGACGGGAACGGTGACGGTGGCGGGCGCGGCGGCGTTCGGTCAGGATGGTCGTCAGCACCCGAAGGCCATCGCTGAAGGCGTCCAGGTTGCTCACCCCGTGGATCCTGCGATGCTCGAAACTTGGAACTTCAGCGACACGGAGCCCTTCCTCCGCTATCCGCATATGGATCAGTGTCTCGATTTCGAAGCCGTCACCCCACAACAGCCCGTCGCCCTTGCGTGAAGGAGGAGAGGTGATGTCGAGGCCCAGTGCCGGAACGTACTTCTGCCAGAACACGTTGAATCCGTAGCAGAGATCTGAGTAGTGCGTTCCGTGACAGAGATTGACCGCCGTACCAAGCATGCGGTTACCAAGCCTGCGCAGCCGCGTGATGTCAGCGCTGCCGCCGCCCGCGGCGAACCTTGTTCCCTTCGCGAAGTCCGCGCCGCTCAGAAGCGCATTCACGAACTTCGGGATCTCGCCGGGATCCGCCGAGCCGTCCGCGTCGACCATGGCTATGACGTCACCGGTAGCAGCTTCGAACCCGCAGGCAAGCGCGTTCCCCTTTCCTCGGCGAGTCTGCTGCACGACCCTGACGTCGGGCCGCAGCTGGCGGGCAACCGCTATCGTGTCATCCACCGAGTGCCCGTCCACCACGATCACCTCGTAGATGTCCGCGGGCAGCCGTGAGAAAACGTACGGCAGGTTTTTTGCTTCATTCAATGTCGGAACGACCACGGATACGCGTGGCCAAGATATATTCGAGCTGGCCTGAGACACCATGTCTCCCTCATGATTCCAGGCGAAGTAAGCTCGACGCTCTCCGCCAGCTATTCACCACTGGC
>Ga0207664_10001522_pt1 | contig 15212 bp, 48 predicted proteins | sample LARL83metaG_FD_184349 | JGI IMG/M metagenome (GOLD analysis project Ga0207664, IMG submission 184349) | Corn, switchgrass and miscanthus rhizosphere microbial communities from Kellogg Biological Station, Michigan, USA - LAR L8-3 metaG... | ecosystem: Host-associated > Plants > Roots >... | reverse complement strand
TTCACTGTTTCACCCCCCTAAAGGGGAGGGGGGGTTGAATCAACTTTGTGCTGTACTGGAATCACCTATGAATCAACTTGAATCAACTTCTAAACCCGCAGGTAGATGGCCTAGAGTTGATTCACGACTGATTCAAACCAGGTGAATCAACTCTAGGATCTGAATCAGACTGATTCACAGCACTTTTGAATCAACTATCAGACCATCTCCCCGTTATTGGCGGGGTACTACGGGCAATCGGTTTGTTATTCCTGATCACCTTCTGGCGCAACCCAATCGGGGTTGACCACGTACCGCGATATCTTCCCGGTCGACACGTTCTTCCACATACCCAGTTCCAGCGCACTTTTACGTAGGCGCATGACCGCAGTCTTGTTCAGCCCCGACGCGTTCACAATCGCGCTTTCCAACATGCCCTCGGTCGGCGCGAGTGCGACTATGCCGCTGGTGATTTCAATCAGCTCAGCCATGTTCACGCTGCGCTTCTCGAGAACGAATTCACCTGGCTTGCCGACCACGAGTGTCGTGCCCCGATGAGGAACGACGACCGGCAGTAGTGAAAACTCGTGCGTGCAACCAGATTCCACGTCCTTGTGTTTGGCGCATGTGATCACAAGGTTCATACCCTTTCGCTTCGAGCGTAGGTCGGTCCATACCGCGCCGTCCCACGCATTCGATCCGCGCCCCGCAGCAGTAGCCGACGCACCCGCACGCGCACTGTGGTGAATAACCAGTGCAGTGCAACCAGTTTCGTATCTCAGTTTCTCCACGGCCTGAATGGCCTTGCCCTGCTCGGTTGCGCTGTTCTCTTCCATGCCTACGGTGCATCGTGCTCGGGTATCGAAAACGATTACCTCGTAACCACGTTCGTCGATGACCGCCTGCAATTCCTGCATCTGCGTCCAGTCGTCGACTTGCACAGCCTCGGGGTAGAAATCGAGCGACAAGTCATCCGCGCTCACGTTCTCCGATTGGCACCATGCCAGCACTCGAGTGTGCATACCGTTCGCGCCCTCTGCCGCGATGTAGAGCACACGCCGCTGCCGATTCACCTTGTAGCCCAACCACTCCGACTTCTCGGACGCGATCGCACACATCATCGCCAACACGAAAAAGGTTTTGAACGAACCAGGTTCGGCCGACAGTTGCGCGAGTGTGTTCTCGTACAACAGTTTGTCGATGACCGGTTCGGCCGGTTTCATGTTGCCGATTTCCGCGATCGACAGAATGCGTTGCGCGAACGACTTGGGTTCCTCGGGTACGTACTCTCTGGGTTGCTCGGGCGGTGGTGGTGTGGTGGTGACTCCCACGCCCATCAGCAGAGCGTCGGCGTCCTCGTCGGTCATCTCCTCTGCCCCGAGTTCGTCCCGTAGTAACGCCGCAACGTCCGCCTCGTCGGGAGCCTGCTCTACGGCCGCTGAGTGCGCCGCTGCCGGACCGGGGGGTGGTGCCGCTTGTGGTTGTATGCCTAACGTCCTGTCGACGTTCTCACGCGATGGTGTGGACGCAATCAGGTCGTGTCCACGCTGGCCGAACACCATCCGCGAATACTCTTCGGCCGCTTCCCGTTCGGTGTTCCTGTCGACGGTCGCCGCAGCGAAAGCCTGCCCCAGTGCTCGTAGTGCCGCAGCTACACCCGGTTCCCCTTGCTCACCCAAACGCCAGAGCAACAACACATCTTTCATGCAGTTGTCGTGGCGACTACCGGGGTCACTGTTCAGATGCCGAAACGCTGCCAGCAGTGCATCTTTCACGGCCTTCGACATTGGCCCCGGCTGTAATCCTTTGAGAACGCTGAAAGGATCTGCGTGCGTAGTGATATCAGTCTGCGAGCTTTTGCGTAGCCCGTCGATCCACCCTTGCGGCAAGTCTGGCAGGTCTTCGATGTTCGGGATACCGGATCGTGTCGGGTCGCTGCCTGGCATCCGGTTGCCGTCGTCGTCGAGCCACTGGTATACCCGGCCCGCATTGGGATGGGTGGACGGATACGACACGACATATCGGTGGAAGAACTGGCAGATTTCGATGTGCCCAATGTTCATCTCGGGGAACGTGATCTGTGCTTCGAGTTCTGTTCCGGCCGGTACCCGATACAACCTGATGCCCGAGATACCGTCTTCACGTGAAGTCGAGCGGACCGTGGGAGGTAGTGGCCCCCAACGTCTGATCGCTTCGGTGAATGTTGCTGCGCCGGTACGTGCGTCGTAAGCATCGACGTCGATACCGACCACGGTCTCGGGCATACGGAGTGCGAGGTTCCCCTCGGGATAGTCTTCCGTCCACGCCATGATGTCAGGGAACGACGGGATCAGCGCACCGTAGCCCGTATACCCTTTGGGCGGTGGAACTTTCGAGCCGGGAGGTAGCGGCAAAACACTCTTCCACCCGTTAGCCCAGTAGTCCTGTGCCATTGCCGCATACCTGTCGACCATCTAGTCCTCCGTCGTATCTACCATCGAAACTTGATGGGTTTTGTGAGATTCCTTGTGCGAGCACAGAATCGGTTCGCCTCTGCCTCCGACATGAACGAGTATGTCTCGCCCTCGAATTCGACGTACCAGGCGCGACCTCGTGGGTACACCTTGAACGTCTTGTCCTTGTTGGGCGGAAACAGATCATCCTTCATTGCCGCGCAACTTCCGCCGACATACAACACAATCCTTGAGATTCGGTACGTCCGTGTCGGGAGTCAACTCACCAGCGAGTGATCCGAGTATCGCCCAGTTTCCGCACAGGGCGCGACCCTCACGGTAGTAGTGAAACCTCTTCTGGTTCAGGGTCATCGGACCCCACCCCTCACTCACTACCGGAACCCTTGAGCTTACGCCGAAGGTTCTTGTTGCGCCCCTTGAGCTTTCGGACCTTGGTCTCGAGGCACACGATGATGCTGTCGCGGATTGCGCAGTCGTCCTCGTAATCCCGCCTGTCCGTTGCCCTCCCCGTCGCGGTGGTGTCGACTGTGCGATTGAGCCGCTCGATGGTCCGGTCCTGCCGGTCGATGGTGGTCTGTAGTTCCTTCACCTGTCGGGCGTGCAGCTCGGCGTCGAGTGCGATCCTGGCGTCGAGGGTTTCGACCTGGCCCCGCAGAATAGCCTTGTCGAGCCTGAGCAACTGGTTGACATAGCTCTTGTCGATGATGGATTTGTTGAGCTGCCGTAACGCCTTGCGTTGGTTCTGATTCCGCTTGTTCACGTCTGCGATTTGCCGCTGTTCGGGCGATGCCATCGTGGTTGTCACAGGTTCCCCTATCAGTAGTTTGTCGAGCTTGCCGAATGTGCCTGGCTGGAACTGGAATAGCCCGCGTGCCCCGCTGTCGTGATGCACGTCGTCGTATCCGGGCCACACGTACGGCTGCCCCTGTCCGGCCTTGATGTAGTCGAGTGCCCGCTGTGTCGTGGCCTCGTCGACAGTCGGTGCGAGGAACGGACTTTCACGCGGCACGAATTCGGGCGGCAGCTCCAACGGATACGTCAAAGCCTTTGGACTCTGTTGTGCCGGTTCACCTTTGAGTGCCGCGTCCCACACCTCTTGCGGGATCACTGGCGGGTGCTGCCGGTACGGATCGTTCTCGCTGCCGTCGAAGACGAGTTTCGAGGTATTGATTTTGGTACGGTCGTCCACGTTTTCGCCGGCCGATTTGCCACCTGGCAGTAGCCCCCACTGCTGTAGGAATGCCACCTGCCACGGAAGTATCTCTATCCCAAACAGTTTCATTCGTAGATCCTCATAAGTTCTTCCATCTCGTTGTCGGCAACACCGAGTGCCCGCAGTATCTCGACGCTCTCTTTGCCACACGTGCAGAATTCGCCGCCGCCGCCACACCACTCACTGCATATCTGGCTGCCGTTGCTGAACACGTTCGCGATCGCCTCCTGCCGGTTCATGCGTCATCCTGTCTATGCCAAGGCTTTTCGGCCAGTACCTGTTCGATGTGCTGAATGCTTACCGGGGTCGCGACTATGAATTCGATATCGACGTGATCGCCCCGGTCTATTCCGTGAGAGAACTTCCAGCCCTTGGGCATTGAGTCGTCGATCATTCGTCCTCTTCCCATAGCGCGCCGCATTCACAGCCCACGTATTCCTCGAGAGAGCCGCACGCTTCACAGCCCCCGCAATAGCCTTGGTTGTATATCTGCCAATCGTGTTCGTGCACAACGAGATGCTCGGTCACTTGCTACACCTTTCACATGCCGCTTCACGATCGAGCCAGACCACGTGGTGTCCGTTGAGGATTCGCTTACCGCATCGGGTACACCACAGCCCGAACCGCCACTGTGATTTAGTCACAACCTCTTTGGCGGTCACAGTGTGGATACCCAGTATGCGAGTACCCGGTCGGCCATGCGTAGCCACTGTTCTTTGTGGCCGGAAGTCTCGAACGTCTTTGTCTTGTCCTGGTAGTAGCTCTGCCGCAACAGGTCTGCGACGTACTCACGTTCTTCGATCACAAGCCTGCCCTTCGCCGCTGTTCCTCTTTCAGTGCGGCGATCCAGATTTCGGTATAGCCCTCGTAGTCGTTACCGAGCTGGCGTTCATGCGCCGTCATTGGATGGTCGTACCGATCGGCCCCGGACGAATACAGGCGGAACAACATGCCCTCAATTCGACTGTCCGGGAACACCTCTGGATTGCACAGAGCGTCGATACTCTGTTGGTTCATCTGGTACATGATTTACTTCTTCTTGCCCACGCCAGCGATCAACCCGTACGCCATCGTGATCGGCCACAGGATCGAGGCGAATCCCACGCACACAAAGACGACGACATAGATGGTGGTCTTGCTCCACCCGAGTTCACGCATCCCGTCCATTGCCGACTTCCATTCCGGTGCACCCGATTTCATGTCGTCGAGGCAGTGCACGAAGATCAGCAGTGCGGGCACCAGCCAGAGCGCCCAGAGCAAGTAGTGAATTGCAGTAGTAGACATGTGATTTCCTATCGGTCGTAAGGTCGGATGGTGATATCGTGCACAACTCCGCGCGCTGCCTGCATGACGTAGATGGTCACGGTGCCACCGCCCCACATGGTGATCAGCTTCGCGCCGCCGACCTGACCACAGGTGTCGATATCATGCTCGCTTTGCTCGACTGCATCTTTGTAGAACGAGTCTTGTTGCCGCAGACTGGTTGCCAGCACCGCGACCGAATGCCCATGTTTCGCACTCCACATCGCCCAGCCCATGACCTCGAGTGTCGGTGCCGGATAGGGGATCTGGCTAGGCATAGTGGACGTACTCTCGATAGATGGCATCGAACAAATCCCTTCGGTGTTGGGTCATCTGAATGCTGTTGTTGTCCAATCCATCCAGGATCAGGTTCATCAGCTCGTCGTACTTCGTGCCGGTGTCGGCAACGGTTCCGAATCCATCCATCACAGCTCCACGATCAGGTAACCGGCTTTGATCAACTCATGCTGGAAGTGCAGAGAATCCTCTTCGGTGAAATCGTCGATCAGGGTACAGAGAATGTCCTGCACCACACCGGTTTTGGCTGCGATCTTTTCATTGCGTGTTTGCATATGCTTTCCATTCTGTAAGTTCTACCGCGACTGCATGTCTCGCGAGTTCAAAGGTTGGATAGGTGAGTCGACGCCACACTGCCCCGTGCTCGTACTGGTGGTCGACAACCCAGTACCCATGCCGCTTGTATAGGTGGATCTTCATTCCGTTTACCTCATGGATGGATGCTTGGGATATGGTGCCCCGCAGTAGATTCCGTGCCGGGTATAGACGGGCAGGTTGTGTTTGCGCACAGCCGCGTAGTCACTCGGACCATCGAGATACCGCGCGACGTTACCCATCATTATCACGGTGCCCTTAGCCGGATTGGGCGTGGCGTCGAGAACGAGTTTCGTCTCACTGTCCATCAGGCTCACGATCAACACTTCGGCATTGCACTTCGGACACTGAGCCATCTCGATTCCATTCCTCCGTTCGATCCGATGACGCCCCGGCACAAGCCTTTCCGGCCGGTGTGCGCCTGTTGCTACGTGCACGCCTGCCCACTGTTGGGCACCTAGCCGCGCGATTACTTCGGTGGCCGGTTCCCAATTTCCGCCAGGTTCGTACATGTATGCGTCCTCGTCGTACTCAATTGTGTTGCGGTGCAGTAGGAACCACCCGAGCCAGAGCAACCCGAGTAGTCCTAGTGCCAGTGCGCCGACCATCACTTGCGCCGTTCGCTTTTTACGCGCCACCGAACAACGCCACCTGGTATCACTGCCTTGTGTTCGATGCTCTCGCTCTGGTGACCGTCGGCCTTGATGCACTGGTGCGGCACCGGAACCGGTATGCCCCGAGCCGTCTTCAACTGCGCGATGAATACCTCTGTGCATCTGACGAATTCGTCGGCCGTCGTGGTGAGTGGACGAATGTCGTGCCGTCGCTTCACTTCGCCGCCTTGTGCTTACGAATATGTTTGAACAGTTTCTTTGCGTCCCTCGGAAACCTCTTACCGCAACTGCATTCAAACATTCCGAAAATCGGTGCGTATGTATACACGTCGTGGTTCTTCACTTGGTTTCCCTTTTCTTCGCGGCCTCGGATACCCGGATCGCATATTTCAGCGCGCGGTGGAAGTCGTAGAAACCGTGTGCCATCCCGTCAACCGGGCTGTAGACCTGCCACGTGATGGTGCCCCGCAAGCTGAAACCTAGTGTGCGCTGGCGGATTACCCATCGGCCGGACTGCATTGCGAGCTGGCGGTTTCGATTGTTCACAGTGCGCCCTCGTATCCGTCCAGGCAATCCGAACACACCACCCCGTCGATGCCGTAGGTGTATCCGATTTCGTCACCCTCGTAGAAATCTTCATGACACGCGTTGCACTTGCCGTCGTAACGGGCATCGAATCTTTTGGCTGCCATCGTCATTCCACCCTGGTCAGTAGTTTCTTCGGCACGTTGTGGCATCCGCGCTTGGTCATCCATACGGTGGCGTGCGTGCTCTCGGGTACCGAACTGATCACGTCCCAAACGCCGTGCCACGCGCCAGCTTTGGCGAACGACGGATCAACGGTTACCTTGTCACCTGTCTTGACCGGCATCAGATCACCACGCCACAACTGTAAGATCACCTGTGCGCTTGGCTTGGACAACACCAGCTTGTGCAATTCGTGCGAAGCGTTGGTCCTCTGTCTCGGCGTCTTTCTCGAGCGCCTCTGCATTCATAATCCCCTCGGTCTTGAGCTGTGCAATGTCACCGAACATTTTGGTGACGAACCAGTCGCCGTTGCTGCCGTCGAACTGAACCCAACAACCGACCCGCACTTCGGGATTGGGCGGTACCTCTGGGTACACATCGGTGAACTTTTGTACGTGGCCTGGCATTCTCATCACTCCGATATCGTCGCTGTATTGTGCTGTCATTTGCGGTGATCCACCTTGTGCCTGGTGTAGCAGATGTGCGAGCAGAACCGAGTCACCTGGTTTGGCCTGCGCGCCTTGTACTTTCGCCCGCACTGTTCACATGCCCGCGATCGCATCATGTCCCGATAGTCCTCGTCGGTGCGCCGTACGATCGTGAGTACGAATCCTTTGCGCCACATGTAATCCCGCAGAGACTCGAGTGTCATGCCCCACGAGACGAGTATGTTGTCGACGTGATCAGTCAGGTACGGGTCGTTCATGTCGTTGTGCTCCTAGTTCTTCGCCCCACACAGTGACCAGGTGATAGCAGTCTGGTCGGCCTGCCTCGTTCGGGTGGCACAGATCGTACGTAGTCCACTGTCCGTCAACAATTTTCGATATGGTGCTGTGGCCCCCGGCGAAGTCCCCACAGGTCCGGCCGCAGTGATCACAAATCTTCACGCGGTATCTCCGTAATCTCTGGGTCAATCCCGAACTGTTTCTTGATGCTCTTTGCCCACTTGGTGACGGTTGCATGGTCGGCGTTCCGTATCCACCCGAACGAATAGTTGCCGTCGAACCGGCGTGGATCTTTGGCTACCCGTTCCGGCCCCGTCTCGTCGACATTGGGTGATTCATAGTCAGGCATTGGGTAACTCGCTGCGGATGATCGCCACCAGCTCTTGCGCGCACTTCCGCTTGGTTCCGTTGCGCGACTTCGACCACATGTAGATCAGCGTTGCGATCGCATCGTTCTTGGTCACACGAATCTCGTTGTCCTGCATCACATGTACCTCAGTAGATCCCGTGAGAAGTCCACCAAATCTTGCTCGAACTTCACGGTGCTGTTGATTTCCTGCAAGACTCGTCGCAGCTTTCGTGTCTCGTCCTGGTCTAGATTGATCTGCGCGCAAACCTGTTTGACGACGATCACAGTGCCTCCGAAATTCTGTCGAAGATAACTTTGGAGTCGTTGCCCCAGTTGCCGTTACCGTCGGCTAACCATTTCAAACCACGCCGTACCGCTTCGACCTCGGTACTGGTCTCGAGCACCACGAACGCCTGCACTTGCTGCCCGTGAGTTTCCTTGGTGATCTTCACGTTTCGTCCTTCCATTCGAGCTTGAGGTAATCCTCGTAGCAGATGTAGATCACGTTGCCGTGTTCGTCTTCGGCCGGTACCGCATCGTCGAACCGTTCCGCGCACACCGAGCACTCGTAGGTGACCGGCAGGAATTCGCACTCGACGCGGCCGGTAGCATGATGCAACAACAACGGCTCGTCGTTGAATGTCTTGCGCGGCCGGTTGATTACCGGAAGATGGCACCGCTCACAATGTCTCATGTCATCGCCTCTGACTGGTGTAGCAATGGGAGTATTTGCCCTGCATCTCACCCTCGTACTTGCGTACAGGATGGAAGTGCACCGCGTGGTTCACCTTGCTACGGTCCGGGAAAAACCTTCCGCAGTAACCACATTCGAGACTGACTACCTTGCGCACCTTGTCGCCGGTCGCCGGAATCGCGGGTGTCCGGTACGCTTCGTCGTCACTCATGGCCCTTGCCTCGTTTCGTCACGTGATGAATGTGCGTGAGATGCAACAACCATCGGACGCTCTTCACTGCCCGCTCGAAACTGTGGTGCGGGATCGGCGGATTGTCTTTGTACTGCACCAACCACGATCCGGTATCGGGGTCTTTGCGAATCTTGTAGTTGCCCATAGGTTTTCCTTTACGTGGTTTGGATATGGGTATACAGCGGAACAAAGATCGAAACCCCTGTCCCGCTGTACGTTTGACGGACTAGACGGACTCGAGAATCCGGTCGTCGAACACGATGGACGATTCCTCGACGACGACCCGCTGAGTGATCCGCGAAACGATTGTTCGCAGTTCCTCTTTGGTGTTGGTGCCGTCGAACAGTTCGTACCGCTCGTCACGAGTGAGACCCAGTGAATCCCAGGCGATTCCGACTACGGACCGAACTTCACCGCCCTTGATTCCGATGGCCTCGATGTGCCCGAGTTCGTCGTAACGCCATTCGGTGGTGTACCCGAGTTCCTGTGCGGTCTGTCCGGCGAAGCACTTGCACCAGCTCGACTGGTCCCATTCCCCAGGTGCTGCGCCTTCGATGCGGTCCATGACGCGGTTCAAAAGTTCTACGTTTGCGGTCATTGTGTCTATCTCCAATGTTGATGTAAGTGCGCGTGATTCGGTGGATTAGTCCGGGAATGCGCCGCCCCTCCCGCTTGCTCGTTACTGCGAGAGCAGTGCGTACACGTGCGCCCGAGCTATTGCCAGAACGGCGTCCTCGTCCGAGCACCTTTCCGACCAGTCGAGTAGACCCAAAGCCCTCTCGGCCATGTCCTTTCGACGCTCAGACGAAAGCGGTGTACCCACTTGCTCACAGCTCCGTGTCGACGGCTGTCTCAACCGGCTTCGGGGTGACGTGGCGCTCACGCAACGGGCGAACGCGGAAGGCGAGTCCGTTCGTCGTCGACTTGCTGTCCAGCCCGAGTCCGTGTGTCTTGGCGAGCTTGCGTAGCAACGCCTTTGCGACGATCGGAGTCTTGGTGACGATGTGCACCGGCCCGTCCTCTTCGACGCTCTTGTTGAACGCCAGGTGCAGCGGATGGTCGGCGGACAACCCACTCGTGAAAGCCGTTGGTGCGCTGGTTACTTCGCCTACGTCGAGACTAGCTACGTCGATCGGCGTCTTCTTCGCTGCTGTTTTCTTCGTTGCTGTCGTCATGTTCGTTTCCTCCTGATTGGTGAATATCCATGTAGTACTTGGCATCTGCGGTCTGCGGAAACCAGTCGGGTGATTCGTATCCGCAGTTGCAACGGAACGAATACCCCTGCACCCCCTCGTCGTCTTCCAGGGGGTACAGGAAATATCCGTCGCTACCGCAGCTTGTTACCACGATGACCGAGCGGCCGTCGCAGTTCTGCCCGAATGTCCTTGCGCTCTTGCGAAACCATCACACCGAGTGCGAGAACAATTACCACGAACCAGAACAAGTAGATCGCGACGATGGCCCCGAGCACACCAAGCGCGATTTCAAGCCACAGTGGCATGGTTTACTTCTTCGCCGCGAGCAAGGCTTGCAGTGCCGCAAAGGCTTCCGGGGGAAGGTCTTCCGGTCCGGCCGCAGTTGCCGCAGTTGCGTTCTGGCTCACCGTTGCCGCGCCGGTATCCTCGTCAGGCTCGAGCAATGCCTTGGATGCCGGATCGGGTGCGGTGTAGACCGCCTTGTATTCCTTCGGCGCACTGAACCCCTTGGCCGGGGGGATGCCGTCGGCCACGTACTTCACCTGCAAGATACCGCCCACGTCGAACGTGGTGGCACCGGCCGCGCGAACCGCAAGTGCGACAGCCTTTTTGAGATTGCCTCGAATGTAGACGCGTCGTTCGCCGTCGTCGCCTGCATCGTCGGGATCTTTTTCGAGTGTCCGCAAGGTCGCGATAACCTGCATCTTCGGTTCACCCGAGTTCTTCCACACGGCCGGTTCCCCGGTGGTGAAATCCTTCTCCTGCACGTATTCCTTCTCGACGATGACACCGGATACCGAGTCACCTACTGCTGAGAACGAAGCGGACTTTGCTCCACCGAGCAAGAACCGGTCTGCTGCATCTTTCACGTGAATCTCCTGAATTTAGTTGTGCCCCACCACAAGCGGTTGCCAGCGGTGAAGATTGTGCGGGGGTCGTCGGGATTGGCTGCAACTACGCACACGTTTAACCGTTCGTTGTGCACCTATCCCGGCTGTTACCTAACGGTGAGACCCCCTATCCCACACGGGTGCTCCATGGACCATGCGGGAAGTTGTTCGCGTACAACGTGACTCAATCGCACTGTGTTGTCACGTCACTATGGCTTGGGATGCGCGACCCCCCAAGTAACTCGGTTCCTCTCCGAGAATTGTCAGTCTAGACCTTCTGCGTTCGGATCGCCTGTAATCCCGCAGCACCCATCACCTTTCGTGCTACCCGGCGTGAACCAAGGGCAGAAATCACAGCCCTGTGCGTTGGCCGTAGCCGGGAAGTGCCGCGCGTTCTCGGGATGGTTCCGAAGATCGAACGCTTCGACGAGTGTGTTGATGTGTTTGATACGTTCGGCCGTTGCCAGTGCTGCTGCCTCGTCGAACGGTTTCATCCACAGGTGCGTGTCCATCAGTCGACCCGAGCGCGGAACAAAGATGATGCCCACGTTCTTCACGGTGTACCCAAGGTTCTTGTACCCGAGACCGTATGTGTCGACTTGCTTTTCGTATTCCACCGACGGTCCGTACTGCACATACTTCTTGAAATACGTTGTGCCAGGGAACTTCCAGTCGAGCACCGAGTTCGTGTCGTTGTCGTACAGATCGCACGTACCCGAGATGGGAACCAACACTTTCTTTTCCGTGATCCACCGCTCGTAACCGATACGCTGGTTCTCGAATGCCATGACGTGTTCCATCACGCCGTGCATAGCGGTGCCTATCATCGACGGTAACGGATCGCCACGCGAATTCAGTGCGGGAGTACCGGCGATCTTGTGCGCGAGCTTACGGACGCAATCAGCCCCGACTTCGGATGGTCCGATTGTCTTCTGCAACGAACGCGGCCGGTTGTTCTCGTAGTTGACGATCGCCTGGATCAGTGTGTCTTTCAACAACTGTCGTGGGCTGTCGGCTATCCCGAAGAATTCGTCTTCGCTTTGCACGCTTTCTCTCCGTCCTCGTACCCGAATCGGTACGCCAATTCTGCGTATCCCCAAAGCAATTCGACGGCCACCGGAAACGGTTGCGCCTTGACCTGTTGCGTGAGTTTGACCAGGTTCGGCCGGTCGTCCATGGATGCCATCAGCGGTGAAACCCCAACTCCAACAAAGTGTTCGTGTAGAGAGCTGCTGCCCGTCCGAGAGTAATCTCGGGAGTTCCTGGACTAGCCAGGGCTGCAAGGGTACTCATCGTGGCGTGCTGTATGCACTGCTCGTCGTTCATGCCAGAGAATTCGATCCTGATGTTCTCGGGCATTCGCGACAGGTTGCCGGTGATCTTGCGCTCTTCGACGGGAACTGGTGCGCCCCTCTCGAATTGCAGATCGAGCAATGCGTGCGATGCCATCTTGCACGCCATGACGTAGACACCATCGGGCATGACTTCCGCAAACCGATTGAACGTGAGGAACACCATCAGCGAGAGTTGATAGATCGTTTCCTCGTCGTCCAGACCGGCCAGCGACAACCGCGCACCAGGGGTCAGGGGTGGTAGCCCCGTGGTGTCCTCGTCAGACATGCTGGAATCCGTTCTCGCGCACGTCCTTCGACACCATCGCCAGGGTTTCGGCCACGTACTGCGGTGTCGCCTTGGTGATCAGATTGACTTCCCCGTTGTCACCGATGATCAGAACGAACGCCGTCGTGTCCATCGAGACCGTCGACATGTCCGGGTACTCTTCGATATCGCTTTTCATCACTGCTCTCCTGAAATCGCGTGCGAGCCTTCTGGAATCACGGTCTCCGTGAATGTCACGTCCCAGTTGCCGGTCAATAGTTTTCGCCGAATGTCCTCATCCCATACGTTCACTGCGACCGTGATTCCATGAACGCGTTCCCTACCGTCGCGAATGAATGTGACACTGTGCACTGAACCGATAGGCTCTTCTCTGCCTTCGATATTCACGTTGTTGATCATGTCACTGCTCTGCGCCTTTCATCAGCTTGCAGGCTTCGCGAAGTCCCATCCCCGGACGATCGGACAGCAACGCCAATTGCTCGTCTGTGCTGCGACGTGAGCGGGTCTCTTGCCGTGCCTGTGCGTCGACCGATCGCCGAAGCTGTTCCACTGTCTTACCTTTGACGCCTGAGTTGGTAGTCACTTTGCCTCCTCGAAATACTGCTGAAAGTGTTCCTCTGACAGCCACTTCGTCTGTCCGCCGTTGTCGTACACGCCGACCCAACTACCCACGGGCACAGGGTGCATACCGCCGTTGATGATGTCCCGGAATGCGGCCGTATCCTTTGGGGCACACCACAGTTCACGTTCCTCTCGCCGCATCGGCCGGATGATCGGACCGCGCGCACCGAGAGCGTTGTTGATTTCGCCGTAGTTGTCGCCGGTGAACTGAATCAGGCTGTACGTCATCTTCTCTCGGTAGTGCTTCACTGCCGTTGTGGTTGCGGTGGTCATGCGATTTCCCTTACGTGTTGAATGTTGCGAGTCTGCGCCCAGAACACAGCGGGCAGTTGGCCGTCGACATGAAATGCAATGTCGGTGTCGGACAGGATGAACGAGTGCGCCGTCACGTGCTGGTGGCTGCCGTTCTCAAACGCTACTTCCCACTTACGTTTTGGCTTGTCGACGGCAACTGCCTTGGGCTGATCTGGCATCAGGAATGTTTCGTCCCGCCATTTGTCGAGTGCCGCAATGTAATCCTCGTCGACTACCGGAAGACCACTGGGAGCGTGTCGCCATCCACTCGGACTCATGTAGTAGCAGTCGGTGTCGATCATGAATCCTCGGGGTGGGAGTTTCATGCTGGTTCCCTTCGTTGCGGTTCGGGCTGCTCATGCTTGCGCTGCTGTTCGATCTGTTCGATCCGAAAGTCGATGAACTGCTTAGCCTTTCGCAAGTCCTGTAGCTCGTCGTCTTTGTCACCGGCCCGCCACAGATACTTGATCGCGCTGCCGACCATTGTGGGAAACCACATGATGACCTCGTAGCACTCGATCCCGTTGGGGTGCTTGTCCGTCGGCGGCACCTTGTTGGTGTAGTGCTTCGGATGGGTGATCACGTTGTGCTCGGGTGGACCGGCTAACGCGCTCGGCTCACTCTTCACAATGTCGCTGTAGCTTGGTCCGCTGTCACAACCCATGTTTGCCTTGGCCTTTCGGGTTTGGTATTCGTATTCGAGCTTGTCCAGTAGGTCCGGGCTTTCTACCGTCGGTGCAACGCGGGTGTTGTAGCGCCAGGTACCGGCCCACTTGTAGAATTGCCCGTCGACCGAGATGTACGCGCCTGCTGGTGGATACATACCCATCAGAACACCGGCCCGAGCAAGATCCAGGCGATGACTACCGCAATGCCAATGAACACCCAATAGTCCTGGCGGGTAAACCGTTTCGACTGTGCGCCGTGAACACCTGCCCAATCTTGGGCATCTGGTGGATCTTCCGATTGCAACGCCTGTTTGATCTGTTCCTGCTGCGCCCGGTAGACGGATTGTGCTGCGGCCAAGCCACGTTCACGGCGAACCTCGTCACGAACATTGGTTTCCCAATCGCCGGACAACTGCGAGTAGCCGCGCGCGATGGCGATAATGCTCTCGGCTTCCATGTCCGCTTCGACCTCGGCCACCAGATCCCGAATCCCTTGCAGGGCAACGATCACGTTCGGGTCCAGCCAGGACAGCGACGGATACTCGTTGACGCGGCCCACGAATTCGCCGTCGGCTTCGGACCATTCGGCATAGAACTGATGGCCTGCCACTGTTAGTGCCCCTTCTTTGTGTTGATCTTTGCAAGTTCGCGGCGAATGGTTTCAGGATCATCGGACCAGTCGGGTGATGCACCGCAATCGCATGTTGCCCAGCCGTCACCGTGGTTGCGGTAGTAATGTTTGTGAGTTGCCATCATGTCCCTACTTCCATTGGTGAGAACCACTTTTCGCACTTGGTGCAGTAGTAGTAACCCGTCTTGTCTCCGACGATCTGGCTCAGGTCACCGGCACACTTCGGGCAGAATACGTACGGAACTTTTTCCATCTAGACCTCTGTCTTGTAAGTCGCGCCAATGATCCGTTTGCGAATCGCGAACAGGTCTGTCGCCCTTCCGTTTTCGTCGTTGCGCGCCAGGTCCATGCCCTCGTTCTCGAGAGCTTCGA
>Ga0207664_10001520_pt1 | contig 15215 bp, 11 predicted proteins | sample LARL83metaG_FD_184349 | JGI IMG/M metagenome (GOLD analysis project Ga0207664, IMG submission 184349) | Corn, switchgrass and miscanthus rhizosphere microbial communities from Kellogg Biological Station, Michigan, USA - LAR L8-3 metaG... | ecosystem: Host-associated > Plants > Roots >... | reverse complement strand
GCTCCCCCCGGGCGGCCGGCCCCATGACCAGAAGGTCATAAACGGTCAGCCATCCCGTCGGGGTCTGCCAGGTCGTCTCCACCACCATGGTCCCCGGTACGTACCGGCGGTTTTGCGGTACCTGAGCATTCGCGGGGCCGAATCGGAAGGCGCCGGCGGTGCGATCGAGCAGAGCGCCGAAAACGCTCGGCGAGTCGGGACGCGGCAGGCACAGCCACTCGACTGAGCCGTCGGGCGCGATGAGGCAGCTCTGCTCGCAGTTAGACAGGAATGCGTAGTCGCCAATAGGCGGGAACGTAGTCACGGACATTAACCCCCGTATTCCAGGCGTCCCCGGTTGCTGCGGATCGAACGTCCGCGCCGGGCTGATGAACGTCTCCACCCGCGTGGTACCCGTTCCCTATATGTGCCAAAACGCGTCGCCGGCCCGCGGTAGATTTTGCCGGTTCTTTGCACGTCCTCATCGTTACCGGGCCGAGGCCGGCGGGTGCTGGCCGTGCTGACCTTCGTCCACTCCCAGTGGCACCCGCCAGGGGTACGGCTAGCCGTACCGCGAAGACACTAGCTACCCGGCTGGGCACCGCGCCGGGCTCCTGGTTCCGTTGATGGCATGAGCACTTACATTTCCACCGGGTCCATCGGCAGCGGCGCGCTGTCCGGTACTGCGCTTTCCGGCACTGCGCTGTCCGGCACCGTGGCCCTTCCGGGTGCGGCAGGCCAACTGACCGGCGCCGTGAGGGTATCGGATTCCGAACGAGAACGGGCCGTCGATGTGCTCAGCAAGGCGTTCGCCGAGGGACGCCTCACCGCGGAGGAACACGCGGCGCGGGTCGAGCGCGCCTACCGCGCGCGGACCAGCACAGAACTACTGGCGGTGTCCGCCGATCTGCCGGCCTGGCCGCTGACCACGCCGCCTTCGGCCACGACCGGCGACGCCGGGACCGGCGTCAGCGCCGGTGCTGGTCGCCGGACCAACTCGCTGGCGGTGGCGGCCCTGGTATGCAGCGTGCTCCCCGGCCCCCCGCAGCTGGCCGCGATCGTCCTGGCCGTAGCGTCGCTCCGGCAGATACGCCGCACCGGCGAGCGCGGTACGGCTCTCGCCGGTACGGCGCTCTTGCTCGCCGCGGTCGGCCCCGTGCTCGCCGTGCTCTTCGTGCTCTTGTGATCCGCGCCGTGCTCCCGATGTGCCCAGTCGGCCCGGTCCTGGACGGCCATGTCGCCGGCCGGGGCGACCAGCCGGATATTGCGGTTGAGGCGGAAGAAATTGTCAGGATCGTAGGCGGCCTTGATTTGGGCCAGCCGGCTGTAGTGAACGAGCCGCACGCCGGGCGTCGCTTCGCAGGCCGGGCGCCGCCGCCGAACGCCGTTTCCTGGACCCGCGCATCCAGCTCATGACCGCCGCCCGAAGACCCGATGACGACCGTCCCGGGTGGCCGGCCGCGGCTGGCGCCGTACAGTAGCGGATGCCTTGGCGCCTGGCCGCGACCCGGTCATATCCTGAGAGTCACGAGGTGATCTCGATGGCCGCCCAGCATCCTGGCCGCCCGACCCGGCCGCCGCTCCGCTCCGCCCTGGGACAGATCGTGCCGCGCGTGGCCCGGGCGGTGCGTGCCGCGCACAACGAGCAGGTGCGCATGTGGGAGCTCTGGTGGCTGACCAGCCGGGTCGCGGTCGACCGGGACGGGCCGCTGGCCTGGACGCCCAGCTTGGACGGCTGGAGGCTGACCGGCAGCTACCTGCCCGGCTGCAAGGACGGCGGCCCCGCGGGCCAGCCCTGACGAGTCCGGCCGCGGCGCCCGGCCGCCCGCCGGAGCGCGGCCCCCAACTCGCCCGGTGGTGGCTCGGGTGTCCTCCCTGCCCGGCCATCCGCCGGGCGTATTCGCGCGTCCCGGCGATGCCGTGACGCAAACAGTCGGCCAGCCGGACAGCGGCGCTCAAATTTTCCGTATCTAGAACCTGTACAAAAATACTGTATGGAGATACGGTTAGATCGCCCGGAAACGGTCGCCGGGCGGAAGGCGGTCCCCGATGGTTACCAGCGTCATACCGAAGCCAGCTCCCCCCGGAGGCAAGGGCCTGCGGGCCGGGTCACTCGGCCTGATCTCGAGCGTGGTGATCGCGGTCTCATCGACCGCGCCCGCCTACAGCATGGCAGCCACCCTCGGCCTGATCGTCGCCATCGTCGGCGTGCACAGCCCGGGCATGCTGATCGTCTCGTTCCTGCCGATGCTCTGCATCGCCTACGCATTCCGCGAGCTGAACAAGGTCGACCCCGACTGCGGGACCACCTTCACCTGGACCACCCGTGCGTTCGGGCCCCGCACCGGCTGGATGGGCGGCTGGGGCATCATCGCCGCGGACGTGATCGTCATGGCCAGCCTGTCGCAGATCGCCGGCCGGTACGCGCTGCTCCTGGTCGGCGCCGACGGGCTGGCCACGCAGACCCTCTGGGTCACGGTGATCGGCGTGGCGTTCATCGCCCTGCTCACCGGGATCTGCTACCGCGGCATCGAGGTTTCCGCCCGGCTGCAGCAGGCGCTGCTGGCCATCGAGGTGATCACGCTCGGCGTGCTGGCCGTGACCGCGTTCGTCAAGGCGGGCACGGGCCACGCGCTGCCCGGAGCCACGGGTCCGTCGCTGCGCTGGTTCAACCCGTGGACCGGATCCTTCGGCAGCCTGTCGGATTCGTTCCTGCTCGCGGTGTTCATCTACTGGGGCTGGGACTGCGCGGTCAGCGTCAACGAGGAGACCAAGGATAAGGCGAAGACCCCCGGCCGGTCGGCGGTCATCTCCACCGTCCTGCTCGTCGCCATCTTCGCGGTGTTCAGCATCGCCGCGCTGACCTTCGCCGGGCCGGCCTTCCTGGCCAGCCACAGCGGCGACGTGCTGGGCGCCATGTCCACGCTGGTGCTGGGCAACACGGCGGGCAAGCTGCTCATCCTGTGCGTGCTGACCTCGACGGCGGCTTCGGCCCAGACCACGATCATGCCGACGGCCCGCGCGGTGCTGGCCATGTCGGCGCACCGGGCGCTGCCGGCCAGGTTCTCGCGGATGCATCCCCGGCACCTCACCCCCACGCTGGCCACCGTGGTCATGGGAGCGGTGTCCGCCGCATGCTTCGTCCTGCTGACGCTGGCCTCCAAGAACGTGCTCGCGGACTCGGCTTCCTCGGTCGGCCTGCTGATCGCCTTCTATTACGGGCTCACCGGATTCGCCTGCGTCTGGTTCTTCCGCCGCGAGCTGCTCGCGAGCCCGCGTGCCCTGCTCGTCAAGGGCATTCTCCCGGCCGTCGGAGGCCTGGCGCTGCTGGCCGCGTTCGTTCTGTCGATCAAGTCGTACTGGCCGGCGTCGAGCAGCTCGTCCAGCTTCGCGGGAATCGGCGGAATCTTCCTGATCGGCGCAGGCTCGCTGGCGATCGGGCTAGTCCTAATGCTGATGGCGCGCCGCTGGCTGCCCGCGTTCTTCACCGGGCGGACGCTTCCTCCGGTCCGGCAGCCGGACGGCCACGGCGACCCGGGTGCGCGTCCGGCCGGCCGGACGGCCCCCGCGCCCGGGCTGGCCGCCGGAAGGCTTCTGCAGGAGGACGCCGCATGACCCAGGCCGATGCCACAGCCCCGCGCGGCCACCGGCGCGCGGGGCGGCGGAAGGTACAGGTGCTCGAGGCCGCCGGCCGCGTGATCGCGGAGCGGGGAGCCGACGCGACCCGGTTCGCCGACGTGGCCGCGGAGAGCGCCGTACCGGTCAGCACGCTGCAGTACTACTTCGGCTCCCGCGAGGATCTCCTGGTCGCCGCGTTCCGGCACGCCTCCAGTACCGAGATCGCGGCCCTGGAGGCCGAACTCGCCGCGCTGGATGACCCGTGGGACCAGCTGGCCCGCATCGCGACCCGGGCCCTGGCCAGCTACGGCACCCAGTCCGAAAGGTCCGGCGAGCTGTGGATCGAGTCGTGGCACTTCGGGATCCGGGACCCCGAGATGCGCGCGGATACGCTGCGCGACTACGCCGCCTGGCGCCGGCTGATCGCCGCGGCCGTCCGCTCGGGAATCGACAGCGGCCAGTTCAGCAGTCGGCAGAGCCCCGAGCGGCTGGCCGTGCTGATCCTCGCGCTCCTGGACGGGGTCGGCATCCCGCTGGCGCTGGGTGATCCGGAGATCACCACCGAAGAGGCCACCGCCGATGTCATGACGGCGATCGCGGAGGTAGTTCACCGGCGGAACGCCGGGGCGCCGCGGTCGGGCGTCAGCCCCGCCGTTGACGCGAAGCATCAGGACGGCCATCACGCGCCTGATGCTCCGCGCTAGGACAGATCCTTCCGGCTCAGCGGCAACCAACGAGGGTGCGCAGCCGGGCCGGGGTGGTCGAACGAGCGCTCAGTCCATCCGGTCGAGGATCGCCCGGACCAGGTCCATCGAGGTGTCCGGGTGCAGGAACGCGAACCTGGCCACGGTCTCGCCCTCCCAGGCCGAGGGCGGGATGAAGGCCACCTGGTCGTGCAGGAGCTGGTCGGCCCACCGGGCGTACTGCCCCGAGTCCCAGCCGCGGCGCCGGAACAGCACCACGCCGAGCGCGGGCTCGCGGATCAGCTCCAGGTTGTCCCGGGCCCGGATCTCCGCGGCGGTCTCGCGGGCCAGCGCGATCGCGGTCTCGATCGCCTCGCTGTAGGCGTCGGTCCCGTACACCGCCAGCGAGAACCACAGCGGCAGCCCCCGGGCCCGCCTGGTCAGGTGATAGGCGTAGTCGGTCGGGTTCCACTCGCCCGGCGTCTCGTGGATGACATCGAGGTAGGAGGCGTCCTGCCGGTGCACCGACCGGGCCAGCGACGGGTCGCGGTACAGCAGCGCCGCGCAGTCGAACGGCGCGAACAGCCACTTGTGCGGGTCCACGATGAACGAGTCGGCGTGCTCGATGCCGTCATACCTGCGCCGGATGCTGGGCGCGAACAGGCCGGCCCCGCCGTAGGCGCCGTCCACGTGGAACCACAGGCCGTGCTCGCGCGCCACGGCGGCCACGCCGGCCAGGTCGTCGATGATGCCGGCATTGGTAGTACCCGATGTCGCCACGACGGCCGCGAGCGACCCGGGGTTGGCGTCGGCGTCGATCGCGGCCCGGGCCGACGCGCCGGTCACGCGGTGGTCCTCGGTGCGCACGACGAGCGGGTCCATCTCCAGGATCCGCAGCGTGTTGATGATCGAGGAATGTGCGTCCTCGCCGACCGCCACGCGCCATCGGTGCCCGGCCATGGCCGGGCCGGCCCGGCGCTTGGCCACCTCCCGGGCGACCACCAGGGCCGACAGGTTCGCGGCCGAGCCCCCCGAGACGAAGCACCCGCCTGCCGCCGGCGGCAGGCCGGCCCGGTCGGCGATCAGCCGCAGCACGAGGTTCTCGGCGTGGATCGCGCCGGCCGCCTCCAGCCAGGAGATGCCCTGGATCGACGCGCACGAGACGAGCATGTCGAACAGCAGCGAGGCCTTGGTCGGCGCGGCCGGGATGAAGCCGAGGAAGCGCGGGCTGTCCGCCGAGATCACGGCGGGCGCCACGACGGATGTGTACACGCCGAGAATCTGGTCGGGATTGTGCGGCTCGGCGCCGAGCAGCCCGCTCAGCGCCGCATCGAGCTCGGCCGGGTCCCGGGAGCCCTCGTCCAGCGGAACCGGGTTCAGCCGCAGCCGGTTCTCCGCGTACGCGAGCACCGACCTGATCATCGACTCGGTCGTGGCATCCACTCTGTGCATGGGCGCAACGTAGAGTCTGCGCGGCGGTACGGCAAGGACCGGAAACCACCGGCGGGGCGCCCGCCGCCCCGGAGCGCGCGTGCGCGAGCCCCGGCCCCGGCCGACGACGCCCAGGCTGAGCGCGTGCTTCAGTCCAGGGCCGACATCACGTGCTTGATCCGGGTGTAGTCCTCGAACCCATATAGCGACAGGTCCTTGCCGTAGCCGGAGTGCTTGAAGCCGCCGTGCGGCATCTCCGCGACCAGCGGGATGTGCGTGTTGATCCACACGCAGCCGAAGTCCAGCCGCCGCGACATCCGCATGGCCCGGCCATGGTCCGACGTCCAGACCGAGGACGCCAGCCCGTACTCGGTGCCGTTCGCCCAGCGCACCGCCTCGTCCTCGTCGCTGAACTGCTGCACGGTGATGACCGGCCCGAACACTTCGCCCTGGACGATCTCGTCGTCCTGCTGCAGCCCGTCCACCACGCTGGCCTCGAAGAAGTAGCCGCGGTCACCGGTCTGCCTGCCGCCGGCCAGCACCCGGGCGTGATCAGGCAGCCGGTTGATGAACCCGGAGACCCGCTCCAGCTGGCTGGCGTTGTTCAGCGGGCCGAAGTCGGCGTCGGATACGTCGGGCCCGGCCACCGTCTGGCTCTTGGCCTGCTCGGTCAGCGCGGCCACGAAGCCGTCGTGCACGCCGGGCGCGGTCAGCACCCGGGTGGCCGCGGTGCAGTCCTGGCCGGCGTTGAAGTACCCGGCGATCGCGATCGCCTCCGCGGCCTTGGCCGGGTCGGCGTCGTCGAACACCACGACCGGGGCCTTGCCGCCCAGCTCCAGGTGCACTCGTTTCAGGTCTTCGGCGGCCGCCGCGGCCACCTCCCGGCCCGCGCGCACGCTGCCGGTGATCGACACCATCTGCGGCACCGGGTGCGAGACCAGCGCCCGGCCGGTATCCCGGTCGCCGCAGATCACGTTGAACACGCCCGCGGGCAGGAACTCGTTCATCAGCTCGGCCAGCAGCAGCGTGCTGACCGGGGTGGTGTCCGACGGCTTGAGCACCATCGTGTTGCCCGCGGCCAGCGCCGGCGCCCACTTCCACACCGCCATCATCATCGGGTAGTTCCACGGCGTGACCGCGGCGCAGACCCCGACCGGCTCGCGCCGGATGAACGAGGTGAACCCGGACATGTACTCCCCGGCGGAGCGGCCCTCCAGCATCCGCGCCGCGCCGGCGAAGAACCGGATCTGGTCCACCATGGGCGGAATCTCCTCGGACTTGGTCAGCCCGATCGGCTTGCCGGTATTGCGCGCCTCGGCCGCCACGAACTCGTCCGCGCGCTCCTCGAGCTTGTCGGCGATCCGCAGCAGGGCCAGGCTGCGCTCCGACGGGGTGGCGTCCCGCCAGTCCTCGAAGGCGGCGGCGGCCGAGGACACGGCGGCGTCCACCTCAACCTCGCGGGATACCGGCGCGTTGGCGAAAACCTCCCCGGTGCTCGGGTTGATCAGCTCCATGCGGTTGTCGAACGATGTGTCCGTCCACTGCCCGCCGATGAAATTGCGCAGCTCCTCCACCACGAGGCCTCCGTTCTGAATCTCCGGTGCAAGACTCCATCTTCCAGGCCCGCCCCGCCACGTTCCAGGCCGGCCCCGCCTGATGCCAGCGCCGAAGATGGCCTGACCGCGCAGAATCGGCCAGGATTGGCCCGGGACACGGCCCTCGCAGCCGACGGGAAGAAGAAGCGTCATGACCAGTTCGCCGGATCCGGTCGGTACCTCCGCGGGCGTCGGCCCGGCCCACCCGCTCGATCCTTTGACGGCCGGAGAAATCCGGCAGACGGCCGCGATCCTGCGCCGCGAGCGCGGGGTCGGTCCCGGCTGGCGGTTCGCGTCGATCGAGCTCCGCGAACCGGACAAGAACGTGCTGCCGGCCCTCGAGGCGGGCGAGCTGACCCGCCGCGAGGCGGTCGCGGTGTGCTGGGACCGGGCCGATGGCCGGGCCTACCGGGCGGTGTTGTCGCTGACCGGCGACGCGGTGACGGCGTGGCAGCACCTGCCGGGCCAGCACCCGAACTTGACCGTGGACGAATGGCACGAATGCGATGAGATGCTGCGCGCCCACCCCGCACTGGCCGACGCGCTGGCCCGCCGCGGGATCACCGACCTGTCCCTGGTACTGACCGACGTGTGGGCCTACGGCGCCGCGCTCGTGCCCGAGCGCTACCGCGGTCTGCGGATCGGCTGGTCGGACGTCTGGTACCGGGAGAGCGAGCAGGGCAATCCGTACGCCCATCACGTCAGCGGGCTGCATCCGGTCGTTGACCTCAACCGCATGGCGCTGCTGGAAATCGAGGACAGCCTGGACGACGACGCGCCGCACGACCAGCCCGACGTGCGGGGGGAGTACCTGCCCGGGCTCACCGGCCTGCCGCCGCGCGAGGTGAAGCCGCTCCAGGTCGTGCAGCCGGACGGCCCCGGCTTCACGCTGGACAGCCGCCTGCTGTGCTGGCAGGACTGGCAGCTCCGGCTGGGGTTCAACCACCGGGAGGGCCTCGTGCTGCACCAGGTGGGGTTCCGTGACGCTGGGCGGCTGCGCCCGGTCGCGCACCGGCTCTCGTTCGCCGAGATGTTCGTCCCGTACCGGGATCCGACCCCCGATCACTACCGGCGGACCGCGTTCGACATCGGCGAGTGGGGCCTCGGCTTCATGACCACTTCGCTGGAGCTGGGCTGCGACTGCCTGGGCGAGATCACCTACCTGGACGCGGTGGTGCACGACTCCCACGGCGAGCCCCGCACGATCCCGCATGCGATCTGCATCCACGAGGAGGACGGCGGGGTGCTGTGGAAGCACGTGGACGACGCGGCCGGCCCCGAGGTCCGGCGGGCCCGCCGCCTGGTGGTCTCCTTCCACGTCACCGTGGCCAACTACGAGTACCTGGTGTACTGGCGGTTCTACCAGGACGGGAACATCGAGTGCGAGGTGCGGGCCACCGGCATCATGGTCACCTCGCTTTTTCCTAACGGACGCGGCCGGCCCAGGTACGGAACGCTGGTCGACGAGCGCACGTATGCGCCGTTCCACCAGCACTTCATCGTCGCGCGGCTCGACCTCGACGTGGACGGCCCTGACAACACGGTCTACGCGACCGAGTCGCTGACACCAGGACCGGGCGAGGACGACCCGTACGGCCTGGGCCTGGTGCTCAGGGACACCCCGCTGCGCACCGAGGCGGAGGGGAAGCAGGACTATGACTGGAGCGCCCAGCGCGGCTGGAAGGTGGTCAACGACAACGTCCGCAACGAGCTGGGCACCCCGGTGGGGTACAAGCTGGTGCCTTCCGGGGCGTTCCCTCCCCTGCTCCACCGGTCCTCCCCGGCCTTCCGGCGAGCCGAGGTGATCGGGCACACGCTGTGGGTCACGCCATACCGGCAGGACGAGCGCTGGCCCTGCGGCGACTTCCCGAACCTCAGCGAGCGGGACACGGGCCTGCCGGCCTGGACCGCACGGAACCGGTCCATCGAGAACACCGACGTCGTGCTGTGGTACGTGTTCGGCATCCATCACATCACCCGGCCGGAGGACTGGCCGGTGATGCCGGTCGACATCGTCTCGTTCTGGCTCAAGCCGTTCGGCTTCTTCGCGCGCAACCCGGCGCTGGACGTGCCGCCGAGCCACGGCTAGCGCGCCCTACCCCGACAGGTGCGCGGCGCGCCCGCCAAGATCGATGTACCGTTGCCGACACCCCAGGGGAGGCAAAGTGCCATCGACAACCACGCTGGGCCCTGGTGACCGGGCGCGTTAGCCCGACAAGTGCGCGGCCAGGGCGCCGCAGGCGCGCAGCGTGTCCACCAGGTAGGCGGTGTTCTGCGCGTCCGGCCACGACGACAGCTTGACCACGACCGTGCGGGCGGCGCGGTCGACGTAGACCAGCTGGCCGTGGATCCCCAGGCAGACGAGCACCGGCTCGCGGGGACCGGGGATGACCCAGAACTGGCTGCGGTACCAGCCGCCGGGTAGGACGAGCTCGTTCTCGGTCCGGGCGAAAGCCTCGCGCACGCCGGGCTCGGGGGCGCGCACGTCGGCCAGCCAGGCCGCGGGCACCACCGAGACCCCCGCCGCCATCCCGTCGTCCAGCAGCATCTGCCCGAACCTGGCCAGGTCACGCGCGGTGGCCGAGATCCCGCCGTCGTGGACGGCCGACCCGACAGGGTCGCAGGTGATCTCGGCGTCACGCTCGGCCCCGATCGGCTGCCAGATGAGGGCGGAGACCAGGTCGGCCATGCGGCTGCCGTCGGCCCGCTCGCACGCCCAGCCGAGCACGTCCGTGTCGGCCGACCGGTAGCTGAACTCGCCGCCGTGCGGGCCGTCCCGGCCGAGCGTGGCCAGGTACGAGTAGGCGCCGGCCGGGTCGCCGGGCTGGGGCGGGCGCCAGCCCATGGACCGTTCCATGACGCGGACCTCGGCGTCCGGGGCGGTGTAGGTCTCGCGGAACGCGACCCCGGTCCGCATGTCGAGTAGGTTGCGGATCGTGGCGCCGTCGTATCCCGAGCCGCTGAGCTCGGGCAGGTAGGTCGTCACCGGGGCCTCGGGATCGAGTAGGCCCCGGTCGGCCAGCACGGCGGCCACGCAGCCGACGATGGATTTCGACACCGACATCAGCAGGTGCCTGGTGTCGGCGGTCGTGCCCGCGTCGTAGCGCTCGGCCAGCACCTGCCCGTTATGGAGGATGACCAGGCCGTCGGTGAACGTGTCGGCCATGACGTCCTGCACCGTCGCGGTGCCGCCGCTGATCCTGGACACCGGCGGATCGCCCAGCGGCCGGCTGGCGGCGGGCAGCGGCGCCGGCCCGCGCGGCCCGGCCGGGATCGGCTGGCTGGGGATGAGCTCGCGCATGTGCCGGAACGCCCAGCGGTTGAACGGCGGGTCCTGCCAGTTGGCCAGGGTGACCTGCGACTGCGGCGGCGGCGGGAAGCCGGCCATGAGCTCGGGCGGGCTGTCGAGCGAGGGCGTCGAGGCGGCGCCATCACGGGTCATGGTGGGCAACCATAGCCCACGGCGGCGTCAACTAGGATTCGGCCCATGTCGCCGGGAGGGGGTCCGCCCAGCGGGGACGAGGTCACCGCCCGCAACTGGCAGGACCCGCCCTTCAACCGCTGGGCCTACTGGCACGTCGGGGAGATCCTGCCCACGTACCGGGTGTCGCGCGGCGGCGGGCCGGCCCGCGCCCTGCCCCGGCCCACGGCCGGCGCGGATCTGCTCGCCATCCGCCTGACCAGGGCAGACGGATCGGCAGGCACCGTGGCTGACGTGCTCGCCGGCACGTTCACCGATGCCTACGCGGTGCTGCAGGACGGTGAGCTGGCCGCCGAGTGGTACGGGCCCCAGGGCGCCCCGGACCGGCCGCACGCGCTGATGTCGGTGTCGAAGTCGGTCGTCGGCTGCGTGGCCGCTGTGCTGGCCGACCGTGGCCGGCTCGACCCGGAGCGGCAGATCACCGACTACGTCCCGGAACTCGCCACCAGCGGGTACGTCGGCGCGACGGTGCGGCACGTCCTGGACATGCGCAGCGGGGTCAGGTTTCTCGAGGAGTACGCCAACCCTCGGTCAGACGTGCGCCGGCTGGATGAGTGGATCGGATGGCGGCCCGACAGGTCGGGCAGCGAGCCGCGCGGGCTCTACCCGTTCCTGACCACGCTGCGGGCCGAGGCGCCGCACGGCGCGCGGTTCCTGTACCGCTCGGCCGAGACGGACGTGCTGGGCTGGGTCTGCGAGCGCGCGGCCGGCCAGCCCATGACCGACCTCATCTCCGCCCTGATCTGGCAGCCGATGGGCGCCGAGCACGACGCCGGCCTGCTGCACGATGGCCTCGGCGTCGCCGTGCACGACGGGGGCCTGTGCGCCACCGCCCGCGATGTGGCCCGGTTCGGCCAGCTCCTGCTGGACGGGGGAGTTGTTCCCGACGGGACGGCCGGAGTGCGCCGCGTCGTCCCGCCGCGCTGGCTTCGCCAGGGCTGGGCGGTCGACTCCGACGTCCGGGCCGTGTTCGCCGCATCGCCCGCCGAGGCGGTGTTCCCCGGCGGCTGGTACCGCAACCAGTTCTGGTTCCGGCCGGGCGGGTACGGGGACGTGCTGCTCGGCCTGGGCATTCACGGCCAGATGCTGCACGTCAGCCGGCGCACCCGCACGGTGTGCGTGAAGTTCTCGACCTGGCCGCGGGCGCAGGAACCGGTCTACCTGCAAGACACGCTGCGCGCCTTCGACGCCATCGGCGGCGTGCTCGGCGACCGGGAGCGACCGGGTGGCCCGGAGCGCGGCGCAAGCCGGTCCCGGCTACCCGGCGTGGTCTCCGGACTGAGCCGCCACGGCGACACTGCGCCGCCCGGAAGGGCCTGGCCGCAGTAGCCGCAGACCGATCTCGACGGCGCCCCTGGCGGCCGTTTAGCCTGGCGATAACGGTACGGATGCTGCGATCCGCCGGCCAGCGGATCTCCGCTGCCAGGGAGACCCTGTGACTGTTACGCCACGTCCAGCCGGCTTCACCGGATCGTCGTCTCGCGCGCTCGACGGCATCGCCGAGATCCGCACGTTCTTCCGGACCAACACCCAGCCGATCTACTTCGTCGGGCCGACAGCCTTCAATCTGCTCGGCATCGACCGCTGGGTGCGGAACTTCCAGTACATCACCTACTACGACTCCTGGGACGGCCGGCATCCCCGGGTGTTCACCCCGGAGAACCGCCCCTACATCGAGTTCGAGTCGAGCGAGCAGATCAACAATTACCTGCTGCGCGACCCCGAGGTCCGCGAGCACCTGCGGCAGCGCGGCGGCGTCCCGCTGATCGCGATGGTGTTCTTCGACGAGGAGACCGAGGAGATCTGCCGGGAAGACGGGTACAGGCTGATCCTGCCGCCGGACTCGCTGCGACGCCGGCTGGACTCCAAGATCGTCACCACCCAGCTGGGCAACGAAGCAGGCGCGCCCTCGGTGCCGAACGTGCTCGGCGCGGCCGACAGCTACCCCGAGCTCACCGCGCTGGCCGCGGCCGGGGGCCTCGGCGGCGACCTGGTCGTCCAGACCCCCTACGGCGACTCGGGCAAGACCACCTTCTTCATCGCGTCACGGCAGGACTGGGAGGCCTGCTCCGGCGACATCCGCGGTCAGCAGCTCAAGGTGATGAAGCGGATCAACAACAAGGCCGCGGCGGTCGAGGCCTGCATCACCCGGCACGGCACGATCGTCGGGCCGTTCATGACCGACCTGACCGGCTACCCGGAGCTGACCCCCTACAAGGGCGGGTGGTGCGGCAACGACCTGTTCCCCGAGGCACTGTCCGAATCCGACCGGGCCGCCGCGATCGGTCATGTCCGCAAGCTGGGCGACAGGCTCGCCCGCGAGGGCTACCAGGGCTTCCTCGAGATCGACGTGCTGCTGGACACCGACACCGGCGCGGTGTACCTGGGGGAACTCAACCCGCGGATTTCCGGGGTCTCGTCGATGACGAACGTCACCGCCGGCGCGTACGCCGACGTGCCGCTGTTCCTGTTCCACCTGCTGGAGTTCATGGACGTCGACTACGCAATCGACGTGCAGGAGATTAACGACCGGTGGCGCGACCTGGCCGCGGTGGACGTCTGGTCACAGCTGATCATGAAGGAGCCGGGCGATGCGGTCGAGCGCATCCTGGCCGCGCCGCGCACCGGCGCCTGGCACCTGACCGATGACGGCTCGCTCACCTTCGATCAGGTGAGCAACGACTGGCACGACATCACCACCGAGGACGAGGCCTTCTTCATGCGCGTCTACGCTCCGGGCGACTTCAAATTCCACGGCGCTGACCTGGGCATCCTCGTCACCAAGGGGCGCATGCAGACCGACCGCGGACTCACCGACCGGTGCCGCCACTACATCGAGGGCATCCGGGCTCAGTACCATTCCGAGGCCGTGCCGCAGGCGCCGCCCGTCATGCCTATCGCCTACGTCAAGTAGCCCTAGCACAGCTCCGCCTGGCTGGTGTCGGGCCGACACCAGCCAGGCGGAGCCTGCGCCATCGGCTGGACGCGTCCCGCCGGGAGCCGTTCGGCGGGTCACTCCCACGTGCCCGGGTCGCTCCCCGCGGCCGGCGGGGGTCAGCAGCCGTCGTACGGCGACCAGTTCGACTGGCCGCCCTGAGCGAGCGCGTTGGCGAACACCTGGTTCTGCTCGGCCACGCTGGCGTTGCCGAAGTCAGCCGGGTTGCCGCCGTAGGCTGCCCAGGTCGAGGAGCTGAACTGGTACAGACCGTAGTGGCCGCTGGAGTTCATCACCTGCGAGTTGCCGCCCGATTCGCGGGCTACGACGCAGGCGCCGAACGAACCGCCCGGGTAGGCGCCGCTCCAGGATGCGCTGCTGGTGGCCGTGGCGGGCTGCGCGGCCGGGGCCGGCTGCGCGGCCGGGGCCGCCGACTCGGTCGTGGCCGGGCGCGCGTGCCTCGCCTGGTACTCCCGGGCGAGGTTCCGCAGGTGGCGCCACTCGCCGGCGGTCAAGCCCTTATTGGCCAGCCGCAGCGTCTCGCCGACTCTGACGGTGTTCGGGTCGGCGCCGATCACGTGGCGGTTGGCCGACCACAGGCCCTGCCAGCGACGGCTCATGCCCAGGTACCGGACGGAGATCGACGACAGCGAGTCGCCCGGCCGGACGGTGTACCAGTTCGAGTGGCCGGACCCGGCCTTGTGCGAGGCGGCGTGCTTGGCCACCGCGAGTAGCTGGGCGCGCGTCGGGCCACGCTGGTAGGCCTGCGGCACCGTGGCCTGCTGCGCGGCAGCGGATGGCATCACGCTGGCGGCGGCGGGGGCTTGCGGAGACAGGCAGATGGCCGCGGCCACGCCAGCGAGGGTAGGCGCGGCTGCGGCACCTGCCGTCGCTTGCGGAAGGCGGATGCGGGGGGGTTTGCTGTGGCGGCCCAATGGGCTCCTCTCCGAGCAGGGCGCGCTCCCCGGAAGCCGACTCGCGGGGCCGACTCAGCTTCAGAGCGCCTAACTTCGACGGAGCCTAACGAGGCAAATTGGCAGCCATGCGGTAAATCCGGCAAAGCAATTAAAGTCCCCCCCAGGCTGCTAGACTCCGCGCTCACGACCTCGGATCGGCATTCCTATATGCCTGCTAAAATGCCCGCTGGCCAGGGGAAACACCTCGACCCCGACACGGCCTGTACCGGCGCAGTGACCGTTAGGCAAGTTCGCGGCCGCTCCCGGTACGCAAACACCTGGCGCGCTTCACGACCAAAATCCGGCGTGGTTTGTCCGTTTTGATGATCGGAACGCGGACGTGGTTTGTCCATTTTAAGTGCCTGAACATTAAGGCACGGAACGTGCGCGTGGTTTAGCCAATTTAATGGCTCGAACGCTAAGACACGGAACGTGTGCGTCGTTTGTCCGTTTAAGGGCCGGAACGTGGGCACGGTCGAGGCCGCGCGGAGCTCGGGTGCTCGCCGGCGCTCGGGTGCGGGCCTACGCTCGGACGCG
>Ga0207664_10001518_pt1 | contig 15219 bp, 14 predicted proteins | sample LARL83metaG_FD_184349 | JGI IMG/M metagenome (GOLD analysis project Ga0207664, IMG submission 184349) | Corn, switchgrass and miscanthus rhizosphere microbial communities from Kellogg Biological Station, Michigan, USA - LAR L8-3 metaG... | ecosystem: Host-associated > Plants > Roots >... | reverse complement strand
CGGCGCCACGACGTCGCAGATGCAGACGACCGAGGTCGCGGCGGTCGCGCCGGAGTCCTCTTTGGCGGTACCCGCGTAGGTCTGCTGGGCCGCGGTGTTGATGTCCTGCGCATAGAAGTACGTGTGGTCGGAGATGTATTTCGAGTCCTCCCCGCACCCGGCATGGAGCGCGGGGATCAGCACGTTGTTGATCGTGTTCTCGTTGTCCGGCTTGTTCGGGCTCACGATGCCCAGACGTCTGGGCATGCCGTTGAAGTTCTGCGCCGTGTTGTTGTCGCCGGCGAAGCTCACCTTCCGACTCGGGTCGTTGACACTCGACATCTCGCTGCACCACCACTGGGCGAAGGCCTGCTCCATGTGCGTGGAGGACATCGTCGCCGAGTAGTAGAAGGGCGCCAGCTGCTGGCCGAGCTGATCGCTGAAACCGAGACCGCCGACCGCGATCGTGCCGTCGTGCGCGAGCTCCGCGAAGCACTCGGGGCAGACGCTCGTGAGCCAGAACACCATGTACGGCTTGTACTGGGAGACGACGCGGTCCAGCTCGGGCAGGATGCACTGGTCGTCGAGGTAATTGCAGGTGCCGTTGTAGGTGTCGATGTGGATCTTCCGGCCCCACAGCACGAAGTGGTCGTTGAGGAACCGCTGCACCGCCGCGTCGTACTGCTTGGCCATGTTGTAGGTCACCAGGGCATGCTGGGCGGCCAGGATCGCGTTGATCTGGGCGCCGTAATTGGTGACGTACTCGAGGATCTCGACGGTGTCGCCGGTGACGCCCTGCCGGTACGTCGCGCCGCCGTTCTGCGGGTCGACGCCGCCCGGGGTGCCGGGCACGCAGGCCGGGGCGAACCAGGCGATCGTCTGGCTGAACTCGCGGCCGCCCGTGCAGTGCGAGGTGTCGCCGCTGACCGCGGCCGGACCGCTCACGCCGCCCGCGCCGGTCGTGGTGCCCGTACCGGTTGTGCCGGCGGTGCCGGTCGTGCCAACGCCACCGGTGCCCGGGACGCCATTCGCCGCTGTCGAGCCGCCGCCGGTGGCCAGGCTGGAACCGTTGCCGGCCGCTCCGGCCAGCGCCGAGGGCGCGATCGAAGGCGCGATGGCGATGATCAGGAGCTGGATGCCGACCAGGGCACCGAGCGGCGCATAGCGCCCAAGGATCGGAAGGAGGGCCTTCACCGGGAGGTCATCCTGATGTCGAGGTCGAGGCACCTCGCCCCGCGTGTCTCGATATGAACCGTGTGTTGGATCGTCATCGAGTGGAAAACCCCCCGCATCGAGGTGATACCCGCGCCCACCTGACCGGGATACAGCGCGGTGAAGTTAACTTACAGCGACGCCTGTAGGTTTGGCCAGCGCTTAACTCGCTCTGGGACTTACCTGATCGGGCGCGAGCCCTCAGTCGGGATCGTCGGGAGCGCCTGCTCGGATAAGCAGGACGATCGCGATAAGGATCACCGGCAGCATGTAAGCGAGCACCCGCCAGAGCCCGTCATCACCCGACGATTGTGACGCGCGCCAGACGAACAGGCACGCCAGGCCCAGACCGCCGGCGGCGAGCAGCGCCTGTGCCCAACCCGGGAAGAGGTCGTGGCCGTAGCGGTTGTAGTCGGCGGCGTCGGTGAGGCGCCAGAAGCCGCGGCTGCGTCCGATCAGCGGCCAGGGCTTGGGTTCTTCGGATTCAGCCTCCCGGGGTCCCCGCGAAATCGGAGATTTCGTGGGGTGGGTCGGCTGGGAGGTCGTGGTCGGCTCGATCATCCTGCTGCCTTTCTACGCCCACGGCGGCCTGCGCGTCATCCGCCACGGGGAGCGTCAGGCGGAAAGTGGCACCGCCGCCTGGAGTATCCAGGACCTGGACCTCGCCTGCGTGAGCGCTGACCACCGCGGCGACGATCGAGAGTCCGAGCCCGGCGCCGCCGCGGTCGCGGGTCCGACCGACGTCGCTGCGATAGAAGGGCTCGAATACCCGCTCTCGCTCCCCGGCCGGTAGCCCGGGTCCGTGGTCGACAACCTCCACGACGGCGCTGCCACCTTCGTTCCGCACGGCGACCTCGACCGGCGCGTGCGCCGGTGTGTGCACGACGGCGTTGCGCACGAGGTTGCCGATGGCCTGCCGCAGCCGCGCCTCGTCGCCGACCAGCCAGAGGTGCTCAGGTGCGTCAAGCGCGATCGGGTGCGTCCGAGAGACGGCCCGCGCGTCCGCGCAGGCGTCCGAGGCGAGCCGCGCGAGGTCCACCCGCTGCTGCTCCAGCGGGCGCCCCTGGTCGAGCCGCGCGAGCAGCAGCATGTCGTCGACCAGGCCGGTCATGCGCACCGACTCCTCCTCGATGCGGCGGCGGGCCTGGCCGGCATCCGCCTCCGACGCCTCGGCCCCGCGCCGGAGCATCTCCGCATAGCCGCGGATGGAGGTCAGCGGCGTCCGCAGCTCGTGCGACGCCGCGGCCATGAACTCGCGCAGCTTCTGCTCGGAGCGCGTCCGCTCGGCAAAGGCGCGCTCGATCTGCGTCAGCATCGCGTTGAGCGCCACCCCGAGCCGGCCCACCTCCGTGTTCGCCGCGGCCGGCTCGACGCGGCGGCTGAGGTCACCTGCTGCGATCGCCGCCGCCGTGTCCTCGATCCGCACCAGCGGGCGCAGGCTGACGCGGACCAGCCACCAGGCCAGGCCGCCCGCCGTGAGCAGGACGATTGCGCCGACGATTCCCTCGAGCAACAGCAGGCGGCCGAGGGTCGCCTGGACCTCGGTCAGCGGCAGCGCCAGCACGATGAAATCGCCGCCGGCCTCGTCGAGGGACTCGATGATCGCGCGGTACCGGCCGACTCCGCCCGCGCCGGACAGCGTGCGCAGCGTTGGCGTGTCGTTGCCCGCGTTGGGCAGCGGCGTGGTGACGACGGCGTGGGCCTTGCTCAGGGTGGAGTCGAACGGCGAGATGTAAGTGCCCGAGGCCAGCAGAGTCTTGCCGTCGGATGCATAGAGAGCGACGAAGCTCCCAGGAGGGAAGCTGACGCTGCCCGGCCCACCTCCACCGCTGCCTCCTCCGGCACCGCGGAACGATTCCAGTGCCGAGTGCACGCCGCTGCGCAGGTTGGAGTCGACCTGGTCGGTGAGGAACGTCTGCAGCGCGGTGTAGGTGGCCGTGCCCGCCACCACCAGCGCCACGGTGACGAGGCCGATGACACTGAGGAGCAGGCGCGCGCGAAGGGAGAGGCCTTGCAAGTCGCTAAGTCCTGGGCGCCCTCAGGACGTAGCCGACGCCGCGAATGGTCTGGATCAGCTGGGGCTCCGTAGCGTCGACCTTGCGCCGCAGGTAGCTGATGTAGGTCTCCAGCACGCTCGAGTCGCCGCCGAAGTCGTAGCTCCAGACGTGGTCCAGCAGCTGCGAGCGGGTCAGCACGCGGCCGGAGTTGACCAGCAGGTAGCGAAGCAGGCGGTATTCGGTCGGCGTGAGATCGATGACGCGGTCGCCGCGCCGCACCTCGTGGGCCTCCTCGTCCATCTCCAGGTCCGCGCAGCGCAGCAGCTCGCCGTCCGCGGCGCCGTGCCGGCGCAGCACGACGCGCACGCGGGCGGCCAGCTCCTCGACGCTGAACGGCTTGGTGACGTAGTCGTCGCCGCCGACCGTCAGGCCCTTGACCTTGTCCTCGGTCGAATCGCGCGCGGTCAGGAAGATCACAGGAGGGCGGCGGTTGGCGTCGCCCAGGCGCTTCAGCACCTCGAGGCCGTCGAGGTCCGGCAGCATGATGTCGAGGATCACGAGCGCCGGCCGGAACTCGGCGACGGCGCTCAGCGCGCCCCGCCCGTTGCCGGCGGTGCGCACCTCGAAGCCTTCGTAGCGAAGGGCCATGGCGACGAGCTCGGTGATGTTCGGCTCGTCGTCCACAACGAGCACGCGGGTCTTCTCAGCGGTCTGCACGGCGGTCATGGTCGGCCTCCCTGCTGAGAGTTTGCTGGGAGAAACCTGGGAACGGACCAGTCTGGTTTCCGGAGCGGCGCACCCGCTGCTGCTACCCGCCACCGTAGCCACCCACCCGGGGGGTGCCGCGGAGCGTATTGAGGGCCGGCCGGAGCTGTCAACCCAGCCTGTAAAGGCGCTCCGAACCCCCGTTTGCCGGCATACGGTGAGGTTTCAGGCGCTCGACACGACCGTTTGCCGGCAAACGTGGTGGGTTCGTGAGGTGCGGCTACGCCCTCGGCCAGAGCACTCCCATGCTCGCTCCGCCCAGAGGGGACGTCGTCAACTCCCAGCGGCCGCCCGTGGAGCGCACCACCGCTGCGGCGATGGCGAGCCCCAGCCCGGCACCGCCCGGCGAGTCGCTGGCACGGTGGAAGCGGTCGAACACCCGGAGCCGCTCTGACTCCGCGATGCCGGGACCGGAGTCGTCCACGCGCAGCCGCACGCGGCCGCCCACGTCTTCGACGCGCACCTCGATGCTCCCGCCCTCGGGTGCATATCGGCAGGCGTTGTCGAGCAGCACTCCGAGCAGCCGATCGAGCCACTCGGCCGGCGCCGCCACCGCGAGGTCGTCCGAGGCGGCGAGGCTCAGCCGCTGGCCGCGCACCTCCGCGACATTGCGGAAGCGATCCACCGCCTGCTGCGCGAGGACGCCGAGATCAACCGGGTCCGCCGTGCCCGGAGCGGTCGGCCTCACCTCGAGGCGCGCCAGCCAGAGCATGTCCTCGACCAGCGTCCGCATCCGCTTCGTCTCGACCTCGACGCGGCCGAAGGCGTCGCGGTACCACTGCGCGTTGCGGCGGCCGGTCAGGGCGAGACTCGCCTCGGCCTCGATCACCGCCAGCGGCGTGCGCAGCTCGTGGGAGGCGTCGGCCGTCAGCTCCTGCTGGCGGCGGCGCGCCAGCTCGATTGGTTCGGCCGCGCGCCGGCCGACGGCAAAAGCGCCGGCGAAGACCGCCAGCAGCAGCACGGGCGCGATCAGAGCCTCGGCGATCAGCAGGTTGGTCTGCGCCTGGGTCACCGAAGCCAGCGAGGAGCCCACGACGATGCGGTCGGCGCCCACCTTCTGACCGGTGATGCGCACCTGCTCGGTGCCGAGCGTGACCGTCTGCGGGGCGCCGGCGTCCCGATCGGGGGCGGGCAGGTCAAGGCCTGAGGCGCTCGCCTGGATCTGCGTCCCCGAATTAACGTCCCAGACGATGATCGGCGGCGCCAGTCGCTCGGCTCGCGTGGCGCCGGGAAACGCGCCCGGCGTGAAGACGAAGATCTGGTGGTCGTAGGCATAGCGCCGCGCGATGCCGTGCAGCGCCCCGGTGAGCCGGTCGTCGATGGAGTTGGTGAGGCGCACCCCGACGATCAGGTAGGTGACGGCCGCGGTCAGCGTGTAGAGAACCGCGACCACCGCGGTCGCCAGCAGCGCGGTACGCGCTGCCGACCGGGCGACCTCGCCGAGAGTCAGCAGGCGCCGGATCACGCCTCGAGCTCCAAGCGGTAGCCGGCGCCGCGAACGGTGACGATGCGAACACCGGCGCCGACGATCTTCGCCCGGATCCGGCTCACCTGGACGTCGATGACGTTGGACCCGAGCGGCTGTGTCTCATCGTCCCAGGCGTGCTGCGCGATGGTCCGGCGCTGGACGACCGCCGGCGCCCGGCGCATCAGCAGTTCGAGGATCTGGTACTCGGTCGGGGTCAGGCGCAGAACCGTCGCGTCGGACAGAACCTGTCTCCGCGCCGGGTCCAGGCGCAGACGTCCGCGCGTCAACACCGGCGAGTCAACACCCCGCGGCCGGCGCTGCAGCGCCCGGATCCGCGCCAGCAGCTCGCCAAAGTCGAACGGCTTGACCAGGTAGTCGTCGGCGCCGGCATCCAGGCCTTCGACGCGTTCGGCCGGCGTATCCCGAGCGGTCAGCATGAGGGCCGCGGTCGGCAGCTTACGGCTGCGCATCCAGGCCACCACGTCGACGCCCGACCCGCCCGGCATTCGCCAGTCGAGGATGGCGACGTCGTACTCGTTGAAGCCGAGCATCTCCATCGCGTCGTCGCCCCGATCGACGCCGTCGACCTGGAAACCGTGGTCTCGCAGGCCGCGGAGCAGCACGTCGCGCAAGGCCGGGTCGTCCTCCGCGACCAGGAGCCTCATCGCCGGTTAGTTTCCGGCTCAGCCCCCGCCGCCGCCGCCGCCTCCAAAGAACCCGCCGAAGCCGCCGCGCCCGAAACCGCCGCAGGTGCCCGAGGCGCTGGGCGGGCTGATGATGAGGGCGCGCGCGGCCACCGTGCCAGACGTGTCGCGCTGACCGGTGGCCATCACGCACTCGCCAATCTGCAGGTCGGCGGCGGTCGCCGGGCTGGTCTTGGAGACGCGGACGGTGGTGGGCACGGTCACCGTCGACGCCGCTCCGTTGGCCGACTTGACGGTGATCTGGGTGCCGTTGACAGCGGTCACCAATCCGGCCCCGAAGCCGAGATTCGCGGGAGGAGTGGGCCGCCCCGGCCGCGGCGTGGCGAAGCCGCCGAAGCCGAAGCCGCCCCCACCGCCGCCGCCTTGCCCCGTCCCTGGTGCGGGGCAGGCGCCGTTGGTGGCGGGCGTCAGGCGAACGGTTGTCGCGGTCACCACGCCGGCCGCGTCCTTCGTGCCCGTGGCCACGATGCAGATGCCCGGCACGATGTCACCGACCGCCGCGCTCGAGGTCTTCGAGATGCGCGTTGACGAGTCGAAGGTCACCGTCGTGTCGCCATTGGTCCCGCTGAGGATCAGGGTCGTGCCGGTGATCTTGACCAGCTGACCGCTGGCGCCGTTACGAAACCCGCGCCCGGGCGATGGCGACGCCTTGGGCCCGCCCGACGCGTTGGCGGCGCCCCCACAGGCCGCAGCCAGCAGCAGGAGCGGAAGCAGGACCGGGACGGCAAACCGTTTCATTGCGCTCTCAATGCCTCGATGGGGGCCAGCCGCGCGGCGCGGACAGCCGGATAGACGCCGAATACGAGGCCCACGGAGACAGCGACCGCGAGGGCGATCACGACCGGGGCGAGGGTGATGTCCATGGCCACGCCCGCCAGCCGGGGCAGGACCGCTCCGACCAGCAGTCCCGTGGCGACGCCGAGCACGCCGCCGAGACCAGTGAGGGCGGCGGCTTCGATCACGAACTGGCGGAACAGGTCGCCCGGCGTGGCGCCGAGCGCCTTCCGCAGGCCGATCTCGGCGGTCCGCTCGGTCACCGAGACCAACATGATGTTCATCACGCCGATCCCGCCGACCAGCAGGGAGATGGCGGCCACGCTGGCGAGCAGGATCGTCAGCGTCTGCGTCACAGCCTGCGCGGTGCTCAGCACCTGGCTCTGCGAGGTGATCTGGAAATCGGCGGTGCCGCCGCCGATGCCATGCGTTTGCATCAGCAGCTGCTGGGCCTCGAGATAGGCGGAGCCGGTGGTGTCAACGCTGGTGGCGCTGAGCAGGATCCGCTGCACGCCGCCGGGGCCGGTCAGCTCGTCCTGGGCGGTGGTGATGGGGATGACCGCCAGGTCGTCCTGGTTGGCGAAACCCTGCCCGCCGACTGGCTGCAGCACGCCGACCACCTGGAACGCGATGCCGTGGATGGTCACTGTGTCACCGAGCGCAGCACCCAGGTCCGAGGCCGTCGTGGCGCCAAGCACCACCTTCTGGGCCGCCGAGCTGACGTCCTGGTTGCTCAGGAACTCGCCCGAGCCGATCGTCCGCGCGTTGGTCTGCAACCAGCTGGGCGTGCTGCCGGTCACGGTCGTGCTCCAGTTGCTGGTGCCGTCCACGATGGTGCCCCGCGTCTGCACCACCGGCGCCACGGCGGCGATGTCGGGGGCGTTGTCGCGGCTGGCGAGGCCCCGCGCGTCGGCCATCGTCAGCGTGTCGGCGCTGCCGGCGCCGCCGAAGACGCCACCGCTCACGCTGCTGCCCGGCGTGACGGTGAGCAGGTTCGTGCCGAGTGAGGCGATCCGCGCCTGCACGCTCTGCGATGACGCCTGGCCGATGCCGACGGTGCAGATCACGGCGGCGACCCCGAAGAGGATGCCGAGCGTGGTCAGCACGGAGCGCAGGCGGTGTCCGAGCAGGCTGAGCAGCCCGGTCTGAACGGTGTGGATCCAGCTCATCGGCCTGCTGTCCCGCCGCCCTCAGGGCCATCCGCCGGCGGATGACCCGGTGGCGGGACAAGAAGTAGCGCATCCGCCGGCGAATGGCCCCCCACCACGTTTCCGTCGAGCATCCGCACCACCCGGTTGGCGGTTCTGGCGATCTCGGCGTCGTGCGTGATCAGCACGACCGTCCGGCCGTCCTGATTCAAGCGCCGGAGCATCGCGAGGATCTCGTAGCTCGAGCCTGAATCCAGGTTGCCGGTGGGCTCGTCGGCCAGGATCAGGTCCGGGTCGGTCACGAGCGCCCGGGCGATGGCCACCCGCTGCTGCTGGCCACCTGACATCTCGGTGGGCCGGTGCTCGACGCGATCTGCCAGCCCCACCTGGTCCAGCGCGTGGAGGGCGGCCTCGCGCCGCTGTCCCGCCTCTCTATAGAGGAGCGGGAGCTCCACGTTTCGCCAGGCAGTGAGGCGCGGCAGCAGGTGGAACTGCTGGAAGACGAAGCCGATGCGGCGGTTGCGCACGTAGGCGAGCTCGCTCTCCGTGAGCCGGCTCACGTCCTCACCGCCAAAGCGATAGGCGCCGGTCGTCGGCGAGTCGAGGCAGCCGAGGATGTGCATCAGCGTCGACTTGCCGGAACCGGACGGTCCCATCACAGCGAGGAAGTCGCCGGCCGGTACGTCGAGGGAGACGCTGTCGAGGGCCACCACCGCGGCCGGACCGGAGCCGTAGACCTTGCGGACCCGGTCGAGCTGGATGAGCGACTCGGGGCTAGCCGCCACCTCCCCCACCTCCACCGCCGGCTCCGCCACCGCCGGCTCCGCCGCCGCCCCGGGTTCGGAACCCGCCACCGCCGCCACCGCCGCCGAAGAACCCGCCGAACCCACCCCCGGTGCTGCTCGGCACCTGGCTGGTGACCACGGCGATGACCACGGTCTGGCCGGCGGAGAGGCCGGACACGATCTGGGTGCGGAATGGGTCGCCGGCGCCGACCTGAACCGGCACCGGCACGGGCTTGCCGTTCTCCAGCACATCGACGGTGCTTCCAGCGGCCGTGGTGTGCACGGCGCTGCTCGGCACGGAGAGCACGTGCACGACCTGGTTCACGATGATGCTGACCGCCGCCGAGGAGCCCGGCCGCAGGGAGCTGCTCTGGTCGGCGACGGTCACCGTCACCGCGAACGTGGCGACGCCCGAGCTGATGGTCGCCGCGGGGGCGATCGCCGTCACCTTGCCAAGCAGGCCTTCGGGGGCGCCGGCCGGCGAGACGGTGGCGCTCTGCCCGACCGCCACCTCGCCAACCTGGGCATCGCTGACGGTGCCGGTCACCTGGTAGGCAGCCGGGTCGTCGAGCACGATCTGGCCCGCCGTCGAGGTCGAGGAGCTGGAGGCGGCCGCGGACGAGCCACCGCCGCCGCTGCCGACGCTCTGGCCTGCGGTGAGGTTGATCGCGGTCACGGTGCCGGGGACGGGCGCGGTCAACACCGCCTCGCCCAGCTGTCGCTGCGCGTTCGCGACCGCGACCTGCGCGGTCTGCACCGACGCCTGGTCCATCTGGATCGTCTGCGAAGTCACTCCGGCTTCGAGCGCGGCCAGCGAGGCCTGCGCGCTGGCCAGCTGCTGCCGGGCGGAGGCCACCTGCGCCGCTGCCTGGTCGTCGCTCTGCTTGGCGTGGAGCTGGGTCGACTGCAGGTTGTTCTGCGCCGTGTCGAGCGCGCTCTGGTCACGGCTCAGCGTCTGCTGGTCCTGCGCGACCTTCTGGTTGTCCTGTGTGCACTGGGACGAGGAGGACCCGTACTGCTGGCAGTCGCTCTGCTGCTGCGCCTGGTCGTTCTGCTGCACGTTCTGGTCCGCGTTGACCACGTTCTGGTCGTCCGTCACCTGCTGCTGCGCGCTCTGGATCGACTGCTGGTTGACGGCCACGGTGTCCGCCTGGGCGGTCTCAGCGTTGCTCAGCGAGACCTGCGCAGACGACACCTGCGACTTGGCGCTGGCGAGGTTCTGCGCCGTCGGCCCGGCCTCGTCGAGTGAGAGCCTCGCTTCCGCCGAGCTCAGGTTGGCCTGCGCGTCGGTCAGCGTGCCCTGCAGTGCGGTGGGATCGATCTTGGCCAGGACCTGGCCGGCAGCCACCTTTGCGCCCGCCTGAACGTCGACCTCGGTGACGGTCCCGGCGACGGCGAAGTTGAGGTTGCTCTCGGCGGCCGGCGCCAGGTTGCCCGACATCGACAGCGTCTGCGTGACCGTTCCGTAGCCGACGACCGCGGTCCGATAAGTCGGCGCCTGGCCCGCCGCCCGCACGTACGCCATCGATCCGACCACCGCCACCACCACGACCGCAGCCAGGGCGAAGATGTACCGGCGCCGAAGGAGACGAGCCACGCGGCGAGCCTAGACAGGGCACCTTTCGCCTAGGTGACAGCCCAAGATCCTCCCGATTTGCTGCGAGGGTGTCCGGCGCAGCCGGGCGGAGGGGACTCTTAATCTGGTCTGCGGATGGCCGAGAAGGAGCTGGCCGGCAAGGTCGCGATCGTCACCGGCGCGGGCAGCGGCATCGGGCACGCGATCGCCCAGCTGTTCGGGTCCGAGGGCGCGTCGGTGGTCGTCAACTACTTCGGCTACGAGGCCGAGGCCGAGGAGCTGGCCGCGAAGCTGACGGCGTCCGGGATGAAGTCGTTGGCGGTCAAGGCGGACGTTTCCGATCCCGCCCAGGTGAAGCAGATGGTGGACCAGGCGGTCAGCGAGCTCGGCGGCATCGACATCCTGGTCAACAACGCCGGCGTCGAGAGCCCGGCTCCCTTCCTCGAGATCACCGAGGAGCGCTGGGACCAGATGCTGCACATCGACCTCAAGGGCGCCTTCCTGTGCGCGCAGGCGTGCGCGCGCGTCATGACCGGGCGGGGTGGCGGCTCGATCGTCAACATCTCGTCCGTCCACGAAGACCTGACGTTCCCAGGCTTCACGCCCTACGCCGCGGCCAAGGGCGGCCTGCGGATGCTGATGCGCAATGCGGCCCTCGAGCTGGCGCCCAACAAGATCCGCGTCAACAACATCGCGCCGGGCGCGATCAAGACGCCGATCCAGGCAGCCACCGGCCTCGACGCGGACAAGGAGGCGAGGATCAACGCGATCGTGCCCCTCGGGCGGATGGGAACGCCGGAGGAGGTGGCCCAGGTCGCGCTCTTCCTGGCCTCTGACCGCGCCTCGTACGTGACCGGGTCCACCTACTACGTGGACGGCGGCATGGTCCGGTACTCGCAGGCCCTCTGAAGCCGGATGCCCAACGTTTTCACGCGCGTCCCTGACCGTCCCGTCCCGCCGCTGCCAGGGTGGGCGCTCGCCCTGCTGCCGGTGGCGGACCTGTTCATGGTCCTGATGGTCTCGCGCCCCCCGACCGGCACCCTGCGCACGACCTGGGTGACTCCGGGGACCCTGCAGCTCGCCGGCGTGCTGGCGTTGGTCGGCCTGGTGGTGGGCGGCCTGCTGTTGCCGCGCTTGGGCCTGTCGGCGCTGCTTGGAGTCCTGCTCATCGCCTTCGCCCTGGGCTGCGCCTCAGTGGCGCTGGTCGGCTTCGCTCAGCGCCGGGCCTGACCGGGCGGGGAGCCGCGCGACCAGCGCCAGGCCGGCCAGGCTGGCGGTGGCCAGCATGCCCAGGACGAGGTAGGGCCGGTCGATCACGACCTGGACCACGACGATGTAGACCAGGCCGCCGAGGTTCCCGGCGAGCCAGAGAAAGCCCACCGCGGCGCCCTGCCTCCCGGCGTCGGTGTGCACCTCGGCCCAGTCGAGCACCACCGGGAGGCAGGCCAGCAGGAAGAAACCTTCGATGGCGAGCCAGGCCCCTGTCCAGAGCGTGACGTGGACCGCCGCCACCATGGCGAAGGCGATCGCGGAGATGATCAGCGCCGCGGCAAGCAGCAGGCGGCGCCGGTCGCGAGCGGCCGCAGCCGGAGCCAGCGTAGCCGCGCCCACGATGCCCGCGAGCGTCATCACGCCGAGCAGGGCTCCGGCCGCCGACCCCTCGCCGACTCGGTCGAGCACCGGCTCCAGGAACGTCGCGACGGCGTTGTAGGTGCCGATACCGATGAACAGGAGCCCGGCCAGGGTCCAGAGGAACCGATCGTGGCGGAGCCAGCCCAGCCCGCCACCGACGGCGACGTCATCGCCGAACTGGGCGGGGATTGGCAGCGCAAGGAGGATGGCCGCGGCGGCCGCCACGCCGGCCGCCGCATGCACCTGCACGAGGAGCCGGATGCCGCCCGCGGCAAAGAGCGGGGCGGCGCCGAGCGCGGCCGCCAGGATCCCCGCGAAGAGCGCCGCGGAGCCGACCGCGATCGCCAGTGCCCGCTGCTCCGGCGGGAAGTAGCGGGCGGCGACCTTGTTGATCGAGTTCAGGACCAGCGGCTGGGCCGCGGCGATGACGACCTGGCCGCCCAGCTGCCAGGCAAAGGACTCGGGTCTCAGGGCGCGCAGGATCGCGCCGGCGGCGACAAGGACGGCGCCGACGCTCAGCGCCTGTTCGAAGCGGAGGTCGAGCCAGCGCCCGGTGGGCAGAGCAAGAACGATGTAGAGACCGGGAAAGATGGCGGACAGATCGCCGACCGTCCCCACATCGACTTGCAGGGCGCGCGCGACGTCGGTATCGATGGCCGCGTACGTCAACCAGAGCAGCTGGGTTGCCGCCGCCAGCAGCGCGTAGGCACCCAATACGAGCCAGCGCACGGCGCCTACGGTGACACGGGCCGGCGCCTAGCGGATCAGCTGCCGGCGGCCAGCTCCTGGCGCGCTTCACCCAAGGCCTTTTTCTGCGCCGCGTCGACCGTCGGATAATGCGGATCGATCGCCTTCAGCTCGCGGATGATCGCCGCGGCCGAAGCCAGCTGGGCAAACCACTTGTGATCGGCGGGAATCGCGTGCCAGGGCGCCCAATCGGTGCTGGTCGCCGACAGCATCTTCGCGTAGGCGCCCTGGTAGTCATCCCAGTGTTGGCGTTCCTTGAGGTCGTCGGGCTGGAACTTCCAGTTCTTGTCCGGGTCGTCGATGCGCGCGAGCAAGCGATCGCGCTGCTCGTCCTTCGAGACGTTCAGGAAGAGCTTCACCAGGCGCACCCCGTTGTCGCGCAGCGACCGCTCCCACCCGTTGATCTCGCCGAAGCGCCGCTTCCAGAGCCCGCGCCTCTCCGCCTCCGGGGGCAGCAACTGGCGATCGAGCAACTCGGGGTGGACCCGGACGCTGAGCACCTCCTCGTAGTGCGAGCGGTTGAAGATGCCGATCTGACCGCGCTCGGGCAGAGCTCGCTGGTGTCGCCAGAGGTAGTCGTGACGGAGCTCCTGGTCCGTCGGCGCCTTGAAAGAAGTGACCTCCACGCCCTGCGGGTTGACGCCCGACATGACGTGCTTGACGACGCCGTCCTTGCCGGACGCGTCCATGCCCTGCAGCACGACCAGGAGGGCGTGTGTTCTCTGCGCGGCGAGCTTGGCCTGCAGCTCCGTGAGCGTCTCAACCGCGTGCTCGAGCAGCTCCTTGGCGTCGTCCTGGTCCACGAAGGAGGCCTTGTAGGCCGGATCGAAATCTTCTGGGAGTGAGACCTTCCGGCCGGGCTTCACCACCAGCGGTCCGACGAGGTCGTCGAGAACCTTCTCCGGCGACCGTGTGGCCGTCACTGGGCGGTCACCTCGGTCAACTGCCCGGTCTCGAGGTCGTACAAGAGCCCGCGAACCTGATCGCGGTGGGCGAGGAAAGGCGACTCCCGCAGCGCCGCCACGTCCGCCCGGATCGCCTCTTGCTCGTCGGCGATGGCGAGCATGGCGAACGGTGGCAGCGCGTCAGCCGCGCGGCGCACCCCCTCGGCGAGCTCAGCGTCCGACGGGACGCGCATCGCGCATCCGGTGTGGTGGACCACCTTGATCTCGTTCGTGCCGAGGAAGGCCTGCGAGAGTGCGAGGGAGCGGATCACGTCCTCGGTGACGCGCCCACCTGCGTTGCGGATCACGTGGGCGTCCCCGAGCTGGAGGTCGAGCATCCGGTAGACGTCGATGCGCGCGTCCATGCAGGTCACGACGGCAAGCCGTTGGCGCGGCTCCGAGGGCAGGGTCACTGGATGCTCCACGTATTGGCCACGACCAGCGGGACGGGCCCGACGGCCGTGGTTCGGTGATCGGCAGCTACGTTCCCACGATAGCGACGAGGGGCGCCATCCTCGCCCTAGGCGGTCAGGATATGGCGCCTTTCGAGGCGCCGACCGCGGGCTCGGTTCACACGCTTGATCTCGCTGATCGGCAATATCACGCGCGGCGCCGACCACCCCTGCGACGGCTTTTCGAGGCCCCAGCCGCCACCGATCGCGACGGCACTGTGGGTCGCCGCCCCAGACCGGTCGCGCCAGACAAGCACCGTGCCCGGCGTTGCGTCGTCGCCGGCGACGCCGGTGGCGGCGTTCAGCCAGGCCTCGAAAGGCGGCAGGTCCATCCAGACGTCCTCGGCGGCCGGCACCCCGGCGGCGGCCATGACGGTGCCGAAGCAGTTCGGACCGCTGCCAGGCGGGAAGGTTCCTGCGAGCTTCTCCGCCCCCGGCAGCACGCCGCGGCATGAGGCCCAGATCGAACGCGGCACCTCCCGATGGCGGCTGGCGAGCTCACCGGTGGCGACGAACCGACCGAGAGCCGCGTTCGGTGCCTGCCCAAGCAGCGAAGGCCACCAGAGAAACCAGCCGCCTGCCTGCTGAGCTCGAAGGGCCTCCGGCGCGAGGATGTCGACCCAATCTCGAACGCGGCCCACCGCGCCGCGGCCGACCTCCAGCTGCCGGCGGACCAGGTGGCGCCGGGCAGCCGGCTCGAGTGCCATGAAGGCCGGCTCGTCGAGCCAGATCGGCGTGCGGTCCCCTTTGATGCGCCAGACCTTGAAGGTGTCGACGAGCTCGGCGGTGAGCTCTCCTGAGGTCGCTGAGCGGATGCCATCCGGTGAACTGAAGAAGGGCTGCGCAGGTGGGGCGAGCCACCCGGCCCAGCGGGCGAAGAGCCCCGGTCCAACGTCGATGCCGAGCACTTCCATGACCGGGGCCAGCCTAACGGGAGCTCCGATCGGTCTCTAAGTGGCGCGATCCGGGCGCCGGTCGGCCTCGTCGAGGCGACGATCGAGATCGTCGAGAGCGGCGGATCGTCCTCCCGCTAGGG
>Ga0207664_10001517_pt1 | contig 15219 bp, 14 predicted proteins | sample LARL83metaG_FD_184349 | JGI IMG/M metagenome (GOLD analysis project Ga0207664, IMG submission 184349) | Corn, switchgrass and miscanthus rhizosphere microbial communities from Kellogg Biological Station, Michigan, USA - LAR L8-3 metaG... | ecosystem: Host-associated > Plants > Roots >... | reverse complement strand
CGCATCCGCGGCGGTGAAGTCGGCCGCGGATGCGTCGACGAGGTCCGGCGCGTAGCGACCGAGCCAGGCGTTGCGCTTCACGTGCCACACATCGCGGAGCATGCGGCGGCCATCGCGCGCGAAGCGCACGGTCGTGGGCTCCGAGTCGTAGCGGAAGCGCACCGGCACCTGCCGGATGGTGAGGCCGTGGTGCTGCGCGACGTACAGGCACTCGATGTCGAAGCCGAAGCCCGGGATGGTGGCGCGCGTGAAGCACGCCACCGCAGCGCTCGCGGTGAAGCCCTTGAGGCCAGCCTGGGTGTCGAGGATGCCGGGCAGCAGGACCGCCTGTACCACGCGGTTGAACGCGCGACTCATGAGGTGTCGCGTGTACAGGTAGTGGAAGAATTCCGGACTCATCACGTAGCGGGAGTCCGGCAGCACGCGGCAGGCGATGGCCACGTCGGCGCCATCGTGGAGCTCGGCGACGATGCGGTTCACCTGGTCGAGCGGATAGGCGAGGTCGACGTCGGTGAAGACGCGATGGCGGCCGCGCGCGGCGAGCATGCCGCGCGTCACGGAGAACCCCTTGCCCCGATTACGCTCGTTGCGCAGCAGGCGGGCGAAGCCGCACCGCCGCCCGAAGTCCTCGAGGATGAGCTGCGTCTCGATCTCGCTCGAGTGGTCGTCCACGAACACGACTTCCAGCGAGTCCGGATAGTTCGTCGCGAAAACCTCTACCGCATCGAGGGTCGCCGGGAGCTGCGCCGCCGCGTTGTAGACCGGAATTACGAGCGAGAGAGCAGGCGCGTCCGCGGTCGGAGCGAACATGGGGTAGCCCAAGGCACATGGGGTGACGCCATGCAGCGTGGGGGCGCGCACCGGCACGGAAGGGTGAGCCGAGGACTACGCGCCTGCGTGGCGAGTACAGAAGCTAGCGTCGGCCCGGCATCTTGCGCCAGACGGAGCTGCTCAGTCGTGCCGCGGGCCGGTTCGGCGCTCGAGCACCACCTCGCCCTTCACGACCATGTATCGGATCAGGCGACCGGCGGCATCCGGGAAGGCCTTCTGCCGGTCGCGGAAGCGGTCGTTGGAGACGATGGACGCGTCCAGCTCGCGGGCGAAGGAGAGGATGAAGTAGTCGGCGTCGGTGCCGGCGGGCGCCTGGCGGATGGCGCCGGCGTCCACCATGCGCTCATAGCCGGCCCGGTCGTCGATCTGGTGGCGGAGTGCGGCGTCCACGAGCACGAGGGGCTCGTAGCCCTCCTCGCGCAGCTTGTCGCAGACGAGGGTGATGTTGGCGAGATGGCCCTGGTCGCCTTCGCTGGAGTGGGCGACGTTGGAGCCGTCCACCAGCACGAGTGGCTGAGCGGCCCCGTTGCCCTTGCGCCTCGGGGCCTCCTTGTCCGGCGATGTCGCCATCTATTTCCCGTGCGTGGTGGTTCCGTGCCTGGCGGAGTGCCCGCGGCGTGCCTGGACGCAAGAGCGCCCGGCGGGTGCCGGGCGCTCTTTCAAGTTCCAGACCGGGCGCGACTCAGGGCGTCTTGGCGCTCTGGAGCTTGGACTGGATGTCCTGTGCCTTCTTCAGGTGCGACTCGATCGTCGGCTTCGCCTTGGTGATGAGCGACTTGAGCTCGGCGTTCTGCGCGGCGCCCTCCGCGGTGTTCAGCGTCGACAGCACCGCCTGATGCGTGGCGACCTCGTGATCGATGTAGGCCTTGTCCCATGCAGCGCCCTTCGGCATGGCGTTCAGGCTGTCGACCCACGCCTTGTCCCTGGCTTCGCTGCTGTCGTTGGCGGGCATCTGCGGCGTCACGTTCAGCTTCTTCGCGAGGTCCTGCCCCATTTTCCGGAGGGCATGGTGGTCGCGCATCATGTCACGGCCGAAGGTCTTGACCTCGGCATTGGTGCCCTTGGTCGCCGCCACACTACCGGTCGCGCTGTCGGCCATGTTCGCGTGGTCGAGGATGGCGACGATGTTGGGGTCGGTGAGCGCGGGCGCGCTCGGGGCGGTCGGCGTGGCGGCAGCGGCCGGCGTGGCAGCGGCGGCGGCGGAGTCAGCCAGCCGCGCGGAATCTTCGTTGGCCTCGTGCTTGGCGCAGGCCGAAACGAGGGTGGCGGCGCAGGCAGCGGCGATCATCGAGGTACGACGGATGGCAATGCGCATCGGTCCTCCAACGGTAGTGGTGCGGGACGTCCGGGGTGCCCCGCGCGGAGCGCAAAAAACGGACTCGTGGGGAGGACGAGGCCCGGTTCCGTCAGTGCGCAAGATCACAGGCGTGAGGTGACCGGGACCCGCACGGCGCTTGCCGGGGTAGGTGATCTTTGATGCGTATGCAGATCCCCCTGAGGCGCCGCATCGGCGCCGTGCTCGCCGTGCTCCTCGGCGCCGCCACTCTGTCGTGTGGCGACGGGAAGTTCTCGCGCGCCCGGCTGGCAACCGTGTCCGGTGAAGTGGCCGAGGCCGCTGCCGCCGTGACCGGCCAGCAGGCTCTGCTGGCGAGTCAGGTGCGCGAAGAGGGACACATGGGCTTCGACACCGGGGTCTACCCCGGCGACGCCGCCCTCCGGGCGTGGCGGGACGCCGGATCGCCGTACGAATGGGCAGGCTACTACCTCCCCAGCCCGTGTCACCCGGACCAGAGCTGGTCGGGCAAACGGGAGACGCTGAACTCGCTCGGCTACGGCATTGCCGTGCTCTACGTGGGGCAGCAGACGTGGGGACGAACCCCTGGTGCGCCGTACAAGGTGCCCGTGACGGTGACTCACAAGGTGCGCGAGCGCGTGGGCAAGGGTTCCAGGCGTCACACCGTGACGCGCGTCGTGCGACGGACGGTGATGCGGAAGGCGCCGCCGGCGCAGCCCGGCGAGACCTGCAACGCCGATTTCGTGAGCGCCAAACGTGGCATGCGCGACGGCGTGGACGCAGAATTCCGCACGGCGCTGGAAGGGTTCCCGACGGGGACGACCGTGTTCCTGGACATCGAGCGGATGGACCACATGCCGAAGGCGATGCGCGATTACTACTCGGCATGGGTGCGCACGATGCTCGCCGACGGACGCTACCGACCCGGCATCTACGTGCACACGGACAACGCCAACACGGTGTACGAGGACGTGAAGCGCGAGTTCGAGGCGGCGGGGCATCGCGAGGAGCCGCCGTTCTGGATCGCCAAGTCGGCCGGCTTCGACGGCCGCAAGCTGCCGAGCCAGATGGGCCACGCGTTCGCCGTCGTGTGGCAGGGCGTGCTGGACATCGAGCAGACGTTCGCCGGCCATAGCATCCCGATCGACGTCAACGTCGCGGGATCACGCTCCCCATCGTCGTCGCTGGCGTCGTACGTGAGCGCCGCAGTCGTGGGGTCGCGGTTAGGCGACTGAGAGCTGCGCGTGAGACGTGAAACGTGAGAGGTGAGACGTGACTGCGTTGGCAGTGACGTCTCACCTCTCACGCTTCACGAGCAGTTCACCCGGTGGCGATCCGCTTGAGTGCCTCGAGCGCCTGGACGGCGCGGGGGCTCGGGAGCGCGCCGTCGGCCATCGCCTTCACGAGCTGGTCGTCGCGGTGGTAGAGGTCGTTGCCGAAGTAGAGCTGGCCGTCCTTCACGTACGCCGTGGCGTACTCGATGTATACCGGCAGCTTGTGCGGCAGCTTGACCGAGTTGTTGTCCTGGCCCTGCTCGTACTGCGTCACCTTCGCCTGGTCCCAGCCGAGCACCCACGCCGCGAGATCCACCGGCTTCTCGACGCGGATGCAGCCGTGGCTGAACGCGCGCACGTCCTTGTCGAACAGCTCCTTCTGCGGCGTGTCGTGCAGGTAGATGTTGAAGTCGTTGGGGAAGAGGAACTTCACGAGGCCGAGCGAGTTCTGCGGACCGGGCTTCTGCCGGATGCGCGTGACGCCCCCGTCCTTGTAGTACTCCAGGTTGTTGGCCGCCATGTAATTGGGGTCGGCGGCAATCTTCGGCGCCGTTTCCTTGGCCTGGATGTCGGGCGTGATGTTCCAGTACGGACGGAAGACGACGGTCTCCATGGAGTCGGCGAACACCGGGGTCGCCTTGTCCTCGTACTCCTGCCCGACGATGACCTTCATGTCGAGCGCCTTGCGGCCGCTGTCGTACGCGGTGAGCTGGAACGCGGGGACGTTGACGAGGATGTAGCGCTGGCCGAGCGAGCGCGGCATCCAGCGGTCGCGCTCGAGGTTGGCGGCGATCTGTCCGAGACGATACGCCGCGGGGACGTTGAGCGCGTCGAGCGTCTCGCTGCCGAGCGCGCTGTCCACCACGATGCCGTGATGCGCCTGGAACTGGGCGATGCCTGCGGCGAGGTCGGCGCCGAACACACCACCACCGGCGCCAGAGTCGGCGGGCACGCTGATGCCCTCGGCGGCGAGGCGCGCGCGGAGCGTGGCAAGGCGCTGCGGCGAATCGTGGTCGCCGCGCTTGAGCGACTTGCCTGCGGGGACCTTCGGGAAGCCACCCTTGCTGACGATGTCGCGGTAGTGCGCGAGCTCCTTCTGGAGCGCCGCGTACTCCGGGTCCTGGGGGCGCATGGCGGCGATGGACTTGTCGAGCGGCAGCTTGGTCAGCGTGCGCACGAGTGCGCTGTCCACGTTCTCGTCCTGCGGGTCGATGTGCCAGGCCTGCGAGATGGACTTCGGATCCACCTGGCCGGTGAGGTAGTCCTCGCCGAGCGCGGCATAGGTGGCCGTGAGCAGGACGTCGGCATCGGCGTACTGCTCGGCGGTGGGCTTCGGCGTGCGGCGCAGCGCGGTGAGGGCGTTCGCGAGATCCCCGATGGGATAGTCGTCGATCTTGAGGCCGTCCTGACTGGCGTTGAGGGCGGTGTTGGTGAGCGCGCCCGCGCGATCCTTGGCGAGGCCGTCCTCGACGAGCCAGAGCGGGGTCTGGCCGAATCGCTGATAGAGTCGCTTCGTGTGCTCCCACGCTTCCTTGCCGATGGCATCGGGGCGGGGGCCGTCGAGGCGCTGCTTCACCGCGGCGCGCAGGGCGTCGATGGACACGCCGTTGACGGCGATGAGCTTGGCCGGCGACCAGGGCGCGGCGACTTCGCCGGACGCGGACGCGTGGCTGGAGCTCGTGCTGGCCGAGTCGCCACGCGAGCAGGCGGCGAGGAGCGCGAGCGGCAACAGGAGGAGAGCGGCGCGGCGGAGCCGCGGAGCAAGCTGGATCATCTGATATCTCGCCGGTGACTTTGGGGCTGGCAGCCTCACCCGAGGCTGCTGCCGGCCGCTACAAGGCGAGATATGGGCCACGGTGGTGACAGCCGATTGCGCCGGCCTCGCGAATCGTGGCCCGGACCCTGCTTTAGCAGGGGATGAACGACGAGCCTGCCACTGTCCGGCTCGATCCAGAACCAAACCGAACGACATCGAGAGATCCAATGCGCGATACGACGAAGAGTTCGAAGAGGCACCGCACGGTGACGGGCCCGACGCCGGTGAAGCAGGACCGCCGCCAGCGCGGCCGACTGCGCGAGCTGTGCGACGAGGTGCTGGCCTCGTTCCGCGTAGCGCGGTCGCGAGAGCTGATCAGCGAGCGGGAGCTGATCGAGTCGCGGGAAATGCTCGCGTCCATGACGCCAGCGCTTTCGCGCTAGCCGTCCCTTCTGCGCGCCGATCGCGAACGGTCGATCGGCACGCGAGGGGCTGGTCCCGTGGTTGCATCCGGCCATCCGGCCAGCGCGCGGGTACGCCAGCCTCCCAGCCGTCGTCTTCTTTGCATAGATGCGCCATATAACCGACGCGCTCGGCCGTGAATGGCATGTATACGAGCGCAGCGAGGCCGCCGATGCGCCGGTGCCGGGGCGGCAGAGTCTCGTATTCGACACCGACGGTATCGTCCGTCGCCTGTGGCAGTACCCGCCGGGCTGGCAGGAGCTGACGGATGCCGCCCTGCTGGGCCTGATGGACGATGCGTCGCCGTTTCGCCAGCGGGTGAGCTGAGCGAGCGGGGCCTTGCCGTACCGCACGCAATATTGTATACAGTGGCATGGCTTCCAGCGACCCGTGGTACCTGCCCATCGGCCGAGAGGTCGAAGTGTTCCGCTCCTGCCACGCGCAGCGGCTTCCCGTCATGCTCAAGGGCCCCACGGGGTGCGGAAAGACGCGCTTCGTGGAGCACATGGCCCACCAGCTCGGCCGGCCGCTCGTCACGGTGGCGTGTCATGACGACCTCTCGGCGAGCGACCTCACCGGACGCTTCCTGATCCGCGGCAGCGAGACGGTGTGGTCCGACGGACCACTCACGGCTGCCGTCCGCGCCGGCGCCATCTGCTACCTGGATGAGGTAGTGGAGGCGCGGCAGGACACGCTCGTCGTGATCCATCCGCTCACCGATGACCGGCGCATCCTGCCCCTGGAGAAGACGGGGGAGCTGCTCGAGGCACTGCCCGGCTTCCAGCTCGTGATCTCGTACAACCCGGGTTACCAGCACGCGCTCAAGGACCTCAAGCCGAGCACTCGCCAGCGGTTCGTGGCGCTCGAGTTCGACTTTCCCCCGCCGGCACAGGAAGCGGAGATCGTCGCGCACGAGAGCCGGGTGACGCCGGCGACGGCGCGCGCGCTGGTGGAGGTGGCGCGACAGGTGCGACGGCTGCGCGAGCAGGGGCTCGCGGAGGGACCGGGCACGCGACTGCTGGTCTCCACCGGCAGGCTCATCGCGAGCGGGATCGCGCCGCGGCAGGCGTGCCGCACGGCGCTCGCCAACCCGCTGACCGACGATCCCGATCTGCTGGCGGCGATCGACGACTTCATCACGCAGACGCTGTAGGCGCCGGAGCCGTCGCGTTGCGCTTCCGCCGGTTCCTCCGTAATCGCGCCATCGGGCTGACGCGGCGCGTCATGGCGCCCGCGGCGCGATGGCGGGAGGCGCGCGGGCCGACGGAGCTGGGGCTCCAGCAGGTCCGCCGCCGGCTCGAGCTGCTGCTGGCGGGAATGTATGGACGGCCCATGCGCGTCGGCGCGGGAACCGCCGCGGAGGCGCGACTCACGCCAGCGCCGCCGGACATCCTGCTTCCCGCCACGCTCCCTGCGCGGGACGGCGTGGACGCAGCCGCCGCGCGCTACCGCCTGCTGGCGATCGAGCAGGCCGAGCGTCTCACGCGTGGGAGCGCGACGGTGGCGCTTCCGGCGACGCAGCTCGAGCGCGACCTGTACATGATGGCGGAGGGCGCGGCGGTGGATCATGCGATCGCGACCCGTGCGCCCGGCCTTGCCGGTGTGCTGGCCGAGCGGCACGCGCGCGAGCTGTCGGAGCGTCCCGATCCGCGGCGTCTCGGTGTCGCCGAACGGGAGGTGGAGCGGCTCGTACGCGCGATGCTGAGCGGCGAGGCAGAGGAAGCGGGCGCGGGCGCGTCACGCGGGCCGGAGGAATCGCTGGCCTGGGCGAGCGCACAGGCGGAGCGCATTCGTCGCGATGCCCCGGCCGGCACGCGCTACCGCGGGCTACCGGGGGTAAAGACGTGGCGGCTGGCACCGGTGGTGCGTGAGCCGGAGCCGTTTCCGCCCATGCCAGCGCCACCGATCGGTGACTTGCGCTCGGCGTCCGCGGCCGCGCCCACGCCGCACGGCAATCGTGCCGGCGAGCAGCAGGAGGGCGAGGACGGTGAGGCTCGGCCCGACGCGGACGGCACGGCGACGCTCGCAGCGCCGGACGCGGGCGCGCCCGCGAACGAACCTGACGCTGATGGGGGGGAGCCCGGCGCCACGATGACGAATGCGCGCGAGCCGCGCGCATCGCGACCCGGTATCACGTACCCGGAGTGGGATCACTACGCCGGCGTGAACAAGCCGGATGCGGTGACGATCCACGACGAGCCCGCCGCAGAGGGCGATGAGCGCTGGGCGAATGACACCCTGACGGCCCACGCCGCGATCGTGCGCCAGGTGCGGTCGCGCTTCGGCATGCTGCGCGCGCATCGCACGCGGCTCCGTGCCCAACGCGCGGGCGACGAGCTGGATCTCGATGCCTGCGTACGCGCCCTCGTGGACGTGCGCATGCGCCGCGTGCCGAGCGACCGGCTGTACCTGCAGACGCGGCCGGCGCGGCGCACGCTGGCGATCGCGCTGCTGGTGGACGTGAGCGGTTCGACGCGCGCGACGGTGGCCGATGGACAGACGATCCTCGACGTGGAACGCATGACGGTGCTGCTGGCGAGCGAAGCGCTCGATGCGCTGGGTGATCCGTATGCGGTGCTCGCGTTTTCGGGCGTTGGCGCGCACGACGTCCAGGTGCGGACGGTGAAGCGCTTCGCGGGCGACGACCGGTCGCTCGTGCACCGGCGGATCGCCGGCCTGAGCGCGATGGACAACACGCGGCTGGGCGCGGCGCTGCGCCACGCCACGGCGCTGCTCAACGCGCAGCCCGCCGAGCAGCGGCTGTTGCTGCTGGTCTCGGACGGCAAGCCGAACGACGTGTACGGCTACCAGGGCGCGTACGCGATCGAGGACTCGCGACGCGCGCTGGCCGATGCACGCGCGTGCGGCGTGCATCCGTTCTGCCTCACGGTGGACCGCGAGGAGACGGAGTACCTGCCGCACCTCTTCGGCGCGAGCGGCTATCGCGTGCTTCGCTCGCCGGAGCAGCTTCCGGCCGCCCTGCTGCGCGTCGTGGAGCAGCTGCTCCCGCACTGAGCGGGGCGCAGCGTCGCGCTCAGCGAGCGTTGCGCAGCACGAGTGCAACGAGGATGGGCGCGAGCAGGGCCGTGAGGATCCCCATCACGCCCATGGCCAGACCCGCGGCGCCACGCTCCACTTCGCCTTCGTCCGCGGCGCGCGCCGTGCCGAGGCCATGTGCGGCCGCACCGAGCGCGAGGCCCGTGGCGAGGCGCGAGCGCACGCCGCTCACTCGCAGCAGCCAGACGCCGACGAACCCGCCGAGCGCGCCGCTCACGATGGACACCACGGCGGAGAGTGCGGGGATGCCACCGAGCCGCGCCGCGACGGCAATGGCGATTGGCGTGGTGATGGACCGCGGCGCGAGCGAGCGCACGATCACCGGCGAAGCGCCCATGACGTGCGCGACTGCCACGGCGACCACGACACCGGTGACGGCACCTGCCAGCAAGGCGAGCGAGATGGCGGAGAGGTTGCGGCGAACGCGTTCCAGCTGCAGCGCGAGGGGAACACCGAGCGCCACCACGGCGGGACCGAGCCAGAACGCGATCACGCGCCCTCCGCGCTCGTACCGCGCGTATGGCGTATGCGTGGCGAGCAGGATGGCGATCATCGCGGCGATGGAGACGATGGCCGGGTTGAGCACGGCGAGGCGCGTGCGATCGTACGCCACGCGCGCGGCGGCGTAGACGAGCAGGGTGACGACGACCCAGAGGAGCGACGTCATTCGTCGCGCTCGAGGCGTTGCACCAGGTGGCCGACGACGAGGAGCACGGCCACGAGGCTGGCGAGCGCCGCGATGGTGATGGCGACGAGGTCGTGCCGCACGGCTGACCAGTAGGCGAGGAGCGCTACGCCTGCAGGCACGTAGAGGAGCGCGAGGTGACGCACCAGCAGCTCGGCGGCCGCGCGCACGAGCTCGAGAGGGAGCACGCGCGCCTCGATCAGCGCGGCGAGCACGACGAGCCCGATCACGCTTCCCGGCACCGGCAGGTGCATGGTGCGCACGAGCCAGTCGCCGGCGGCGTTCAGCGCGACGAGGAGCGCGAGGCCGCCGGCGAGGCGGAGGAGCGTACCGCCGCGACTCAGGGCGCGGGCGCGGCTGGCGGCGTGATCACGCCGGCGGGCGTCGTGCGGGGCGGCGCTCCTTCCGGGACGGCACCCGGTGCACGGACTCCGCCAGCGCGACGCTTCATGGACTGCGGCGACGGGAGGCTCACGAGGATGGCCGTGGCGACCAGGACGCACGTCGCGAGCGCGAGCTCGGCGCGCGAGCTGCGCCGGATGGCGACGGCCGCGCCCTCACTCCCGAGCTGCGGACGCTGGCGTCGCCAGTTCCACGCGCCGAGTGCGAACACGCCGGCGACGAGGCAGAGCTTGACGATGAGCGTCCAGCCGTAGGGCGTGGTCCAGAGCGACGAGAAGGGATCGAGGTGACGGAATGCGGTGACGAGCCCACTCAGCACGAGGAGCCCGCCACTCACCAGCGCCAGCGGCGAGAACCCGTTGACCATGTCTGCCGCGATCGCGCCGCGACGCTCCCTCGACCGCTCGTCGCGCAGCACGGTGCCGAGCCCGGCGAGGACGAGCACGAACAACGTTCCGATCCAGAAGCCGCCGAAGAGACGATGCAGCGGGTTCACGAGGCTGAGCCACTTGCCGGCGAACAGCGGGACGAGCGGACCCACGACCACGCCGATGAGCGAGAGCCACCAGCCGGCGAGCATTCCGCTCGAGGCGAGAGCGAAGCCGATGATGGCAATGACGAGCAGCCAGACCGGCGCGCCGACCTGCAAGTTGCTCGTGAGCACCTGGCCCACCGTGAGGTGCGCGCGAGCCGCCGCGCGGGGGAGCGCCTGCCACAGCATCACCGCCTGGATCACGGCGCCGAGGAGGCCGAGTGTCGCCGCACGTCTCGCAGCGTGACGGTACACGCCGCCCTCAGCGACGAGAGTGGCATCACCCGCTGGGGTTGCCAGCGGCGCGCCGACCCGGTTGCGCAACGCGGCAAATCGAAACCCGACGGCACCGACGGCGAGGAACTGGGCGACGAACCCGACGAACTCCCTGGCTGGCTCCGACCAGGTGATGAGCGGCTCGGCTTGCATGTGCGGTGGTTCTCCTCTCTGACGTGGGTTGTCGCCGATGGCGGGTGGTGGCATGAGGCTAAGTCGGCGCGCCGTCACGCGGAAGGCGCCGCGTGATAGCTTTGGTCGAATGGCCACGACGACAGACGGCGAGCGAATCACACCGGGGAGCGAACGGAAGAGCAGCACAAGCGTGCTGCGGCGGCGCTGGCACGCACTGATCCAGCGAATGGGGCTGCTGGAGTGGGACGAGGGTGTGCTGCTCCTCGTGGCCGGCGCGCTGATCGGGATCGTGGGCGGACTCGGCGTGGTGGGCTTCTATGGACTGATCGACCTCGCATACATCGCCTTCGTGCAGTGGCCGCGTCGGTTGATCGGACCGTTCGGGGCGGCGCTGTACCTGCCCCTGCTCACCGGGCTGGGGGTGTGGGCGGCGTGGTACGTGGTGCGTCGCACGCGCACGCCGGAGGGGCAGAACGTCGCCGACGTGCAGCTCGACGTGGCAAAGCGGCATGGCGTGGTGCGAACGCGACCGGTGGCGGTGCGCACGCTCGCGTCGGCGATCACGCTCGGCTCGGGCGCCTCGGCAGGGAGCGAGGGACCGGTGGCGGTGCTCGGCGCCGCGGTAGGATCGGTGTTCGGGCGCGCGCTCGCGCTGCAGCCGCGGCACGTGAAGATCCTCGTCGGGTGCGGGGCCGCGGCCGGGATCGCCGGGGCATTCAACGCACCGTTCGCCGGAGCGTTCTTCGCGCTGGAGGAAGTGCTCGGCTCGTTCTCCGTGGCGGCGTTCAGCCCGGTGGTGATCGCGAGCGTGGTGGGCGCACTCACGGCGCACAGCGTGCTCGGGAGCCACCCCGCGTTCCACATGCCGCCGATGGTGGACGTGCACCCAGTGGAGAACGCGCTGCTGTATCCCCTGCTGGGCGTGGCGTGCGGACTGGTGTCGGCGCTGTACGCGTGGCTCACCGTGAAGATGCCGTACTGGACCTCGGACATGCGGGGACCGGCGTGGCTGCGGCCGGTGGCGGGCGGGGTGCTCGTTGGCGCCATCACCGCGGCATCAGGGGGCCTGTTGTACGGCACCGGCCACTTGTCCATCCCGACGCCGATCTTCGGCGGGATGGTGTGGTACGTCCTGGTCGGCCTCTCGCTCGCCAAGGTGCTGGCGACGGCGCTCACACTCGGCACGGGCGGGTCGGGGGGCGTGTTCACGCCGTCGCTGTTCATCGGCGCGGCGCTGGGCGGGGGCCTCGGACGTCTCCTCGCCGGCCTGGTGCCGGGTCACTTCATCCACGCCGAGGCGTGGGCGCTGGTGGGGATGGGTGGCGTAGTGGCCGGCGCGACGCGGGCGCCGCTGACGGCCATCTTCATGGTCTACGAGCTGACGAACGACCCGAGCTACGTCGTGCCGCTGATGATCGTGGCGGTGATCTCGCTGCTCGTCGCCAAGCGGTGCTCGCCGTACGGGCTGTACGACGGCTGGCTGATCGAGCGCGGGGAGCACGTGTCGCACGGCATCGACGAGGCGCTGATGCACCGGCTGCACGTGACCGACGCCCTGGACCCGAACGGCGCGCAGGTGCGGCCGTCGGCATCGGTAGCGGCGCTGGCGCTGGCGGCGAGCCGGACTCCGCAGGATGCGGTCGCGGTGGTGGAGGACGACGGGACGCTGGTGGGACTGGTGAGCCGGCGCGCGCTACGGACGGCACTGGAGCAGGTCGACGCCGGGATGGTACTGGTCGCGGAAGACCTGGCGGAGACGGTCACGCCACTGGCGCCCGAAGCGTCGCTGGCGGAGGCGCTGCGTGCTCTGAACGCGAGTGCGCTCGATGCGCTGCCCGTGACGGCGGGCGGGGAGTATGCGGGGATGGTCGGGCGGTCGGACATCCTCGCGCTGTACGAGCGGGAGCTGGAGCACGCGGTGTAGAGGGGAGGACCGAAGGACCGAAGGACCGAAGGACCGAAGGACCGAAGGACCGGAACTGCGAAGGGCACACCGTGCCAAGTTCGGTGTGCCCTTCCGGTCCTCCCCTCCCCGGTCCTCCCCTCCCCGGTCCTCCCCTCCTCCCCGCAACGGCTGGCCCTTGCCCTGCGTAGCAATGATGTACAGAATTGTATACCATTCCTGGTGCCGAGGTCGCGCGCCGGAACGGCATCGATTCCGCGGGGTATTTTCCCAGACTGTGGAGGGGTGTCAAATGCGACAGGGCATCGTGGGTGTGGCAGGACGGAGCTGGCTGGCGGGGGCAGCGATGCTGGTGGCCGCGGCGGTACCGGCCTCGGCGCAGGGCACGGGGAACGGCTACCTGTTCGGGGCGCCGGACGCACAGCTGACGGTTCGAGGGGGATGGTTCATCGCCAGCGCGAACAGCTCCTTCTACTCGCAGGCGACGCGGGACTTCACGCTGAGCAAGAGTGACTTCAGCAGTCCCACGCTGGGTGCGGAGCTGGGCATCCGGCTGGCGCCGCAACTGGACTTCACCCTCGATGCGGCGTGGTCCGGCATGAGCAAGGGCACCCACTACCGCAACTTCGTGGACAACAACAACCAGGAGATCGAGCAGTCCACGGCACTGCGCCGCGTGCCGCTCACGGTCAACCTGAAAGCGTTCCTGGCGCCGCGGGGGCGGTCGGTGGGTCGTCTGGCGTACATCCCCTCCAAGGTGGTACCGTGGGTCGGGGTGGGTGCTGGCGCCACGTGGTACAGCCTCGAGCAGTCTGGCGATTTCATCAACACCACCAGCGGCGCGGTCTACAACGACAAGTTCCAGGATTCCGGCTGGGGTCCGGCGTTGCAGGGGATGGGTGGCGTGGACGTCTCGCTGACACCGCGCATCGCGCTCACGGGCGACGCACGCTACCTGTGGTCCAAGGCGTCAATGGGAACGGATTTCCAGGGGTACGACAAGATCGACCTGTCGGGCGTGTCCCTCGCGCTTGGCGTCACGTTCAGGCTCTAGAGGAGAGAGGACGATGAGAGAGACGACGAATCGGCTCGCCCGGGCGACGCGCGCCGCGGCCATCGCGGTGACGTTCGTGTCGCTGGCGGCGGGCACCAGTGCCGCGCAGCAGGCGACGGCGTCGCGCTGGCAGGGCTGGCTGGGTTGCTGGACGGCCATGTCGCCGGATGCGCTGGTGCCGAGCGCGGGTCCGCTGGTGTGCATCACGCCGACGTCGAACGCCGACGTGGTGAACGTGGCCACCGTGCAGGGCAGCAAGGTGCTGTCGACGAAGACGATCGACGCGAGCGGGAAGGATCTGCCGATCGAAGCCAAGGATTGCACGGGCACCGAGCGCGCCGAGTGGTCAGCGGACGCGCGTCGTGTCTACCTGAAGGCCGTGGCGAACTGCGCGGGGACGACGCGCACCACGTCGGGCATCCTGGCGATGTCGGCGGCAGGCGAGTGGCTGGACGTCCAGGGACTCGCGGCCGGCGAGGGCGAGAACGTGCACGTGGCGCGCTATCGTGATGCGGGGCTGCCGGAGGGCCTGCCGAGCGACATCCAGGCAGCGCTGGCCGGACGCGGGACGTCCGTGCAGGGCGCGCGCGTCGCAGCCGGTGCGAACATCGGCACCGCGGCGGTAATCGAGGCCTCGAAGAAGGCGACGCCGGCGGTAGTCGAGGCGTGGCTGCTGGAGCGCGGCCAGCACTTCGCGCTCGACGCGAACACGCTGGTGCAGCTTGCGGACGCGGGCGTGCCGTCGCGGGTGACCGACGCGATGGTGGCAGTCTCGAACCCGCAGACGTTCCAGGTGGCGCACGTGAACCCGATGACGCAGTACAACCGCCCCGAGGACGAAGTGACGGGCCGCCGGATCCCGGTGTTCCTCGCTCCTCCGCCGTACGATCCATTCGGCTGGGGCTACTCGGGGTATGGCTATGGCTATGGTTACGGCTACCCGTACGGCTATGGCTATGGGAACGCCTACGGCGGCTACTACGGATATCCGTACTATGGCGGCACGCCGATCATCGTGGTGCAGGGCTCTGGGAACGTGCCGGGACACGGCCGGATGGTGAACGGCTCCGGCTATCAGCCGGCTGTCGGCGCCGGCAGCACGGGCCGCACCGCGCGGCCGCGCAACGCGCCCACTCCGACGGACTCGCGCGCCTGGGGTTCGTCCGGCGCCTCGACCTCATCGGGCACGGGCTCGTCGAGCGCGGGCTCGTCGCAGCCGGCTCCGGAACGGACGGCAAAGCCGAGACCGGACAGATAGCTAGTCGGGGAGTCAGGTAGTCAGCTAGTCGGGCCTCACGGAGTCAGCTAGGCGGGGACTCAGCTAGTCGGCTAGGCAGGGACGACAGGAGGCCGAGTGGTCAGAGGATTGACTGCTCGGCCTCTTTGCGTCTTCGGCTTCCAACGTTCACTCCCTGAGTCCCTGAAGCCTCACGTCAGGAACTCGTGCAGCAGCGAGTGGAAGTGATGCACGCCGTTTTCGCGTTTCGCCGAATAGCGACCGCGGTCGTAGATGCGTGAGCGCAGGTTCCGCTGCACGGCTTCGCAGACCTCGATGTCC
>Ga0207664_10001516_pt1 | contig 15219 bp, 9 predicted proteins | sample LARL83metaG_FD_184349 | JGI IMG/M metagenome (GOLD analysis project Ga0207664, IMG submission 184349) | Corn, switchgrass and miscanthus rhizosphere microbial communities from Kellogg Biological Station, Michigan, USA - LAR L8-3 metaG... | ecosystem: Host-associated > Plants > Roots >... | reverse complement strand
ACCGCGTGATCGTCTTCGACGCTGAGACCGGAAAGTACAAGCGGCATTGGGGCGCCTATGGCAAGAAGCCCGACGACACGGACATGGGCAACTACAAACCCGATGCTCCCCCTCCGCAGCAGTTCCGCAATCCCGTACATTGCGCCGAGCTCTCGCATGACAACTTGCTTTACGTCTGCGATCGCGTGAACGACCGGATCCAGGTCTTCCATCCCGACGGCACTTTCGTCAAAGAAATGTTCATCGAGAAGAACACTCTGGGCTCCGGCTCCACATGGGATATCGCTTTCTCGAAAGACCCCCAGCAGAAGTACATCTATCTGGCCGACGGCGAAAATGACCGCGTGCACATCCTGGACCGCGATTCGCTCGAACTGCTCACCACGTTCGGCGAGGGCGGCCGCCAGCCCGGCGAGTTCTACGGCGTCCATAGCATCGCCACCGATTCGAAAGGCAATATCTTCACCACCGAAACCTACCGTGGCCAGCGCGTCCAGAAGTTCATGTACAAAGGACTCGCGCCCGTGACCAAGAAGGACCAGGGCGTCGTCTGGCCGAAGACCGCCAAGAGCCCGCTGTAAAAACATGCCGCGCAGAGTATTTCCGACGCTCGCGGCGTTAGTGTCGCTGTTGGCCGGCCTCGCATGGTCGCAATCCGGCGCCGGTAACGGCCAGTGGCCCTCTTACGCCGGCGATCTTCGTAACTTCCGATATTCTGCGCTCGATCAAATCAACGCGGCCAATTTCAACAAGCTCGAGATCGCCTGGCGATTCAAGACCGACAATCTCGGCAACCGTCCAGAGTTCAAATTGGAAGGAACTCCCCTGATGGTCAACGGCATCGTCTACGCGACCGCGGGCTCGCGCCGTGCAGTGATCGCGCTCGATGCGGCCACCGGCGAACTGCTGTGGGTTCACGGCGAACATGAAGGTGCCCGTGGAGCCGCTGCCCCTCGTCAACTGTCCGGCAGAGGCGTATCGTACTGGTCCGATGGAACACAAGAGCGGATCCTCTACGTGACGCCTGGCTATCGTCTCGTCTGTCTGGATGCGAAAACCGGAGCACTGGTCCCATCGTTCGGCGACAACGGCGCCGTCGATATGAAGAAGTTCGCGGTCTATGGCATCGGCCTCCCGATTGATCTGGTCAACGGCGAAATCGGCCTGCACGCGACCCCGGCCGTGACGAAGAGCGGTGTCGTGCTGGTGGGATCTTCGTTCCGCGAAGGCGGCACCCCCAAGACGCATAACAACACCAAGGGCATGGTGCTCGCATTCGACGTAAAGACCGGTAGGAAACTTTGGCAGTTCAATACTATTCCAAGGCCCGGTGAATTCGGCAACGATACCTGGCTCCAGGAATCCTGGGCGGTCAACGGCAACACCGGCGTCTGGACTCAGATAGCCGTGGACGAAGAGCTCGGCTTAGCCTACCTGCCGGTGGAGACGCCATCGTCCGATTTCTACGGCGGCCATCGCCCCGGCAATAACCTGTTCGCCGACAGCCTGGTCTGCGTGGATCTGAAAACTGGCGTGCGCAAGTGGCATTACCAGTTGGTGCATCATTCGATCTGGAACATGGATATCGCCGCCGCGCCCATCCTCGCCGACATCTCCGTGAATGGCCGTCCGGTCAAGGCCGTGCTCGAATCCAGCAAGCAGGCGTTTCTTTATGCCTTCGATCGTGTCACAGGCCAGCCCATCTGGCCCATCGAGGAGCGGCCTGTCGAAAAAGGCGACGTGCCGGGCGAATGGTATTCTCCGACGCAGCCGTTCCCCACTAAGCCGCCCGCCTTCGATTACCAAGGCGTTACCGTCGGCGGCCTGATCGACTTCACGCCCGAGCTTCACGCCGAGGCTTTGAAGATCGTCTCGCAATACAAGCTCGGGCCGGTCTTCACGCCCACAGTTGTCAGCAAAACCGGCGGGCCTATCGCGTCGTTTCGATCCTCAGGCGGCATGAATTGGCCCGGCTTCTCCTACGATCCAGAGACTCACATCGCCTACATCCCCTCGTTCATTTCGATGCCACCAGTCGCGCTGCTTCCTTCGCCGGGCAAGGACTTCTCAGATATCGAATACGTGGAGGGATTCGCAACAACGGGCGTGCATTATGTGTCGGGCCCCGGTGAGAATGTCGGCGCCGATGCGCCACGGCTTTCCACTCGCGCAACTGCTCCTCCGGTGGCTGGCGAATCCGCGCTTGCAACGGGTGCCAACGCGACCACGGCCGGTGTCGGCCGCGGCCTCAATCTCAGCCCGCAAGGATTGCCGCTGCTCAAGCCGCCTTATGGCCGCATCACCGCCATCAATATGGATACCGGTGACTTTGTATGGCAAATCGCCCACGGTGAAACGCCCGACTATATTCGCAATCACCCCGCGCTCAAGGGGCTCAACATTCCGCGGACCGGCCAGCCTGGTTACGTTGGCGTGTTGGTGACCAAGACGCTCGTCATCGCGGCCGACCCGCAGGTGACCACTACAGCCGGTCGTCCGCGTGGCGCGATGCTGCGCGCTTATAACAAGACAACCGGACAAGAGGTGGGCGCTGTCTGGCTGCCTGCGCCGCAGAGCGGATCGCCGATGACCTACATGCTGAACGGCAGGCAGTACATCGTCATTGCGGTCAGCGGTGGCTCGTATTCGGGCGAGTATCTGGCGTTCAGCCTGCCCGCCAACGAATAGTGTCGCGCGTCTCTTGCCTGAAACGCTTCCATGTAAAGTGGATTATGATGTCGAAGGAACCCCAATGACCACTGCAGTACACCCTTCAACGCCCGATTCCACAACCAGTACCGAGCTCCTGCTTCGAATGTATCGCCGGATGTTGATGATCCGGCTGTTTGAGGAGCAAGTCAACGACCTTTATACCCGCGCCCTGATGCCTGGCCTTGCTCACCTTTATATAGGTGAGGAAGCGGTCGCAGTCGGAATCTGCGAAGCGCTTCGCCCGGACGATTACATCACCAGCACCCATCGCGGCCACGGCCACTGTCTCGCCAAAGGCGCATCCATCGACAGAATGGTCGCCGAGCTCCTCGGCAAGGAAGCCGGCTATTGCAAAGGCAAGGGTGGATCGATGCACATCGCCGATCCCGACACCGGCAACCTGGGTGCGAACGCGATTGTCGGCGGCAGCACTGGTATCGCCACCGGCGCGGCGCTCTCTGCCAAACGCTTGGGCACCGGCCAAGTCTCGGTCTGCTTCTTCGGAGAAGGTGCGCTCGGTCAAGGCCTGCTCTATGAAGTGATGAATCTCGCGGCGCTGTGGAAGCTCCCGGTGATTTACGTCTGTGAAAACAACATGTACAACGAGTACACGCATTACCTGGAAACCACGGCCGGTGACATCCTGATGCGTGGTCCAGCCTTCGGCGTGCCCTCTGAGAGCGTCGATGGGCAGGACGTGCGAGCGGTCTACGCCACCGCCTCGCGGCTGGTCGATCGCGCGCGTAAAGGCGAAGGCCCGGCCTTGCTCGTAGTCAATACCTATCGCTACATGGGTCATCACGTCGGCGATGTCAGCCGTGAATATTATCGATCGAAGCAGGAAGAGCAGCAGTGGAAGACCGATCGAGATCCGATCAAGCTGCTGGCCGATCATCTCACTGGCCACAATCTCGATCAAATTCACGCCGAAGTGAAGGCGGAGATCGACAAAGGCGTCCAGTTCGCCCTCGCCGCGCCATACCCGAATGTCGACAAAGTGGGACAGGACGTCTATGCCTGAAGTCGCCGTCGCCGTTCGTGAATTAACTCTCGGCGAAGCTATTCGTGAAGCGCTCGCCGAAGAACTCCGCCGTGACTCACGCGTCTTCATTCTCGGTGAAGACATCGCCGAAGCCGGTCACCCTTTCAAGGTCCTCACCGGACTGGTGAGCGAGTTCGGCCCGGAACGCATCCTCGATACGCCGATCTCGGAAGCCGGTTTTACTGCAGTCGCCGTCGGTGCAGCCATGACTGGCATGCGACCCGTGGTTGACATCATGTTCGGCGATTTCATTACGCTAACGATGGACCAAATGGTGAACCAAGCCGCCAAGATCCACTACATGTCGGGTGGGAAGTGGAAGGTCCCGATGGTCATGCGGACCACGCTGGGCGCGACGCGCCGGTCGGCTGCGCAACACTCGCAATCACTACACGCCTGGTTTTGTCACATCCCCGGACTGAAGGTGATCATGCCGTCGACGCCTTACGACGCCAAGGGCCTTTTGAAGACTGCCATCCGTGATGAGAACCCGGTCGTCTTCTTCGAAGACAAAATGATGTACCGGCTCAAGGGTCAGGTCCCGACTGAAGAGTACACGATTCCGCTCGGCGTCGCGGACATCAAGCGCGCGGGCGACGACATCACCATAGTCGCCACCAGCAGCATGGTGCAAGTGGCGCTCGGTGCGGCCAGCTTACTTGAGGAGTCGGGTATTTCCGCGGAGGTCATCGATCCGCGCACCCTCTGGCCGCTCGACGAAAAGACCATCATCGATTCAGTCAAGAAGACCTCGCGCGCCATGGTGATCGACGAGGGATACGAGCGATACGGTGTAACCGCGGAGATCGCATCCGTGATCGCCCAAGGCGCATTCTTCGATCTGGAAGCACCGGTTAAACGCATGGGAGCGATGCACGTTCCCATTCCTTTCTCGCCGCCGCTGGAAGATGTCACGGTCGCCACCGAGAAATCGGTGTTCGAAGCGGCCCGCGCGCTTTGCGGCGGAAAATAAACGACAACTGGAGAACGAATCGTGGCATTGAAGACCTTCGGAACCATGGCGGTGGATTGGGAGCAGCGCGTCGATATGGACCGCCTGCGCAGAGAGCGTCTCGCGCGCGCCAAAGCGCTGCTCGCCAAATCGGAGATGGGCGCTCTGCTCTGCTTCGACATGAACAACGTGCGCTATATCACCTCCACGCACATCGGAACCTGGGCGCAGGATAAAATCAGCCGTTTCACTTTATTGCCGCAGAACGACGAGCCGATCCTCTGGGATTTCGGCTCAGCAGCACGGCACCATCAGATTTATTGTCCCTGGCTGGGTGAGCGCTCGCGTCCCGGTATCGCTCTGTTGCGCGGTGCGATGTCACCGGAAATGGGGCGCGCCGAAGATGTCGCCCGCAAGATCAAGATCGAGCTCGAGTCTCGCGGCCTCCACAAGCAGCCCGTCGGGATTGACGTGGTCGAACCGCCGATTTTGTTTGCCCTGCAACGCGAAGGCATCACCGTAGTCGACGGCCAGCAGCTCATGTCCGACGCGCGCGTCATTAAAACGCAGGACGAGATTTCGCTGCTCAATACCTCCGCGATGATGGTGGATGCAGCCTACGACGAGCTCTATCGCGCCATGAAACCGGGCCTCCGCGAGAACGAAGCGGTCGGTCTCGTGAATAAGATTCTCTACGATCTGGGTTCTGAATACGTCGAGGGTGTCAACGCGATCTCTGGCGAGCGCTGCAATCCGCACCCGCACGTTTTTTCCGATCGCGTGCTCCGCCCCGGCGATCCGGTCTATTACGACATCCTGCACTCGTTCATGGGATATCGCACCTGCTATTACCGCTGCTTCACGATCGGCTACGGCTCGCATGCGTTGGTCGATGCCTACAAGCGCTGTCGCGAATATCTGGACGCGTCCATTTCGCTGATTCGCCCCGGTCGAACCACTGCCGAGATCGCCGCCGTCTGGCCCAAGGCGCAGGAGTTTGGCTTCGCCAACGAAGAAGCTGCCTTCGCGCTGCAATTCGGTCACGGTATCGGGCTCGCCATTTGGGAAAAGCCGGTGATCAGCCGGCTGGTTTCGCTCGAACATTCGCATGAAATTAAACCAGGCATGGTGTTCGCGCTCGAAACGTTCTGGCCTTCGAAAGACGGCTGGAGCGCCGCGCGCATCGAGGAAGAAATCGTCGTCACCGAAACCGGACACGAGGTCATCACGCGTTTTCCAGCGGAGAAACTGATGGTCGCAGGCGCGCATTACCACACCGTCGAAGGCCCGCTTCCCACCGAGCGCGAGCACGATCCGCCGCCTAGCCGCCGGGTGGTCGAAATGGTAGAGGCCAGCGCGCAATTGGAGAAGGCTGGAGTCTCGAGCTGAGATGGCCATCAGCGTCGTGATGCCCGCGCTCGAAATGGCGCAGGAGACCGGCAAGCTCCTCGCCTGGCGGAAGAAAGAAGGCGACCAGGTCATCAAGGGCGAACCGCTGCTCGAGATCGAGACCGACAAAGTTGTGCTCGAAGTGGAAGCTCCCGCTGACGGTATTCTAGCCGCCGTGACCTCCTTCGAGGGCGCCGATGTTCCCGTCGGACAAACCATTGCCTGGATCGTTGCCCCGGGAGAGCAGCCACCTGTTACAGCATCCACCGTTGCTCCCGCGGCGCGCGGCGTCACAGAACCGTCGCGGCCCTCAGCGCCTTCCGGTACAGCCACCCCTTCGGCTGACGGCCGGAAAATCTCGCCCAAAGCCAGACGCCTGGCGAAAGAACTCGGTGTCGACTTGAGCAGCATCCGCGGCACCGGACCCGACGGCGTGATTACCGGCGAAGACGTCCAGCGTGTGGCCGCTACTTCGCAACCTGGCCTCAGCACCATCGCGCGCCTGATGGCCGAGCGCACCACCCAAAGTTGGACTACAACGCCACACTTTTTCCTGGTTCGGGCGATCAACGCAACTGGCTTGGTTGCCGCTCGTGAGCAGTACGGCGCTGAGATTACTTACACCGATCTGCTGGTCGCGTTATCGGCGCGAGTTCTGGCGAAGCATCCCAAAATGAACGCCAGCTGGACCGGTGACGCGATCCGACTCAATCCCGACGTCAACATCAGCATCGCGATCGCCGTGAAAGACGGTGTCGTCGGTGCGGTGATCGCAAATGCCGGAGCCATAGCGCTGGACGACATTGCCGTCCGCAGACGGGACCTGACCGATCGTGCTCGCGCCGGCCGCCTTCATCCGCCCGACATCACTGGCGCCACCTTCACCATCAGCAACCTTGGAATGTTCGGCATCGATGCCTTCAGCGCCATCATCACGCCGCCCCAGGCAGCCGTCCTCGCGGTAGGCTGTATTGCCGATCGCGTCGTGGCCGTCGAAGGCCAGCCAGTGGTCCGCCCAATGATGACTATCACGTTATCGAGTGATCATCGCGTCGTCGATGGCGCGCAGGCCGCCGCGTTCCTCAACGAGCTGGCCGGTGCGCTCGAAGCTCCGCAAACCTGGCTAGGGTAAGGCCTAGTAAAATTCCCCAGCACCGGTTTACTCGCCTGTGCTACTGTCAGCGTCACAGGTTTAATGCACGTGAAGTACTTTGCCGTTGTTTTCTTGACCTTTGTTGCCTGGGCTCAGCCTCCCGCCACCGAAAACGGGCCACAACAAAGCGTCCCGCTGGTTGTTCCCGCCGGCGTCCCACTTCGGGTCTACTTGACCAAACGCATTCCGAAAAAAGTCGGCGCGCCCGTCGAGGCCAAGCTCCTCGATGGCGTCTCTGCATTCGATCGCGAGGTAATTCCTGCCGGCACGCAGGTACTCGGCCATGTCAGCCGGCTGGAGCCAGTTTCAAAATTCGAACGCACCAAGGCCGTGCTCGGCGGCGATTTTACTCCGTTGCATCGCGCGGATGTGGAGTTCACTTCGCTGCGTCTACCAGATGGCCGCGAAATGGCGTTACAGACCCAGGAAAATGTGGGCCTCAATTCCATCTTCTCGCCCACGCCGCCCTCCAAGAAGCCTCCCAAACCTCAGACCAATTCGACCGGCGTGCTGGGCACTGGTAAGCAGAAAATCCAGGATCAGATCAACTACCAGATCGACCGTGTAAAGAGCATTCCCGACCTCGTGCGAGCGCCGAATAAGATGGAGCGGCTCTCCGATTATTTAATGGCCAAGCTGCCCTACCATCCGCAATACGTGCGCAACGGGACTCGCTTCGATGCGGAACTTCGGAATCCACTCGCTTTCGGATCGGAGCCCGTAACTCGCAGTTCGATGCTTTTGGTAGGAACTCAACCACCTCCCGGCAGCATCGTGCACGCCCGGTTGATTACGCCTCTCGATTCGAGCCTCTCAACGCAGGGCCAGACCGTCGACGCCGTTTTATCCCAACCTCTGTTCTCACCCGATCACAAGCTGATTCTGCCCGAAGGAACCCGGCTAACAGGCGCCGTAGTTGTGGCCAAGAAAGCACGCTTGTTCCATCGCGCCGGCCAACTTCGGTTCAATTTTCAGGATGTCGATCTCCCCGCGGATCTCGCACAATTAAAATTTCCGGAACCGGAACCTGACCCAGCCAACGCCCCGATCCAAACGAAAAAAGTGCTGCGCTTCCGAAGCCAGGCGATTTTGAAGGGCGCCGAAGGTGGACAAGCGCCCGTCAAGGTGGATTCAGAAGGCGGCGTGAAGGCGACGGAATCGAAGACCCGTTTTATTGAGACAGCGGTCGCCATCTTGATTGCGCGCTCGGCAGGAGACATCGACGAAGACCGAAACAGAATCGCATTGGGTCGCGGGCCGGAGACCAACGTTTCAGGCCGGACGCTCGGCGGCGGACTCGGCTTTGGTTTGCTGGGCTCGCTCCTGTCGCAAAGCTCGAAGTATGTGGGCGCCGCGTTCGGCTACTACGGGCTGGGATGGTCTGTCTATTCGACAGTTATCGCCCGTGGCCCGGAAGTGCAGTTCGACAAGAATGCGGTCGTCGACATCGGTTTCAACCCTCGCGTTCCTGCAACTGCATCGAAGTAGCCTCGGCCTGATATACTTCAGAACGGATTAAGCGAGGTCGAAAACGATGAACTCCCGCTCCCCCAACCCGAAGAAGAAGCCGTTCTACACCGGTCTCTCGTTTCAAGTGATGGTCGGAGTGGTAATCGCCATCATCTTCGGCTACCTCAGCCCCGCCAAGGCCGAAGCCATGAAGCCGCTCGGCGATGGATTCATTCGCTTGATCACGATGATCATCGCCTTCGTCATTTTCTGCACCGTAGTCACGGGCATCGCAGGCATGCAGGACATGAAAAAGGTTGGCCGCGTAGGCGGCAAGGCGCTCTTGTACTTCGAAGTGGTTTCAACACTGGCGCTAATCATCGGGCTACTCGTCGCCAACGTGACTCATCCCGGTAGCGGTCTCAACATCAATCCCGCTACGCTCGACGCCAAAGCGGTCGCCGGATATGCGGGACAGGCCAAGGCGCAAAGCGTGGGCGATTTCATTCTGCACATCATTCCCACCACGATCGTGGATGCTTTTGCCAAGGGCGATATCCTGCAGGTTTTGCTGGTCGCCATTCTGTTCGGCTTCGCTCTTTCTATGGCTGGCCCGCGCTGTCAGCCTTTGGTGGACTTGTTCAGCACGCTTACGCAGGCGGTCTTCGGCGTGGTGAGTATCGTCATGCGACTCGCGCCCATTGGCGCTTTCGGAGCCATGGCATTCACCATCGGCCGCTACGGAATCGCCTCATTGGGGCCACTGGCGAAACTGATCGTCATTTTCTATCTCACCTGCATTCTGTTCATCGTGGTCGTCCTGGGCTCGATCGCGTACTTCGCCGGTTTCAACATCTTCAAATTTCTGCTGTATATCAAAGAAGAGATTATTCTCGTGCTAGCAGTCAGTTCGTCCGAGCCGGCGCTGCCAACTTTGATGGAGAAACTCGAAAAACTGGGCTGTTCGCAAGCGCTGGTAGGGCTGGTCGTGCCCACTGGTTACACATTCAACACCGACGGCAGTAGCATTTATATGACGCTGGCGGCGCTCTTTGTCGCGCAAGCCACCAACATCCCGCTGACGCTCTCGCAGCAGCTCACCATCCTCGCAGTCGCGGTTCTCACTTCGAAAGGCGCGAGCGGTGTGCAAGGCGCCGCATTCATCGCTCTGGTCGGCACACTGATGGTGATTCCCACCATTCCGGTTGCAGGCATGGCCTTGATCCTCGGCATCGACCGCTTCATGAGCATGTTCCGCGCCATGGTCAACATGCTGGGCAACGGAGTCGCTACGCTGGTGATCGCACGGTGGGAACACGAGCTCGACCCGGCGGAGCTACGTAAGGCACTTTCCCGGCCGGCCGAAGTCCAAGTGGCCGTCGGGGCCTGAAGCCTATGAGCCGAGCTTCCTGCGCAGCCACGCTTGGGCCAAACGCAGATCGTGCCGGACTACATAGACCGAATGGTCGAGCGCCTCGGCTGTTTCTTCTGCCGTCATCCCTCCGAAGTAGCGCATTTCGATGAGCTGGGCCAGTAACTGGTCTTCTTGCGCCAGCGCATCCAAAGCGCGATCCAGATCCAGCAACTCCATTTGTTCGGCGCCCGAGTCTCCTTCGGCCTCCACGCCAGGCGTCATTAGAAATGTCGCATTCCCATCGCGCTTCTTAGTGGCTCTGGCCCTGGCATAATCCACTAGCACTTGCCGCATGACCCGCGAGGCCACCGCCAGAAAATGGACCCGGTCCGCAAATCCTCGCTGGTTATCGCCAATCAGTTTGAGATATGCCTCGTGAACCAGCGCCGTAGTCTGCAGCGTGTGCTCAGTCCGTTCCCCTCGCAAGTGCCGGGCCGCGATCCGATGCAATTCGTCGTACAGCGTCTTTACCAGATCGTTGAGAGCGGATTCGTCGCCCGCTCGCAGCCTTTCGAGCAGTTGGGTCACACCGGGCGTCACGCCAACAGGGTACTGCTTTTAACTCCAGGCTTGCTCTATAATTCGGATGCTGGGACCGAGATGAATCAAGACGTGCGCCTTTTGTTTCATGAACTCGCGGATCTCTCGCCCGGCGAGCGCGAACGGATCTTTCGAGACCGGCAGATCGCATCCGAGCTCCGAGCCGAAGTCGAGTCACTGTTGGGGTTCGATTCCGACAATCATGAGCACCTTACCGCTCGCGTGTCTGGTGCAGCGGAACAACTGTTGGAGTCGGCCGGCGCCCTCCAGCTTAGTCGTTGTGGGCCTTATCGCCTGGTTAGGCTGCTCGGCTCCGGTGGCATGGGCGCCGTTTATCTGGCCGAGCGGATCGACGGTGAAATTCAACAGCAGGTCGCCGTGAAGCTCCTCGGTATCCATCGGCCGGCATGGCGCGATCGTTTCCTGAAGGAACGCCAGCTCCTCGCGTCTCTCCACCACCCTTCCATCGTCCACGTGATTGACGCCGGCCACACCGAAGACGGCCGCCCCTATCTGGCCATGGAATATGTGGACGGGCAGCCCATCGATGTTTACGCTGCAACGATCGATTTGCGTGACAGGTTCCGGTTGTTCCTGCGGGTGTGCGACGGCGTCGCGCACGCCCACCATCATCTGATCATCCATCGAGACCTGAAGCCATCCAACATTCTGGTGGACGCATCCGGCCAGCCCAAGCTGCTGGATTTCGGCATCGCCAAGTTGATCGACCAGACCGCCGATTCCACCCAGACCGTGGAGCGGATGCTCACGCCCAACTTCGCCAGTCCGGAACAGTTGCGCGGCGACGCCCAGACCACCGCCACAGATGTCTATTCACTTGGGGCGGTTCTTTTCAAGATGCTCACTGGCCAGTCGCCACATGAGACTAAAGCCGGATCGCAGCCCGATGTTCCCGCTGATCTCGCCTCCATATTGCGTAAGGCGCTTCGCGACGAACCGGAAGAACGATATGCCTCGGTGGAAGCATTCGGCGCGGATATCCAGGCTTTTTTGGAATCGAGGCCGGTGGCGGCTCGTTCCGGCAACGCCTGGTATCGTACCCGCAAGTTCGTGCGGCGTTACTGGGTGCCTGTGGCTGCGGCCGCGCTCGTGCTAATGAGTCTCTCCGCCGGTCTGTATGTCGCAAATCGACAGCGCGTGCTGGCGGAACGGCGATTTCAGCAGTTGCGTCAACTCTCCAGTAGAGTTTTCGATCTCGACATTGCAATCCGGAACCTGCCCGGGTCGGCGCCGGCCAGGGAACGCCTGGTATCGGCTTCGCTCGAGTACCTCGAGGGCCTCGCCTCAGAGGCTCGAGGAGACCTGGATTTGACGCGTGAGATCGGTGAAGGTTATTTGCGTGTAGGGGCTATCCAGGGAGTGCCAAACGAGCTCAATTTGGGTGAGCGCGCGAAAGCCGCGGCCAGCTTGGAAAAGGCCGACGCGCTGATGGATACCGTGCTGACCTCTCGTCCCGGCGACAAAATCGCGCTGCTGCACTCGGCCGATATTTCGACCGATCGTATGATTCTTGCCCAAGAGGAGCACCGCAACGCAGACGCTGTGGCCTCCGCACACAAAGCCGTGGGGCGTCTGGATTCATTTCTGAGGCAGGGGGCGATCGGCGATTCCGAGCGGGACGTAGCCGCGGGAATTTTCGGGAATATTGCCCTGGCTCACGTCAACATGCATTTGTATGCGGATGCCGTCGCCTATACCCGGCGGGCGCTGGAACTCGCGCGACAGATGTCTTCGCGACAGTACCGGGTCGGCGAGTTCCTAAGTATTTTGGCCAATGCCCAGCGGTACCAGGGCGATTTGGAATCCGCTCTGCAGAACATCAAAGAAGCGCGCCGGATCGCAGATCAAGACGTTTTCCCGAACGATAGCGTTCGTATGCTCGATGAGTACGGCATCCTCTTGAGGGAAGGCTATATTCTCGGAGAGGACGGCGATGTCAATCTGGATCAGCCCATGCAAGCGATCGAGCCACTCCAAAAGGCTTTGGACATGGTCGAGCAGGCGGCCCGGAAAGATCCGACTGACTCCACCAGCCGCGGCCGTGTGGCCAACTCCGGCAACACTCTAGCCAACATCCTGCGGCACTGGGACGCACCGCGAGCCCTGGCCGTGTACGACCTCGCGCTCCTCCGGCTTCGTGAAATCCGGAACAGCCTTCCGGCGCGCCGCCAGCAGGCGCTCGTGCTCGCGAATTCCGCTTACGCTCTCCGCAGTCTGCGCCGCGCCGCCGAAGCCCGGCAGCGGATCGACGCTGCACTCGAAATTCTGAAGAGTACCAAGGACTATCCCGCCGAACGAGTGAAGCTCGACAGCGTCGCCTATTCCGCGCTTTGTGCACTGGCGGATCAGGACGCGGCTGATGGCAATCTGCCTCGCGCCACCGAAACTTACGAGCATTTGCTCGATAAAGTCATGTTGGCCCAGCCGGATTCTTTCAATGACCTGCGGGAAGCGCCCAAGCTCTCCAGCCATTATGCGGCGCTGGCCGCACTCTATCGCCGCGCCGGGGACACCGCCAAAGCCACCGATATGGAGTCGCGGCGGGTGGACCTCTGGCGCCGCTGGGATAGCAAGCTTCCGAATAACCCCTTTGTTCGCCGTCAATTAGAAGCCGCCCGCCGGCCCTGAGATTTTCTGCTAATTCTGGCTTCCAATCTCGCTTCAATGACTGGAGGACAGATGAAATTCAACATAAAACTGGCGTTACTGGTCGTTTTTGGGGGTGTTTTCGCTGCTGAATCGCAGTCTTTACCTGATCTTTACCCCTTTCCCAATGCAGCCGGAATTCTGGAGACACACAACTCCGGCGGCCAGCCCATCGATTTGACGGGGCCCTTCTTCCAGTCCCTAGGTACCAACGGCCGTAGTTGCGGATCCTGTCATCGGCCCGCACAAGGCTGGTCGATCTCCGCCGACGAGGTCAAAGCCCGTTTCGAATCGACGCACGGCTTGGATCCGATTTTCAGCACCAACGATGGTTCTGTCTGTGACCATAGCATCGACACGTCCAGCGAGGGGGGGCGGCGAAAGGCATATAGACTATTGATCAATAAGGGCTTGCTCCGCATCGCGATTCAGGTTCCGGCCACCGCCGAGTTCAACGTGGTGAGCGTGGTGAATCCTTACGGCTGCGGCGACCCGTCCACAGTGTCCATGTACCGGCGCCCGCTGCCGTCTACCAATCTGCGCGCGCTGAGCACGCTCATGTGGGATGGGCGCGAATCGTCCACCCAGACCGGCACGCAGAAGATCACATTTCCCACCAATCCGGGCGACTTGCTGGTCGATCTGGCCCATCAAGCTTTCGACGCAACCAATGGCCACGCTCAGGCCACAACCCCTCTGACGCCACAACAGCAACAGGCGATCATGGATTTCGAGATGGCTTTGTCTACCGCGCAAGCCATTGATTATCAGGCCGGCGCTTTGAACGCCGATGGCGCCACCGGCGGCCCTGCCATGATCAATTCCGTCACGATGCCGTCGTTCTATGTCGGCATCAATGATCCGCTGGGCGGAAATCCGCACGGCATACCCTTCACACCAGTCATCTTTAGCCTGTACGATGCCTGGGCAAATCAGCCATTCCAGCCAGGAAGCGAAGCTCGCAACAACGCGCGCGCCAGTATTTTGCGCGGCCAAGCCCTCTTCAATTCGAAACCGATCAACATCACGGACGTTGCGGGACTTAACGATGACCTGAATCTCGCCTCGATTCCGGGAACCTGCGGAACTTGTCACGACTCGCCCAACGTAGGCAACCACTCCGTATCAGCTCCGCTGAACATCGGGGTTGGCGATGTGAATAGCCCTCTGGATGTGAGCTATCTCCCGGTCTTTACGTTGCAGAACAGGACAACTCACGAACTCAAGACGACTACCGATCCCGGCCGCGCGCTCATCACCGGACTGTGGAAAGACGTCGGACGGCTGAAGGGACCGATTCTGCGCGGGCTTTCCAGCCGTGCGCCCTACTTCCACAACGGCTCGGCCGATTCGCTCGCCGACGTTCTCGATTTCTACAACAAACGCTTCAATGTAGGCTTGAGCCCTCAGGAAAAGAAAGACTTGATTGCTTTCCTGAATACACTGTAGGTTTATGGCCGCGGGTTTGATTCGAGTGGCTAGGAATGAGCGCTTGATATAATTCAAACGTTCCAGATGAAGCGCAGTATAAACCGAATCCTAACGACCCATGTCGGTAGTCTGATCCGGCCGCCCCAACTGCTTGAAATGGTCAGAGCACGCCAAACCAGCGGCAGCACTGACTCAAAGGCTTACAATAAATGCCTTAGCGAGTCGGTCGCCGACGTGGTGCGCCGCCAAGCCGATGCCGGCGTCGATATCGTTAATGATGGTGAGTACGGAAAGTCCACCAGTTGGTCGCTTTACGCCCTAAAGCGGCTGAGTGGTTTCGAGCTTCGCCCGTTCCAGGCTGGCGCCGACACGTTCGCACGTGGCGCGGACCGGCAGCGCTTCCCCGAGTTCTACGCCGAACTGGAAGGCCGCTCGGCCGATCGTATCTGGTCGAAGGTGACCGTGCAGGA
>Ga0207664_10001515_pt1 | contig 15224 bp, 16 predicted proteins | sample LARL83metaG_FD_184349 | JGI IMG/M metagenome (GOLD analysis project Ga0207664, IMG submission 184349) | Corn, switchgrass and miscanthus rhizosphere microbial communities from Kellogg Biological Station, Michigan, USA - LAR L8-3 metaG... | ecosystem: Host-associated > Plants > Roots >... | reverse complement strand
AACAATGTAACCGCGGCCTTGTCGCAGCGAAATGTGCCTCCCCGCCAGCACCTCACGAACCACCGCATTTCTGCCAATTTGCGAATTCGCCATGGACAGGTGCACAGACCGGCAATAATGCGATCGGCCGGGCGCAGGTTGGGCGCACGCTTGCGGCCGCGATTCAAGACCAAAAGCTGATGCCGGACCAGCACGGATTCGGCAACCACACTGCGGACACCGCCCGGCTTTGCCAGCTGAACCAACGTGGCGATTGAATGAACCAAGAGGATGATGAACTCGCGCATTCTGGCAATGGTATCAAGGCATCAAAACACCCGATTGAACCCATTTTTGTAATTCGCCATGGACACCTTAATTCAGTCTCGGAAGGCTCTCGAAATGTTTGCGGATTCGGACTACTATGTCGACGGAAGTAAAATCGAAGGCGACGTTGCGCTCAAGTACGCGCCCGTCGCGCTTGCCTCAAATAGACCAACAGCCCGAGGGCGAGCAGCGTCAGACCTATAGTTGCAGGCTCGGGAATGGTTGCGCCGGTTGTGAAATCAACCTGTGCCAGCGAATGAAGTGGCGTCGTTAAATTTTGATAATTGATAAACAGGAGCCCGCCCGATATGGAAACGTCTGAGAGGTTGAACGCCGCAATGGTGGTGGCAGGGTCAATCGAAAAGCCCGTAAATACGGATGGGTGTGTCAGATCCTGGACGCTAACGCCGTTGAAACTACCTGGTTGAAAGAACGTGCTAGGATCTCTCACGCCGACCATCTGAACAGAATCCGGAAGCACGATGACGTGCTGGTTGTCAAAGAGGTTCAAGGTTACGCCACCGGCTGTGACTACCCCGGTAGCGCTAAGACCGAACAATGTAGTGACGTTGGGGAACCTATACTGGATTTCGACGGTGTCGCCGAGGATGCTCGCCATCCCGAGGCCGCTTGCGACAGTCAAGATGATTACCGCGATTAGCCCATGTCGCCACAATCTAGAGAAAAACGTTGGCATTTGCAAGTCCTCCTGATCCGGGATCTCCATTTTCGCTTGCCGGCATCAGAAAGTATACACCCATCTACCTCTTTTTGGAGCCTTGAGAGCAAGTTTTTTCCACTCCTTGGAAACCCACTTAGCTAGTACGCTTCAAAGACGGTCATTCTGCCCTTTCCCGCGCGGACCGAAACCAGGAACTTGCCTGCTTTCCGTTGGTTGCACAGACACCGGTTAAACTCGCGCCTGAAAGCAGGAACGCCGCCCCTGGCGTGTGCCCGAGGACGGCATTTGGACGAGGATTTGCCTGTGCTACTTCCCGATTTTGTACGTCCGTTCGCCCGCAGCGTTCTTGGACGACTCGATCTTCTCGCCTCCCTTGCTGCCCAGGATGCTGACGAAGCCGCGCACTATGTGCGGCTGCCAACTATGACTCTCGTTGGAGTGTTATCCGGTCTTATCGGTAGCTATTTACAGAAGCCTTTTTTGGCCCTTGCCACAGAAATACGGGATCGCCAGGGCATGGGAGTATGCTGACACCTCGGGAGTAATTCTCTCCAATCAATTTTTTCTTGTGTAACCCAACCATCTGAGCCCGGTATCGTCTCTAAGGTCGAGCGGCATGAATATCTTCGACAACTTATTACAAGACTTGCGTTTTACGTTGCGGCAGTTGCGAACCAGTTTGGTATTCACCTGGACAGCCGTGGTTGTCCTGGCTCTGGGCATGGCTGGCAGCGTCGGGATTTTCGCGTTTGTCGATGCCGCTATGATCAAGCCGCTCCCTTACCAGAATCCGTCGCGGCTGGTCGGTGTGTTCGGGAGGATCCCTCTGTTTCCGCAGTCCAATCTTTCTTATCCCGACTACATCGACCTAAAAAAGGTTAATACGGTCTTCAGTTCGCTGGAGGCGTATCAGGCTAGCGGAAACCTGCTCACCGATCAAAAGGGCGCGCAGATCGTGCGTGGCGGCCGTGTGAGCGACGGATTTTTCCGCACCCTGGGAATCACTCCGATATTGGGACGCGACTTCTATCCAGGGGAGGATTTGCCCGGAGTGCAGCGGAGCGTCCTGCTGACCTACTCCGCCTGGCAGACACGCTACGGAGGACATCGGGATGTGCTGGGGCAATCCGTTACTCTGGATAACGTTCCCAATACCATCATCGGCGTGCTGCCGCCGGACTTTTATTTCCCACCCGTCGGGCGCGCCGAGTTCTGGACCGCTCTGCATCCGGCCGGCAATTGCGATCTAAGACGAAGCTGCCACGGCCTCTTCGGACTGGCACGGCTCAAGGACAACGTATCTATCGAAACAGCGCTCGCCAACGTACAATCAATCGCCAAACAACTCGAATTGCAGTATCCCGATACAAATCGCGATCAGGGCGGAACGGTTGCTTCTCTGACCAGCGTAGTCGTAGGCGATGTCCGTCCGATCTTGCTGGTGCTGCTGACGGGGGCCGGATTGTTACTGTTGATCGCCACCGTCAATGTCGCAGGTCTTGTGCTGGTCCGTTCCGAGAATCGCAGAAAGGAAATCGCGGTTCGCAGTTCGCTGGGCGCTTCGCCCGGCCGAATTGTGGGGCAATTCATCACCGAGGGCTTGGTGCTGGCGGCGGGCGGCAGCCTTGCTGGCGTGATGCTGAACTCTTGGACCATGCATTTGTTGACGAGTCTCATTCCCGCAAACATGATGAGCCGCATGCCTTTTTGGGAGGACCTCGGGTTGAACTCGCATGTGATGGCGTTCGCCGGGGCCATCGCGCTCCTTACGGCTGTGCTCTTTTCCTTCACTCCCATATTGCATTTATCGTTGTTAGACAGGCGAGCTGGCCTGGCAGAGACAGGTCGCGGCTCGACCGGGAATGCCTGGCGCCGGCTCGGTTCCAAACTCGTGATCGTTGAGCTGGCTACAGCGACAGTCTTGCTCGTTGGTGCCGGCCTCCTGGGCAAGAGTTTGTCCCGCGTGCTCAGAGTCGACCTCGGCTTCGAGCCTGATCATCTTGTCACACTCAATATCGCCGCGTCGGGATCAAGTTATGAAACAGATCAGCAGGTCCTAGCATTCACCAAGACCATCCTGGATCGCGTCGAGAGCGTGCCCGGCGTCAGGTCCGCTGCACTTGCGCGTAGGGGTGTGCCATTGGACGGCAACGGAAACACAATCTGGTTTCGGGTGCTAGGGCGTCCCTGGCACGGCGAGCACTATGAGGCACCCAGCCGAAGCGTGAGTCCGGGGTACTTCAGGACCCTGGGAGCGAAGCTATCGCGCGGGCGCTATTTCAGAGAAGACGAGGACGCTTCGAAGCCGCAGGTGGCGATTATCAATGAGGCCCTGGCGCGAAAATACTTTGTTGGCGAAGATCCGATCGGCAAGCAGCTCGCATATGTCTCGATTTCCCGACGGCCGCTGGAAATCGTCGGAATTCTGGAGAACATCAAGGAGGGTCCGCTGGATGAGGCCATTCCACCGGTCCTCTACATTCCGTTCCTCCAGGAGGTTCAGAATAATTTCACGCTGGTGGTTAGGACAGCGCAATCCGAGCAGTCCATTTTGCCGGGCCTGGCTGCGATCATCCGCCAGATTGATCCAGCCATCGCTGCCTATCGGGGAGTCACGATGAGCGAGAAAATTCACGATTCACAATCGGCCTATCTGCACCGGTCATCGGCCTGGCTCGTCGCAGGTTTCGCGGGGCTCGCGTTACTGCTCAGTGTGGTCGGTTTGTATGGCGTTATCGCTTATTCGGTGAGCCGGCGGACGCGCGAGATTGGAATTCGAATGGCGCTGGGCGCGCCTCGTGGCTCGGTCTACCAGCTCATTCTCAAAGAAGCAGGTTGGTTGACGGCGATCGGAATCATCGCAGGGTTAGTGTCATCGTTGGCGGCAACCACTCTGATGCGTACATTGCTATTTGAAGTGCGCTCGTGGGACGTTCAGACGCTGAGCTCGGTCGCCATCATCCTCGTGATTTGTTCATTGTTGGCCAGTTTTCTCCCGGCCCGTCGAGCCGTTGCCGTGAATCCGACGGAGGCTCTGCGATTGGAGTAGTCAACCGTTCGCCGAGACTCCTAACAAACGCCTCCACATTTAGAAGCTGCTTGCGCTACAGTGAGCCACAGTACTGAGCTTGTCCAAGGTCAACCCGAGGTATAGTCATGTAGGAATGACAGACAATCCTACTTCCTCTCGCTCCGGCGCGAGCAATCGACGGCGCGGACCAGTGAACAATGTCACAGAATTCCCGAACCCATTCGGTTCGGCCTGGGATGCCGGACTGACGATTATCTTTGAACTGGATGACCGGCGGCTCGCGAACGACGGGAACGTAACTGAATTGAACCAGAAACCGGCGGAAGTGATCCCGATCCGAAAGAAGCGCCAGGGGAAAAGCAGGTCACGCCCGCGTGAGCTCTGAACGACGAGTTTGATCTGTCAAACTGCCAGCATGTTAACTACAGGGTGGCCCTGCCGATTCGTTTGGGGAGCCAGACGAAAAGCCCCACCCTGTAGTTAACTGACTTCCGTGAGCATGATCGACTGGAGAAGCTGGATACTTTCGCCGGAATCATTGGGTGCCGGTACGGCAAGCGGCGGATGTCGCCGAACGAAACCGGCAACAGATTACCGCCTGCATGTGATTCACGCGAACTCGCGCACCAACAATTCTGCACGCGCCGCGCACGCACGGATGGCGGCTGAATTGAGTTGAGTCTTCATTGAAGCTTGCGCGCGTGCAGAGACCTTCCTTGCTGATCAGGTGGCAGACCGAACAATCCACGCCATCGCTGGGTAGTGATGTTGCCGGCTTTCGTGCGCGTGTCAACGGAATCGCTCTTTTCCGACGGACACGGCCACGTTTCGGCATTCTGAGTTGTTGGATGGTTGGAGGAGATAAGTAGTTTTCGAACGCCTGAAGAGATTCGAGACCTAAGTCATTGGAAGGAATGCAGTGTGCGCGGGTACCAGCCAAACCCTTGGTACCCCATCTTGGCGGTTACAAGCTTCCAGTCGCGCTCGTCCGACTGAAGGCGCAAATAAGTACAGAAAGAAGGTTCACACAGATGAATCGAAATTATCACGAAGTCAGCCTCCGGCATGGAACATTCTTCAGCCTCGTGTTGCTGAACACTCTGTTCCTACCCGACCGGCTGTTGTCGCAAGTCAATGTCTTGACGGCGAACTATGACAATTCCCGAACTAACGCTAATTTGCGCGAGACCATTCTTAGCCCGTCTAACGTAAATTCGGACCTCTTCGGCAAAATTGGCTCCTTTCCGGTAGACGGTCAGATCTATGCACAGGCCCTGTATGCTGCGGGTATTCAGATTCCCGGTAAGGGAGTCCGCAATGTAGTCTACACCGTCACCATGCACAACACGGTGTACGCGTTCGATGCCGATTCCCCTACTGTTATCGTTCCACTCTGGCAAGTGAATCTGGGCCCTTCCGTCCCCAGTTCTGTTCTCAATTTCAGCGACATCCTGCCGGAGGTCGGCATCCTGAGCACGCCAGTAATCGATCTCGACCGGCTGGTTATGTACCTTGTTTCCGACACGCTCGAAGGAAGCGTGCCCGTTTTCCGAATGCACGCCCTTTCGCTCTCCGACGGCCATGAAATGTTGAATGGTCCGATCGCGATCGCTGCCTCTGTTCCTGGTGTCGGAGTTGGAAGCAACAACGGCACATTGGCGTTTGATGCTTTGATGCAATTACAAAGGCCTGGCCTGGCGCTGGTGAATGAGACCGTTTACGCGGCTTTCGGTTCGCACGCCGATGGCGGAGACTTCCACGGGTGGGTGATCTCCTACGACGCTGCAGACCTGCGGCGGCGAATCGCCGTGTTCAACACAACGCCCAACACTTGGGGTGGATCCGTTTGGCAGGCCGGCCGAGGACCCATCGTCGATGACGCAGGCAATATTGTGGTCGTGACGGGCAATGGCGAATTCAGCGGAGTATCGGATTTCTCGGACTCAGTTCTAAAGCTCTCCGGCCGCGATCTTTCGCTACTCGATTGGTACACTCCCGACAATTGGGCTGATCTGCGCGACAACGACGAGGATCTCGGTTCGGCCGGCGCGATTCTCATTCCGGGCGCCAACCAAATTCTCACCGCTGGCAAGTCAGGCGATTTGTTGCTGGTCGATTCCGGTTCCATGGGCCATCTGGGAGCGATGAACTCAGCTACGGTCCAAAGCATACCGGCCAGTCCAGACGGCGTTTTCGATTTCGCGCTTTGGAATCGGCCGGATGGCCTCATCGTGTACGTTCAGGAGCCGTGGAGATCTCTTCAGGCCTATCGGATCACGGCCGGCCATCTGGATGCCGCGCTCATATCAGAAACCAGCGCCGACTCTCCTTCACTCTTTGCCGGCCTCGCTGTCTCGGCTGATAGCGGTCTGGGCGGCACGGGAATCGTCTGGGAGACCACAGGCGACTGGAGCACTCGCCAGATTCCTGGCACTTTACACGCTTTCGACGCCGATGACTTGTCCCGGGAACTCTGGAACAGCAATATTATCCCGAACCGCGACACGCTCGGTCGCTTCGCGAAATTTGTTGCTCCTACCGTCGTCAATGGGAGGGCATATGTACCGACTTTCTCCAACCAGTTGGTAATTTATGGATTACTTTCCGATGCTCGTCCAACCAGCGACAATGTTCAGGTTACGGCAGTGGTGAACGGTGCGAGTCTCCTGGTAGACGCTATCTCGCCGGGCGAAGTGGTGACCATCTTCGGCGCCAATATAGGACCGGTGAAGATGAACAGTCTGGAGGTCGATGATGCCGGTCACGCAACCAGCGTGCTGGCGGACACGCAGGTGCTTTTCGATGGCGTTTCCGCGCCTTTGCTCTACACGTCGTCCAGCGAGATCGGTGCCATAGTGCCATTCGGAACGACCGGCCCGACCACCCGACTGGAAGTTGTGTATCGCGGGCAGTCGTCGGCCCCGATCACGGTCCCAATTGTTCCGGCAACTCCAGCTGTCTTCGCCCAGGATAGGACAGGAGGCGGTCCTGGAGCAATTCTCAATGCGGATGGTTCCGTGAATTCGTTCGACCAACCGGCGAGCCGCGGATCGATCATAACCTTATTTTCCACCGGGCTTGGACAAACAAGTCCGCTCGGCGAGGACGGAAAGGTGACTGACGGACTTACGCTCCATGCTCCGGTTCTGCCGATTACGGCATTGATCGACGGACGGCTGGCTGAGGTACTTTATGCCGGCGCCGCTCCGGGCATGGTGCAAGGGGTGTTTCAGGTCAACGTTAGGATTCCTGACACTGTCAATCCTTTATATAATGTTCGCGTAACACTGAAGGCAGGCGACTTCGCCAGCCCGAATACAATCACGATGACCGTGAAATAGCTTCTCTTTTTGGTAGGGCTTCCGAAAACCGAGAATTGGCTATGCGCACTGGCCTCGATTGAAGGCTTTTTTCACTGTCTCGCTTGGGTATCCGAGTTCAATCTCGAAACAGAGAATGCGAACGGCTTTCATGTTCGAAAAACGAACGAAGGACACAATTCTGTACGCGCCGCCCACGCACGGATGGCGGCTGAATTGAGTTAAGTCTTCATTGAAGCTTGCGCGCGTGCAGAGACCTTCCTTGCTGATCAGGTGGCAGACCGAACAATCCACGCTATGGCTGGGTAGCCTCCGTTAAATAAGGGGGTGGCCCAGAACAGAAACCGAGATGTAGAAGCTGTTAATCGCAGTTCGAATTGTAATCCGGGGACCCAAACAAACAGGCCCACCCTGTAGTTAACTGACTTCCGTGAGCGTGATCGACTGGGTTGCCGTTGGTGCGCTTGTGGCTCATGGCTTCGATCGGCAGGTCGGCCGCCAGGCCGATCACCGGCAGCCCCAGCAGAACGGCGATGACCAAGACCGCCACCGACACCGCCGGCGCGATCGCCTTCAGAACACCGTTAACCGGCGCCGCATTGGGCGGGGCTGCCCAAAACAGATGCTTTTGAATCAGCTACATGCATGCCACGTAGTGTACGTTCCCACTTCGGCCAGCCTGATTACACTGGCCCGGACACAAATCGCCCAACGACGACGCCTTCGGACCCATTGGAGATTGCAGAACCTCCAAGAACTATCCACCAGTGGCAGATGGCGAATAGCGCCCGGCGGACGGGCGCGTGCACCACGTAATGTTGAATCGTGCCGGGGTGAGTTAATTGAAGAAACGGGCTCAACAGATTCTTGGACAAGCCGGCTCTGGAAGCTCTGCTGACCCAGAGCAAGGACATCCTACGGCTGGATAAACCGAGTGAAAAGGATCAATAGATTTGCAACCGGGACAGATGGACGGATCAGAGGTCATTTTCAGGTTCTTTCTCACCGAGCAGTGTAGAACAAGTTCCGAAAAATATGTGCAGGACACGACGGATAACCCAGTCTCTTTATGTGGCGCTCTGGTCAGCGACAGTACGGAACTCATACCACGATATCGTCATGCCAGCCACCACGACGTGATTTTTCTGTGAACGAACTATTCGGCCCTTGATAGCCAACTTCATTGGGACTCTACCGGCCACCCTAACTGGCCAGTCAATCTCTACCTCAACCCGCAATCCGGGTGGAAGGAGACGATCAATGGCCAATAAAGCGCCATTCCTGCTCATGTTTAAAGTCTTGCCGCTACCGGATACATCGACGCCGATGACCCGATATTGAACATCACACTCGATACGAAAGCGTTGAAAGCCCCGCCGATCCTTTCGGTTAGTTGTGGACGTTGAGGCCATCAATTGCCTTAAGGAGGAAACAGTTCTGAGAACGCAAATTCCAATATGCTGTGATAACGGTGGCTAACAAGCAGAACGGTTAGCATTAAGGTTTTGTCTAACGCATTTGGCGATTGTATTGGCGTGAATTATAACATTAACAGGCCGCCGTATGACAGGCCGTTTTTCAGAATATGTCCTCTAGAGATCCCAGATTGTTCCACTGATCGGACCGGCAAAAATACCGGGCCGTCGACACAAGGAGCTTTCGAACCGAGAGAGTCGCCCAGCATTCCACGAACAGGTGGACGGATCGGAGCCGGTTTTTACCTTTTCTCCTATAGAGCAAACAGTTATAGAAAAGTTCCTGAAAAACCGACCAGATACGTCCATTTTTGTCTTCCGTGGACGTCAGCTCAGCAAATGGTAGCCAAAAAAAGATGGTGTCGCGGTCCTCATTGCTGCTTCCACGAATCACCACCCAAGTGTTAGATGGCTGCTGCGAAAGATGCATAGGCTGACGTGCTTTTAATGCCGTGGACTCCGAGGTGCAAAAAAGACTCCGTAGCGAGTCGATTGTTCGATCCTGACCCACTACGGTCACAAAGGAGATTCTCTAGATGAAGGAGGCTCGTACGACTCTGAAACCATCGATGCATGCCCGAGACGTCTAGAGTCAGTACGAGGGGTTACAGCGGGAATTACTTAGTTATGACGTAAGGTTGTCGCTCAAGTACGCTCACCTTCTGAGTACCAGATCTGTGGGCTTTTGCTTTGTATAGTACTTCATCGACGCGATTCCCATTTCCCGGTCTGGGGAGCACAATCGAGTTAGATGTTAGAGCACTTAGGATCGCCTTCGTTGGTCAGCAATCCGGGAAGGAAGGATATGCGACGGTACAACAACTCAAACACACGTTTCATACGACTGCTTTTGCCGTCCCATCGTAATTTTCAAGTGCGTCAACCGCGAGAACGAGGCTACGTGCTCCTGACGATGGGCGCCGCAGCGGTGGCCTTGTTCGGTGCCTTGGGCTTGGCCGTGGATATAGGGCGAATGTTCATCGCCAAGACGGAGACCCAGGCGTTTTGTGACTCCGCAGCGATGGCCGCCACGCTCCATCTGGACGGTACCGCGAACGGAATTACCGCCGCCCAGAATGCGGTCGCTAACAATTTGAACAACTGGAATATGGACACTGCGAGAATCCCCACCTATCGGGTGGATTTCGCTACCAGCGCTTCGGGGCCCTGGTCGATGAACCCGGGCACGGCGGCCGGGTACATCTATGCTCGCGTCCAGGCTACTGCGCCCGTGAATCTATTTTTTATACCTGTGGTTGTCTCGCAGCAGCTTCAAAATGTCAACTCTATGGCCGTGGGTGGCCAGATTCCCGGAACTGCTAGTGTCGGCCCGTTCACCGCGGTTGGCCCAGTCCCGGGCGATTCCAACTTTGGACTGGTCGTGGGCCAGCAATACGATATTCAGTGGCCCGCCTACAACGGCTCCCGAGCTGGTTGTAGCACCGCCAACCCAGACGCCTGTTTTGTGAAGCCGACCTGCAGCGGAGAGTCTCAAACAGCTAAGTCGGAAGTCGTGCAGCAATGGGGCGCTTCGGTGAACGGCTATTGGGGATCCAACTCCAACAGCACTATCAATCAAGAAGTGCTCGATGTCATCGAACAGCAGCAGTTCCAACCCGGTGTTGACATCACGATGTCCAGCGGCAACAAGGCCGCGGAGGCTGTTGCGCTGGATACACGCGTGAACGAGGACGGAGACGTGATCGACAATGTCCCCGCCGACTATCAAAGCAGCTCAACCCACAATGGCAGGCGCCTGATTGGTCTACCTGTCGTAACGCCAACAACTGATGCATCAGGCGCCGCCGGATACGTGCTGGGCTACGGATCCTTTCTCTTGATCAGCAACAACAATCCAAGCAACTATTATGCATCCGGCAATGGAAACGACCCATTCTGCGCCATCTATGTTGGCGGTTACCTGCAGGGTGGCAGCGGTCCCGGCGGGAGCGGCACAGCCGGGTACTTCAAGGTGAAATTAGTCCAATGAAAACGCTGGTTGATTCCATCCTGAAAATTCTAGGCTGCCGACGGGGCAACATCATGATCGAGTTTGCAATCGGCGCCGGCGTGCTGACTTCAATCTTCGCGGGAACCTTTCAGTTTGGTTACACCTTTTATCAATACAACCTGCTCAAGAATGCCGTAGGTGACGGCGCCCGCTATGCCTCCTTGCGTCCTTACGATTCGAGCTCTTCAACTCCTTCTGATACGTTCAAGCAAGCCGTCCAAAATATGGTTGTATACGGCGATCCGGGAGGCAGCAGTAATCCAATAGCGCCTCATCTGACAACCAGCAACGTAAATCTGAACGTGACTTTTACCAACGGCGTTCCAACCGCGATGACGGTCTCGATCACCGGCTATACGATCGGAGCCGTGTTTGGCAGCACAACTCTCAGCAACAAGCCCAGCGTCACCTACGCTTACCAAGGAATTTACCAGCCGTTCTAGGAGACTGCACCATGGACACCAGCCAATCCCGGAAGCGACAGCGCGGCAGCGTCCTCGTCGAAACTGGATTTATCTTTACCACCTTCGCCTTCATGTTGATCGGAGCCTTCGACTTTGGCCAGTTCCTGTTTATCCACCAAGCGCTGGTGGAGCGCGCCCGCAGTGCAGTACGGTGGGGCGCTGTCAATGACCCCACGAATCTCAGTGCCACCCGCAACATGGTTCTGTATAATCAGCCCACTGCTCCCGACGGCGGAGGGCACGACGCCCCTCTCGGCTACTTCGGACTGACGTCCGACATGGTCCAGGTGTCAGACCCGGCCAGTGGAACCAACGACTATCGCCTGGTGGTGTTTATCACCAATTACCCCTACACAGTGCTTTCCCCCTATATCGGCGGCACCTACACAGGGCCGAATATTACGGTCAGCTATCCGATCGGTCAATAGTCAACAAAGGTGTCCCGAATGTGTGGTGGCGGATGCGTCTAGCGACAGGAGTTTTACGACGATACGCCGCTATGCAGGATTCTAAATGACACCAAAACAAAAGAAGGCAGTGGAAAAAATTCTGAACCACATAGAAACGGCGCAGGAGGAACTACACAAGGCACAACGGGATCCCTGCTTTGCCGGAGAACCAAATTTGGCAGAAGACTCGATGCCTCACGTGATGAACTGGAACAAATCGGACAGAACATCGAACTGGAACTGGTGGATTGAACTCGTTTGCGGTCTTGACATTCATCTTTCCGGTTAGGAAGAATCAGCAAGTATAAACTGCCGGTGATTGGTCCGATGAGGCGAAGACGGCAATCGGATTAAGGCAGTGGCGGGTGCGGTGGCTTTTTTGGGCCGACAAGATCAGGCGCGGTCCCGGATCATCAAGGAAGCCCCTCGTCATCTCGGCAACACGGAAGGTTGGGCAAGGCTTCGTCAATTTCATCCTCAGTGGCCGTCATTAACGCTTCGGTTTCCTCGATGGTGAGGTCCCACTCCTTGGCATAGGTGGCCTTTTCCCTATCGCTCCATTGCTTCTAAGGAGTGTGCTCAGGATCAGGCCACGGCTCGTCCCACGGCTTGTTATTCACAGAAGCCCCGTTCCTGAAAAGCGAGGCATCTCCAAATGATACCTCTGGGACCATCCTTCTTGGCTCGGGGGCGTCTTCGTCGCGGGCTTTGTTTTTTAACGGTCGCGGGCGATTTTGGGATCGGAAAGACGCCGCCCAACAAGTCCGATCGCGACGAGGCCGCCGCCCACCATCGCCAATGAGACCGGTTCAGGAACCTGACTGCTACAGCCGGGGCCGCTAGTACAAGCCTGCAAGTTGCCGTCCGTCGTGCCGAATTGGAATAGTGCGGAGGTTACTCTTGTGTCCGAATTGATGCCATCCACGAAGAATGTCGTGGTGTTTGCTAAGAACGGATTATGCGGACCGTTGCCGGCAATGCTGCCGCCGGCGTTACTGTATGCCGTGTCAGCGCCGGGTGTACCAATGAGTGTGTTGGCGGGTCCGGCATGACCGGCTCCGGTCAAGACATCTAAGGTGTAGGTATTTCCGCTGGTGCTAAAGACCCACCCGATACCGCTGGCCGTAGAAATTCCAGCACCGTCCGCCCAGCCGCCGGTCGCAAAGGTATTGTTGTTGTTGACCGTACGCGGCGTGCCACTAGCCGCGGCATCAAGCGTGAATCCGACTCCGGACAGAACGAATTGAAAAGCGCTAAGGTTCTCAGCCACACCGGAAGGGTTCACGGTTGTGTCGGTCAGTTGAATTTTCATCTGCGAGCCCAAATTCGTAAATACTGCAGTCGCACTCGCGTCGCCATTGGCCCCGGCGTTGTTGATTGTAATTGTGGTTGCATGCCCAATGGCGAGGCACAAACTTAGAACAAGTAAAGATAGTCGCAGACGCATTACATCATCCTTTCAGTGAAAAAAGCCTTGGAGAACCACGACTGGATTCCGATGGGCTTTCCTCCCCCGGTTTCTAGAGTAGGCTTTTGCCTTTAAGATTTGGAGTATCGGAAGTACTGGTCTTACCCAGTACCTGGGTTTGTCTGCACCGTATCGGCCACCACGTTGTTGATGTACTCTCTTTTCCCTCGTTGAGTTTCTCCGACCTGGTTGCGACAGCCATATTTGATCGCTCCAGTTGAAAGACAGAGCAAGCAGAAATCTGCCGTGCCAATGCCGATGAGGCGAATTCTTTGGTCAAGCGCCGGGTCTGGTCTTTTTTTTGCGACCTCGATAAACGAACCGGCTAGTCAAGTCCTCTCGCATCTAAACCTGTTCTTCCGCGGTCGCCACCACGATGGTTTTTGCATCCAAATGGTTCATTGGGTTTACCTCCGGCTTGCAGCGGGCCGAAAGCGAGATGTTTCGGGACGAGCGATTCGTTACGGTTGATGATCCTTCAGATTGACGCGTACCCTTTTGGCGACCTGACCGTCCACCGTAAGAACAACGTCGGTCTCGCTTCGGGTGTGAAGGCCTTGAGGCAATGTTAGGTTCACCTGATCGAGACCGAGGAACTGCCCTTGAGCACCGGCAAACAGCACATCGACATACTCGCCGCCGATTGTCCCTGTCGAAAACTCCGTGTCGAGCCAAATGCCATTGAACGAAAGCGAGTTGAAGGCGCAAACTCCCCAAGGTCTTCCTGGCAGCGAAGAGATACAGGATACAGCCGCGTCAAACCTGGCGATTGATGGTCTCAAGCGCGAGGGAACGGCGCGCTTCTTCCGCCGGACAATCACGGCCTTCCACTGGATTCAGGCTGCGCGTCGGTCGTAGCGGTAATGGAGACCACCCACTTGCGGGACAGCCACGATTCGTCCTTGTTCCGGTGGCTGGACTGCACGCGACTCCGGTGAGTCCTTGGCTAGCGAAAGATGGGTTCGGGATTCGTGATAGTAGGCCGTGAACAACTTGATCTGCTGGTATAGTGCCGCTTCGTTGAAGATGATCACGTGATCGAGGCACTCACGCCGGATCGTGCCGATCACGCGCTCGACGTAAGCTCTTTGCCACGGCGATCGTGGCGCAGAAAGCAGTTCCTGCATGCCCATGTCTTGGACCTGTCGGGTGAAGTCGTAACCAAATGTTCGGTCCCGATCTCGCAACAGATAACGGCGTGCCGAGTCCCAGGGGAACGCATTGCGAAGTTGCTGGGCGGTCCATTCCGCAGTGGGATGAGCCGTGACGTGGAAGTGCAATATGCGCCGCCGCTCATGGGCCAGCACCAGGAACACGTACAGAACCTGGAAGCGGATAGTCGGCACGGTGAAGAAGTCGGCCGACACTAGTTGTTGAATGTGGTTGTCAAGAAACGTCCGCCAGGTTTGGCTGGGCCGCCTTCGTTGCCGGATCATATATTTGCTGACGCTAGTCTCACCGATCGTGATGCCGAGCTTGAGTAATTCTCCGTGGATGCGCGGCGCTCCCCACAGTGCATTCTCACGGCTCATCGTTCGAATCAAGTCCCGGACTTGGCGCGACACGGTAGGCCTTCGAAGGTGGTTCCGTCATGATCGTCACTATCGTCACCACTTTGAGCAACGCGGTTTTGGAGTTACCAGGGAACGGCTCTAAACGTCTTCTCTTTGGTCAAGAAACGGGCTCAGGGGCGTTGTCCATTAGCTTTCCATGAAACGGGTCCAACAGAACTCTGTAGGCTTGTTTTACGGCACTCTTGTATAAACATTCGAGCCGTCTGACGGTTTGGTGGGTGACGAAGTGACGATGTGATTTTTCACCCGACCTGGATGCCGAGACCATTGATCGGGTGCAACACGCTCAGAAAATGAATCACGGGGTTCTATAAATAATATCTAGCTCGGGATCTTGGTTCGTAAGGTAGTTTAAAACTTCCACTTTTCACGCTTTCCAACCAGTTATCCAAAAGGATAGTGGCACTCACCGAAACCTTCTCAAACAAACGAGAACGCGTGGAA
>Ga0207664_10001514_pt1 | contig 15227 bp, 10 predicted proteins | sample LARL83metaG_FD_184349 | JGI IMG/M metagenome (GOLD analysis project Ga0207664, IMG submission 184349) | Corn, switchgrass and miscanthus rhizosphere microbial communities from Kellogg Biological Station, Michigan, USA - LAR L8-3 metaG... | ecosystem: Host-associated > Plants > Roots >... | reverse complement strand
CAGGATTTTCAGCATGTGACTGTTGTATTCCTCCAGGAAGCTGCGGACTTGCTCGGGTGTCCAATCGGCGGGCGGAGGGCTGATGGCATACATGCTGCCGGCCTTGGGATCGAGCGGCGGCGCGTTGTCGAGATAGGCCAGCGAGTTGCCGCGGCGAAATTCGGGCATCTCAATCACCGCGCAATGGTCCGGTTCCGGCAAACGCAAGTAATCGTGGTCGCGAATAAACGCCTTGATTTGATCAACCGTGGCCCGGGCGTCGGCAACGAGGTTGCTCGCTTCGCCGTGTTCCTGGTCCACCGCGGTGATCACTTTGTTGATGGCGTCCCGGCGGCCGGCGGCGTCGTCCGGCGGCAGGATTTGTTTGGGAAAATACAGCGGCCAGAGCTGCCGCGCGATGACGTACAGTTCCGTTTGCACGCGGGCAAATTCAGCTTTTGCATTCGCCAGGTTTTCATCGGCGGTGACGCCCGCCTCGGTTTCCAGTTCGAACTTTTTCGCAAATTTGGCTTTGCCCAGCCGCCAATTATCCTCAGCGCGACCACGAGCGGGGCCTTCGAGAAATTCCTGATACTCTTTCAACGCCGACACGGTCGCGTCGGCGGCTTTCTTCAATTGCTCTTGCTGCGCCGTTGCGCCGGCGAGGCTGAAGAGGTCGTGCTGGTAGAAATTGATGGCGCCGGTGTTCTGGCGGATGGCCGTCTCGAGGATGGGCCGGGAGGGATGTGTCAGCGACCGTTTCGCCTCGGCGATGATGCGCGGCATTTGCGCCATGCGCGCGATGGCGTTGGCGACGTTGGTTTCCTTCGGCTGCGTCGATTGGGTGAGCAGCAAATAAACGCTATCATTCAAATAACTGCCGTAAACGCGTGGGTCCTGCTCGAAAGGCTTCAGGTTGTCGGCGAGCCAAATCTGGCAGTCCAGATCGTGTTGCAGAATTTCGTAATCGATCTGGCTGTCGCGTGAGAGTTTTTGGTAGTCCACCTGTTTCGGCAGATTCGCCAGCGTGTCCTTCGCAAACGTGCGCCAGCCTTCGCGCGCGGCTGGCGAGATGTCGTCCAACTGCGCATCGAACCGGTGGTCTCCCAGCGCGGTGGCGTCGAGCGGTTTTTGCGCGAAGCGCAGGTCCAGATAATTGGTGAAGAAGGCCTGCAATTTCCCGTCCTCCGCCGTTTGCGCGAGGACCGGCCTCAAGAAAAGGCAGGCGAGGATCAGCAGCAATGATCGTTTCATGAGTGTGAATGTTTTGACGTTAAGAGAATTGCTCGAAAAACCGCCATGTTTCAAACGCACCAAGAGCTATCCGGCATCATCATCGGCCTTCGCCGGCGATGCCTAAGTTCACTGCTTATTGAATTTTTTCCGGCGATACTCCGAAGGCCGCCAGCCGATCCATTTCGTGAACGCGTTCGAGAAAACGAAAGGATTTTGGTAGCCCACTTCCTGGGAAATGGAATCAATGGTTTGCTCGGTGGAGGCCAGCAGTTCCGCGGCGCGTCTCATGCGCAGATACGTGACCTGGTGCATGGGACTGCGGCCCAGTTGGCGGCGACAGAGCCGGCGCAGGTGTTCGTTGCTGTAACCCGCCTGCCGCGCCAGTTGCGTGAGCGACCAACTATCCGCCAGATTGGCGGCCACGCGTTCCCACAACAAACGAAGCTGATCGGGCTGGTCGGAGGATTGCGCAAAACGCAGGACATAGGCGTGGACCAAGTCGGTCCATTCCTGGATCAACGTCGGCTGCGCGGGGCCGTTGCATTCATACATCAGCCCCAAGACCGCGGAACGCAGCGGCAAGGGGTCATAGCGTGCCATGACCGGCGTGGTCACATTGGCGATGGGGCGTTGTTCAATCGGGCGCTGGTAACAAACCCAGCAGAATTCCCACCTTTGTTTCGGCAAGGCTTCGAACGCGTTCAAGGTGTGGGCCGGCAGGAGACAGGCGTAACCTTCCTTGCAGACCCGCCAGCGTCCGTCAATCAACACGCGCCCCTGCCCGCCGATGCACGCGAGAAAATACGTGGTGGTCTGCTTGGTGCGAACGATGCGCGTGGGACCGACCGTTTCCTCAATTCCAATATGAACCATCTGGTAATGATTCAAGGTTTGGGAAACCGGAAAGCTGGCCAGCCACGGGCGAGGCTCGGCGTGGGCTGCCTGCACGCCCCGCATGCGAGTGCGCGGACTGTGGATAGTCACATCCACCAGTTCTGGCTGACGTTCAGTCACGGACAATGACGTTAATTGGTGCGCTCGGCTAAGGCGATGAAAATGTATTTAAGGACAGCAAAACCTGGCTCGCTCCCGGACGAAGACAACCGGAAGTGGTGAAATGAGATAGGTGCCTGTGCATTCCATTTATGGGCGATCGGGGCGGTTGCCGTTACCATGCGAACATGATTGTTTGCCTTGACGCAAAGCCTCATCGGACTGATAACGATAGCGAATTTTCGGGAGTAATGCAGAGTCGGCAGAGGGCTTCGAAGACCGACAATTCGAATTGAATATGCGCTACCAACCAATCCCGCGGGAGCTGTTTGTTGAGAATCGGAAACGTTTGGGGGCCTGCCTGCCGACGAACGCGCTGGCTGTGGTCAACGCGAATGACATCTGCGCCACGAATGCCGATGGCTGCCAAAATACCATCGTCAATTCCGACCTCTTTTACCTGACCGGCGTCGAACAGGAACAATCGATTCTCATTCTTTATCCCGACGCCGATGAAGAGAAACACCGGGAATTGCTGTTTTTGCGCGAACCCACTCCTGACAACGAATTGTGGGAAGGCCGTAAATTAACCAAAAAAGCCGCGCGCGAACTCACGGGCATTCACAACATTCATTGGCTTTCGGATTTCCCGCGGCTGTTTCACCGGCTGATGTGCGAATGCGACCACGTTTTCCTGAACAGCAACGAACACAAACGTGCCATTATCGAGACGGAGACCCGGGAAGCGCGGTTCGTGGCCGAAACGATCCGGAAATATCCCTTGCACAATTACCGACGCCTGGCCCAGTTGATGCACCGCCTGCGGGTGGTCAAATCGGACCTGGAAATCAGCCTGATCCGCAAAGCGTGCGACCTGACCGCGCTGGGATTTCAGCGCGTGCTCCGCTTCACCCGACCGGGCGTGATGGAATACGAAATCGAGGCCGAGTTTGCGCATGAATTTGTCCGCAACGGGGGGCGTAATGCGTATCAACCAATCATCGCGTCCGGCTCGAACGCGTGCTGTCTCCATTACGTCTCGAATGAGAACACCTGCCGGGACGGCGAATTGTTGTTGCTCGACGTCGGGGCTTCCTACGCGAATTATAATTCCGACATGACCCGGACCATTCCGGTCAGCGGACGCTTCACCCGGCGCCAGCGGCAGGTTTATGACGCGGTGCTGGGCATCCTGCGGCAATGCATTGCCGGTCTTGCGCCGGGCAAGAAGCTGAAGGATTGGCAAAAGGAAGCGGAGCAAATGACCGAGCGCGAACTGGTCAACCTGGGCCTCCTGGCGTTGCCGGAAATCAAGCGCCAGGACCCGGATCAACCGGCTTTCAAAAAGTATTTTATGCACGGCGTGGGCCATCCCATCGGGTTGGACGTCCACGATGTGGGACTGGTTCTCAACCCGATCGCACCAGGCTGGGTGATCACGGTCGAACCGGGCATTTACATTCCCAAGGAAAATTTTGCGGTGCGCCTGGAAAACACGGTGCTGGTGACGAAGAACGGCCCGGTGGATCTCATGTCTCACATTCCGATTGAGGCGGAGGAGATTGAGGATTTAATGCAGAAGACCGGCCCGTCCGGAAATGGCAAAACGGGCAATGGTAAGTTGGGCAAAGCGCGTCAACCCGCCTCCCTGGCCCGATGACATGCGGCCAGCGGGCGCCCTGTTTTTACAGCAAAAGCCCCTCGGGCAATCCCCGAATCTGGTTCTATGAAACGAGTTATTACGACCGCTTTGGCAGCAGCGTTTGTCTCATCGTTTGCGGCGGTCGCGCCGCCGGAGCTCACGGTGGAACCGCAGCCGTCCATCATTCGCGTTGACCCGCCCGAGAAAGAATTCTTCTCCAAGGAACTATTTTTTCACGGGATTCCCATCAAGGCCCACGAGGTGGTGTCCGATCAGGCATTGCTGATCGCCTATGCCAAGCTTTCGACGATGCTGCACCATTTGCCCATGATTGTTTCCAACCTGGTAGCGGCCAAGGTGGAACTTCACATCATCGGCAAGGACCAGGTCACGACCGATCTGCCGGAGTGGCGGCAGGACAAAGGCAAGCCGCTGGACGAATACCACGGCTTGACGCGGGATCAGCGGACGCGCGGAATGGGCGGCCGATTGACCTCGTGCGGCGAGGAGAATCTGCTGAAGCTGGAAAAGGACAAATATCATGGCCGCGATATTTGCCTTCACGAGTTTGCCCACGCCATCCGCAATTACGGGATGAATCCCGAGCTGCGCGATAAATTCAACCGGCAATACCATCACTCGCTGGACAAAGGTTTATGGGAGAAGTCCTATGCGGGATCCAATCCCGACGAATACTTCGCGGAATTGACCATGTGGTATTTTGGAACACACGGTGATATGAACATGACCGGTCCGAAGCCGGAGAATGGGCCGGAGGGTCTGAAAAAATACGATCCGGAAGCCTTCAAGTTGTTTGATGATTTTTACCAGGGTAAGCTGACGGTAACGCCGGTGGCGCCGCGAAAAAATCTCGACGATGATTAGGGCGGGATCATCGGAAAAATCTCAACATTCAACAGCCAACATTCAATGGAAGTTCGAGTTGCAGGTCATTTGCCGAGCGACGTTGAAAGTTGAATGCTTTCCGCGGTTCAAGGGGATCAATGCACGAAGCAGCCAACCGCGAAAAGGTGCAGAAAGGGCGCTTTACCACCAGAAATAAGCAAAGCCGTCGGTGCGCACCTTGGTGGAATTGCTGTTCGGGTTGCTTCGGGAAGCATCAAATTTTTTCCATTGGGCGTGGCCATCCTTGTAGGCAATGTTGCCGCCGGCCGGCATTCCTTTTACCACATGAGCGCTCAAATGATGCAGGTAAAATCCGCCGATAACGTCGGTGAAGTTGTCCGCCGCCGGTGAGGCCGGCAGGGTGTTCTTTTCACTGATCATGACGTCCGCTATGAGTTCACGGGTGGCCACGTCATCCAGCACATTCTGGATGGGCGGGATCGTGGTCTGGTGCAGTTCAGGCAGGATTTTTGTGTTTTGGTATAAAGTATCCAACTTGCAAGCCGGGCCCCAGAACGCAAAAGCATATCCACTGATGTTAAATTGCAGGCCGACGTTTGGGCCGTAATTCCAGAGGGAGTTTTGATTCACGAAATTTTCGGCGTCGGTAAATTTCGGCGCGGTGGACGGGCAATAGAACGTCTTTTTCACACAACCGCTGTTCAACATGGCGGTCGCGGCGGTTACCGGGATATCCCAGGCCCAATTGGCCGAGCCCTCAAGATAAGGAAGGTGATCCCGATTGTCGTCGCAATACATGTGCAGGCTGAGATAGATCTGCTTTTCGTTGTTCAGACAGGTGGCGCGTATCGCTTTGTCCTTGGCCCTGGCGAGGGCGGGCAGAAGCATCGCAGCCAGGATGGCGATGATGGCAATGACGACCAAAAGTTCGATGAGCGTAAATCCACGCCGGCAGCCCGGGGTGGGACTTCCCAGGCCATCAGTGTCCCTGTTCAACTTGCTTCTATTAATCATCTTTCTTTCTTTTTTTCGGGCGAGGTGAATTTCATTTCACCTCGCCCGTGATTTCTTCCCCACTTTTCTACTGGACCAACCGGAAGAATGCCGCCGGGTTAGTCGCAGGCAACGTCACGGTGTTGGTGCCACCCGAAAAGACCGGTCCTGGTCCAACCGGCGAGCCTACCTGTGTGCCGCCCGAATAAGTCGGCGCGACCCCCACCGGCTGCCAGTTGGGTGCGGTCAGGCTCGGAGTGAATTGGAGCGTCGGACTTCCAGCCGGAACCCAATTTACATTGACGTTGCCGCCGGAAGTGGAGGCTCTCAGAGCCGGCCCGGGTGTCTGGTCCAACGTGAAGCTATCGAAGCCGCTCTGGACCACATTCCCGGAATCAAAGCCGCCGGCGATCAAACCCACCTGGAGGCTTTGGTTCGTAAAGACGGGCGGCGAATAAGTGGTGCCGTTCGGATTGAGCAGCCACGGGTCGGTGGCGTTCACACGCTGGAAGAACATGAAGTTAGTCAGGTCTTGCCGCACGACGAGCAGCCAGAGGTTCGTATCACTGGTCGTGCCGTAGCCGCCGCCATTGGGATTCCTCGAGGTGCCGCCGCCGTTAATGCCGTTGATCGTGCGGCGGGCGTAAGTGCCCAGGCCAAACTGGTCGAACCGGGTGAACGAAATCCAGGTTTCAGCGCCATTCGTGGTATTGAAGGGAGCGCCGTTGGTGCTGGTAACGCGCGCCATCAAGCCGGGGTTATTGTAGTTCGTCATATCGGCGGCATCGTAAATGCCCGCGGAATTCAGATAAGTGACGTGAACCGACGCCTGGAAGTCGCCGTTAACATTTTTGAACAGGAAGAACCCGTCATTCTGGCCGAACTCCCAGCCGACGTTCTCGCTGGTGACATTGAGGACACCGTTGCTGGTGGTATTCGCGTCGGCGTCAATAACGGTGGCTGCGGGATCGGACGTGAAGAGAGTGCCGGGAATGGCGCCGGGCTTGGCATAGACGCCGTCCCACGCGGTGTTCGTTATGCCTTCCGCGACGTAATCATGCGCGGCGCCGAACTTGTCCGTGAAAGTCGCGGACCGGACCGTTGCCACCAAGGGGGTCGTTACGGTATTGGTTCCGTTGACAAACGTCACAGTATTGGTCGTCGTTCCCGGAGCGAGGCCGGTGACGAAACCATTTGTTCCCACGAGCACATTGGTGTTGCCCGGGATAATTTGTGCGGCTCGGCTGACATCGAGCGTGCCCCCTCCTTGCACCTGGCCAATCACCGTCAAAAAGCCGACACCGCCGGCCGGAACCGGTCCCGTGGGCAAAGTGGCCGTGATGCCGGTGAAGATGACCGGCGGAGTGTTTGTGCTGGTCGAGCCGGCCTCATTGAACGACTTGGTCGTGCCGCCGCCGGAGTACCCATAGACCGCGGCGTAATAGATAGTGCCGGGCTTCAAACCGGTAACGGTGACCGTGTTACCCACTCCGCGGAATACCAGGTAATTGCCGCCGCCCAGATCCGTGCCCTGACCAAAAACGGAGCTGGAGGAGGTTAGAATTCCGAAATACGGCTGAGCAGAAACGGGTCCGCCCGCCCGCATCACGACAAAGCTGGTTGCCGGGCTGCCATCGCTATTGGTTCCCGCCACCCACGTCAGGGTTGCCTGTGTTTGGGCGGAATTCATGGTAATAGTGAGCCCGGTCGACGGAGAAGGCGGTGTGCCGCCGGAAATGTTCGGCGCGTCGAGGACGAAATTGTCATACGCCACGGTGCCGATGTTCGCCGTGAAAATCGCCTGCATGAGGCCCACCTGCAACGGAACCCCGTTGGTCCAATCAGGACGGACGGTGGTTTCAGCGGGCACCGATTGCCACGGGTCAGTCAAATTCGCCTTCTTGAAGAAATAGAAATTGGTGGCGTTGACGCGGGTCATCAGCAGCCAGAAATCGGTCGTATCACCATCGCGATCGTCGGTTTCCGCGGTGTTCCCGTCCGAAGTATTGAAGGTGGCGGTGGAGATGCTGAACTCGTCAAATCGCATCCATTGCAGGCAATTTTCGGAACCGCCCGGCCCGCTGCCCGAGGCATTATTGGCCGTGTTGAACGCGCGCGCCATCAGGCCGACGAAGTCATAATTGATGACGCTGTAGTTGGTAATATGGACGATGGCCTGGAAATCGCCGGGCACCACTTTGAACAGGAACGGCCCATTATCCTGATTGTTCTTCCATTGCGAATTGGCCGAGGTCATCACCAGCGCATTGTTGCTGGAAGTATTGGCGTTCAGCGCGGAAACGGTCGCCGCCGGGGGCGTGTAGGTGGCGTTCGGAATGTTTTTGCCGTTGATGTACATGCCGTCCCACGCCGAGCCGGGCAAGGCGTTGTTGAGATAATCATGCGCCGTGCCGAAATTGTCGGTGAAGACCGGGGGACGAACAGTGACACTGTTGGTGGCATTGAACCCACTGTAGCTGGCCGTGATCTGGGCCGAGCCCGCGGCCATGCCGCTAATGGTGCCATCCGCGCTGATCGGGGCTATGGTTGTGTCGCTGGAAGACCACGCGGCACTGGCGTTGGCAACAATGTCCGTGTCCCCGATGTTATCAAAGGTGACGAGGGTTGGTATGCCGACGCCGTTGATGGGCACGCCATTGCCAACCGTAAAATTAATGCCTTGAGGAATTCCGGTGCCAATAATGCTATTGGTCGCGGGGGTTGTGCCGTAAGCAATCGAAGAGCCGGAGCCGGAAAAGGAATAAAGCGCGACGGTATAACTCTGGTTGGTGCTGCCCAGTCCGGCAATGGTGGCGGTATTACCCGAACCAGCGTAGACCACGTAAATCCCTCCTCCAATGTCGTCGCCGGCCCCAAAATTGGTGTTGGCGTTATAAGCGAAACCGTTGACGGGCTTTTGGGTCAGGATGACCGGATTATTCTTCCGCAAAAGGAGAATACTGCCGTCGCTGCCGGCGCCAGGGGTCCATGAAAACGTTACGTTGGCAACGTTGGTGACGGCAGTGAGGCCAGTCGGGTTCGCGGGCGACGTGACGGAAGCCGCCACGTTCGTGCCGGTCAGCTCGAAATCCGTGAACAGAGTCGTGGGTTGTGCGGAGCCAAAGGTGCAATCCGCGATGCCCACCTGCATCGGCACGCCATGCAAATCGGGCCGGCTGAGGGTCGCTTGCTGGCTCCACGCGTCCGATTGATTTGTTTTATTGTAAAAGGTGAAGACGTCGCCCACGCGGGTGATTCGCAGGTACCGTCCGGTGGCGGTATCCGTACTGCTGCCCGGGACATTCACATAACCATCGTTGTCAATTCCGTTGGTGGCGTAGCGGATATCCTCGTCAATTCCGAATTCCTGGAAGCGCATGATGTTCTGCCAGTTTTCCGCGCCGTTGTAAGGCGCGCCCCAATGCGGCCCGGCGGAGTAGGCCCGCGCCATCAGTCCGGCAAAATGATAATTGGGATTCTGAATGGCCGGATTATAGACGGACGCGTCGAAATCGCCGGCGACGACTTTCCAGAGAAAGAAACCGTCATCGGCGGGACCCGCCCAATCGGTCATGGTATCGATGACGGTCAGGAAGCCTGGCTGGAAGGTTTCGTCGGCTTCGATCGTGTTCCCCACGTCGCCGCCATCGTTCCCCCCATGAATGTCACCGAAGCCCAGGTAGACGCCATCCCACATCGTGCCCGGAACGCCATTGGCGAGGTAATTGAAACCGGAGTTGAAATTATTGGTGATACTGCCGGCGCGAACCTGTATTGCGAAACCCGAGGCTAACAATAGCGCGAACGCCCAACGGAGTTTTAGTTGTTTCATAGTTGTGGGTTTGAATTGCGGGGTGGGAACGTCATCGGACCGTCGTGACAGTTTGATTCTGACAATGAACCAACTGCTGGAGATAAACCTGCAACCGCGGCGGTTGGTCGTGCCGGAAAACACGCATGCAAGTCTTTCTCCGGATTAAGTGCATGGATAAACATTATTACAACCTGTTCTAAGCGCACATAATCGAAATCCACAGGCCCATGCTCCAAATCCACGGTGGTCCGTTTCAGAAATGACTCACGAATGAGGCGAAGCAAAACGCGAAGGTGGAAATCCGAAAGCCGAAATAAATTTGAAATCCAAAGCTGAGTTCTCTACCGGAACGCGCGAGAAAACGTGCCTGTGGTTTCTCAAAAGTAATTTCCGAAAAAAGGTGAAGCAAACCTGCACGTTTACCTCACCGCCCCCGCAGGGGCGTTGCCACCTTTTTCGGAAATTTCTTTTAAGAAACGATCTCGAGCATTTGCTGCAGCGAGGCGCGATACAATATCTGTGCGGCAATCGGATGCAGCTCCAAGATTTATAGAACCGCTCTTAAGAATAAAAGAGCAGGTGTTACCCTGCTCTCTTGCTGCGTGGCTTTTGTACGAAAATTAAATCTTCGGCCGCTTGGCGAGAGCGGCCTTTAAAGTGTCGAGCGCCGCCTTGCGTTCAGCGCCGGCCAACACGCAACGCGGAGCGCGGACGCGTTCATTGCCCATGCCGACTTCCTGCTGCACGAGCTTGATCAATTGGACGAACTTGCCGACGGTATCCATCCGCAGCAGCGGCAGAAACCATCGGTAGAGCTCCTCGGCCTTCTTGGTTTCGCCGCGCATCGCATAATTATAAAGCGCAACCGATTCGCGGGGAAAGGCGTTCACCAGGCCGGCGACCCAGCCGACCGCTCCCGCCCGCACACCTTCCACGATCAAATCATCCACTCCCACGAACAGCCGCAGGCGGTCTCCGCAAAGGGCCTTCAAGGCGGTGACGCGACGCACGTCGGCGCTGGATTCCTTCACTGCTTCCAAATTCGGATTGTCAGCGGCCAACTCTTTGATTTGCGGCGGGAGAAAATCGGTTTTGTAGGAGACCGGGTTGTTGTAGAGCATGCAGGATAGTTTGGTGGCGCGAATTACCGGTTGTACGTGGGATTTCATTTCGCGCCAGTCGCTCGAATACACGTATGGCGGCAGCACCATCAGGCCGGAGCAACCGGTGTCCTCGGCGGCCCGGGCGAGTTCCACCGCCTCCATGGTGCTCAAGGACGCAATGCCGGCAACCACCGGCGCCTTGCCGGCGAGCGCCGTGACCAAGGTTTTTAAAACCTTCACCTTTTCGTCGAAGCGCAACGTGGCGCTTTCGCCGAGTGACCCGAGAGCAACGATGCCAGTGCAGCCGTTCTCGATCAGCCAGGTTGCGTGTTTGGCGACAAATGCATGGTCGACACTGTAGTCGGGTTTAAAAGTGGTGGTCATGGCCGGGATAACGCCGGCCCATTTCATTTTCATAATTATTACTTTTGGTTTGAGGTTATTAAGCTGCTGACCCGGGCGGGCAGGATCGGCGGACGCACGGATTCCATGCCCCATCCCAGAACAAATTTCGCCGCTTCGCCGCAAATCCGTCCCTGGCAGGCGCCCATGCCGCAACGCGACAGAAGCTTGGCTTCGCGCCAGCCGGAAAACTGCCGCACGCGTCCCAAGTTGACATCCTCGCAACGGCACAAAAGCGTTTCGTCGGTCGCCAGCGTTTTCAACTCGTCACGCAAGGCATAGGCTTTGGACAGCGCGGCGCGGAACGAATGCCAGGCAGCGCGCTTTCCCAACAGCGTCTCGGCTCGCATCGGCTGTTCGCCCGCGGCGTAACCGGCGATTTGCCCTTCCGTTAAGGCGCAATCCGCGCCGCCGATGCCCGTTGGTTCACCGGCGCAAAAAACATTTGCCACGGTGGTTGCCTGCCGGCGATCCACGCGAACAAATTCCTTTTTCAGTTCGCAACCCAATGCGAGCGGCAGTTCGACGTTTGGGACCAGATTAAAACCGCAGGCCAGCACGTCGCATTGTTCGGTCCAGGTTTTGCGGCCATCGGTCAGGGTGACGCACCGCACCAAATCTCCTCCCTCGGCTTTGACCGGCCACGCACCGCAACGGAACGGCACGCCGAAAAGCCCCAGCTTGAGACCAACGCCCTGAAATATTTTATCCGGATGTCGCAGGAGCTTGAGGCCAAATTTCGCGATGCGACCCAACGGCGCCTGCTCGGCAATGGAAACGATTATTGCGCCGTGCTTCTGCAAGCCGGATGCGACCGCCAGCAACAACGGTCCGGTGCCGCAAACGACGACGCGTTTTCCGGCAATCGGCCAGCCGTTCTTAACCAAGGCCTGCAAGCCGCCCGGGCCGATGACTCCGGGCGTGGTCCAGCCGGGAAACGGCAGGAATAACTCGCGCGCGCCGGTCGCGAGGATCAGTTTTTGCCAATGGATCTCGCGGGGGCTATCCATGTGTTCCGCCAGCAACAAACCGTCCGCCGGCGCAGCAATCACGCTCGTGCGGTCGAGCAATTTCACGCCGGATTTGCGAAACCGCTCCAGCCACTTTTGCGCTTGCGGCTGTTGGGGGCGCGCCTGTTCGCCGCGCCAGATTTGCCCGCCCAACCAGGGGGTATCGTCCACGAGCGCGACCCGTTTTCCGCATTCGGCCGCGGCGCACGCGGCTGAAATTCCCGCCGGGCCGGCGCCCACCACGACGACCTCAAAATGGAAATAGGAATTATTCACCGGTGCGTATCTCCATTTCCGGTTCGCAAAGTATCTGGCAACTGCGGCAGTGCGCGCGCCCGTTGATCGTGACGCGGCATTCCATGCAAATACCCATGCCGCAAAGAGGTCCCCGTGGCTTGGCCAGCACGGACCGGCGAAACGCCGTCACTCCGCTTTGCACGATGGCCGCGGCCACCACTGTTCCCGGCGGGACCGAGACCGGCTGGCCATCGACACGCACTTGAATGGGCTCACTCATGCGCCACCATCTCCTTTGCAAAGCGCGACGGCGCGAACGGTTCGGCTGAAATCGCGGGTCGCCGGCCCAGCAACAAATCCGCCAGTAATCGGCCCGTCCCCAGCGAGGTGGTGATGCCGAGCCCTTCATGTCCAGTGGCGAGCCAGATGCGGTCGCTTGCCAAGCTCGGCCCGATCAGAGGCAGTTTATCCGGCGTGGCGGCGCGGTGACCGGTCCAGACACGAATGGCCGACAATCGGGCAAGCCCGGGGAGATATTCCAGCGCGCGCTGCAACATTCGATTGAGAATCACCTGGTCCACCGCGCTGCTTTCGGCATCAAACTGGCGGGACGAGCCGATGAGCATCTGGCCGGTGATGCGGGGCTGAATGTTGAAGGCCACGGAATCTTTGCCGGTCGAATGCGCGCTCTTGAGATAACCCAATTCGACGATCTGGTGCCGCACGAAACCGGGCTCGCGGTCGGTAATGACGAGGTGGCCCTTGCGTTTGCGCACGGCGAGGCCGGGCATTAGTTCGGGCGACCAGGGACCAGTCGCGCTAACCGAACGATCCGCGGAAAATTTTGTTCCGTCCGCGAGTTCAACGCCGCCCTCCGGTAGAAACGCTTTGACGGCAACGCGCGTGCGCAGGTCCGCACCGGCTTTCTTCGCCTGCTCCAAAAAAAATTGCGCCGCACACGGCGGATAAACCACGGCGTCGTCCACCACGCGCAAGCCACCGGCGAGGCCGGGCCGGAGATTTGGTTCCGCTTTCGCCACCGCTTTTTCGTCCAACACCTCAACACGAACGCCGCGTTGCCCGTAATAGTCCCGCTTGCGCAGCACCTCGGCCATTTCCTCTGCATCCGCCGCCACCCACAGTGTGCCGCAAGCGTCAAACTCAACCTCCCGGGGAAGGTGCGGACGAATCTCGTGCCAGAGCCGGCGCGAGTAACTCGTGAGGGCGAATTGCGCTTCCGAATCATCCATCACGACGAGGTGCCCCATGCCGGCCGCGGTCGTGCCGCCGCCAATCGGGCCGCGATCCAGCACCAGGGTGTGAAGACCGCCGCGCGCGCATTCCATGGCGCACGCCGCGCCCACGATGCCCGCTCCGACGATGATGATGTCGTACGATTGGCTCACGAGCGGATGCCCCAGCAGAACGGGTCCTTGTCGTCCAGGAGCTGCGTGATTTCGGCGTTTACGAAAGCCGTGCCGGTAATGACGGGCGCGACTTTGCCGGCTGGACGGTCGAGCCATTGAAATTTTCCGGTAAATCGGCTGCCGATGATGCTTTCCTGCACCCAGGTTTCGCCCGGTTGCAATTTTTCATCCGCCGCCAGGCAGGCGAGTTTCGCGCTGGTGCCGGTGCCGCAGGGCGAGCGATCGTAGGCTTTGCCCGGACATTGCACAAAATTCCGCGCACCTTTGGCTGTGCCGGGGATATGACCGAAGAGCTCGACGTGGTCCACTTCGGGAAACCCCTGCGCGTTCACGGCCTGACGCACGCGCCAGCAGTAATCGGTGAGTTTGTCCACGTTCGCCAGCGCCAGGTCTTGTCCATGATTTTCAACCAGGAAAAACCAGTTGCCGCCCCAGGCTACGTCGCCAGTGACGGCGCCGAAGCCGGGCACGTTCACCTGAAATGCTTTTTTTGCGCGCCAGCTCGGGACGTTCGCCACGGACACTTCGCCGTTCGGATGCAACGTGGCCGTCACAATGCCCACGGGCGTTTCGATTCGATGCTCGCCGGATTTAATTTTTCCCATATGCGCGAGCGTCACGATCAAACCGATGGTCCCGTGGCCGCACATGCCCAAATAGCCGACGTTATTGAAAAAAATAGCGCCCGCCGCGCAGGTTTTGTCCTGCGGCTCCACGAGTAACGCGCCCACAACGACATCGGACCCGCGCGGTTCGTTGACCACGGCGGAACGAAAATTATCAAAGCTCCGCCGGAACTGGTCGCGTCTTTGCGCCAGCGGTCCGTTGCCGAGCTCCGGTCCGCCAGCCACGACCACGCGGGTCGGCTCGCCGGCGGTGTGGGAATCGATCACCGTTACTTTTTGCATAGTGACTCGCTAATGAAATTGGGTTCGCTGCCAACTTGCGAAATGTGGCAATTTCCCCGCCGGGAATCGAGGCAAACCGTAAGTTTTTCCGGCGCCATTTGGGAAATTACTTTTACCGTCGATTTAACGTTCCGCATCGGCGCGAATGGTGCGAATGCCGAACACGGCGGCGATTTCGTTGCCGTCCGTCGCCTGGAAACGGACCGTCACCTTTTGTTTGTCTTTTACCAAGTCCGCGGGAATGGCGTAATCCACATCAAAGAATCGGGGCGCCCCGCCCTTTTCAACCGTCTGTTCACCGATTTTTTGGCCGTCCACCAAAATGTCAAAAGTGCGTTTGCGCCATTCGTCGCTGTAATAAGTCACCACGAGCGCCATGGGATGCGCAGGATCCACCGGCAGGTCGAAAGAGAACCATTTCGATCCGCGGCGACCGGCCCGGCCCATGACACGATCCGGCTCGGAATCTTCGCCCTGCTCGTTGGCATCGCGTTCGGCCTGCATCTCGCCCGGTTGCGCGTAGCCAACGGTGGCATTCTCCAATTTTTTTTGGCGTTCACGCTCGGCAACGATCTGCCGCGCCCGTTCGTTCCATTCCGGCAGCGTGTAAAGATCC
>Ga0207664_10001513_pt1 | contig 15231 bp, 12 predicted proteins | sample LARL83metaG_FD_184349 | JGI IMG/M metagenome (GOLD analysis project Ga0207664, IMG submission 184349) | Corn, switchgrass and miscanthus rhizosphere microbial communities from Kellogg Biological Station, Michigan, USA - LAR L8-3 metaG... | ecosystem: Host-associated > Plants > Roots >... | reverse complement strand
GACTGGTAGTGGGAGCCGGATGGGCCGGATGATCGCGGCCGGGCCGGATGCTCGGCCGACCGGAACCGTGGGCGTGAGCCTGCCCGAAGCCGTGGAACTCCTGCCCCGCCGCCTCACCGAGCGGGCTGCGGCCCGGTCCCTGGCCCCGAACTCAGCGACCGGCATCTCCCTGGCCCTCAGCCTGGGCGCGGCGATCTGGTTCAGCGCGGGCACCAGGGCCGACAGCATCAAGGGGGCGCTCGTCCTGGGCGCCAGCTACCTGGCCTGGCGGGTCGCCCGCGGCCTGGTCGACTCGGCGGCCGAACGGGGCGCCTGGTCCGGCCTGGCTGGTGCGGACCTGATGGCCGAGATCTGCGGCGCACTGTCCGAGTTCGCGATCTACGCCGGGCTGGCTGTGGCCGGGTACGCGGCGCACTGGGGCAACACCTGGATCATCGCGATCGCGGTCGTGATCGCCATGGCGGTACGCAAGACGATCACCGCGTGCCGGGGTGCCGGCCTGGGCTTGCTGCCGGCCGGCGGCATCGCCGCCCGGCCGGGCGCGCCGCACGACGCGAAGGCCTGGGGCGCCGGGTATCTTCTGGGCCGGGCGCTCTGGAGCCTGATGACCGTGTCGCCGGGATGGCGGTTCTTGGTGATCGCCGTCGCCGTGCCGACCTGGGGTGCTCATACCGCGCTGCTGGTCCTGCTGGACTGGGAGATCATCGCGGCCGGGTTCGCCATCGCGGGGCCCGGCCCGCGTTACGCCGCGACGCCGTCCCCGGCCAGCGCGGCGGAGCCTGGGGCCGGAGCGCGCCCAGGCGGCTCCGCCAGGTTGCCGGGCTTGGAGGTCCCGCTGGGCTTGGAGGCCCGGCCGGGTCTGGAAGTCCGGCCGGGTCTGGAGGCCCGGCCGGGTCTGGATGTCCCGCCTGATCTCAGCGCGCCGCCCGAACTGGTGGCGCCGCCGGCCTGGGCCGGGTCGCCCGCGCTGGCGGCGGCCGTGGGACCCGCAGGAACCGCGGAGATGCCGCGAACCCTGGCCGGCGCGGCCGAGCCGGGGATGGCCGAGCCGCCCCCGCTGGAAGCTGCCCTGACTGAACCGCCCGCGACTGAGCGGGTCCCGGCTGAACCGCTCGTGGCTGAGCCGGTCCTGGCTGAACCGTTCGTGGCTGAGCCGGTCCCCGCTGAGCCCACCATGACCCTCGATCAGATGATCCACCACGACCGGCTCCCCGAGCCGGAACCCGAACCGGAGCCGGCCGTCGATCCGCGGGCGCCCGCGATCATCCTGGCCTGCCGCGATGACGGAGCCGCCGCGGTCTGGCTCGGCCAGCTGGTCAGGGGGCAGTTCGTGCCGTTGCCGCCCGCGATCGCGGGGCTGGCCGCCACCTGCCTCCTCGCCGTGCTTGGGCTGCGCAACCTGCCCGGCATCCTGCTGCTCACCCCGCTGGTGGTGATGCTGCTGGCGGCGCCGGGGAACAGCCATCCGCACGATGGGCGCCTGGACTGGATGGTCCCGGCCGTGCTCCTGGCGGGGCAGCTTGTCTACGTGGCCGCGCTCGGTTTCTCGTTCCGGATTCCGGCGGCAGTGACGTTTACGCTGTGTGCGGCCGTCGCGTTGCGTTACCTTGACCTTACGACACGTGACCCAAATGAGGGGCAGATCCCCGACACCCGGCTAGGCTGGGAAGGCCGGATGCTGGCCGTGGGCCTCGGCGCCATGTTCGGTATCGGAATGATCGCTTTTCTGGCGATGACGGCCTATCTAGGGGTACTCATCTGCGGGAACGTGACCGCGAGCTGCCTGGCGGGGAGGGGGAACACGTAGGTGATCGGGATGGTGCTCGCGGCTGGTGCCAGCCGTAGGCTCCGCCCCGACACTGATCAACTGCCCAAGGCCCTGCTCCCGGTGTCGGGCGAGACCACGATCCTGGACATCACGCTGCGCAACCTCGCGGCCGTGGGCCTCGGCGAGGTCGTGATCGTGGTCGGGCATGCCGCCCACGCCATTGCCGACCGGGTGGCCGGCCTGGAGGCCGCGCACGGGATCTCGCTCGAGCTCGTCCACAACGACCGGGCCCTGGAGTGGAACAACGCCTACTCGCTCTGGCTCGCCCGCGAATACCTCGCCCACGGCGCCCTGCTGGTCAACGGGGACACCGTGCATCCGGTCAGCGTGGAGAAGTCCCTGCTGGCCGCCAGCGAAGCAGGCGGCGACGGCCGCGGGCGCGTGCTCATCGCCGTCGATGACGCCAAGCCGCTCGCGGCAGAGGAAATGAAGGTGGTCGTCGACGACCGGGGGCAGCTGACCAGGATCACGAAGCAGATGGACCCGGCGCAGGCCTATGGGGAGTACATCGGCGCGACGCTCATCGAGCCGCCCGCCGCCATGCCGCTGGCCGACGCGCTGGAGACCACCTGGCGGCGGGACCCGGGGCTGTACTACGAGGATGGCTACCAGGAGCTCGCGGACCGGGGCGGGGAGGTCGCCGCGGTGCCGATCGGCGTCGTCGACTGGGTCGAGGTCGATAACCACAGCGATCTGCGCCGGGCCCGCGAGATTGCCGGTCACTGTTAGTTTCTGGCCGGTCACTGCTAGTCTCGCTTGGCATGCCGCTGCTGGCCCGTATGCTCTCCGCACCCCTGGTTATCGACGTGCGGCCGGGTGCGATCTGCGGCCTCGGCGACCTGCTCGCCGACCGGCGCATCGCCACCCAGGGGCGCGTCGCGGTCGCGGTCGGGCCTGGCCAGGGTGACAGCATCACGGCCGAACTGGAGATCGGCGAGCCGGAGATCTTCCGGATCAGCGACGGCAGCCACGGGAGCGCGGTGTCGCTGGGCGAGCGGCTGCGGGCCGGCGCGTACGAGGCCGTGGCCGGGATTGGCGGCGGCCGGACCATTGACGTCACCAAGTTCGCCGCGCACATGGCAGGCATCCCCATGGTCGCCGTGGCCACCAACCTCGCGCACGACGGCATCGCCTCCCCGGTCAGCTCCCTGGAGCACGAATCGGGCAAGGGCTCGTACGGCGTGGTCATGCCGGTGGCGGTAGTCGTCGACCTGGACCGGGTGCGATGCGCCCCCGACCCGCTGGCCAGCGCCGGAATCGGTGACGTGGTGAGCAACCTGTCCGCGGTAGCGGACTGGGAACTCGCCGCGGACGACACCGGCGAGCTGGTGGACGGGCTGGCCGCCGCCATGGCCAGGTCCGCGGCCCACGCCGTGGTGCATCAGCCGGGGCACGCGCGCTCGGATGAGTTCCTCACCGTGCTGGCCGAGGCGCTGGTCCTGTCCGGCCTGGCCATGGCCGTCGCGGGTTCGAGCCGCCCGTGCAGCGGTGGCGATCACGAGATCATGCACGCGGTGGACCAGCTGTACCCGGGCACAGGCAGCCATGGCGAGCTGGCGGGCGCGGGCGCGCTGTTCTGCGCTTACCTGCGGGAGGACCCCGATCAGGCCGAGCTGATCTCGGCCTGCCTGGCCCGGCACGGGCTGCCCAGGACCCCAGCCGATCTGGGGCTCTCGCCGGCGGAATTCACCAAGGCCGTGGAGCTGGCCCCGGCCACCAGGCCCGGCCGGTACACGATCCTGGAACGGCTCGGCATGTCAGAGGCTGAGACGGCCCAGCGAGTGGAGGACTATGCCCGGGCCTACGCTGGCTGAGCTCAAGGCGCAGGGGCAGCCCCCGGCGGTGATCGACAGGCTGAACGATGAGCACTGGGCGGGCCGCGTCTACATGCGCAAGGTCTCGCCGCGCGCGACGTGGGTGTTCGCCAGGCTGGGCTGGTCGCCGAACGCGGTGACGGTGGCGTTCATCGTCTGCGGCGTGGCCGCGGGGGTCGTGGTGGCCTTCGGCGGCCTGGGGACCGCCTTAGCCGCGGCGGTCCTGATCCAGGCCTACCTGCTGTTCGACTGCTCCGACGGCGAGCTGGCCCGCTGGAGCAAGCGAACCTCGGCCGCCGGGATCTACCTGGACGGGATCGGGCACTATCTGGGCGAGGCGGCGCTGCTCACCGGGCTCGGCGTCCGGGCCCAGGGCCACCTGACGGTGGCGGGGGGCTACGTGAGCGCGGGCCTGGCGGCCGCGCTGCTCGCGTCGATCGTCAAGGCGGAGACCGACAATGTCACGGTGGCCCGGGCCAAGGCGGGCCTGCCCGGCCGGCATGAGGATGAGGCGCTCGCGCCGCGTTCCGGGGGCCTGGCCCTGGCCAGGCGCCTGGCCAGCGTGCTGCGGGTGCACCGGATCACCCAGGCGGTCGAGCTCTCGCTGCTGATCCTGGTGGCCGCGGTCGTGGACGCGGCCCGCGGCGGGCTCACCGCGACCCGGGTGCTGCTCATCGCCTGCCTGGTGGTGGCCGCGGTGATGGTGCTCGCGCATCTCGGGGCGATCCTGGCCTCGAGGCGGCTGCGGTGAAGCTGTCCTGCGTGATCCTGACCATGGGCAACCGGCCGGCCGAGCTGGGCCGGGCGGTGGCCAGCACCGCCGCCCTCGGCCAGGCCGCCGTCGGCGAGGTGGACGTGGTGGTGGTCGGCAACGGCGCGGACCTGCCGCCGCTGCCGGCCGGGGTGACCGCGATCCGGCTGCCGCACAACGTCGGCGTGGCGGCCGGCCGGAACGCGGGCGTGGACGCGTGCTCGGGCGACGTGGTGCTGTTCCTCGACGACGACGGCTGGTACCCGGATCCGGGCCTGGGGGAGCACGTCACGGGCCGGTTCGCGGCCGACCCGGGCCTGGCCGTGCTCTCGCTGCGGGTGGTTGACCCGGACGGCGGTCCTGGTGTGCGGTGGCACGTGCCGCGGCTGCGCGCCGGCGACCCGGGGAGGTCATCCGCGGTGACCACGTTCGCCGGCGGGGCCTGCGCGATCAGGCGCTCGGCCTACCAGGAGGCCGGCGGCCTGCCCGCCCTGTTCTTCTACGGGCACGAGGAGACCGACCTGGCCTGGCGGCTGCTCGAGCTCGGCTACCGGCTGGAGTACGATGCCGCGGCCCGGATGTGCCATCCCGCGGTGCCGAACGCCAGGCACGCGAGCTGGTACCGGCTGGACGGGCGGAACCGGGTGCTGCTCGCGCGGCGCAATCTGCCCTGGCCCCTGGCTGGCGTCTACCTGCTGGACTGGCTGGTGCTGACCGTGGCGCGGGAGCGGTCGGCGGGCGCGCTGCGGGCGTGGCTGTCCGGATTTGCCGAGGGGTGGCGGCTGGACCCCGGCGGACGGCACCCGATCTCCACCCGGACCGCCTGGCGGATGACCCGGGCCGGCCGGCCCCCCCTGGTCTGACGCGCCAGGTCAGGCGAGGGACGGCCGTGCAGCTCGCGCTAAGCTTTAGCCGGTGGAGGATTTTCTACGATTATGCTCTCGCTGAAGGTAGCGCTGCCTTATGGCGTGGCCCCTGGACCCCGGGCCCGGTGGCTGCGGCCTGTCAGGGTTCCGCGATACTGGGCTGCGGCGGCATTCGTGCTATGTGCCGGGTTTGCCGGGGGTGTCGCGCTTTTCAGCACGTTTGAGCTGCACCGGCTCTGGGGCCTGATCGCGGCGGGTGCGTACCTCGCGGCCTCGGCGGCGGTCCTGCTCTGGCGGACCCGGGGCATCGACCTGGCTTTGCTGCTGAGCGTGGCCGGGGCGCTGGTCTTCCCGATGTTCCTGAACGCCGCCGACGGGCAGAAGCAGCCGGAGGTCGCGGTCATCGCCCGGTCGGCCAAGCAGCTGGTGAACGACCATTCGCCGTATCAGAGCGCTGCCTCGCTGGCCACGGTGCACGACCCTAACGCCTACAACCCCTACCTGCCGGTCATGGCGCTGTTCGGTATCCCGCGGGCCCTGTTCGGCTCCCATGTGATCACCGACCCGCGGGTCTGGTTCGGGCTCGCGTTCCTGGTCGTCTTCTGGTTCGCGCTGCGAGCGGCCGGGGCCAGAAACAGCGTCCGCTGGACAGTGTTCGTCGCGGCGTCGCCCGTGATCGCGTTCGAGCTCGCCGTCGGCGGCACCGACATCCCGATCCTGGCCCTGATGTGTCTCGGCTTCGCGCTGCTGTGGCGGCGCCCCAGGTTGGTGCTCGCGGGTATCGCGCTCGGCCTGGCGTCGGCGGCGAAGGCCACGGCCTGGCCGGCGGTGATCGTCGCCGCGGTGCTGATCGGGCAGCGCGACGGCCGGAGGCAGGTCCTGATCTTCCTGGGCTCAGCCGTGGCCTCGTGCGTCGCGATCGTGGGTCCGGTCGCGTTTCTCTGGCCGTCCGCCCTGGTCGATAACACGATCCTGTTCCCGCTCGGCCTGGCCAGCGCCAAGTCGGCCGCGGCCAGCCCGCTGCCGGGTCATGTACTCGCCGATACCGGTCATACCGGGCATCTCATCGCTGTGATGCTGCTTGTGCTGGCCGGCACCGTGATCGCCGCCTCCCTGGTCGTCCGCCCGCCCCGGACCGTGCCGGCCGCTGTCTGGCGGCTCATCATCGGCCTGACCCTGATGTTCCTGCTGGCCCCGGCCACCCGGTTCGGCTATTTCATCTATCCCGCATCGCTGCTGCTGTGGCTGGAGATCTCGCAGCTGGGGCTGCGGCAGACCGCGGTCGAGGCCGCGCGGGGCAGCGGTGATTCGCGCGAGGAGATCGAGGCTGCGGTCAGCCGGGCTTAGCGGCCGGGCGGGGTTCGGCCAGGTCGGCAAGTTCCGCCTGCCAGTCGGCGTACCAGGCGGCAAACCAGGGCTGGCCGGCCGCCAGCGGGACGATGTAGGACACGGTCTGCTCGTAGTAGGAGCGCTGCTGGTCAAGCGGCAGGTTTCGCAGGGTCTGCACGTTGCTCGCCCGGTCGGCCAGCTTGACCAGGACGGCATCCGGCGGTGCGTCTCGCAGCCGCCGCAAGTAGGCGAGCTTGGTCTCGCCGGGGCCGAGAGCCGGGATCGTCACCCAGCCGACGAGTTCGGCCACCCTCGGCCCGAACTCCGCGCTGACCTCGTCCAGCGTGACCGGCGTGTCCTCGACCACGTCGTGCAGCACCGCGGCCACGAGCACGTCGGGGCTGGCGATCCCGGCCCCTTCCACGAGGACCTCCAGCGCCTCGAGCAGGTGCTCGAGGTACGGCACCCCGGTTTTGCGCCGCTGGTCGCCGTGGTGCAGGCGGGCGAACTCCACCGCCCGGGCCAGCCTGGCGACCACCTCGGCGGGCAGCCGCTGGCTGAGCCCTGGCTCAGCGTCGGCCCAGGTATGCCAGCTGGTGAAGGTCTTCATTGCCGCCATTGTGCCGGATTGTGCTCAGCCCGCCGTGGCTTTCCCGGCGCGGGCCGATAAGGGGTTGGGGAAGTTGCCCGGCTGATCCCCGCCGGTGAAAGCGCTCTGGTCGTGACAGGCCTTCGCGGTTCCCTTGATGCCGCCGTAGCTCTTGCTGAGCCCGGAGACGGGTGGCGACGCCGACGGGGTGGGCGTGGGGGTGGCCCCCGCGGCCGGGACGCGGCGTCTGGCGGCCTGGTTTTCCTGGCTGGCCTTAGGCAGGGTGGTGTCGTGGGCGATGGCGTGGAACAGCCGGCTGGCCTGCGGCTGCTCGAACATGACCTCGGCCCCTGGGTCGCCCGGGTAGGGGATCTCGGGAACCTGGACGAACTGCACCGAGTTGGTCGACAGCCCCCTGAGGCTGTCGGCGATCCGCACCAACGTGGACAGGTTGAGCCCGGCATCCGTGGTCATCGCGCTGGCGGCGTCGACCACGATCGAGTAGATCTTGGTCGGGCTGCCGAGGATGTCGCTTTGCCTGAGCCCCTGCAGGAGCGAGGCCATCAGGTACTGGTCCCGCTGGATGCGCTGCAGGTCTGAGCCCGTGCCGATATGGCGCTCCCGCCAGAACGCGAGCGCCTGGGGGCCCATGACGTGGTGCATGCCCGCGGCCAGGTGCAGTCCGGAGTCCGGGTCGTTGATGGCCACGGGCAGGCAGATGTTGACCCCGCCGATGTCGTTGACGATGTGCTCGAAGCCGCTGAAGGCGAGCTCGATGAAGTGATCGATATGGATGCCGGTCTCGTGTTCCACGGTCTTCCACAGGCAGCTGGGCCCGCCGTTGGCGAACGTCGCGTTGATCCGCTCGTTCACCCCCGGTTCGGCCTGCTGGCCGGGAACGCCGGGGCCGTCGGCCGGGCAGGCCAGGGTCGGCACCATGGAGTCACGCGGGATGCTGAGCACCGTGGCGTCGCGGTGCCCGGGAGAGATGTGCATGATCATGATCGTGTCTGACCGCTGGCCCTCGACCGTGGCCCCGAATTTCCTGTTCGCCCCGGCCCGGCTGTCCGAGCCGATCAGCAGGACGTTCAGCGCGTTGGTGTTGTACTGCGGTGGCCGGCTGCCCAGGCCGACGATCTGCACCCGCTGGATGCTGCTCCAGACGCTCCGGTACCGGAAATAGGCCGTGAGCGAGGCCGCGACCACCAGCAGCGCGACAGCCGCGGAGGCCCAGCCGGCCACCTTCCAGCCGGTCGAGAGGCGTCGGGAGGGCCGCTCCTCGGTGGGCCGGGAAGGCCGCTCTTCGGTAGGCCGGGAGGGCCGCTCTTCGGTGGGTTGCGGCCCTTCCTCTGAGGGTTGCGGCTCTTCCTGGCGGGGCCGCTGCTGCGGTTGCTCGCCAGGCGGATTCCCGTGCCCGTTGCCGCTCATTGACCCCCTGGCATGATCTCGTTGCTGATCATGACCCCTGGGAGGTTCCTTGCCCTCAGGCAGGCGATTAAACCGTGAACACGGGCCGATACCTGGTCAAATACTGTGCTAGCCCGGGGGGACGACCCCCCGGACCCCCCGGCGTATGGCTGGCCCTGGAACTTCAGGGCCCGTCGGGAGCTTCGGTGACCCGTCGGCGACGGCGCGTGCCAGCCGCTCGGGCCAGCCTCCGGCCGGCCGTCGCGGCTGGCCCCGGCTGCGCCGGGCTGTCCGGGGGCTCAGATGCTCGGGCTGTTCGGCCCGGCGAACGCCGCCTTGTTCTGGCAGATGTTGACGTTCCCCTTGATCGCGCCGTCAGCCGCGCCAATGCTGGTGATCGACTGCTTGGGCGCAGACGACGCAGCTCCCAGCCCCTTGAAGGTCGAGCCGACGACCAGCACGATCGTGCCCGGCGTCAGCGCCGGGTCCTTGACCAGCTGCGAGTTGCTGAGCTGAGCCTTCAGGGTGTTGGCCGCGGGCAGGTCGGCGGAGGATGCGTACTCGATTTGCGAGTTCGTGAAGCCGAAGTTGGGGGCGTCCGTCGTGCCCACCACGGTGAAGCCCTTGGCGGTCAGGTCACTGGCGGCCGTGCCGGCGATACCGTTCACGCCAGATCCGTTCTCGACCTCGACCTTGACCTGGGAAGGGGCGATGTCGACCACCGGTGTGGCCGGCTTGGCCTTCGCCTGCGGCTTCTTGGACGCGGTCGGCAGCGTGGTGTCGTGCGCGATCGCGTTGAAGAGCTCATCGGCCTGCGGCTGCTGGAACTCGACATTGTTGATGTTCGGTGGCCAGGGCACGTTGGGTGACGTCACGAACTGCACCGACTTGGAGCTCAGGCCCTTGAGGCTCTCGGCGATGTGCAGCATCGCGGTCTGGTCCAGGCCGGTGTCGGTGGTCATGGCGTCCGCGGTATCGCGGATCACGTTCAGCAGCCTGCTCGGGCTGCCGAGCAGGTTGGCGTGCTCGATGCCCTGAACGAGAGAGGCCATCAGGAACTGGTCCCGCTGGATCCGCTGGATGTCGGAGCCGGTGCCGACACCCTCACGCTCGCGCCAGAACGCGAGCGCCTCCGGGCCGAAGACGTGGTGCACCCCGGCGGCCAGGTTGAGGTTCGCCCGCGGGTCATGCACCGCGAACGGCAGGCACACGTTCACCCCGCCGATGTCGTTGACGACCTTCTCGAAGCCGGTGAAGTCGAGCTCGATGAAATGGTCGATGTGGATGCCGGTAACCGCCTCGACGGTCTTCCAGGTGCAGGCCGGCCCGCCGAAGTCCAGGGCCGCGTTGATCAGCTCGAGTTCGCCGGTGGACCCGGCCTGCTGGCCCGGGGTGCCGTCGCTGGCCGCGCACCCCAGGATCGGCACCATGGTCTCCCGCGGGATGCTCATCACGGTGGCCTCGTGGTGACCGGGAGAGATGTGCAGCAGCATGAGGGTGTCGGAACGCTGCCCAGGTACGCCATTACCGCCAATCTTGGCGTTCCCGTTGACGCGGGAGTCGGAGCCAATCAGCAGGATGTTCTCTGCGTTGTTGTACTTCGGCGGCTGCTTGCCGAGCAGGCCCACCACGTCGACACGCTTGATGCTGTCCCAGACGCTGCGGTACTTGATATAGGCGCCGAGCGAGCCGACGACCAGGATCGCGGCGAGGCTAACCGCGACCCACGCGGTGATCCGCCGGCCGAGCGAATGCCGCGAGCGCTTCCTGGGCTCCGGCAGACTTTGCCCACGCCGTGGCGCGTTCCAGTCCCCGTCGTCCACATCGGTGCGTCGCCTCATCGCTCCTCCGGGCCAGAATCCTCCGGTGGGCACCGAGGAACCCTGGCCGCTACGGTTTTGCGGCCCATGTTACGTGTTAGAAAGGTGAGATTTCGTATGTAGTTGGCAAAAGTCCAGGTCGGCGACCCTTTGAAGGGCTACCGGCCGCCGCAGTCCCGCGCGGCGCAGCGGCCATATGCGCTCATGCTGACCATCCCGCTCTAGAGTGGGTCGCGTGCGTTCTGGCGACCGCCCGACCGGCAATAGGGCCGCGACTGACCAGTCAGCGGGGGTCACGGACGCCAACGGCAAGGTTGAGGATATCGACGCGGGTGAGTCGGCGAAGGCCGTTCGGCCGGCTGACCAGGCGGCCACCGACCAGATGCCCCAGGTCATGGCGGACGACTCCGAGGAGCCCCGGGCCGAGCAGCAGCCCGGGCCCGGGGACGACGGGCTGGTGCCCCGCCAGCGCCCCCGGCCGGACGGCTGGCGGAGCGCCGCCGCGGGACGAGCCCAGGTAGGCCGGGCAGCGGAGCGGGCCAGGGCCGGGCTGGCGGCCATCCGCCTCCCGCTGCCCCAGCGCCCGCCCGGCCAGCCGTCCGCGGGCGGGACCGGTTTCGCGCGGATCACCGTGCTGCCGGCCATCCTCGTGATGGCCTGGCTGCTGCCCGGGTTACCGCTGCTGCTGGCCGGGGCGTTCGTGCCGGTGCCGATGCTGCTCATCGCCGCGCCTCTCGCCGTGGTCCTGGCCGCGTTCGGCCTGCGTCAGGTGCCGGGGAACTGGCCACGGGTGCTGCCCGGCGCCAGCGGGCGTACCGGCCAGGCAGGCTCCCGCCCGGCGGGATCTGGCCCCGTGGAATCTGGACCGGCGGGATCTGAACCGGCGGGATCTGGCCCGGCGGCCGACCCGGCCGTCGCGGGCGAGGCCGCCGCCGGCGAGACAGCCAGCGCGCCGCGCCGGGAGCGGGCCTGGCCCGCCTGGTGGGGCCTGGGCGGCACGGCCGCGGTGGCAGCCGGGTTCGCCTTGTGGCAGTTCCTGTTCAACTCCGAGACCGTCATCGTGCTCCGCGACCCTGGGGCGTACCTGCAGACCGGCTATTGGATCGCTCAGCAGGGCTCGCTGCCGATCCCGGCGTCACTGGCGGCGTTCGGCGGCACCCACCCCGGGCTCGGGTTCTCCAGCATCGGCTTCTTCACCCACGGCGCCGCGATCGTGCCCGGCCTCATGTCCGGGCTGCCGATGATCCTGGCCGGGGGGTTCTGGGTGCAGGGCACCACGGCGGCCGCGGCACTCGGCCCGGTTCTCGGCGGGCTCGCGATCCTGGCGTTCGGCGGCCTGGCGGGCAGGCTGACCGGGCCGCAGTGGGCCCCGGCGGGCGCCCTGGTGCTGGCCCTCACGCTGCCGCAGCAGTACACCAGCCGGGGCTCGTTTACCGAGACGGCCGGGCAGGTGCTGCTGTTCGGCGGGCTGTGCCTCGTGATCGACGCGCTGACGTTGGGCCGGGCGGGGCGAGTTCCCGGCACTTATGGCGTAATGGCACAGAAGGCCGCGCCGAATGCGACGCGGGACGCGCGCGCGGCGGGAAGCGGGAGGGACTGGTCTCGGCCGGGCGACTGGTACACGCCGCAGCGGGCGCTGATGGCGCTGGGCGGCCTGGCGCTCGGGCTGACCGCCCTGGTGAGGGTCGGGGCACTCGTCGACGTGCTGCCCGCGATTCCGTTCGTCGGCCTGCTGGTGCTGGGCCGGACCCGGACGGCCCTGGCGTTCTGCCTCGGCCTCGTGGTCGGTGTCGGGTACGCGCTCGCCGACGGGTACCTGCTGGCCAGGCCGTTCCTGGAGTCGCTGCGGCCGGTGCCGGAGCTGATCGGGCTGATCGCCGCTGGTCTCGCCGCGGTGACCTGGGCCGCCGTGGAACTGGTGCGGCTGCTCGGGATCCGCAACGAAGGGCGCACCCGGCCGCCCGGACGGCTGCTGCGGTGGCTGCCCGACCTCGGGGCGGCGCTCGCCGTGGCCGCGCTGATCGGGCTCGCGATCCGGCCGTACCTGCAGACCGCGCGGCAGCTGTCCAACGCGGTCGAGTCGGCCTATGTCGCCAGCCTGCAGCAGCTCCAGAACCTGCCGGTCGATCCCGGGCGGACCTACGCCGAGGACACGCTGTACTGGGTCATCTGGTACCTCGGGCTGCCCGCGGTGCTGCTCGGCGGGTTCGGCCTCGCGCTCCTGATCCGGAGGTGCCTCAGGGCGCTGATCTCGTGGCGAGACCCCTCGGGCCTGGCGCGCATCTGGGGCCTGCCACTGGCGGTTATCTGCTGCGGCTCGGCGGCCGTTCTGTGGTATCCCGCTACGGTCCCGGACCAGCCCTGGGCCAGCCGCCGGCTGGTTCCGCTGGTGCTGCCCGGGCTGATCATCTGCGCGCTATGGGCGTCCGCCTGGCTGCGCGGGCGGGCGCGGTCGCGGGGGGCGGGCCAGGGAGCCGCGTCCGTGGTGGCCGCGTTCTGCGTCGCCGCGCTGATCGTGCCCGCCGTGCAGACCTCCTTCGGCCTCGGGCTGGGGCACTCGAGCCAGGGCGGTGCGGCGCAGCCCTCGGCCAGCGGCCTGGCGCTGAAGCGCACCGGGCAGGGCCAGTACGGCGCCGTCGCTGGGCTCTGCTCGGCGATCGGGCCCACCGCCACGGTCGTGATCGTGGACCGGCCGGTGGCGGAGCGGTTCAGCCAGGTGATCCGCGGGATGTGCGGTGTTCCCGTGGCGTCGATGGCCGGGCAGCCGGCCACGGCCGTGCGCGGTGTCCTGTCCAGCATCGCCAGCACCGGGCGCCGGCCCGTGCTGCTCGGATCGCGGCCGGGGCAGCTCGCCGGGTATGGCGGCAGCCCGGTCCGGGTGCTCGACCTCGCGACCACGCAGGATCCGCACACGCTCACCCAGCCGCCGACCACGCTCTGGCCGGCGCACTACGTGATCTGGATGTCCGCCCCCAGCGGCGCGACCAGCGGGGTCTGAGCGCGGCGGTCCGCTGCGGCCTGCTGATTTGCCTGCTGTTCGGTGAGGCCCTAAAGTGAAGGGACTCGACGCGGGGTGGAGCAGTTCGGTAGCTCGCTGGGCTCATAACCCAGAGGTCGCGGGTTCAAATCCCGCCCCCGCTACCAGGAAGTGCAGGTCAGGGGCCTGATCGCCGGAACGGCGGTCGGGCCTTTTGATCGTTTGTCCGTGGTTCGTCCGCGGGATCGGACCACGCAGCGCGGCAGAGTACGCCTGTAGGTGACATACAACGGCATCATTGCCGGGGCGAGTCCGGCTCGCACCGCACGATCGTTGAGTGGGGCTGAGGTATCTGACTGCAGGGTGTCTGCGCCGGTCCCGGGTGGTTCCGGTTTACGATCAGGGCAGGCCGCGCGGAAGGTGCGAAAGATGGCGTCAGCCACGGAGGAGCTTCTAGCGTTTCCCGATACCCGTGCCCGTAAGCTCGCCCGGGTGTCCATGCGGCGGCTGCGCTACTGGGAAGAGACTGGCCTGGTCGTGCCGTCGGTCCGGCGTCAGCTGAGCCCGAAGAACACGGTCCGGCTGTACAGCTTCCAAGATCTTCTGGCGCTGCTGGTAGTGGCGGAGCTGCGGACCGAGCGGGACATGTCGCTGCAGCACATCCGGCGCGTAGTGGAGCACCTGCGGTCACGTGGCTACGAGGCGCCGCTGCGGGAGCTGACGTTCGCTACCCTCGGCCAGGAGATCTATTTCCAGCACTCTGACGGGACCTGGGAGGGTGATCTGCGGCCCGATCAGATCGTCCTGGAGAAGATCCTCCGCCTGGATCCGCTGCGGGCGCGGATCACCAGGGCCGCGCAGCGCCAGGCGAGCGATGCGGGCCGGGTGGTGAAGCAGCGCGGGGTGCACGCCAGCGCGCCTGTGTTTGCGGGGACCCGGATCCGCGTGTCGACCGTGCAGGATTACTTGCGGCATGGCTATGACACTGAGGCCATCCTGAAGGCATTCCCGGACCTGAAGGCCGCCGACGTGGACGAGGCGTCCCGGCTCCTCACTGCGGCTGGGTAGTGCGTTTCCTGCTCGATCATGATGTCGATGCCGCCGTGGGACGGATGCTGCGGCGTAACGGCCACGAGTGCCTGACGGCGAGCCAGGTCGGGTTAGCGGCCGCGACCGATGACGCGCTCACGGTCTGGGCGTCCGAGCACGAGGCCGTGGTAGTCAGCACCGACCGGGAGTTCAGCCGTCGGCGGATGAAGAACGCCATCGGGCACCACGTGTGGCTCCGCTGCCTGGACTGGGAAGCTAATGCCGTCCTTGAAGCCCACCTAGCCGAAGTGGTAGACCCGCTCGAAGCGCGGAGCGACCTCACGATCCGCGTCTCCGTAGATGGCCTGACAGACTCCTCGGCTTGGTCATGATGTAGGCCGCGATCCTGGATCCGCAACCGGCTGCGGGCACCGTCTTTCCGCTCTCTCAAGGCGGTAGCGCCGGTTCAAATCCGGTCGGGGCTACGAGTGAAGTAGCAGGTCAAGGGCCTGATCGCCGGGTGCGGCGGTCGGGCCCTTGATCATCTGTCCGTCGCTCGTCCGTGAGTTCTGCCGTCATCTGGCGGCAGCGGGCGCTACCACATGAGGGCAATCGGCACTCATGACGGGCCAGACCGGGGCGGGCGTGAACACTACCGTGATCGCTGCTGGGCTTGTTCATACCGGGTTGGCTGCCGCATTCCGGCGCGCGCGGACGGGTCGCAGGCCTGTTGCCATAGTCGTGGGGGTTTACTCGCGGCGGACGGTGCGGGTGATGCCTGCGATGACGGCGGTGGCGAGGATCCAGCGGGCCGCGATGAG
>Ga0207664_10001512_pt1 | contig 15235 bp, 14 predicted proteins | sample LARL83metaG_FD_184349 | JGI IMG/M metagenome (GOLD analysis project Ga0207664, IMG submission 184349) | Corn, switchgrass and miscanthus rhizosphere microbial communities from Kellogg Biological Station, Michigan, USA - LAR L8-3 metaG... | ecosystem: Host-associated > Plants > Roots >... | reverse complement strand
ATCGCCTTGGCCTCGCGCAATCTTTGCGCATTTATTGGCCGTACCTCGTCCCATTTGTTCTGGGGCCGCTTGTCAGCCCTATCGTCAGCGCAGCACTTCCTACTGCCGCACCTGTAATCACCGGCGGGTACTTCCTGGCGTCTGCGGGGCTGGCTATGTGGCCCCTTGCATTCAAGGACGCGTCCAATAAGTATTGGCTTCTTGGCGTCATTGCTTGGTTCGTTCTGAGGTTAGTGGCTGTGGTAGCGGCCTAACCAGTCATTCAAGCGGACGGCTGCGCCGCCGCTTAATTCCAGCGTTAGCGCCTATGTCTGAAGTGATCATCGACTTCATCGTAAAAGACCCATGGCGGATGGTGTTGGTCGAGGAAGGGCCGTGGGAGGACGTACCAGCAAATCTACGCCGAGTTCAGAGCAGGCTTTACGGCTGCATTGATGCGGCAATTGACGGCCACCTCGCCCAACAGTTTCCTGAATCCAATGGCGCGCATGTCACTGTGCAACTCGACTGCTACTCGGTGCCGCAAGAGGAAGTGTCAACGTTCTTCAAAACCTTCAGTTCGAACGTGCTGCACCTCCCGTCCTACAAGGATGCGCTTCAATCTTCATCCTTTGTGGCGGGCTTCGACTTCCAAATCAGTTTTGCGTAGTGTGGGCGCTAACCACTCGTTCAAGGCGGACGGCTGCGCCGCCGCTTAACTCCAGCGTTAGGCCATGAAGACCAAAGCAATCCTTGATCCTGAGACTATTGCGGCGTGGCAGCTAGCTGCCGCAGGCTCTCAGCAAAAATTCAAATTGGTATTCGCCTCTCTCTTCATGGCTCTCCTTTGTCTTGGCATCGGAATTTTCCTTCACAACATTTACATTTTTGGCCTCTTCTTCGTCATGGCGTTCATCGCGCTGGCAGCCAATGCAGCAATTCGCCTCAACCTGGCGTGCCCTCACTGCGCTCAGTGCCCCCTAACTCCGTTTGTCTTGAGTTCGCCATCTACCATCGAGTTTTGCCCGCACTGCTTTTACTGGTTAAAGTCACCGTGGTAGGCATCCGGTCGCCTAACCAGTCGTTCAAGGCGGACGGCTTCGCCGCCGCTTAACTCCAGCGTTAGGCCTCATGCAGGAACCTTCATCCTACCGAGCTAGTTGGGCAGACTACCGCCGTCGCCAATGGCTGGCGGTGCTAGTACCTGTAGCTTTAGCGCCGGTTGCGGCCTTAGCGGGCTCGGCAGCGACAAATCAAACGCTTTCGCTTCTCCCAGCAATCGGGTGGTTCGTGTGCAGCTTTTGGGCCATATCGCGGTTCATATGGTTCCGCTGTCCTCGTTGCGGCCATCGCTTCCATATCAACCAGCATCTCAGTCTTACACTCGGCAAAGAGTGTCCACATTGTGGGCTGGTCCGCTACGAGGCGGCCTAACCACTCGTTCAAGGCGGACGGCTCCGCCGCCGCTTAACTCAAGCGTTAGACCCGCAAGGAAGATCTACGGATGCTTGTGTACACGGAACTGAGCAAGCAAGAGACTAGGCGCATGCAGCTGCTCGGCATTCCCATGCTCGTCGTCGTTATCGCTTGCTCCATGACCATGGGCGCGCTTTGGAGCATTCTCTTCGCATTCGTTGCGCTCATTCCCTACTCATTCTTCTATGTCAAGGCATACACCGCTGTAGCTGCCCGAAGCTCCTCGCCACCTGGCTGGTGGTTCTACGCGGGTGTGGTTCTGGTACAACTTGCCTTCATCGCAGTACTGGTGGCTCGTGCGCAGGCCTAACATTTCGTTCAAGGCGGACGGCTTCGCCGCCGCTTAACTCCAGCGTTAGGCCGCTCACATGGACTATCAATTCGTTCTACAGTTCAAAGGCGACTCGCTCGCCGACTACGATTCAATGATCAGCCTTGAAGAAGCGCTGATCGAGGAGCTTGCGGACATTGCGGAAGTTGATGGTCATGACGTGGGCTCGGGTGAGACTAATATCTTCTTGGAAACTTCTGAGCCTGCTTCAGCGTTTACGCGTGCTAAAGCCGTCTTGGGGGCGTTCGGTCTTCTTGGCAAAGTGGCAGCAGCGTATCGGCCAGTTGGGGGCAACTCATTCACTGTGCTGTGGCCTCATCAGCTCCAGTTCTTCTCGGTCGCATGATGCAGTCGCGGCCTAACCAATCATTCGAGGCGGACGGCTACGCCGCCGCTCAACTCCAGCGTTAGGTATCATCTAGCCATGCAAGACGAAATCGCTAATAGCGTTGTTGCCGTCGTCAAGTTCGTCGCGTACTACATCATCTGGTCATTCGTTCTGTTCAACCTGGGTCGCATGTCGCTGCTTCTGGTTACGCTTGGTAAGTATCCGCGGGGCCTTGATGCTCAACGTCACGCCAACCAAATTTCGCTCGTTGGCACTCTTGTGCTCGTCTTGGCTTGGTCGGCTATTGCCATCTACAACAACACTCTTGGCGTCCCTGCCTAACATCTCATTCGAGGTGGACGGCTACGCCGCCGCTCAATTCCAGCGTTAGGCCAAACCGCAGCATGGACACCCTTGTTCCAATTTGCTTTGTAGCGCCATGGCTCGTTTTCGCCGCTAAGCTTGTTCAAGTGTCCCTCTACGAGTGGCGTGTGCAGCTATTCGCGGAGCTGCCACCATTTGCGTTCTCCGAATTACGGCGACGCATCAGGCAGAGAAGGGGTATCGATGCCATCTACAATCAACTAAAGGCATCAGAGATCCGCTGGCTTCTTATCACCGCTTGTTGGTGGCTGCTATCCTTCGTTGGGCTCCTGGTCTTTGCACTTCTGCATGCGCACTGAGGCAGGCCTAACCACTCATTCAAGCGGACGCGCGAAAAGCCGCGCGCCGCTTAACTCCAGCGTTAGGCCCTATGGATTCAGGCTTCTTCCTCGCAAAGCATCGCCTTGGCCTCGCGCAATCTTTGCGCATTTATTGGCCGTACCTCGTCCCATTTGTTCTGGGGCCGCTTGTCAGCCCTATCGTCAGCGCAGCACTTCCTACTGCCGCACCTGTAATCACCGGCGGATACTTCCTGGCGTCTGCGGGGCTGGCTATGTGGCCCCTTGCATTCAAGGACGCGTCCAATAAGTATTGGCTTCTTGGCGTCATTGCTTGGTTCGTTCTGAGGTTAGTGGCTGCGGTAGCGGCCTAACCAGTCATTCAAGCGGACGGCTGCGCCGCCGCTTAATTCCAGCGTTAGACACACAGGGGGATTCATGAGTTATGCAGGAATAGCGTCTGCCATCGGGACTTCATCAAGCTCCGTTAATGAACTTCTCGGTGGAAAAGCATCGGCAGGCATCGCCTCCGCGCTCGGGACTTCGACTGCTTCAGTACAAAGTTTCATCGACGGGAAAGCTACGGCCGGAGTGGCATCCTCCATAGGCCTTAGTACCACCGCGTTGCAAGAAATTAGAGATCGTCTTGGTGGTGCGGGTGCTATCGGCCTCATTCTTGGTCTTGCGGCTGGTCTGCAGACCGATGAGTAGCGTCTAACATTTCGTTCAAGGCGGACGGGATAGTTCCTCCGCTTTAGTGGACACCCTGAACTAACCTTTCAGGAGTGTTCCATGCCCAAGCCAGGTCCCCGAACCACCACTCGCTACAGCGACGAATTCAAGGCCACGGCCGTGCGTTTGAGCACGCTTCCCGGCGTGCTCGTACAGGATGTCGCGGCGTCGCTTTACATCCATCCCTTCATGCTGTCTCGTTGGCGCAAACAGGTGCGCGAGGGCGAGATCATGACGAAGGGTACGACGGTCGATCCGGTGGTAGCCGCCGAGCTGAAAGAATTGCGGCGGGTCAAGAAGGCCTACGAGCAACTGAAGATTGAGCATGATGTTCTAAAAAAAGCGATCGCGTTCACTTCCGCTCGAAAAGCGAACGCTTTGCCTTCATCGAGCAACAGCAGGAAGCCGTCGCGGTGAGAGTCCTTTGCCGCCTTTTCGGCGTCAGCGCCAGCGGCTACTACGCCTGGCGCGCTCGCCCGGCCAGCGAACGCGCACAGGAGGATGCACGCCTGATCGCCCGGGTCCGCCAGGTGCACCGCGACAGTCGGGAAACCTATGGCAGCCCGCGTGTGCACGCCGAACTGCGCCAACAAGGCGAGAACGTGGGTCGCCGCCGGATCGAGCGGTTGATGCGTGAGCATGCCGTGCAGGCCTGCTCGGCCACGCTGTATCGGCGCACGCCGGGGCTCGATCGATTCTTTGCCAGTGTCGACAACCAGGTTCATGCGATGACCGTGGATCGGATCGATCAGGTGTGGGTGACGGATGTGACGTATCTGAAAGTCTCTGGCACGTGGCGTTATCTGGCCACGGTGATGGATCGGCATTCACGTCGCCTGCTCGGATGGGCGCTGGGCACGGAAAAGTCGGCGCAGCTGACCGGCCGCGCACTGCGTGCGGCTGTGCGCCACCGAAAGCCGCCGCCGGGCACGGTGGTGCACAGCGATCGCGGCGTGGAGTTTCTGTCCTCACGGTTCAAGCGGGCGTTGGCAAGCGCTGCGCTGGTGCAGAGCGTCAACCGGCCACGCCGCATAACCGACAACGCGCACATGGAATCGTGGAACAAGTCGATGAAGGCGGACATGTATCACCGCCAGTCCTTCACCAGCGAACGGACCCTGCGCTCGGCCCTGCGCAGCTACATCGACTTTTACAATAAGCACCGCTTGCACTCCGCCCTGGGCTACCGTTCTCCGGTAGAGTTCGAAGCCCAAGGCGTCTGATCCGTCGGTGTCCACTTTGCATAGGAACTCTCCGGCTACGCCGCCGCTTAACTCCAGCGTTAGACGTCTACATCAACAGAGCCGGGAGATTGCCAATGAGGAAGCTTCTGGCCCTGATCGCGGCAGCTACGGTTTCGGCTTTCACCGGTAACACTCAGGCACAAACATCAGCGCCGCATAGCTACTGCTTCCAACCTTGTACGACGTCTTTGTCAGGGCGTTTGTCTGTTGAACATGTGCGCATGGACGATCCCAAGATGCACTTCGACGCGTACGTCCTTACCCTGCCCAATCCGATTTCAGTGCCCGATAGCGGCATGTTTCAGGGAGTGCCTCGCGAGAGTCGTGTGCAACTCGAGTTTGTCCCCCACAACCAGAGGTACTTGGCAGGCCAATGCGTAGTCGCAACTGGTGAGCTGACTGGACCCGTAACCGCATCTGACATCGGTTCGTTGGTCATGCACGTCCAATCAGTGCATGCGTGCAAAGCCGGCACACTGTAGGTACCTTCGTGTCTAACATTCCGTTCAAGGCGGACGGCTTCGCCGCCGCTCAACTCAAGCGTTAGACGCCATGCAAATCGTCCTCCGCGGCAGAGTGCAGTCTGGGAAGAATGATGCTTCCCGCTGGCTGGGCCTCTTCAATGAGGCCTACAGCCGCAAGCTTGGTGCAGCCATCTATCCGGGCTCACTGAATCTGGCGCTGGATCATGCGTTCGATTGGTCCGCTCCTTGTTTCCAGCCGCACATGATCCAGTTCCAACGGGGAGAATATGGTGGCGAGCGAGACATAGTCCTGTTGCCTTGTGTCCTCGCAAACCTCGGTCATCGAAAGGCTTGGCTTTGGAGCACAACGATCGCAGCGAAGAGCCGCCCCGATCCGCACGTCGTAGAAATCATCTGCGGCGTCAAGCTGCGGGAAGCGTATGCCCTCGGCGATGGAGACTTTGTGCAATTCGAGCTGCCAGCTTAGCTCCGTCGCAAGAAATGCCAATGTACACGCACGCCTCGGCCAGGCAACTGGCGTTTAAACCCTTCCTGTATGGACTCCTCGTGCAACTAGCCGAGATTGCCTGATCGACAAGAAACGTCGGCCAGCTGTGGCGCCATCTCCTCGTTTCTGTGACCCCCATCAAGCTGCGCGAGGCATTCTGTTCGTTCGCATGAAATTGCGGCCGATTGAAAGGTTGCTGGAAGTTGCGTGGCGCCACATGCCGGCACCTCTTCGCGGGGGCGCGGCATCGCATGCTGCGATGCGGAGAGGCATCACCGGCATGGGCTTGCGGATCGACTCCGGCAGGATCCGGTTCGTCGCAAGCCCATCCGGTTCAGAGAAAGCCAACGCTGTTTTCTGGAGGGAGAATCCTATGTCATTGCCCAAGTCCGGCGGCCTCAGCCTCGCGCTGTGTGCCGCCATCAGTCTTGCCATCGCTGGAAGCGTCCAGGCCGCCGTCACCACGGGGCCCGAAGTCACGCCGGCGGTACAGCACGACACCTTGCATTCGCTGCGCGGCGTGATGCCGCGTCCGGATGATTTCGCCAAGAACTCGCACGCACATCCGGCCCACCCGCTGCCCTTCATCGACGGTCCGGGGACCCAGACCGATGGCGCCGTGCAGAGCAGTCCCACCGGCAGCTTCGCGCCTGCGCTCGGCGCCGGTTTCGACGGTGTGGGCCAGGGCTTCAGCGGCCCGCAGGGTACGTTCACCGTCAACAGCGCGCCACCGGATACCAACGGTGCCGTCGGCGCCACCCAGTACGTGCAGATCGTCAATAGTGCGTTCGCGGTATTCGACAAGTCGACCAAGGCCGTGACCTACGGCCCGGTGACGACGAACACGCTGTGGTCGGGTTTCGGCGGCCCGTGCGAAGCTGACAACGACGGCGACGCCACCGTGGTGTACGACAAGGCGGCCGGCCGCTGGATCGTCTCCCAGTTCGCGGTGACCGCCGCGCCTTACTACCAGTGCGTGGCGGTGTCGGCCACCAGCGACGCCACCGGCGCCTACTACCGCTACGCGTTCCCGTACGGGAGCGTCTTCCCGGACTACCCGAAGATGGGCGTCTGGCCGGATGCCTATTACGAAACGTTCAACATGTTCAGCGGCAACACGTTCTCCGGGGCGAAACTGTGCGCTTATGACCGCAACGCGATGCTCAGCGGCGCCGCGGCCACGCAGCAATGCTTCCAGCTGTCCAGCAGCTACGGCGGCGTGCTGCCGGCCGATCTCGACGGCGCCACCGCGCCGCCGGCCGGTTCGCCGAACTACCTGATGAACTTCGGCTCCAGCAAGCTGAACCTGTGGAAGTTCCACGTCGACTGGGCGAACACCGCCAACACCACGCTGACCGGGCCGATCAGCATCCCGGTGGCCTCGTTCGCCGCGGCCTGCGGCGGCGGCACCTGCATCCCGCAGGCCGGTGTCAGCCAGAAGCTCGATTCGCTGGCCGACCGCTTGATGTTCCGCCTGGCCTACCGCAACTTCGGCGACCACGAATCGCTGGTGGTGAGCCATTCGGTCCAGGTCGGCACCACGCACAAGAACCCGTACACCGGGGTGCGCTGGTACGAGATCCGCAGCCCGGGCACGGCGCCTGTGGTGTACCAGCAGTCCACCTTCTCGCCGGACACCAGCTACCGCTGGATGGGCTCGGTGGCGATGGACAAGGTGGGCGACATGGCGCTTGGCTACAGCGTGTCCAGCAGCGCGCTGCACCCGGCGATCCGCTACACCGGCCGCCTGGCCAGCGACACGCCGAGCACGATGCAGGCCGAGAGCAGCATCATCGAAGGCCTGGGCTCGCAAAGCGGCAACAACCTGTCGCGCTGGGGCGACTACAGCGCGATGACCGTCGACCCGGTCGACGACTGCACCTTCTGGTACACCACCGAGTACCTGAAGAGCACCGGCTCGTTCAACTGGAACACGCGCATCGCGTCGTTCAAGTTCCCGACCTGCCAGTAACCCGATGCGCCGTCCGGCCGTGCAGGCCGGACGGCCTCGGCGAGTCGTACGGAACGGGGCCGCCACCGGACGGCGACGCTCGTCGCTGTCCGATGGCTCGGTCCCCACTTTGCCCGTCACTCCCATTTCGTTACATCGAACGAATACCATCTCGGGATGCTCCGCCAGCGCCATCAAGCCGAGATGGCTCGTTTGAAAGGTTGGCAATGACGTAGTCACCTGGCTATCGTGTGCTCGCTTTCTTGCGTGGAAATTGCCGTCGCCTGGCAAATCCCGCCGCGCTGGAATCTGACGGCTTCCTTGAACGGGCCGGATGGTTCCCGCGATTCGGCGGCACTCTGGCGACATGGCCTTGGTGATGGAATCGGAGCAGTGCCGTGGCGCGGCCTTCGACTTTGGCCTTGCGGCCCAGGCTCGGGGTGAACGGGGCGCGGGAGTGGGCGGTGTGTCGGTTTTCGGAGGATCCCATGCTGCAGATGCGTCCGAATTGCGAGTGCTGCGACCGCGACCTGCCGGCGGATGCCGCAGGCGCGATGATCTGTTCGTTCGAGTGCACGTTCTGCGCGTCATGCGTGGAAACGGTGCTGCACGGGACGTGCCCGAACTGCGGCGGCGGTTTCAGCCCGCGCCCGCCGCGTGCGGCGGGGCTGCTCGGCAAGTACCCGCCGTCTGCGGAGCGCGTGTACAAGCCGGATGGCTGCGCGAAGGCCGGTTGAGTCCGGCGCTCACAGCAACCGCAGCAGCTCCTTCATCAGCGGCAACCGGCGCACGCGCACGGCGCTGGCGCGGAATACCGCGTTGGCCAGCGCGGGGGCGGCGGTGGGCATGGCGAGGAAGCTGGCGCCGGCCGGCGCGCGGTCGCCGGCGACGGTGATGATTTCGACGTCGTTCGGCAGCTGCGCCATGCTGGCCAGCGGGTAGTCCTTGTAGCTGTGCTGCTGCACCTGGCCACCCTTGATGGTGATCGCCGCGTTCAGCGCGATGGACAGCGCGTCCAGCGTGGCGCCGGCTACCTGGCCTTCCAGTCCCAGCGGGTTGATCACGCGGCCGACGTCGACGGCGCAGACGACACGCTCGATCACCAACTGTTCGCCCTGCATCGCCACTTCGATCGCGTGCGCCACGTAGGCGCCGTCGACGTGCCAACAGGCGATGCCGAGGCCATTGACGGTGCGCAGCCAGTTCTTCCATTCGATGCGGTCGGCGACCAGCTTGAGCACGTTGGCCAGGCGGCCGGTGTCCAGCGTGCCGCCGCTGCTCAGCGGCAACGCGCGCGGCTCGCCGAGAATGCGCAGGCGCGTCTTCAGGGGGTCCTCGCGCATCGTGTGCGCGATCTCGTCGATGAAGCTTTCCACCGCGAATGCGTTGCTGAGGTGCGGCATGCCGCGCGCAGGGCCGCGCGGGGTCGCCGACGCCAGCGCGTACCAGTCGCTGCGGTAGTTCGGCACCAGTGCGGCGGGCAACTGGTCGGCCTGCAGTTCGGACGTCCACAGGCGGTCGTCCGGCATGCCGCGATGGGCCAGCGCGGAGGCGCTGGCCATGCGCTGGTTCCAGGCCAGCAACTGGCGCTTGCGGTCGATGATCACATTGATCTTGTGCACGCTGCCGGCGCGGTAGTAGTCGTGGCCGAAATCCTGTTCACGCGTCCACAGCAGGCGCACCGGCTTGTTGACGGCCTTGGCCAGCATCACCGCTTCGGCGACGTAGTCGTGGTCGAGCCGGCGGCCGTAACCGCCGCCGACGCGCGGCACGCGGATGTCGATCTGGTCGGCGGCGAGGCCGGTCAGGCGCTGCACCACGGCCCAGGCTTTCTGCGGCGCCTGGGTCGGCACGACCAGACTGGCGCGATCCTTGTCCAGCCGCACCAGGCAGTTCATCGGTTCGGCGGTGGCGTGTGCCAGCCACGGTTGCACATAGGTGGCGTCGAGCCGGCGCGCGGCTTTCTTGCCGGCGGCGTCGACGTCGCCGTCGTTGCGCACGCGGGTGGTGGGGGCAGCGGTGTCGTCGGCGAGCAGGGCGGTGGCCTGCTGTTCCAGGGCGGCGCTGCTCTCGCCGGCGTTGGCGCCGGGCTTCCATTCGAGCTTGAGCTTGTCGCGGCCTTGCAGTGCGGCCCAGGTGTTCTCGGCCAGCACCGCCACGGCCGGGGCGATCACCGTGCTGCCCGGCGGCTGGCCGGGTTCGGGTTTCAGCTGCACCACCTTCACGACGCCCTGGACGGCGAGCGCGTCGGTGGTGTCGATGCGTGCCAGCGTGCCGTCAGGCCAGGGGCAGTGCACCAGCACGGCGACCAGCGCGTCGCCGTAGTGGTGGTCGATCGCGTAGCGGGCCTGGCCGGTGACGATCGCGCGCGCGTCGACGTCGCCGGTGCCGTGACCGATCAGCTTGTAGTCGGCCGCGTTCTTCAGCGGCGGCACGCGATCCGGCAGCGCGATCTTGCTGGCGTCCGCGGCCAGGGTGCCGTAGCCGAAGCGGCGGCCGTCCGGGGCGATCACCATGCCGGCGTCGCAACGCAGGCGGCTGGCCGGCACGCCGAGCCGGCGCGCCGCCGCCTGCAGCAGCAGCCAGCGCGCCACCGCGCCGACCTGGCGCAGCTCGTTCCACGCGGCCGGAATCGAGCCGCCGACGCCGCCGACCTGGCGCCCGTAGGTCCAGCGCGGCTTGCCGTTGTCGCTGCTCACGCCGAGGCCGAGCGCCACCACGCCGACGCGGTTCCAGTCGGCGTCGAGTTCCTCGGCGATGATCCGCGGCAGCGCCGTGGCCACGCCGGTGCCGGTGTCCGGGTCGCGCGCGCCGATCAGCACGTTGCCGTCGGCGTCGATGCGCACGTAGGCGCCGAGGTTGTACAGGTTGTCGCCGAGCATGGCCGGCGGCAGCGGCGCGTCGGCGGCGTCGGCGATGCGGATGCCGACGACCAGCGCGCCTGCGCTGCCGGCCAGTACCTGCAGGAAACGGCGGCGCGAAAGACGGATGCCGCTCATGGCCGGCCCGCCTTGCCGGCGGCGCGCTTGATCGCGCGGCGCACGCGGGTCTGGCAACCGCAGCGGCACAGGTTCGGCAACTGGTCGATGTCGCCATCGTTGGGATGGGGCTTGCGCCGCAACAGGTCGACCCCGGCGATCAGCCAGCCCGGCGTGCAGTAGCCGCAGCCGATCGCGTCCTCGTCAATGAAGGCCTGCTGCAGCGGGTGCAGGCTGCCGTCGTTCGCGGCCAGGCCTTCCACCGTGGTCACCGCCTTGCCGGCCAGTCCGGCGAGGGGCACGGTGATCGCGGAAACCGCCTTGCCGTCGAGCAGCACCAGGTCGGCGCCGTTCTCGCCATGCTCGCCGCCGTACTTGGTGCCGGTCAGCCGCAGCACGTCGCGCAGGTACCACAGCAGCGGCATCTGCGCATCGCCAGTGTGGCGGAAGTGCTCGCCGTTGACCTCAAGGTCGATGCCGTCACGTACCTTCTCGGCCACGATGCCGCTTTCCTGGCTGATCGGCAGAACCTGGGCTTGCACGGGCACCATCCATCATCTCCTTGAAGTCGATCCGCACATTGTGGCATTGCTGCCGCCCGCTTAGGGCAGCGTGCGGCTGAACAGGCGGCGCCAGACCATGTAGACGGGCACGCCGGCCGCCATGATCAGCAGGCCGATACCGGTGTTGCGCGGGTTGTCGCACAGCGACAGCACCACCACTACCGTCACCGCGGCGATGAACAGCAGCGGCAGCCACGGGTAGCCGGGCACGCGGAAGCCGCCGGATGCGCGGTCGTGGCGGCGATACCAGAACAGCGTGCCGACGCCGATCGCGCAGGCCAGCCAGTCGCCGAAGGTGGCGTAGTCCAGCAACTGGCCGTAGCTGCCCGACAGCGCCAGCACGATCGCCCAGCCGGAGAGCAGCAGCAGGGCTGTGTTCGGCGTGCGCCAGCGCGGATGCAGCCGCGCCACCGCGCGGAAGAACAGCCCGTCCTCGCCCATCACCTGCAGCACCCGTGCACCGGCGACCAAGGTGATGTTGCAAAAGCCGAGGGTGGAGATCGCCACGCCCAGCGCGATCACTTTCGCGCCGATCGGGCCGGCCACCTGCTGCATCACGTCCGCCGCCGGCGCGGTGCTGGCGGCGAGCCCGGCGTGACCGAGCACGGCGAGATAGGCCACGTTGACCAGCGCGTAGGCGCCGATCACCAGCAGCATGCCCAGGGTCAGCGCGCGCGGCAGCGTGCGCTGCGGGTCGCGCACTTCGCCGGCGAGGTTGTTGAGGTAGGTGAAGCCGGAATACGCGAACAGCACCGGCAGCGCCGCGCCCATGAAGCCGACGCCGCTGCGCGCCGGATCGGCGGCCAGCACCTGGCCGTGTCCCGCCCCGGCTAGGAACAGGCCGCACACCACCAGCACCGCCACCGCCAGCAGCTTGAGCAGGGCGAACAGATTCTGGATCTGCGCGCCGAGGCGGATGCCGAACAGGTTGATGCCGCCGACGAAGACCAGCGCGCCGACGGTCAGCGGCAGCGCCCAGGTCGGCGGCAGCCCGAACAGCGCGGCGGCGTAGCTGGCGAAGATCGTCGCCACCGCTGCGCTGGAGCCGGAGTAGATCACCAGCAGCATGGTCCAGCCGAACAGGAAACCGGCCAGCGGCCCGAACGCCTCGCGCAGGTAGACGTAGGTGCCGCCCGCGTGCGGCCGGCGCGCGCCGAGCTCGGCGTAGCACAGCGCGCCGATCAGGGTGAGCACGCCGGCGGCCACCCACATCAGCAGCAGCGCCAGCCCCGACTCGGTGCGCTGCGCCACGATGCCGGGGTTGAGGAAGATGCCGCCGCCGATGATGCCGCCGACCACGATCAGGGCCGCGTCCCACGGGCGCAGGCTGCGCACATAACCGGGAGAGGTGTCGTTCATGCAGGGGAGGTCGCTGGCGGAAGGAGCCGTAGCTTGGCGGGCGCCGCGTGGACGGGCAAGCGTTCGGAGACCTGGAACGGCTCAGTCCAGCTGCAGCTCGCCACGAATGCCTACGGCACAGGCGCCGCCGATGGTGATGCTGCCGTCCGTCGTATCGCGCACCACCTCGACGCAGCCGTCGCGGCCCACCTCGCGGCCCTGGCTGGCGCGATAGCGCAGGCCATAACCGGCGGGATCGCCGCTGTCGGCGAGGAAGGCCATGATCGCCGCGTTGGCGCTGCCGGTGACCGGATCTTCGGGAATGCCGTCGGCCGGGCAGAACGCGCGCACCGCCATGCTCGCCTCGCCCGCGCGCTGCCGGCCGAACACGCTGACGCCGACGGCGCCGGCGGCTTCGCAGAGCGCGCCGATCGCGACCAGGTCGGGCTGCAACTGCCGCACCGCGGCCTCCTCGTGCAGATCGCAGACGAACCACAGCGGCCCGTTGTCGACCAGGCGCAGCTGGCTTTCCGCCAAGTCGGCATGCACGGCCTGGCCGAGCAGGGCGCGCTGGTGTGCCGCCACGGCGCGCAGTTCGGCCCGCGGCGCCTGCACGTGGATGATTCGCCCGCTGCCGCTGCCCTCGACGCGCACCGGCAGCAGCCCGGCCGCGCATTCCTGCAGCAGTTGCCGCTTGTCGAGCGGCACCAGTCCGGACTCGATCGCGGCATACGCACTGCCCACGCTGGGATGGCCGGCGAACGGCAGTTCCCGGCGCGGGGTGAAGATGCGCACGCGGTAGTCCGCCGCAGCGCTGCTGGGCGGCAGCAGGAAGGTGGTTTCGGAAAGGTTGGTCCAGCGCGCGAACGCCTGCATCGTGGCGTCGTCGAGGCCGTCGCCGTCGATCACCACGGCCAGCGGATTGCCCAGCAGCGGTTTGTCGGAGAACACGTCGAGCTGGATGAAGCGGCGGCTGCGGGACATGACGGTTTTCCGGGCGGGCAGTCGCCCGACGATTGCACCGGCGGGTGTTCCCGGCAAGTGGTCAACCCGCGCGGGCGACAGCACCGCCCCGCAAGGACGGTCGGAACATGCCGATCGGAACGCGCCGGGGAACACGGCCAGAGCGCTGCCCGCTGCCGTTGCGCAGCGGGGGGACGCCACAGGCTCACGGCGTTCACGGCATGGCGTGCCGGTGCGGTTTCGGGCAAGGAGGCGATTTGCGGCACAATAAGAGGGTTATGCGCCGTGAACAGCCGTTCGCCGGCGCCTGGATTCCCGAATCGAAGCTGCCTGTCCAGACCCCATGACCACCATCAAGCAAGAAGACCTGATCCAGTCCGTCGCCGACGCGCTGCAATACATCAGCTACTACCACCCGGTCGACTACATCAAGAGCCTGGCCGCCGCGTACGAGCGCGAGGAATCGCCCGCCGCGAAGGATGCGATGGCGCAGATCCTGATCAACTCGCGCATGGCCGCCGAAGGCCACCGGCCGCTGTGCCAGGACACCGGCATCGTCACCGTGTTCCTGAAAGTGGGCATGAACGTGCGCTGGGACGACGCGACCATGTCGCTGGAGGACATGGCCAACGAGGGCGTGCGCCGCGCGTACAACGACCCGGACAACAAGCTGCGCGCCAGCGTGCTGGCCGACCCGGCCGGCAAGCGCATCAACACGAAGGACAACACCCCCTCGGTGGTCAACATGTCGATCGTGCCCGGCGACACCGTCGAGGTGATCGTGGCCGCCAAGGGCGGCGGTTCCGAGGCGAAGTCGAAGTTCGCCATGCTCAACCCGTCCGACTCGATCGTCGACTGGGTGCTGAAGACCGTGCCCACGATGGGCGCCGGCTGGTGTCCGCCGGGCATGCTCGGCATCGGCATCGGCGGCACCGCCGAGAAGGCGATGCTGATGGCGAAAGAAGCGCTGATGGAGTCGATCGACATCCAGGAGCTGATCGCGCGCGGCCCGCGGAACCGTGCCGAGGAACTGCGCATCGAGCTGTACGAGAAGGTCAACGCGCTGGGCATCGGTGCGCAGGGCCTGGGCGGCCTCACCACCGTGCTCGACGTGAAGGTGAAGGATTTCCCGACCCACGCGGCGAACCTGCCGGTGGCGCTGATCCCGAACTGCGCCGCCACCCGCCACGCGCACTTCGTGCTGGACGGCAGCGGCCCGGTGATGCTCGACCCGCCGTCGCTGGAAGACTGGCCGAAGCTCACCTACGACGCCTCCAAGGGCCGCCGGGTGAACCTCGACACGGTGACCCGCGAGGAAGTGGCGAGCTGGAAGCCGGGCGAGACCCTGCTGCTCAACGGCAAGCTGCTCACCGGCCGCGATGCCGCGCACAAGCGCATGGTCGAGATGCTCAACCGGGGCGAGCCGCTGCCGGTGGATTTCAACGGCCGCTTCATCTACTACGTGGGGCCGGTCGATCCGGTGCGCGAGGAAGTGGTGGGCCCGGCCGGCCCCACCACCGCCACGCGCATGGACAAGTTCACCGAACAGGTACTCAGCGAAACCGGCCTGCTCGGCATGGTCGGCAAGGCCGAGCGCGGTCCGGCCGCGATCGAGGCGATCAAGAAGCACCGCTCGGTGTACCTGATGGCCGTGGGCGGCGCCGCGTACCTCGTCTCCAAGGCGATCAAGGCCTCGCGCGTCGTCGGCTTCGCCGACC
>Ga0207664_10001509_pt1 | contig 15245 bp, 12 predicted proteins | sample LARL83metaG_FD_184349 | JGI IMG/M metagenome (GOLD analysis project Ga0207664, IMG submission 184349) | Corn, switchgrass and miscanthus rhizosphere microbial communities from Kellogg Biological Station, Michigan, USA - LAR L8-3 metaG... | ecosystem: Host-associated > Plants > Roots >... | reverse complement strand
CGCTGGTGCACGTCGCCGCCAGCGACGTCGAGTACCTGGCCGGTCACCCGGGGCCGGGACGGCTGGGGCGCCATCGTCCGCCTCCTCCCGGTCCGCCCGTGCGCGAGATCGCCGAGGCCGAGGCGCAGGCGCTGCTGGAACGCGCGCGCGAGCGGCTGGGGCGCGACGCGGAGCTCAGCGCGCGGCGGGGCCGCATCGAGCGCGAGGTGATCGAGGCCGCGGAGGGCTTTGACCTACTGGTGATGGCCCGCGACGGCGAGCCGCGCCGCGAGCCCAAGAGCATCGGCCACTTCGCCCGCTTCGTCGTCGATCACGCCGGATGCCCGGTGCTGCTGGTGTGGGCGGAGCGGCCGCCCGGCATCGAGCACATGCACTGGCCGCCGCACCTGCGGCGCTAGCTTGGCTAGCGCCGCAGCAGACCCTCGGCGCGCGCCCACTCGACGGTGCGCCGCACCGTGTCGCGGGGGTCTGAGTAGCTCAGCCCCAGCTCGCGCTCGGCGCGCGAGCCGTCGTAGCGGTGGCCGTGCAGCAGCGTGCGCACCATCTCGCGGCACACCGGCGGCTTGCGCCCGCGCAGCTTGAACGCGTACTCCACCGCAGTTCCCGCGGTGGTGGCCACCGCCCGCGGGACGATCCGGGGGTGGCACTCCACGCCCGCTACGTCGGCGGCGAGCGCCAGCGCCTCCGCGACCGTGAGGCGGATGCCGCTGAGCAGGTAGCGCTCGGCGGCGGCGCCGCGCTCGGCGGCGAGCAGATGGCCCTCCACGCAGTCGCCGATGTCGACGAGGCTGATGTCGGTGTTGACGAACACGGGCAGCCGCCCGTCGAGCGCCATGAGCAGGAAGCGGCCGGTCCCGCTGGCCCGGCCGGGCCCCTGGACCGAGGAGGGGTTGACGTAGACGACGTCCTGCTCTTCCTCGCGCGCGGCTACCAGGGCGGCGCGCTCACCCTCGGTCTTGGTCTGTTCGTAGGTCGAGAGATACCAGCCGCGGTGCGGGGACCATTCGGTGCCGATCGACCCGGGCTCCTCTCCGATCGTCGCCGCCGAGGAGGTGTGGACAAGACGCGGCAGCCGGGCGCGCTTGGCGGCACGCACGGCGGCCACGGCGCCGTCGACGTTGGCGCGGCGCATCGGCTCGGGGTCTGAGACGCACAGCGCGTTGACTCCGGCGAGGTTGAAGGCCACGGCGCAGCCGGCCATCCCCGCGGCCATCGCGTCAAGGTCGTACACCTCGCCGCGGGCGACCTCGCAGCACCCGGCCTCGCGCAGCGCCGCCTCGGCGTCGTCCGAGCGCGCCAGCCCGACGACATCGTCGCCGCGCTCCACCAGGCGCGCCACCAGCGCGCGGCCGATCACGCCGCTTGCACCGGTGACGAAGACGCGGGCCATGTCGGTTTATGCGCGCAGGGCGGCGGAGGAGCGGATCAGATAGTCGGCGCCCGACCACACGGTCACCACCGCGGCCACCACCATGGCCCACTCGTCCAGGTACGCGCCCGCGAACGTGACGTCGGGGCGCAGCATGGCCAGGGCGACGGCGACGAACTGCACCGTAGCCTTCCACTTGCCCAGCATCGAGGTCTCGAAGTGCAGTCCACCGGCGGCGACCGCGGCGCGCAGCCCCAGGATGGTGAACTCGCGGGCGATGATGATGAGGGCGATCCATGGCGACGCGCGATCGACGGCGACCAGGCCGATGAGGGCCGTGGTGACCAGCAGCTTGTCGGCGGTGGTGTCCAGGAACGCGCCGAGCTTGGTGGTCACCTCCCAGCGCCGCGCCAGCCGGCCGTCAAACCAATCGGTCGCGGCGGCCACCAGGAAGAGGACGGCTGCAGGGGTGTAGGAGTGGCTCAGCAGCAGCGCCATGATCACCGGAGAGACCACGATGCGCACGCCGGTGCCGACCGCGAGCACGCGAGATGATCGCAACGCGGTCAGAGTACCCGCCTCCACAGTCAGGACACTATCTCACAGCAACTGGAGGGCCAGACCGCGCGCGGTGTCGGCGTCGTCGGTCTCCAGCGCGGCCTGTGCGGCGGCCCGCGCATCGGCCAGGGAGACCTCGCGCAGAGCCGCCTTGGCCTCGGGCACAAGCGCCGCAGCCATGCTCAGCTCGGTGACGCCGAGCCCGGCGAGCAGGACCGCCGCCGCCGGGTCGCCGGCCAGCTCCCCGCACACCCCCACCCAGCGCCCGTGCGACGCGGCGCCCGCGACGGTCGCCTGCACGAGGCGGAGCACCGCCGGCTGGGGGCCGGCGAGCAGCGGGGCCAAGCGGGCGTCGCCGCGCTCGGCGGCCATCGTGTACTGGGTGAGGTCGTTGGTGCCCAGCGAGAAGAAGTCCACGTGCGGGGCCAGGCGCGCGGCGGCCAGCGCCGCCGCAGGGACCTCGACCATGATCCCGAGCTCCATGGGGGCGTCGATGCCGGTGTCGCGCCGGGCCGCGTCCAGGACCTCCCGCGCGGCCGTGATCTCGGCCAGCGTGGACACCATGGGCAGCATCGTCTTGACCGGGTGCTCGGCGGCGACGCGCAGGATGGCGCGCAGCTGCGTGGCCAGCACCTCGGGACGGGCCAGCGCCAGGCGGATGCCGCGCACGCCCAGAAACGGGTTGTCCTCGCGCGGCATGGGCAGCGCCGGCAGCGGCTTGTCGGCGCCGGCGTCCAGGGTGCGGACGACGAGCGGGCGACCCTGTAGGGCGAGCGCGATCTGGCGCAGGGTCTCGGCCTGCTCGTCCTCGCCGGGCAGCTCGTCGCGCCCGAGAAACAGGAACTCCGTGCGCAGCAGGCCGACGCCCTCGGCGCCGAGCTCCACCGCGTGGGCCGCGTCGCTGCCGGTGGCGAGGTTGGCGAACACCTCGATCGGCGTGCCGTCGCGGGTGACGGCGGGTTCAGATGCGTGCGCGCGGGCGGCGGCGCGCCGCTGAGCCGCGCGCTCTCGGCGCTCCCGCGCGTCGCTCACCATGTCGTCGGGCGGGTCCACCATCACGGTGCCCGCCTCGCCGTCGAGGAGCAACGTGGTCCCGTCGGTGATCCCCAGCACCGAGGGCCCCAGGCCGACCACGGCCGGCAGCCCGAGCGCGCGGGCCAGGATGGCGGCGTGCGCGGTGGTCGAGCCGCGCGCGGTGGCGATGGCCATCACCTGGTTGGGGTCGAGTCCGGCGGCGTCGGCGGGGGTGAGCTCGTCGGCCACCACGATCCCCGACGCCTCGGCGGTGCCGGCGCCGTCGCCGGTGATGGCAGCCACCACTCGGCGGCCCACGTCCAGCACATCGGTGGCCCGCTCCTGCAGCAGCGGCTCCTCGAGACCGCGGTAGAGCGCCGCCACCTGCTGGGCGGCGTCGTAAAACGCGCGTTCGGCGGTGGCGCCGGCGGCGATCGCCGTGTGGGCCGGCTCCAGCAGCGCGTCGTCGTCCAGCAGCGCGAGGTGGGCGTCGAAGATCGCCGCGTCGGCGGCGCCCGCCCGTCCGGCGACGACGCCCCGGTCGTGCTCAATCGCGCTGCGCGCGGCCGCGAGGGCCTCGTCCAGCACGCGGGTCTCGGCCTCGGTGTCGCGCGCCTCGCGGTCGGGGGGCGGTGCAACGACACCACCGAGACGATGGGCGGCGCCGATGGCCACGCCGGCCGAGGCGGCGACGCCGGTGAGCACGGCTCCCGGGGCAGGCGGCGCGGTGGGCTCCGGCGGCCCGGCCCGGCCCGGCGCGGGCCGGTCCGGCGTCGACGGTGCCGTCGCGATGCCGTCGCCGAAGCCGCCCGCCGCGAGCTCCTGCAGGGCGTCGACGGCCGCCTGGGCATCCGGTCCCGCCGCGGTCACTCGCAGCGTGTCTCCGAAGCGGGCTCCGAGCGCGACCAGGTTGGTGAGGCTGCCCGCACGGACCAACGCGCCCCCGTTCTTGGCGACGCGCACGTCGGCGTCGAAGCTGCGCGCCGTCTCCACGAAGCGGGCCGCGGGCCGGGCATGCAGCCCGATGGCGTTGCGCACCTCGAGCTCGGCGCTGGCGTCCGCGCGGATCGCGTCGGGAGCGGCATCGGCGGCGTCGTCCTCGGAATCGGCGATCTGGCTCGTCTTCATCGCCAGCGCCCCCCGCGCCTCGGCCGCCACCTCCTCCAGCGACGCCCCGCCCGCGGCGGCCGCGGCGGCCGCGACCGCGCCCTCCACCAGCGGTGCCGCACTCAGCTTCACCGGCCCCGGCGCGCCCTCCAGCATCTCCACCGCGAACTCGGCGCTCATCAGCGCGCTGCCCAGGTCCATGAGCACGAGCACGCCCTCGGCAGACATCGCGCGCTCGATCGCGCCCCGGACCCGGTCGGCGTCGGTGCCCAGGACGCCTTCCTCTTCGATGCCGCCGGCAGCCTCGATGGCCAGGCCCTCACCGCCCATCTCGCGGGCCAGGCGCACCACGCCCTCGGCGAGGGCTTGACTATGGGAGACGACGACGATCCCGACCACTGCGGCGCTAGCCCGAGCCGTTGCGGCCGGCGCCGTTCTGAGCCAAGCCGTAGGCGCGGTGCAGATAGTCGATCGGGTGCACCGAGGGCAGCTGGGTGCCGTGGTGGATCTGCCAGCGGCAGGTCTCGGAGTCGCAGGCGACGGCGGGCGCGCCCGACGCGGCGACCTGGTCGAACAGGTCGCGCCCGACGGCCATCGCGATGTCGTACTTCTCCACCTTCAGACCGTAGGTGCCGGCGATCCCGCAGCAGCGCGCGTTCATCTCGCGCACGTCGAGCCCGGGCACCAGCGCGAGCAGGTCCAGCGCCGGCTTGCCCACCCAATGGCCCTGCTGCTGGCAGGGGGCGTGGTAGGCGACCGACTCGTTGATGGGGGAGAAGTCGGTCTTGAGCTCGCCGCGGTGGTGGAGCTCCAACAGCAGCTCGCAGATGTCGTAGGTGCGCTCGGAGACGAACTTCAGGTCGGGGTCGTCCTGGAGCGAGAGGATCTCGCGCGCCTCGCGCTTGAGCATGAGCGTGCAGCTGGTGGCGTTGCCGACGATGATCGTGTCCTCATCGGTGACGTGCTGGCGCAGCGCCTTGGCCAGGCGGATCACCACCTTGCGCCCCTCCTCGAACAGGCCGCTTGACTGCAGGGGCAGTCCACAGCAGTCCTGCTTGGGCACCACCACCTCAAAGCCGTTGTGCTCGAGGATCTCGACCACCTTCTCGCCCTCCCACGGCTCGTAGTACTCGGTGCCGCAGCCGTGGAAGTAGACGACCTTGCGCGCGGGGCTGTCCGCGCTCACCCGCGCGCCCGCCGCTCGCTTGCGCGCCCACTTGGAGAACCGCCGGCCCGCGAACGCCGGCGCCGGGGCGTCGCGGTGCACGCCCAGCACCTTCTCGCCGAGGATCCGGAAGGGCTTGAAGCGCAGGGTGAAGTTGGCGATCGGCGCCGTCGGCGTGCCCGCGCGGCCCAGCCAGGTGGGACGGGTGATGACGCGGTCGCGCAGCGGGAAGCCCTTCTGGCGCTTGAGCTTGTGGCGCGCCTGGGCGTTGATCTCGGCGATCTTGACCCCCTGAGGGCACACCTGCGAGCAGATCCCGCATCCCGAGCAGTAGTCGACCGATGCGTCCACCGTCGGCTCGTCGGCGACCCGGTAGCGCTCGGACTGCGGGCCTGCGTATTTGGGCCCGGGGAACAGCGGGGTGGCATTGGAGACCGGGCAGGCCGTCTCGCAGATGGTGCACTTGACGCAGTGGTCGAGCGACCCGCGCAGCAGCTCGGCCACGAACAGCTCGCCGTCGTCCGGTCCGCTCATACCGTCGCCGCCGTCGGGGTCACCTGTGCGCCCGCCACCTGCGCCGCCCGGTAGCCCGAGGCGAGCGCGATTCCCTCGCCCGAGCCCTCGCGCCACGGGATCGCCCCGGGCAGCGCGGCCCCGGCGACCAGCACGTTCTCGGCGCCCTCGGAGCGCAGGTCCGAGTCGACCGCGACCCCGACACGGGCCATGGGCTGCTCGTCGAAGTAGCTGCCCGTAAAGCGGGGCTCGCCCTCGGCGGGGACCCCGCGCAAGGGCAGGCCCAGCACGCGCTCGTGGGTGACCCAGTGCGAGTCGAGCTCGATCGCGCCCGAGGCAAAGCCGCCGGAGGCGAGCACGAACCAGGGCGCCAGGTAGGTGAGGTCGCGTCCGGCGGCATGGGTGGAGACCGCGGTGACGCGGTCGCCCTCGCGGTCGCAGGACACCACCTCGGCGCCGAGCACCAGCCGGCCTCCGGCGGCACGCAGCGCCGAGCGCAGGATCTCATAGAGGCGCATCCCGGGCACCGACGGCGGCAGTGTGGGGATCTCGAACACGCGGCGGCCGAGCCGGTGCTCGACATCGGCGAGCACCTCGTGGGGGTCGCGCAGGCCCAGCATCGCCGGGAGCCCGACCGCCTCCTCGGCGCGCAGCGTCAGCGACAGCTCGGAGCAGAACTGCCGGCGCCACTTCTCATCATCGAAGCGCCGGGCCAGCCCGAGCGTGTTCATGTCCGCGCGGTCGAGCTTGACGTCCACGCTCACCGCGCGGGCTTCGATCCCCGCGCGCTCGAGGTTGGCGGCGCACAGGCTGGGATGGAAATCGCGCAGCGCCGGGGTGCCGACGATGCACACGCGCTCCAGCCGCGACGCCTCGCCATTGGCCATCGTCTCCGGGACGAGGGCCGACGGTCGCAGCGCGCCGACGGCGGTGGGCAGCAGCTGGTTGTGCTCCAGGCTGCCGCCGTAGACGTAGCCGGGCAGCGGGCCACGGGGGACGATCTCGGCAAACCAGCTCAGTGCCTCCCCCACCACGTCGGTGCCGAGCAGAGCGTAGGGGTGGTCGGGGCGCGCGGCGATGAGCTGCTCGAGCGCCGGCCGTGGGGCCGGGACGCGGTCGGGGGCATAGCCCAGCACGTCGATCGTCGCCGGCGCCAGATGCGTCGAGCCCACGCCCTTGGCCAGCACGCACACCTGGGCGCCGCCCTGGGCCAGCCGCGTGCCGGCTACCAGCCCCGCCGTGCCGGCGCCGATGACGACCGCGTCGAAGTGCAGCTCGCTGCGCCTCATACGCCCAGATGCTCCACGTCGAGGATGCCCTGGAAGATCCAGTCGTCGAGGCGGACCTGGCGCAGCTGGTCGCCGTAGAGCACCGGCCACATCCCCTTCCAGCGCTCCTGCACGAAGTCCAGCAGCGATTGGCCGGCCTGCTCGGCTCCCAGGCCGTCGTGCCCGTGCAGGATCCCGGCGGCGCGGTAGATGCAGAAGCCGCCCTGGCAGGGCCCCATCCCCAGGCGCAGCTGGCGGCGGATGTCATCGAGGTTGGTCGAGGCGGTGCGGGTCATCGCCTCCTCGAGCCGGTGGCGCGAGACCAGCTCGCACTCGCAGATGATCTGGTCGTCCAGGAGGTTCGCCTCCTTGCGGCCCAGGCGCTCGCCCAGCCGATAGTTCTCGCCGGACTCCGAGCCGGGCAGCGGCTCGGTCGCGGTGGTGCACGGGCGGGTGTCGCCCAGGTGCGCGACGACGGCGTTCACGGTCTCCTCGGCCATCAGCCGGCAGGTGGTGAGCTTGCCGCCGGTGATGGTGAAGAAGCGGCCGACGCCGTCGCGCTGGGAATGGTCGAGCAGCGCGTGCGCGCGGGTGACGTCGCGGGTGTCGGTGTCCGACGCCTTGGCGTCCTCGAACAGCGGGCGCACGCCCGTCCACACCCGTAGGGCGCGCGCTCTGCGGAAGCCCGGCACCAGCTTCTCGCCGTCGTCGAGCATGGCGTCCACCTCGGTCTGAGAGACGGTGTGATCGTCGGGATCATCGGTGTGCTGGTCGGTGGTGCCGATCACCGAGACCGTCCGGATGGGGACGATGATGTCTCCGTCGGTGGGCATCTGGCAGCGATTGATCACCGTGTTCACCAGCCGGTGGTTCATCGCGATCATGATTCCGCGGCCCGGCAGCACCCGGACGCCCTCGATCCCCGCCATGTCGGCGATCTGGCCCGCCCACGCCCCGGTGGCGTTCACGGTCACGCGGGCGTGGATGTCCAGCTCGTCGCCGGTGCGCGTGTCGCGCACGCGCGCGCCCGTGACCTCGTCGCCCTCGCGATGGACGGCGGTCACCGCGTGGTAGGGCAGCAGCCGACCCCCGCGCTGCTGGACGCCGTGGCCCATCGCCCACACCGTCTTCCACACATCGATGTTGGCGTCGGGCACCCGGAAGGCACGCGAGATCTTCGGGTCCAACCGCGGCTCGGCGGCCAGTGCCTCGGAGGGCTCAATCTCCTCGCAATCGACGCCGGTGTCGGCGCATCCCTTCGCGAAGCGATCCGCATACGCGGCGTCGTCCCACGGCGTGGTGACGAACATCCCGCCGGTGTCCTCGATGCAGTCGGCGGCAACGCGGCGCAGGATCCGGTTCTCGCCGATGCACTCCTCGGCGGCGCGCGGGTCCTTGACGGCGTAGCGCCCGCCGGAGTGCAGCAGGCCGTGGAAGCGGCCGCTGGTGCCCTCGGCGAGGTCGCGGCGGTCGACGAGGACCACGTCGTAGCCGCGCAGCGCCGCGTCCCAGGCCACCCCTGCGCCGGTCGCGCCACCGCCGATCACCAGGACCTCGGTGCTGAGCGTCACCATTACGTCAGCCTATCTGCCGTACCAAAGGTGTGGAAGACGCCGAAGGCGGCCCGGAGACCGCCTTCGACATTCAGCCTCGATTCACGTCTCCCGTGTCAGTCGAACCAGTCGAAGGTGCGGGTGACGGCCTTCTTCCAGTACTTGTAGTACTCGTCGCGTTTGTCTTGCTCCATGGTGGGCTGCCAGCGTTTGTCCTCGGCCCAGTTGTTGCGGACCTCGTCCTCGGAGTCCCAGAATCCGACGGCCATGCCGGCGGCGTAGGAGGCGCCTAGGGCGGTGGTTTCGGCCACCTCGGGACGGATGACCGGCACGCCCAGGATGTCGGCCTGGAACTGCATGAGCAGGTCGTTGGCGACCATGCCGCCGTCGACCTTCAGCGACTCCAGGGTGACGCCGGAGTCGGTGGCCATCGCGTCCACGACCTCGCGGCTTTGGAACGCGGTGGCTTCGAGGGTGGCGCGGGCGATGTGACCGGCGTTGACGTAGCGGGTCAGGCCGGCGAACACGCCGCGGGCGTTGGACTTCCAATACGGCGCGAACAGGCCCGAGAAGGCCGGCACGATGTACAGGCCGCCGTTGTCGTCGACCGACGAGGCCAGCTCCTCGACCTCGGGCGCAGCCTTGATCATCTTGAGGTTGTCGCGCAGCCACTGCACGAGCGCGCCGGTGATGGCGATCGATCCCTCCAGCGCGTACACCGGCTTGCGATCGCCGATCTTGTAGCAGACCGTCGTGAGCAGCCCGGACTTGGACTGCACCGCCTCCTCGCCGGTGTTGAGCAGCATGAAGTTGCCCGTGCCGTAGGTGTTCTTGGCCTCGCCGATGTCAAAGCAGGCCTGCCCGAATGTCGCCGCCTGCTGGTCGCCGAGATCCCCGGCGATCTGCACTCCCTGGAGCTTGCCGCCCGAGCGGATCTCTCCGTAGACCTCCGACGAAGCGTGGATCTCGGGGAGCATCGAGGTCGGTACGCCGATTGTCGACGCGATGTCTGAGTCCCACGACAGCGATTCGAGGTCCATCAGCATCGTGCGGCTGGCGTTGGTGACGTCGGTGATGTGCTTGCCGCCGTCGGTGCCGCCGGTGAGGTTCCAGATCAGCCAGGTGTCCATGTTGCCGAACATCAGGTCGCCGGCCTCTGCCTTCTCTCTTGCGCCGTCGACGTTGTCGAGGATCCAGCGCACCTTCGGCCCCGAGAAATAGGTCGCCAGCGGGAGACCGACCTTCTCGCGGAAGCGGTCCTGGCCGCCGTCGGCCGACAGCTCGTCCACCAGCTTGTCGGTCCGGGTGTCCTGCCACACCAGCGCGTTGTGGACCGGTTCGCCGGTGTTGCGGTCCCACACGAGCGTGGTCTCGCGCTGGTTGGTGATGCCCAGCGCCGCGATGTCGTCGGCCGAGGCGCCGGCTTTCTCCACCGCCTCGTCGATCACCTCCTGGCAGCGGGCCCAGATCTCCTTGGCGTCGTGCTCCACCCAGCCCGGCTTGGGGTAGATCTGCTCATGCTCCTTCTGCGCTACGGCCACGACCTTGCCCGAATGGTCGAAGATCATCGCGCGGGAGCTGGTCGTGCCCTGATCCAGTGCAACTGAGTATTTCGGCATGTGGTTCCTTTCAGTCCGCCAGCGCTTCGGCGGCGCTCTTAAAGAGGTAGAAGGTGGAGGTCGCGCCGGGGTCCTGGTGACCCGCTGAGCGTTCCCCCAGGTAGCTGGCCCGCCCCTTGCGGGCAACGAGAGGGGTCGTCGCCTGCATGCCCTGCTCGGCGGCCGACACCGCCGCGCGCAGGCCATCTGAGAGATCCGATGCCTGCTCCAGCGCATCGACCGCGGGCAGGAGCGCATCCACCATCGTCTTGTCGCCAGGCTGCGCCTTGCCACGAGACTGGACGCCCTCCATGCCCTGACGCCACGCCGCGGCAAACGCGGGGAGATCGACCTCGGACTGTCCGGCCAGCGCCGTGCCCATCTGCAGAAACAGGGTCCCGTACAGAGGACCCGCGGCGCCCCCGACGCTGGAGACCAGCGCCATGGCCACCGTCTTGAGCACGGCGCCGGGATCGGGCTGCTCGGACGCCCCGAGCTTCTCCAGCGCCTTCTGCATGCCGCGGTTCATGTTGGTCCCGTGATCGCCATCGCCGATCGCGGTATCCAGACGGACGAGCTCCTGCCGGTGCTCGCTCATCTCACCCGCAAAGCGGCTTATCCAGTCCAGCGTGGTGTCGCGGTCGATGGCCACCGGTTACTGGTCCCTGGCGTGCGTGACCACTACGCACCCCAGCGCAGGGCGGGGGTGTTCACCGGAGCGTCCCAGTAGCGGACCATCTCGTCGTCGAGCTTGACCAACGTGATCGAGCAGCCCTGCATCTCCAATGAGGTGATGTAGTTGCCGATCAGGTTGCGCTCGATGGTCAGGCCGTGCTCGGAGGCGATCTTCGCCACCTCGGCATAGACCACGTAGAGCTCCAGCAGCGGCGTGCCACCCATCCCGTTGACAAAGGCCAGAACCTTCTCCCCCGAACGGAACGGCAGATCCTCCAGGATGGGGGTCATCAGACGCTCAGCGACCTGGGAGGCCGGTCCGATCTTCTCCCGAAAGCGCCCCGGCTCACCGTGGATCCCGATCCCGATCTCCACCTCGTCCTCGGCGAGCTCAAAGCTCGGCTCCCCCGACGCCGGCGTGATGCACGCAGTCAGGGCCATGCCCATCGAACGTCCCTGGGCGTTGACCCGCCGGCCCAGCTCCGCCACCTCCGCCAGGCTGCGCCGCTCCTCGGCCGCGCCCCCGCAGATCTTCTCGACCAGCACCGTGACCCCCACCCCGCGGCGGCCGGCCGTGTACAGCGAATCCTCCACCGCCACGTCGTCGTTGGTCAAGATCGTCTCGACCTCGATGTCATCGCCCTTGCCCATCTCAGCCGCCATCTCAAAATTCATCACATCGCCGGTGTAGTTCTTGACGATATGAATCACCCCCGCGCCGCCGCTCACGGCCTTGGTCGCCGCCAGCATCTGATCCGGCGTGGGGGAAGTGAACACCTCACCCGGGCACGCGGCATCAAGCATCCCCGGCCCGACAAAGCCGCCGTGCATCGGCTCATGCCCCGAACCACCGCCCGAGACCAGCCCCACCTTTCCCTGAACCGGCGCGTCAGCACGAACCACGCAATACGGATCAAACACCACACGGACACGATCACCGTGCGCCGCCTCGACCCCCCGCAGGGCATCCGCCACCACCGCGTCAGGCGCGTTGATGAGTTTCTTCATGATGTGCCCTCGCTATCAGGGGTAGAACGCGCCGTACAGGAGCGCGCCGATGGCGCCGCCGATGAGCGGCCCCAGCACCGGGACCCATGCATACGACCAGTCCGACGTGCCCTTGCCGGGGATCGGGAGGACCGCGTGCATGATCCGCGGGCCCAGGTCACGGGCGGGGTTGATCGCGTATCCGGTCGGTCCACCGAGCGACAGGCCGATCCCGACGACCAGGAACGCCACCAACAGAATGGCGAGTCCGCTGACAGCGGCGTTGGTGAACGTCCCCATGGCGAGGATCCCGAACATGAGCATGGTGGTGGCGATGATCTCGGTCACCAGGTTCGCCGCGTAGTTGCGGATCGCCGGTCCGGTCGAGAACACCGCGAGCTTCAGCCCCGGGTCCTCGGTCTCAGCCCAGTGCAGGTAGTACGAGGCCCACACCAGCGCCGCGCCGGTCATCGCGCCGAGCATCTCGCCGATCCAGCAACGCCACGCCTCACCGCCGGCGATAGTCCCGTTGATCCAGAGCCCGAGCGTCACCGCCGGATTCAACTGGCCACCGGAGAACTTCCCTACCGAATACGCGCCCGCCATGACGGCGAAGCCCCAGCCGAACGTGATGACGATCCAGCCGGAGTTCTGCGCCTTGCTCTTGTTGAGGAGCACGGCCGCGACCACTCCATCACCAAGCAGGATAAGGATCGCGGTCCCGATCCATTCAGACCCAATGAAGCTCAAGTCTCTCTCCCTCCTGAGCGGTACGTATGAACGGCGCGATCCTATCCTCGCCAGTTCGACAATGTCAAACTAAGTTCAAAATACCGGTACTCGGTTCGTCAATGTCATCTAAAAAGCGGCATAGTTCCGCTGGGGGTCGAAGCACAGGTGCCCGGCAACATTCAGTCCATCGAACGCGCGGCCGCGATTCTGCGGCTGCTCTCGGGTCGCACGCGCCGGCTCGGCGTCGTCGATCTGGCCGGTGAGCTGGGCCTGTCCAAAGGCACGGTGCACGGGCTGCTGCGCACGCTGCAGCACGTCGGCTTCGTCGAGCAGGACCCCGAGACCGGCAAGTACCAGCTCGGCGCCGCGCTGCTGCACATGGGGTCCAGCTACCTCGACGGAAACGAGCTGCGCACCCGTGCGCTGAACTGGTCAGACTCGCTGGCGGCCCGCACCCACGAGGCGGTGCGGATCGGCACCCTGCACGAGGGGCAGGTGCTCATCGTCCATCACGTCTTCCGACCCGACGATAGCCTGCAGACCCTGGACGTGGGGTCGCTCCTGCCTGCCCACGCCACCGCGCTGGGCAAGGTGCTGCTGGCCCACCATCCCTATGTGGTGTCTGACCTGGCTGGCAACGGCCTGGTCTCGTTCACCGACGCGACGATCTGCGACCAGGAGCGGCTGGAGCGCGAGCTGGCGCGCATCCGTGAGCGCGGCTGGGCGTCCGACGTCGGCGAGCTCCAGCCGGGCCAGGTGTCATTGGCGGCGCCGATCATGGATCGCAGTGGCCTCACAGTTGGAGCGATGGGTATCTTCGGTCCACCGGAACGGCTCCTGGTGGCTCGGCAGCCGCGAGGGGAGCTGTTGGCCTACGTGCGCGAGGCGGCCCGGGCCGTGTCACGCGAGCTCGGCGCGATTCCGTGGTGAGAGAGAGGTGGCTTTGAGAGAGCGATACGTGGCCGCGATTGATCAGGGAACCGCCTCATCGCGATGTCTGGTGTTCGACCGTTCCGGCCGGATCGTGTCGGTCGCCCAGAAGGAGCACCACCACATCTATCCGCGCCCCGGGTGGGTCGAGCACGACCCGGAGGAGATCTGGCGCAACGTCGAGTTCGTGGTGGGCCGCGCGCTCGCCGAGGCCCGGCTGGACGCCTCCGACCTCGTCGCGCTGGGCATCGCCAACCAGCGGGAGACGACGCTGGTGTGGGACCGGGTCACCGGGGAGGCGCTGCACAACGCGATCAACTGGCAGGACACCCGGACCGACCACCTGGTCCGCGACCTGTCCGCCGCGCACGGCGACGCCTGGTTTCGCGAGCGCTCGGGCTTGCCGCCGGCCACGTACTTCTCCGGCCCCAAGCTGCGCTGGCTGCTCGACACCGTCCCGGGGCTGCACGAGCGCGCCGCCGCGGGCGAGGTCCTGTTCGGGACGATGGACGCCTGGCTGATCTGGAAGCTCACCGGCCGCCACCTCACCGACGTGACCAACGCCAGCCGGACGATGCTGATGGGCCTGCACACGCTCGATTGGGACGACGAGCTGCTGGACGCGCTGGGCGTGCCCCGCCAGATGCTGCCCGAGATCCGGCCCTCGGCCGAGACCTACGGCGACGCCGGCGGGCAGCTGGCCGGCGTCCCGGTGGCCGCCGCGCTGGGCGACCAGCAGGCGGCGCTGTTCGGCCAGACGTGCTTTGCCTCGGGCGAGGCCAAGTGCACCTACGGGACCGGAAGCTTCCTGCTGCTCAACACGGGCGAGCGCCCGGTGCTCTCAGACAGCGGCCTGCTCACCACCGTGTGCTGCCGGGTCGGCGACGAGACCCCGAGCTACGCGCTGGAGGGCTCGATCGCGGTGACCGGTGCGCTGGTGCAGTGGTTCCGCGACAACATCGGCCTCATCGGGTCCGCGCCGGAGATCGAGACGCTGGCCCGCACGGTCGAGGACAACGGCGGCTGCTATTTCGTCCCCGCCTTCTCCGGCCTGTTCGCGCCGCACTGGCGCAGCGACGCCCGCGGCGTGATCGCCGGCCTCACCGGCTACATCACCAAGGGCCACCTGGCCCGAGCGGTCCTCGAGGCCACCGCGTGGCAGACGCGCGAGGTGGTGGAGGCGATGATCACGGACTCCGGGATGTCGCTGCGCACGCTGCGCGTCGACGGCGGAATGACCGCCAACAACCTGCTCATGCAGTTCCTGGCCGACGTGCTCGACGTGACCGTGGTCCGGCCCAACGTGGCCGAGACGGTCTCCCTGGGCGCCGCCTACGCCGCCGGGCTGGCCGTCGGCTTCTGGCCCGACACCGAGGCGCTGCGCGCCAACTGGCACATGGCCGCCCAGTGGCTGCCCGACATGGACGCCGACCGGCGTGAGCGCGGCTATCGCAAGTGGCGCAAGGCCGTGGCGCGGACGACCGACTGGCTGGACGAGGACGACGACTAGCTCTTTGGTCGTGGCGCCCTGCTGGGGTACTGGGCGCTGCTGAGAGGGGGTCCCGTGTGGCGGTGTAGCCGGCGCGCTCCCCAGGCCGGTCGCGGCGCGGCGAGCCTACGCGGCCGGCGGGCCGCTGACCTTCTCGGCCTTGGGGACCGACCGGCGGTAGGGCGAGCGCGACGGACCGCCGTCGCCGTTCTCGAAGAACGTCTGGACCCGCTCGATGAGCGCCGCGGTGTCGCCGTTGGGCGGGATGGGCTCGCCGAAGGCGACGG
>Ga0207664_10001507_pt1 | contig 15255 bp, 13 predicted proteins | sample LARL83metaG_FD_184349 | JGI IMG/M metagenome (GOLD analysis project Ga0207664, IMG submission 184349) | Corn, switchgrass and miscanthus rhizosphere microbial communities from Kellogg Biological Station, Michigan, USA - LAR L8-3 metaG... | ecosystem: Host-associated > Plants > Roots >... | reverse complement strand
GCCATCGACCTGCTGCGCCGGGATACCACCCTGCGCCGCAAACTGCCGCTCCTGGTCGAGCCGGACGAGCCCGCGCCGCGGGCCCACCTGGAGCCGGCCGAGGAGGGCAGCGGCGTGATCCCGGACGACCGGCTGCGCCTGGTCTTCACCTGCTGCCACCCAGCCCTGGCCCGCGAGGCGCAGGTCGCGCTGACCCTCCGGCTGGTCTGCGGGCTGTCCACGGCCGAGATCGCCCAGGCGTTCCTGGTGCCCGAGCCGACCATGGCCGCCCGGGTCACCCGGGCCAAGAAGAAGATCTCCGCGGCCCGGATCGCCTACCGGGTGCCGGGGCCCGCCGAACTGCCCGACCGGCTGGATGCGGTGCTCACCGTGGTGCACCTGCTGTACACCACCGGGCACACCGCGCCGGGTGGCGGCAGCCTGGTCCGCGACGACCTGGTGGACCGGGCTATCCAGCTGGCCCGCATGCTCCGCCTGCTGATGCCGGACGAGCCCGAGGTCCGCGGGCTGCTCGCGCTGCTGCTGCTCACCGACGCCCGGCGGGCGACCCGGTGCGCGCCGGACGGCCGGCTGCTGCTGCTCGAGGAGCAGGACCGCACCCAGTGGGACCGGCCCGCCATCGGCGAGGGAACCGCGCTGGTCCGCGAGGCGCTGCGCGGCGGCCGCCCGGGCCGGTTCGCGTTGCAGGCCGCGATCGCCGCGCTGCACGCGCAGGCACCGAGCTACGCCGACACGGACTGGCGGCAGATCCTGCTGCTGTACGACCTGCTCGGCCGCGCCTGGACGTCCCCGGTGGTGACGCTCAACCGGGCCGTCGCGCTGGCCATGGCCGACGGGCCGGAGGCCGGCCTGGCTGAGATCGGCGAACTGGAACAGGACGGGCGGCTGGCCAGCTACCGGTACCTGCCCGCCGCCAAGGCCGACCTGCTGCGCCGTCTCGGCCGGCTGGGCGAGGCGGCGCAGGCCTACCGTGCTGCCCTCGAACTCACCGCCAATGAGGCCGAACGCTCGTTCCTCAGCCACCGCCTCGCCGAAGTCACGGCCACCGAGCGGGGCGGCTGACGGAGCGCGGGGGATGGCCGGCTGCACGGCGGAATACGTCCCGTGGCACACTAGTTGGACCAGTCAAGCGTGCTCCGGGGTCGGTGAAACTCCGAACCGGCGGTGACAGTCCGCGACCCGGCCGCAGGCGTTAGCGCCCGCAGCCGGCTGACCCGGTGGAACTCCGGGACCGACGGTTAAAGTCCGGATGGGAGGCAGCACGCGCGCGCTGGCAGCCATGCTGGCTGCCGTCTCGCGCTGGTGCGTCCGCGCACCCCCCGGAGCCGAGCAGGTTCCGAGGAGAGGACACCGCGGATGTTCACCGGGATAGTGGAAGAGCTGGGCGAGGTCGTCGCCATCGAGCAGCTGGCGGACGCGGCCCGGCTCACGGTACGCGGCCCCCGCGTCACGGCCGACGCCGGGCACGGCGACTCGATCGCGGTCAACGGGGTGTGCCTCACGGTGACCGATTCGTCGGACAAGACCTTCACCGCCGACGTGATGGCGGAGACGCTGCGCCGGACCGGGCTCGGCGGGCTGGCGCCCGGGTCGCCCGTCAACCTGGAGCGGCCGGTTCAGCTCGGCGGCCGGCTGGGCGGGCACTTGGTCCAGGGGCACACCGACGGCACCGGCGTCATCCTGGCCCGCACCCCCGGTGAGCACTGGGACGTGGTCCGCATCGCCACGCCGCCGGAACTGGCCCGGTACATCGTGGCCAAGGGCTCGGTCACCGTGGACGGGGTCAGCCTGACCGTGTCGGCGCTCAGCGGGCCCGGCCCAGAACCCTGGTTCGAGGTGAGCCTCATCCCGACCACGCTGGAGATGACCACGCTGGGCCGGCTGGCGCCGGGCAGCCAGGTGAACCTGGAGGTCGATGTGATCGCCAAATACGTGGAGAGCCTGCTGGCCAGCGCCCCGCCCGGGTACCAGCCAGCCGGCACCGAGCAGACGGGAGCGCGGTCATGACCGGGGAGGCGGCATTCCAGGACGTGCGGCTGGACGAGGTCGAGGCGGCCGTCCGGGACATCGCGGCCGGGCGGCCGGTGGTCGTGGTGGACGACGCCAGCCGGGAGAACGAAGGTGACATCGTGTTCGCCGCGAGCAAGGCCAGCACCGAACTGATGGCGTTCACCATCAAGCACGCGCGCGGGCTGATCTGTGCGCCGATGCTGGGCCGGGACCTGGACCGGCTGCAGCTGCCCCAGATGACCAACGACAACCAGGAGCACATGGGCACCGCGTTCACCATCAGCGTGGACGCCCGGGACGGCATCACCACCGGCATCTCCGCGGCGGACCGGTCCCGGACCGTGCGCACCCTGGTCGACTCGGCCACCGAGCCATACGAGATCGTCCGTCCCGGGCATATCTTCCCGCTGCGCTACGCCGAGGGCGGCGTGCTGCGGCGGCCCGGGCACACCGAGGCCGCGGTCGACCTGGCCCGGCTGGCCGGGCTGGCCCCGGCGGGGGTGGTCGCCGAGATCTTCAACGACGACGGCACCATGGCCCGGCTCCCCCAGTTGCGCGCATTCGCCGACGAGCACGGGCTGGTGCTGATCTCGATCGCCCAGCTCATCGAGTACCGGCGGCGTACCGAACGGATGGTCCGCCGGGTGGTGGAGACCCGGCTGCCCACTGCGCACGGAACCTGGCGCGCCCTCGGCTACCAGAACTCGGTGGACCGGACCGAGCACCTCGTCCTGGTCCTTGGCGATCTCGGCGATGGCCGTGACGTTCTGGTCCGGGCCCATTCGGAATGCCTGACCGGTGACGCGTTCGGCTCCCGGCGCTGCGACTGCGGGACCCAGCTGGAAGCGTCGATGGAAGCCATCGCGGCCGAGGGCCGCGGAGTCGTGCTGTACCTGCGCGGGCACGAAGGCCGGGGCATCGGCCTGCTCAGCAAGCTGCGCGCCTACCAGCTGCAGGACGCGGGGGCGGACACCGTGGACGCCAACCTTGAGCTCGGCCTGCCCGCGGACGCCCGGGAGTACTCCACGGGCGCGCAGATCCTGGCCGACCTGGGCGTGCATTCGGTGCGCCTGCTCACCAACAACCCAGCCAAGGTCACCGGCCTGTCGGCGTTCGGTGTCGAGGTGACCGGCCGGGTCGCGCTGCCCACCGTGGCCACCCCGGAGAACCTGCGCTACCTCACCGTGAAGCGGGACCGGCTCGGCCACCAGATCGACGGGCTGCCGCCCGTAATCAGTGGTGCGGCAGCCAATGGTGCGGTAGCCAGTGGTGGCGCGGTGCCGGTCAGCCCGGGCCCGGCCGAGGGCCTGGCCGGCGCGGTATGAGCGGCGCCGGGCGGCCTGCTGCCGGGGCGGTGGACGCGGCCGGGCTGACCCTGGCCATCGTGGCCACCCGGTGGCACGCCGACATCACCGACACCCTGGTAGAGCGGGCGGTGGCCGCGGCCAAGGAATGCGGGATCGACGACCCGCTGGTGGTGCGGGTGCCCGGGGCGGTGGAGCTCCCGGTGGTCGCGGCCGAACTGGCCCGCCACCATGACGCCGTGGCCTGCCTGGGCGCGGTCATCCGCGGCGGTACCCCGCACTTCGAGTACGTCTGTGACGCGGTGACCTACGGCATCACCCGGGTGGCGCTGGACACCGGCCAGCCCGTTGGCAACGGGGTACTCACCTGTGACACGCTGGATCAGGCCCGCGACCGGTGCGGGGGAGAAGGCAGCCACGAGGACAAGGGATGGGAGGCGGTGGTGGCCGCGCTGGAGACCGCGCTCGTCCTGCGCTCGCTCCGCGGGGCCGGGCCGCGCCCCGGGCCGGACCGCGGCCCGCAACGACATTGACCTGGCAGCCAGACCCCGGCCGATGATTCTCGTTGCGCATGAAAGGTTCCTGCTGTGCTATCCCTGGTCCTGCCCAAGGGCTCGCTGGAGCGTGCCACCCTTGACCTGTTCGACGCGGCCGACCTGACCGTCCGCCGGTCCTCAGACCGCGACTACCACGCGTCCATCGACGACCCGCGGATCGAGCGGGTCCGGTTTCTGCGCCCCCAGGAGATCCCGTCCTACATCGAGCGCGGCCTCTTCGACCTTGGCATCACCGGCCGGGACTGGATCACCGAGACCGGGGCGAGCGTCGCCTCGCTCGGCGAGCTGCACTACTCCAAGGCGACCACGGCGCCGGTCCGGGTGGTGCTGGCCGTCCCGCAGTCGGCCCCCTGGCAGTCCGTGACCGACCTGCCCGAAGGGGTGCGGATCTCCACCGAGCTGCCGGCGATGACCGCGCGCTACCTGGAGGCGAACGGGGTCAAGGCGATGGTCATCCCCTCGCACGGGGCGACCGAGGCCAAGGTGCCGGACATCGTGGACGCGATCGTGGACCTCACCGAGACCGGGTCCTCGCTGCGCCGCAACGGCCTGCGCGTCCTGGACACCCTGCTCACCAGCTACACCGAGCTGATCGCGAATAACGACGCCTACGCGGACGAGGACAAGCGGTCCGCGATGGAGGACATCTCGCTGCTGCTGTCCGGCGCGATCCGGGCCCGGGGCAACGTGCTGCTCAAGCTCAACGTCCCGGCCGGGCAACTGGACGCGGTGACCGGCATGCTGCCCGCGATGTCCTCACCCACCATCACCGCGCTGGCCGAAGGCGGCATGAACGCGGTCGAAACCGTCGTCCCCAAGCGCGGCGTCAACACGCTGATCCCCGCGCTCCGCGCGGCCGGCGCCCGCGACATCCTGGAAATCCCCATCTCCAAGATCGTGGAGTAGTACCCCAGCCCTCGTGATCATGACTTGAGGACGAATCTATTGGCCCCTAAGTCATGATCACGAGTTGCCGGCGGGACCTGGCTGAGTTGGGTAGCGGGTTAGGCGTCGGCAGTGGGAGTACGGTCGGGCCAGGCCAGGACGGGGCCGTGGGCGCGCAGGGTGACCGGGGAGCCCGGCGGCAGCGAGCCACGGCCCTGGGTGCGGACGATCAGCGGCGGCAGCTGCGGGCCCGCGGCGGGATCAGCCGGCTCGGGCTGCACGGTGAGCACCGTGTCGTGCCCGTGATAGCCGTAGCCGGTCACGTGGCCGGCCAGCCCGGGCCGGCCAGCCGGGGTGGCCCCAGCCGCGGCTGGCCCGGGTGCGGCGGGCCGGTCACTGGCGGTGGGGACGTCGGCCGGAAGCGGGCCTGGGCGGGCGGGCAGCAGCTCAACCTGCTCGGGACGGACCAGCACGGTGGCCGGGACGTGCGTGGTGACCCCGGCATTGGCGGGCTCGACCGCGAGCGGACCGAGGGCAGTGTCCACGGACAGGCCGTTAAGCATGCCGGGGATCAGGTTGGCGTCCCCGATGAAGGCGGCCAGGTCCGCGTCCACCGGGCGCCGGTACAGCTCCTCGGGGGCCGCGCACTGCGCGATCCGGCCCTGGCGCAGCACCGCCACCCGGTCCGCGGTGGACAGCGCCTCGTCCTGGTCGTGGGTGACCAGCACGGTGGTCGTGCCCGCCGCCTTGAGCAGGCGCTGGACGTCGGCCCGGACGCTGGCCCGCAGGTGCGCATCCAGGGCCGCGAACGGCTCGTCGAGCAGCACGATCTCCGGCTCGATGGCCAGCGCGCGGGCCAGCGCGACCCGCTGCTGCTGGCCGCCGGACAGCTGGTGCGGGTAGTGCCGGGCGAAGCCAGCCAGGCCGACCGCCTCCAGCAGCTGCGCGCTGCGCTGCGCCCGGCCGCGGCGGGGCAGCCCGAAGCCGACGTTCGCGGCCACCGTGAGGTGCGGGAACAGCGAGCCCTCCTGCGGCACGTAGCCGATGCGGCGGCGTTCGGGGGGCAGGAAGGTGCCGGGCCCGTCGGCCAGGGCTGGGCCGATCCGGACCGTGCCCGCGTCGGCGCGCTCGAAGCCGGCCAGCACCCGCAGCAGGGTGGTCTTGCCGCTGCCGGACGGGCCGAGGATGGCGGTCAGCGAGCCCGCGGGCACGTCCAGGTCCAGGCCGGACAGCACCTGGTGACGGCCGAAGGCCTTGGCCAGCCCGGCGACCGCCAGCTGGGTCATGTCATCATCCTTCGCGCCGAACTGTCGAAGAACCGGCCCAGCACATAGCTCGGGACGGCCGCCACCGCGATCATCACCAGCGCGAACGGGGCGGCCTGCCCGTAGGACAGGTTCGTCTCGTACACCCAGAACTGGGTGGCCAGGGTCTGCACGCCGGTCGGGATCAGGATAAGGGTGGCGGTCAGTTCGGTGATAACAGACAGGAACACCAGGCAGAACGCGGCGGCCAGGCCCGGCCCGGCCAGCCGCAGGGTGACCCGGGCCAGCACGGCCAGCCGGGGCTGGCCCAGCGACCTGGCCACCTCGTCCAGGCTGGCCGGGGCGCGGGCCAGCGACGCCTTCACGCCAACCAGCGCGAGCGGGAAGAACATGATCGCGTAGGCCAGGATCAGCAGCGGCGCGGTCTGGTAGAACAGCCCGCCCAGGTAGTGCTCGGTGAAGTAGGACAGGGCCAGCGCGATGACCACCCCGGGCAGCGCGAGCACCAGGTAGGTGCTGCGTTCCAGGAAGTGCCGGACCCGGCCCGGGTGCCGCACCGCGAGCAGGGCCACCGGCAGCGCCAGCAGGGTGGCCAGCGCGGCGGCCAGCACGCCGTAGGCGGCGGTGTGCCCGGCCGCGTTCAGCACGGACACGCCAGCCAATGAGGGGCGCCCGCCCGCCACCATCCAGTAGATGCTCGCGCCGACCGGGACGCCCAGGGCCAGGGCGGCCAGCGCGGTGAAGCCGGCCAGCACCGGGATCGTCGCCCGGCCGAGCCGGTGCGGCGGGGCCACCCGCTGGGCCAGCGGGCCGGACCGGCTGATCCGGCCCCGGCCGCGGGCCCAGCCCTCACCGGCCAGCAGCGCCAGGCTGAGCAGCACCAGCACCAGGGCCAGCGCGCACGCCGCGGGCAGGCTGAACGCCTCGTTGATTTCGGTGAAGATCTCGGTGGTGAAGGTCTGGTAGCCGACGATCTCGAACGCGCCGTACTCGGCCAGCAGCACCATGGCCACCAGCAGGCAGCCGCCCAGGATGGCGCCGCGGGCCTGGCCCAGGGTGACCCGGGCGAACGTGCGCAGCCGGCCGCTGCCCAGGCTGCGGGCCACCTCCTCCTGGCCCGGGTCGGCGCCGCGCAGGCTGGCCGCGACCGGCAGGTAGACCAGCGGGTACACGGCCAGCGTCATGACCACCACCGCGCCGCGGAAGCCGTGGATCCACGACCACAGCGAGGCCCAGCCGAAGCTGACCACGAAGTCCGGGATGGCCAGTGGCACCACGATCAGCACGGCCCAGATCTTCCGGCCCGGCAGGCTGGTCCGCTCCACGCACCAGGCGGCCGCCGTGCCGATCACCGCGCACAGCGCGGTGACGACGACCGTGAGCTGGACCGTGTTCCACAGCAGGGTCGCGGTGAGCGGGCGGAAGATCAGCCGCGCGTCGGTGCCCGCGCCGCTGCCGGCCGCCTCGATGACCAGGAAGACCAGCGGGATGGCCAGCACCAGCGCGACACCCACGGTGGCGGCGGTGAGCAGCCGCGGCGGGGCGGGCCGGCCGGCCCGGCGGCCCGGCCTGCTGCCCGGCGGGGGCGTGGCGGGCCGCGGCGGCGCGAGGCTGACCGGCGGCGCGGGCGTCCCGGGCGCCGTCACAGCAGGCCGGCCTGCCGGAGCAGGGCGATGGCCGTCGATCCGTCACCCAGCTCGGCGACTGTGATCGGGTTCGGCTGCAGCTGGCTGAATGGGGTCTCTTGCGCGGCCTGGGTCACGCCCGCGGCCAGCGGGTACTCATAGCTCAGCGAATGGCCGCCGATGATCTCCTGGGCCTGCCTGCTGACCAGGAACGCGAGGAACTTCTGCGCGGCCGCCTGGTGACTGGACGACTTCAGCACGGCCGCCCCGGACACATCGACCACGTACCCGGGGTCACGGGGGGCAAAGTAGGCCAGCTTGGCGTGCATGCTGGCCGCCCCGATCTCGGCGCGCATCCGGTACCAGTAGTACTGGTTGATGATGCCGAACGCGGCGGTGCCCTTGTTCACGTCGCTGGCGATCGTCTCGTTGTCGGGGTAGATGTGCCCGGCGGCGTTCGCCTTGATCGCCGTCAGCCAGCGCACGGTGGCCGCCTGGCCGTGCGCGCGGAGCATTGAGGTGACAATCGGCTGGAAGTCAGTCTCGCCGGGGGCCAGGGCCAGCTTGCCCTGGTACTTCGGGTCAGCGAGCTGCGTCACCGAGGTGGGCAGCTGGCCCGGGCTGATCAGCTTGGGGTTGTAGACGAGCACGCTGACCCTGGCCGACACGCCGGCCCAGTCGCCCTGCGGGGAGCTGTACCGGGCCGGGACGGCAGCCAGCGTGCTGCGGCGCACCGCCGACAGCAGGCCCTTGTCCTGGAGGTGCTCCAGCGGTGGCGAGTTCTCGGTGTAGAACAGGTCGGCGGGCGAGCGCTTGCCCTCGGTCACGATCTGGTCGGCCAGCACGTCCTCGTCGTCGCTGCGCACGCTGACCGTGATCCCGGTCTGCTTCTCGAACGCCGACACCAGCTTGTCGGTGGTCTGCGGGTGCTGGCCGCTGTACAGGATCAGGTGGGACTGCGTGCTGGCCGATCCGGACAGCTCGCCACAGGCACTCAGGCCCAGGCTGGCCAGGACCGCCATGGCCACCAGGGGGGCACCGCCCCAACGGCTCACTCGCACCAACGCACCTCTCCTGTCAGGTCGGGTTACCCAGGGATTCGAAGGAAGCTTAGGCTAACCTAACCTCAGGTGCGGGGTTCGGCCGGGGGCCGGGAGAACGGCGCCGGCCGGTCCGGCCGAACCTGCGGGCTGGACCCGGGATGGTCTGGGCCGGGCCCGGTGTTGGGGCGAGAGTGAGCCTCGGGTGCGGTAATGGCGTTATTTACTGACGTGAACGTACCCTGAGCTCATGTCCTGGGGCGACCCGGCGCCTGGTGCCTGTGCACTGCGGCCGGGCTGGTGCCTGGGGCACCCGGGCGAGCTGTACTGAGGTGGACGGTTGCGAGACATCCTGGACCCGATCGCGAAGTGGTGGGACACGGGCGAGGTATTCGGCCTGGCCACCGTGGTGCGCACGTTCCACAGCGCGCCCCGCGAGCCGGGTGCCGCCATGGCGGTTTCCGCGGCCGGTGAGGTCATTGGCAGCGTGTCCGGCGGGTGCGTGGAGGGCGCGGTCTACGAGCTGGCCCAGGAGGTCTGCGCGACTGGCCAGCCGGTGCTGCAGACGTACGGCGTCAGCGACGACGACGCGTTCGCCGTCGGCCTGACCTGCGGCGGGATCCTGCACGTGTTCGTGGAGCCGGTGAGCACCGACTCGTTCGCCGAGCTGGGCGAGGTAGCCGCCGCGATCCGGGCGGGCGAGCCGGTGGCCGTGGCCACGGTCATCGAAGGGCCTGGCCAGGTCGGTGCCCGGCGGGTGATCTGGGCCGACGATGACGGCCAGCAGCCAGCCCCGGCCGGGACCGGGGCGGCCCCGAACGGGAACGGGGCGCGGCCCGCGCGGCACCGCGGCACCATCGGGACCCTGGGAGCCGGGGACCGGCTGGACCAGGCGGTGGATGACGACGCGCGCGGCATGCTGGCCCAGGGCCTGACCGGGGTGCGGCACTACGGCGAGCACGGCGAGCGGCGTCTCGATGACCTCGCCGTCTTCGTGCACTCGTTCGCGCCGCCGCCGCGGATGCTGGTGTTCGGGGCGATCGACTTTGCGGCCGCGGTGGCCCGGGCCGGGAAGTTCCTCGGCTACCAGGTCACCGTGTGTGACGCGCGGCCGATCTTCGCCACCAAGGCCCGGTTCCCGGACGCGGACGAGGTCGTGGTCGAGTGGCCGCACCGGTACCTGGCCCGGACCCCGGTGGATACCCGCACGGTGATCTGTGTGCTCACGCACGATCCCAAGTTCGACGTGCCCGTCCTGGAGGTGGCGCTGCGTACCCCGGCTGGGTACATCGGCGCGATGGGCAGCCGCCGGACCCACGACGACCGGCTGGAACGGCTGCGGGAGGCCGGGCTGACCGAGGAGGAACTGGCCCGGCTGCGCTCGCCCATCGGGCTGGACCTGGGGGCCAGGACGCCCGAGGAGACCGCGGTGTCGGTGGCCGCGGAACTCATCCAGCTCCGCTGGGGCGGATCTGGCAAGCCGCTCACGCTGACCTCCGGCCGTATCCACCACGGATGAGCACGGCCCCCCGGGTAGCCGGCGTGCTGCTGGCGGCCGGTGCCGGGTCCCGGCTGGGCACACCCAAGGCCCTGGTCGAGGTGGCCGGGGTGCGCCTGGTGGACCGCGGCGCCGGGCTGCTGCGCGCGGGCGGGGCCGATCCGGTCGTGGTCGTCACCGGCGCGGCGCCGGTTACGCTGCCCGGGGTGATCACCGTCTTCAACCCGGACTGGGCTACCGGCATGGGCTCGTCGCTGGCGGCCGGCCTGCGTTCGGTGCCGGACGATTGCGCCGCCGCGGTGGTGGCCCTGGTGGACCAGCCGCTGGTCGGCCCGGCCGCGGTGCGGCGGCTGATCGGCGCGCACGCCAGCGGCGCGGGCGTGGCCGTCGCCGCCTACCACGGCCGGCCGCGCAACCCGGTGCTGCTGGCCCGTGAGCACTGGGCGGAGGTCATTGACCTGGCCGCCGGTGACACCGGCGCGCGGCCGTTCCTGCGTGCACACCAGGAGCTGGTCACGCTGGTGGAGTGCGCGGACACCGGCCAGCCGGACGACGTGGACACCCAGGAGGACCTGGCCCGGCTGACCCGGCGGCGGGACTAGCCGGCGGTTACCGGCTGGCCTGCGGTGACCTGGATGCCCCAGCTGTGCGTCACGCTGTCCCCGGGTTCCAGCATGAGCCGGTCTACCCCCGAGGCGAACGCGTTGGGCGGGCAGGTCATCGGCTCGATGGCCAGCGCCCGCCGCTGCCGGGCGGGCTCCAGGGTGTCGCCGGTGAAAACCTGCAGCCAGCCGTAGCCGGGCCCGGCCCAGATGGCCACCTCGCGGTCCGGGCCGGTGAGCCGGGCCCAGGCCCGGCCGTTACCGTCCCGGGCCAGCCCGGTGAGCGCGTGGTCCAGCTGGGTGCCGCCGACCGGGCGGGCGGTGCGGAAGTCGAATTCGGTGCCGGTCACGTCGGCGGGCTGGCCCGCCGGGATCCCGCGCTCCCCGCTGGGCTGCCACAGCGCCGCGGGCACCAGCAGCTCACACTCATCGACCACGGCCGCCCCGGCCGTCAGGTACGGGTGCGATCCGGTGCCGTAGGGGGCGGCGGCGGTGCCGACGTTGCGCGCGCTGATGCTGACCTGCAGCCCAAGCTGTGGGTCGAGCTGGTAGGCCGCGTCGAGCTCCAGGCAGAACGGGTAACCCTGGTGGCCGAGGAGCACGTGCCGGAGGGTGGCCCCGGCCGCGGTGTGCGTGCTGGCCGTCCAGTGCGACCAGCGGGTCAGCCCGTGGATCGCGTTGTGGTTGGCGGGCTCGGACAGGTCCAGCTGATAGTGCTGGCTGTCAATGACGTAACGCCCGCCATCCACCCGGTTGGGCCAGGGGCACAGCAGCTGCCCCGCGCCGCCGGGCGGCAGCACATCTGGTTCGTACTCGCTGATGACCGGCTGGCCGGCGTGCGACAGCCGCCGGAGCCCGGCCCCCAGCTCGGTGACGGTGGCCCGGTAGTCTCCCGCCGAGAGGTCGAACTGCGCGCCAGTGAGCGGAACCGGGGTGCCGGTGAGCGATACCATGATCAGCTTCCCTGCGTCTTTCCACGCCCCAGGCCACCGGGCCGGAGCAGCGGCCGGCAGGCGGCCAAGTGCCGGCGGGGCTGCTTGGGGAGCGGGGGACCGTCAGCCCCGCCGGCACTTGAACCATAGCGGCCTGAGCCGCGCATGCGGGCGAAGTTCATCAAGCCCGGCCGTCGTGCATACACCTGTAACCTCTTGTCACTTATAGTGATTACTGGGGTACTCTAAGCGCCAGTGGCCAGGTGAACGGCGGTCCAGGGACGGGCGCTCAATTCATCCCGCGAGCGTATCCCAGCACCCGCCACGGGCCGCTGTCCGGGCGGCCACGTCAGTGGCCCAGGTGGCCTGCCGGACCCCGGGGCGGCGCCCGGGCGGGGGCCCCGGGCTCCGCTGGCGGGCGGTCTGCCGGGCCCCGGGGCGGCCCCGGCCGCACCCCGGCGCGGGTTGTCTAGCCGCCGGTGCCCAGGTTGAATGGCTTTTCTGGGATCAGCTTCGGTGAGACCGCGGCCGCCTGCGGGCGCGGCAGATTCTCAGGACCGGACACGTCATGGGGCACGATGTCGGTTTCAGCGTTGGATGGTGGCCCGCCGCCTCGGGGTCGCGCCGTCTACGCTGCGCACCTGGAACCGGCGGTACGGCATCGGGGCCCAGGCACTCAGCCCGGGTCGGTACCGGCGGTATACGGATGAGGACATATCCCGTCTAGAGCACATGCAGAAACTGATCCTGCGGGGCGTGTCACCCGGCGACGCCGCCCGGGCCGCCCTGGCGGCCGGGAGCACGCCCGCCCGGCTGCCCGCGGTGGAAGACCCGGTGACCCGGCCAGGCCCGGGCCACGGTGTGGAGAGACGCTGCCAGCGGCGGTAACTGAGGTCATGGCGGCGCTGGGCCGGAGCTGACCGGCCGCGCGGCTGTGCATAGCGGGCCGCGGGCACCGTGGAAGCGGCCGTTACCTGGGCGGCAGCAGCGAGCGGTTGCGCACGGCTTCGGCGGCCAGCACACCGAACAGGTAGAAATACGCGGCCTCTTCATCTTCGAAGGTGCGCACTTCGTGCCGGGCCCCATCGGCCGCGCTGAAGACCTCGAAGCCGTCCTGGGTGCGCAGCAGGCACATCGCCCCGTCGGCTTCCTGTTCCAGCGCGTAGGCCGACCGGGGAATGGCGGCCAGGTCGGCCAGTTCGGAAAAGATCGCCCTGGTCGGCACGCGCTGCTTGCGCCCGGACCGCCGGCCAGCCTGGCGGCGGCGCCCAATCCCGGCCGCGGGCGTGTCGAACTCGCTGCCCCGGCCGGCGTATCCATTGCCGCCGGGCCGCCCCGGCGCCGCCGGTGCCATACTGCTCCAGCTGGCCAGGCCGTTGGTGGCTGGTCCGCCTGAGCCGGGCAGCGGGTAGGGCGACCCATTGGCGTTCCAGCTGGTGCTGGTCAGCGGGTCGCGGCCGGGTGCGCCGTTCGCGTTCCAGTTCTTGCTGGTCAGCGGGTCATGGCGGTGAGCCCCGTTGCCGTTGCGGCCCGGGCTGGTGCGAGGGTCGCTGCTATCGGTGCCGTTGCCGGTCCAGCCGCTGCCCGGACTGCCCGGCCCGCTGTTTCCGGTCCAGCCGGTGCTGGGCAGCGGGTCGCGGCCGGGGGCGCCGTGGCCAGTTCCGGTCCAGGCCCCGGCCGGGGTCAGCGCCGGGTCACTGAGGTAACCCGGGCCGCCGTCCCGCCCGCGGGTGGCCGGTGGCACTGGCGCCACCGCGGGAGCCGGCGGGTACGGTGGGCCGCCGTAGGGATAGGACGGCATCGGCGGTGCCATGGCGGTGGATGCGCCGGACGGCAGGCCCTTCTCCACCCTCTCCTCGGCGAGCCCGGTCACCTCGTCGCGCGGGGTCAGCAGCTCGAAAACGCCCCGGTCCACCTGCCAGTAACCCAGTTCCCGGGCCCGGCGGCCGTCCTTGCCCAGGTAGACGATGTGCAGGCGGTCGCCGAGGTCATCCAGCACCAGGCACGGTTCGCCGTGGAAGGTGCCCACCGGCCGTGACTCCCAGAGCACATCGACCTCCGCCCGGATGACGCGCTTGCGCCAGTACCCGGGGGCGGGCTCGAAGCCCAGTCCCTCCGGGGGCGGGCACGCGGCGAACAGGACCACGTCCGAGTCGGCCGGCCCGACCCCGGCCTCGTACGCCACCCCCTGGTACGTCGCCATCTGCCGGAAGTGCATGGCTTACCGGCCCCGGGACGGGCGCAGCCAGGACTGCCCGTCGTAGCGGGCGATGAATTCCTCACCGCCTGGCACTATCCGGTGAATCTCCGCCCCTACCGGCACCGGAATCGGCAACGTGTAGAACTCAGGAATCGGCGTCCGGGCCAGGCTGCCGCCAGTGTCCGCAGGCGGTGGCGCCAGCGACCCGTCCATGTCCATGGCCCGCCAGCGCATGACGTAGATCTCCGCCAGTTCGGCGGTGAAGTCTGATCCTTCATAGCCCAGGTTCAGGACCTGGTAGAAATCGGCCGGGCCGCGGAAGGCGCAGTCCATCGCCCGGTACACATACCCAGCGATCACCGAGCGCCGCCCGGTGAGGTAAGGCTCAACCAGGCGCGGCGGGATGACCTTCTGCATCGGTGTTCCCGGTTCGATGATCCTGACCATGTGCTCAGCCTGCGTCACACGCTCCCCTCCGGTCGGCCAGCGGTGCAGTTCAAAAGACTCTCATACAGCGATTTCACCCTCAACTGCTTCGCACGCAGTGGCCAGATCGGCCGATGCGCGGAATGGCCCGCGCCGTTGCCGCCGTCCCGGGTGCCCGGCGCGAATAGCAACGCCCCGGCGAGGCGGCTGAGCAGCTTGCTGGCGGTCCTATGATCGGACGCGTGGGCCCGCTGGGGCGGGCCAGCGCACCGCAAGATCACGGACTACGGCTGGAGTGCAGGGGTTGCCGCATGCGTGGGCTGAACGCGGCCGAGTCGCAGTTCTCTGCCGATGACGGGGCCGCCGACCCGGTGGTGGCGGCCGCGCTGACCGCGTACGCGGCCGGCCAGTGCAGCGAGTACAGCGTGCTGACCGCGCTGGCCCGGTCCCGGCTGCTGGTCCCCGTCGTGGCGGTGCTGACCGAGGCCGGGGAAGCCCCGGCCGAAGACCCAGCCCCGGCCGAAGACCCAGCCCCGGCCGAAGACCCAGCCCCCGCCGGGGATCAGGCGGCGGGTGACGGCCGGGCCGGTCCGGGCCGGGCCGCCGGGCTGCGCCAGGAGAAGTCCACCGAGATGGCGCTGCCCACACTCATCGGCCGCGACGGCCGGGCCGCGATCATCGCCTTCACCAGCCTGGACGCACTGACCCGGTGGCGGCCCGAGGCGCGCCCGGTGCCGGTCCCGGCGGCCAGCGTGTGGCTGGCCGGCGTCCAGGACGCCAGCGCGGTGGTGATCGACGTGGCCGGCCCGGCCCCGGTGGCCGTGGACGGTGCCCGGCTGGCGGCGCTGGCCGCGGGCCGCCCGGTACCCCTGCCGCACCAGGACCCTGACGTGCTGGCCGCGCTGCAGTCG